>Ga0233366_1000124_pt1 | contig 34153 bp, 25 predicted proteins | sample ElkDunMinimDraft_23_FD_191536 | JGI IMG/M metagenome (GOLD analysis project Ga0233366, IMG submission 191536) | Fecal eukaryotic communites from dung pellets of Tule Elk in California, USA - Elk Dung C4 | ecosystem: Host-associated > Mammals > Digestive system > Large intestine > Fecal | place...
AGCGTTGCCATGCATGTTACGTGTTAAGAACAAACAATCCGCATATTCGTTGCAAGCTACCTATTATACGGGCTACGCCTATTACAGCCAAAAGAATTACCCACAAGCATTGGCTGAATTTCTCTCCATTGAGCAACTTGGCGGTTACAAACAAATTGCACCCTATTACATCGTGCAAATCTATTACGCACAACAAGAGTATGATAAGGTGTATCAACGTGCAGAGGAGTTGCTGAAGAACTACCCCGACAACCAATACAATGATGAGCTCCATCGCATGTTAGGCGAGATGTACTATCAAGACTCTGCCTATGACGATGCCGTGCGCCATTTGGAAGCATACCGCACATTGCGACAAGCGGCAAAGAAGGAGATTGTACGCAATGATATGTACTTGCTTGGTATGTCACACTACATGACTCGCGATTGGCAAAAGGCTGTTGACAACCTCAAGTTGATTAAACTGCAAGAGGACTCCATCTCCGAAAACACCTGCTTACATCTAGGACATGCGTATCTGCGATTGGATGATTTGGAGAAAGCCAAATTAGCTTATGCTACTGCTATTCGCTACAATATTGATCCAAAATTGCGCGAGGAAGCTATGTACAACTATGTACAAGCTACCTACCTGCACAACTCTGCTTTGGGCGAGAGTGTGACAGCCTTCCAAGACTTTATTCATGAGTATCCCAACTCGCAATACATCAATAAGGTATATACACTGATGGCAGATATGTACCTCACCAGCAAAAACTATCAGGCTGCATTAGAAGCATTGCTTACCATTCCTACTCCTGACGACAAGATGCAGGAGACTATGCAATACTTGCGCTATCAGTTGGCCGTCGATGCTTTTGTACAAGGCAAAATGACTGATGTGATCAAATGGGCTAACCTCGTGATTGAGAATGCCGCTCAACCATCTACCTATAAGACCGAAGCATACTACCTAGCAGCACAAGCACATTACCGTCTGCATCAATATCCACAGACGATTGCGCAGTTGCAACTCTATCTAGAGCAATCTAATATTGCGGAATCGACCAACAAGACAATGGCTCTATACCTGCATGCCTATGCCTTGTTCAATCAAAAAGACTTTGCCGCAGCAGAGCCAATCTTCCGCCAATACACAGCAGCAATGGCTAATAACACCGCCAATACCACGTATGCCGATGCATTGAATCGCATTGGAGATTGCCTATTCCAAGCACGCGATTTCCAACAGGCAAGCGACGTGTACCACCAAGTGGCGGAACTCAAGAGCAATGGTGCTGACTATGCTATCTTACAACAAGGTTATGCACAAGGTTTGATACACCATTATGCAGAGAAAGCAGAAGTGCTGACATCGCTCATTGAGCAATATCCTCGTTCTGATTACGCAGATGATGCCATGTATGAGATCGCACGTGCCCAACTGCAACAAGATAAAAACGAAGATGCGATTCATACCTATCAACAATTGCTAAAGAAATACCCTAACAGCAACCAAGCACCTAAGTCGTCGTTGGAGTTAGGTATGGCTTACCGAACAACCAAACAATACGATGCTGCTATTGAGTCATTCAAATCCACCATTGAGCATTATGCTGGCACAGAAGAAGCATATGCAGCCCTCGAAGGACTGGAGCAAGTCTATGTAGAGACCAACAAGATTGATGAGTATATAGCTTATACTAAGACACTCAATCGCATGAAGATGCAATCTGCTACCAGCGAAGACTCACTCGTGTATGTGACAGCCGAACTACAATACATGCTTGGCAATTATGCGCAAGCTGCTGCTGGACTGACTACGTACCTTACACGTTTCTGTCCTGGCGGACGCCATTGCACCAATGCCACATACTATGCAGCCAACAGTTATTACCAACTCAAGCAATACGACCAAGCCATCGAGCAATACAGCGCATTGGCTGATATACAAGGCAATCCATATATGGAAGACGCGTGCATGCGCGTAGCAGAGTTGAGTTACGACAAGCAAGAGTACCGCACTGCCCTCTACTACTTCCAACGCATGCAAGAGGTGGCATCATCATCTTCCAACCGCCTTACTGCCATGATTGGTATCTTGCGATGCAACCACCATATCGGTGACCAAACTGCCACTATCCAAGCGGCTACACAATTGCTTGAGCAAGACAATCTGGCTACTGACATACGCAATGAAGCACTCTACTGCCGTGCCAAAGGTCATTTGCATGACAAGCAATATGGACTAGCTGTGGTGGATCTCACGCCACTAGCTAAAGAGGTGCGCACCGCATGGGGAGCAGAAGCGAAATATCAATTGGCAGATTGCTACTTCCAGCTGGGTGCTATTGACATGGCAGAACACGAGATCATGTCCTTTACCCAACTCCAGACCTCGCACCAATACTGGTTGGCAAAGAGCCTGATTCTACTCTCGGATATCAACGTGGAACGCAATGAAATCTTCCAAGCTAAACAATACCTCTTGGCGTTGCAATCCAACTACAAACTGCAAGATGATATCCCTGCGCTCATTGAAACCAAACTGCAAGCGATTGCACAATTAGAGCAGCAAACCGAACAACCAACTACCGAAATAGAGGAGGAAACATTATGATACGATTATATCCAATAGCCCTTGCGTGTGTGCTGATAATGAGCATTCCTTGCGCCACCCAAGCGCAAGATACAGTCTTCAATCGCGTGGTCACTGTGGAGCGCGATTATCAGCCTGAGATTGAGCAAACACAAGCTATCACTACCACGCCTACTTTCATCCAATACACACCACAACTCAATCCTGTAGTGTATTCCACCTACTCCAACCCACTCTCTATTGGCTATAACCTCCACGCGCTACCTGCATCTACTACCAAGTTCTCCACGCCTACTCCACTCAACGGCGTGATAGAGGGAGCACTTGGCTACCGCAATACGCATATGCTGTTTGCCTACCAAATCAAACACAAAAAGACGATGTCGCTCGACCTCTATGCCAACCACGATGCATATTGGGGGAAGGACGCTCTATCACAATCTAGATTGGGCATGTTGGCTACACGACATTTCTCGGGAGCAGACTTCTATTTCGGATTGGAGGGGCAAAACGAGGCCTTTGCTTATCAACTTGATAGCATGGCATACAAGGCTGTTTTCCCTTGGCGCACGTTCTGGAATGCACAAGCCAAGATAGGTGTACAATCCACTAAGAAAGATGGTATTATCTACCGCATACAAACGGGCTATAATGCATTCTTTGCTACTAACCACGCTATCGAACATCAAGTACGTTCCTATCTTGATTTTGCATGGAAATCCGACTACCACAAGGCAGGTATCCGTGCATCGGTGCTCAATGCGTTCTACACCATCACCGACACCACCGTTACCGCTTCCATCGCTCCTCGTCATGCCATTCACCTTCAGCCATTCTATGAGTTTAAGAGCAAGAATATTCGCCTACGTGCGGGTGTTAATTTAGACCTCAATATCGGTAATGGTCAACTCATCAGCGATGCAGAAAACATCAGTTTTGCACCTTCGCCAAATGTAGAATTTGAATGGCACATGATGGACAATATCTTCCATCTCTACACCAATGCCTATGGCCATTTTGGCAATGGTTCACTACAAGAGTTCACACGTTACAACCGCTATTTGGACCTGCATCAAGGAGTCACTATCCAACATCCGCGCAACTACACCCCGGTAGATGCACAACTCGGCTTTAAGATTCGCCCTATCGCCACCATGCTCATTGACATCTATGGCGGATATGCCTATATGATGAATGCATGCAATATGGAGGCTGTGTTAAACGATGCGAATGTGGTGACCAACTACCACTTGTGGTTCACCAACTACCAGCGCTGGAAAGTGGGTGCCTCTCTACACTATCACTACCGCGACATACTCGAACTTAACGTAGCTGGAAACTACTATTTCTGGACTGCGGAACAGCCAGTGTATGATCGCCCTAATTGGGATATTAAGGCGCGACTGGATGTGCATATTGACTCCAAATGGAGTATCTACTCCGACAATTATTTTGCGGGCAGTCGTTTAGCACACACCACCCAAGGTGACCAAAGCATTGCCCCCATTATCTCGCTCAATATCGGTGGTCAATATGCTGTCAATCGTTGGCTGGTTGCTTACTTGCAACTCAACGACTACCTCCATCGCAGAAGCGAATACTTCTATGGCTATCATTCGCAAGGTATCCACTTCCTTGCAGGTGTTAAATTTAAGTTCTAACACACACGTATGAAACGACTCTTATTCAGCCTCATTGTAGCATTTCTATGGGGTAATATCGCCATATCTGCTACTATTGTCCCACATATCATGGCATATGATCTATGTGTAGCACAAAGCGGAAATGATTATACATTCACCTTCTTTGCTAACACTCAACCGGTCTCGGGCAAACTGCTTTTCCACACCATCAGTGGCGACCTGCTCGGCGAATATACGATTATCCAGCCGCTCCAATCTGGAAATAATAGCATTACTATTCCCACTTCTGCACTACCATCATCCCACTCGACCATTGCTTGGAGTTTACAATTATCTGCTGCGAGCAATCCGCAATTTGGTATCATCTACGAGGGAGAAGTATGCACCCGCGCTTATGCCACGATTAATAACCATCCAGAGTCGGACTATTTCGGACATATATACCTCGCCAATCGCAAGGGAGTAGGGTTATGTCAAATCCAAGCCTTTGATTATGCATACCAGTCCACATTCGCTACAGACAACGCGTACATCACGTTCAACTCTACAGGTCGTCCAGCTATTGACAGCGAAGGCTATATCTATTGGCCCGATTGGGGAGACCTCAAGAGTGGCATCACTATCATGGATCCTGTTGATTATAGCGAAAAACAATTCTTTAGTGGCATACAAAACGATGACAATGGTGCATGGTACAACTCCTTTTCCAAAACCGATCTGGGTTCATCATGCTCTAGCGTTGCTATCTATGGATCTGGCAAAGACACCAAACTATACGCCATGAACGAAGATGTTGGCGAGTACCAGCAACTCCCAAAAAAAGGTTTTGTTATCTATCAACTAGGCAACGGAGATGGCACTATCTCCCGCCAATGGAAGACTGCTCCCTCTCAGGTTGTGGCTGTAGAAGATAACAATACCAATGGCAACTTCGCCATCGTAGCTTGTAGCCATGGTGCTTGGCTCTGTCAGCACACACTTACTAACAAAGCAGGTAGCTATGCCCTAATGTTCTACGATCATCAAGGCACGCGCCAATTTGCATCTACCGATGCTACGCTCATCAATGGTTCAAATGGTGCTGGCATTGCACTCAATCGCGAAGAAAACCTATTGGCGATGGTTAACGCTGATGGCAACATCTTGCTCTTTGATATAGCGTGGAAAGGTGATTGTCCCACACTCTCGTTGCATGCCACCTATCCAACACCATTCAATGCCATTGGAAGCATGCATTTCGACTATGCGGGCAACCTCATCACAACATCGGGTAACAATTTCGGTGGCAGTAAAGACGACTTACGTCTTGTAACCTACTCCACCCCTATGGACAACAATACCATCGTTGTTCCAGCCCGCACATCGCAACACATACTTCGTAGTGGCGCGGATATATCCTACACACCAATATCCTCAAATACTTCCACTCCAACCAAGTTCATTCGCAACGGACATATCTATATCCTACACAACGGCAGATTATACAATATGTTAGGCTTATAATTCCAATGTATTGTTTTATATTTTTGTATAGTAATACTCCACCACATTATAAAGGAAAAACAAACATAAAACACATGGTGATCAATAATAAAAGCATCTTTAAAATCGTGCTATTTTGATTGCAATCTATGATACATACATAAAATTAATCGCCATTTTCATAAAATAAAAATGGCGATTCAGGTAAAGATAACAATAAACTATTTATGTCATAGTTACTTTGGTATTATTCGGAGTACAATTTTCCTACCTACTGCATCAAACTGAATATCAATCTTTTCTTTATCGTTCTCACGATACACATCTGATACCAATCCATCGCCAAATACTTTGATATATCCCTTAATATTATCTTACCTTCGCCACTCTCTTCTGTAAACAAAGCATACCTACAAACGTGAGTAGCGCATTCAAGATTAAGCGCTCGTGAGAGAACACATAACCATTAAACCATACGGCTGAATTGACATCAATAATCCATGTGATTACAGGTGCAGCTATCACTACCAATGGAATCCAACGGTCGCGTACTTGCTGCTTGGTAAAGATACCAAAACAGAACATACCCAACAATGGACCATAGGTATAACTTGCAACTTTATATACGGTTTGAATCACCGAATCATCATTCAATAGGTGGATGACATAGATACAAGCAGCCATCAGTATAGCCATGCCTATGTGCACTATGGTGCGTACTTTGGTAAGGTTGTCGGCCTTCTCCTTGTTGAGAATATCCACCGTGAACGAGGTTGTTAGTGCCGTCAAGGCTCCACCCGCTGCGGAATATGCCGCTGCGATAAAACCGATAATAAAGAGGACACCCACAATCACAGGGAAGTAGTTGCCCGTAGCCAAGAATGGGAATACCTCATCGCCCTTGAGATGAGCTACTTCGGCAACACCCGTTTGAGCAGCATAGGTATAGAGCAAATAGCCCAAAAAGAGGAAGAGACCAATCACTACGATTTGCATGAGTGCACCTACGATGAGGTTCTTTTGACTCTCGCGTGGGTTCTTGCATGAGAGTGTTCGCTGCATGAGGTCTTGATCAAGACCAGTGGTAGCAATCACGAGGAAGACACCCGCCAGGAATTGTTTCCAGAAGTAGTTACCGCTCTTAGGGTCATCAAAGAAGAATGTGCGAGTCATATCGCTTGCTCCCCAACCTTCTATATTCACGCCTGCGCGCAGCACAAAATAGATACAGAGAGCCACTGACAGGATAAGACAGCAGGTCTTGAGCAAATCTGTCCATATGAGCGACTTAACGCCCCCCTTGAAGGTGCAGAGATACACGATGAGTACAGTAATAATGGCATTTACCCAGAATGGGACAGGCACTGCTAAACGGTCGAATACCAACAACTGAAGCACTTCGCTTACCACAAACAAGCGCACACTAGCACCAAGCATCTTGCTCACAAAGAAGAGCCAAGCACCCGACTTGTAGGTGTTCATGCCAAAACGCTGTTGGAGGTATTGGTAAATGGATGTAAGGTTGAGTTTGTAGTACAATGGGATAAGTACATAGGCAATCAAGAATTGACCTACGGTGAAACCAAGCACCATCTGCATATATGCCCAACCCGATGTGGCAACCATACCTGGTACACTCACAAAAGTGACACCCGAGATAGCAGCACCAATGGTGGACATGGCTACCAGTAGCCAATTGCTACTGCGGTTTCCTGAGAAAAAACCTGCATTGTCTGCCTTACGTCCTGCTAAATACGAAATAAAAAACAGCAGCGCAAAATAAGCTGCAATGACTAATAAAATAGCTAATGGATTCATATATTTTTTAGAAGTTAGACTTTAGACCGCTTACGGCTGTTAGACAAATTATTCTTCGTAGAGGAGATATGGACGACGTTGCTCTTGGAACTTAGCGACATCTTCTTGCCAGCAAGCACGAATATCTTCCTCACTCTTACCTTGATTGATCATCTTACGCACATAATCTTGTCCTACCAACAACTCAAAGAATGGACGGAAGAAGTAGTTGTCCATATTGAGGTGTTTGTAAGCATCCAATAGATAGCGCAAAGAGAAGCCTACCTTACGTGCCTCTTCTTCAGTCATACCACTAAGATCTACACCATCGCAAATGCGACCTTTTTGAGTAGATTGATTAGGCGTGAAAGTGATAGCAGGACCATATACACTTGGTTCGGTGCGAGGCGCATTGAAATTGGGGTGACCATAGCACAAGAATGGCTTATCCGTACCTCGACCTAAAGACACAGGGGTTGCCTCAAACAAGCACACAGCAGGATAGAGGTAGATAGAAAGCATGTTGCGTAGGTTAGGTGAAGGCGCTACAGGCAGACGATATAACGTTTGGTGAGTATAATTTTTGCAAGGAATGACAGTCAGGTCCACTTGGAGCGAATCGTATAGCCAGTTCTCACCATTGATCATCAATGCCAGTTCACCCAAGGTCATACCATGCACCACAGGGATAGGCAATGCACCCACGCCAGATTTGTGCTTCATATCAAGGATAGGACCATCCACATAGTAACCATTAGGGTTTGGTCGGTCGAAGACGATAAACTGCTTACCTTCGTGTGCGCATGCGTCCATGAGGCGAAACATCGTAATATAATAGGTATAGAAACGCAATCCTACATCCTGGATGTCGGTGATAAGCACATCAAAAGTGGCCATTGCTTCTTTAGAAGGACGGTAACTCTTACCATCATAGAGCGACAGAATAGGTATGCCTGTCTTCTCATCTACGCTACTTGCCACATGTTCGCCCTCGCGTGCAGTACCACGGAAACCATGCTCAGGAGAGAAGATAGCAGTAACATTCACACCATGCTTGAGTAACAAATCAAGCGTGTGAATAGTATCTTGTCCTTGGATAACAATGCCTGTATGATTGCTCATCAACGCGACACGTTTACCTTTGAGCAAAGGTAGGTATTGTTTGGTTTGCTCTGCTCCAACTTTAACATTTTCCGCCGCAACAATAAACATTGCGCAACAGCACAAAGCCAAAAGAGAAATGATTTTTTTCATATATTAGTTTAATATACCTATTTTCGCGACAAAGTTACTACTTTTTTTGGAAATGTGCAAATTATTATGTACCTTTGCCAGAAATTCAAGCCAATTTATTGAACACCATGATAAAAATTTTTCGTTCTTTCATTTTCGTTACATTATGCTCATTGACAGCATGCAGTTATAATCCTCCTATGTCAATTCACTGGGAAATGGGGAAGAATGATGTGAAACCTGGAGTTTGCGAACTCTACTACACCATCACTAACCACTCGAACAAACCAATCACCAACGAAGGATGGATATTGTACTTCAACTACATGTCACTCCACCCTATCTACACAGAAGGCGACCAAATTCTGCAAACAGAGTTGCAAGCTAGCTATCACAGCATCACTCCAACTGCTGATTTCCAACCACTTATGCCTGATAGTAGTCGCACATTCAAACTACGTTTCAAGGGCAATGCTATCCGTCAGACATCGCGTCCAGAGGGATTCTTCTTGATTCAAGATTCAAGATTCAAAATCAATAAAAAACCTATTTCTATCCCTTGTACCTACGCGCCATTCACTCGTCCTGAACAGATGAAACGCGGCATCGTGACATGGGAGAAAACACCATATGCAGACGGAGCGTATGTGTATGATTATGTGGAGAATATATTAAACGGTGAGGAGAAGTTTGTACAACCATTGTTACCACAACCAAAGAAGATGGAGTATACAGATGGAGTGTGTGAAGTGGCGAAAGCAGAAATAGTGGTTCGTACTGATGCGAACATGGTGGCGGAAGGTTATCACATGATTATCACACCAAGCACAATCACCATCGAAGCCAGCGATGAAGCCGGTGTGTTCTACGCCAAACAGACATTGAAACAATGGGGCGAAGTGGTGCCATGCGGCAGCGTGACCGACTACCCAGACTTGCACCACCGCGGTATCATGCTGGATGTGGTGCGCAATTACTACCCCGTGGACTCTATCTACCGCGTTTTGGACATCATGGCATACCACAAACTGAATGTGCTACACTTCCACTTGACGGATGATGAGGCATGGCGATTGGAGATTCCAGGATTGCCACAACTGACCGATATTGGTTCTAAGCGCGGTTATACCACCGATGAAAGCGAGTGTCTGCTGCCAATGTATTGCGGCGGTTGGGACCCTAATGCGCCAACCACAGCCAACGGCTACATCACACGCGAGAAATACATCGAATTGCTCCGCTACGCAGGCGAGCGCCGTATCCGTGTGATACCAGAGATAGATATGCCTGGTCATATGCGTGCCGCCAAGAAAGCAATGGGTAACATGCTGACTGACAGCGCGTTCAATGCTCGCGTATATAAGTCTGCACAAAACTATACGGACAATGTGATTGATGTAACCAAGCCCTATGCAGTGGAATTTATTGACCATGTCGTGACCGAGTTGGTGAAGATGCACGAGGAGGCAGGACAGCCATTGCGCATACTGAATATCGGCGGCGATGAAGTGCCAAAAGGTGCATTGACCCGCGAGGAGCATCAGGCATTTATTGATGCGGTGTTGGAGATATTGAACCGCTACAACCTACAACCAATGGGCTGGGAGGAGATTACCCACTTCTGCAAGCCAGAGAGCAAAGCCATTTGCTACTCATGGCTCAACAGCAACACCAAACCGTTGGAGATGGCAGAGGCAGGTTATCCAGTGGTATTAGCAAACGCTAACCGACTGTACTTTGACTTTGCGTACTGCAATCACCACGAAGAGAAAGGACTCAATTGGGGAGGATACACCGATGAGTATCGCTCGTTTGATTGGGAGCCACTGATTCACCCAAATGTAATCGGTATGAATGCGCAATTGTGGGGCGAAGTGATTCGTTCGTTCGCACAAGTGGAGTGGCAGATTTATCCTAAGATCTACGGTTTGGCGGAGCGTGCATGGAACAACCGCAGTGCATTGACTTTGAGCGAATACAACCGCTTGGTATATGAAGTATTCGTGCCACAGTTGGCAGCCAGCGGTCGTAATTTCCACATTCAACAGCCCGGTGTGAAGCCAGTGGCAGTGAATAGTTTGCCATTGACCGTGGCGATGAACAAAGTGATGGAAGGTGGCGAGATACTCTATAACTTTGATGATGGCGAATGGCAGGTATATAGTGAGCCAGTAGCGGTGCCTGAAGGCACAAAAATCGTAAAAGCCAAAGTGCAGTACTTGGGCAAAGAAAGTAACACTACATGGCTTTGGCTCGAAGAGGAACACAAAGTAAATGCTGGAGCCGAAGAAAAGAATACTGGGGCGACTTTCTAATTAAGAATTATGAATTAAGAAAATAGACTTGGCGGTTGCCAAGTCTATTTGTTTTATTCCTCGATTTTGAGCAGGAATATTCGATCACCACGACGAACCATTTTATCCGTTTTGAGAGCAAAATACTCACCCTTTTGCACGTCTGTTCGAAGTTGTCCTTTGGCATCATGGATATCTTTTGCCACCAATTCATAGGCACCAGTTGTTTCACCTGTAATGAGGAGCTCATCACCTTCGCGAATTTCCTTAGTGGCTTCTAAATAAAATTCTGCCACGGAGATATTCTTGAAGAAATTGGTACATTTGCCAGCAAAAACCTTCTTGCGAGTAGCTCGCGAACCATATTTATGTGTCCACTCGCCTAATTTTTGTCCTTGATAATAGCCATCCCAAAAACCACGATTGAAGACACGTGCAAGACGCTTATTCCAATTGTCGATATTAGTTTCGATAGCGTCTGTAGCCCATATTTCATTGTCCTTGAGCCACAAATCAACAGCTTCTTTATAACACTCCACTACCGTCTTCACATACTCAGCTCCACGTGCACGACCTTCAATCTTGAGTACACGCACACCAGCATCGAGCATTTTGTTGAGGAAGTGAATGGTCTTGAGGTCTTTAGGCGACATGATATATTGATTATCCACCTCCAATTCAAGATCGCTTTCTTTGTCTTTCACCACGTAGCCACGACGACAGATTTGCATACATGCTCCTCGATTAGCACTAGCACCTAAGTTATTGAGACTCAGATAACATTTGCCACTCACAGCCATACACAAAGCACCATGGCAAAACATCTCAATACGAATCAATTCGCCTTTGGGACCACGGATATTTTGCTCAATAATATCATGATAGATACTTGCCACTTGGTCCATATTCAATTCACGCGCCAACACCACCACATCAGCATACTGAGCATAGAACTTCAGTGCCTCCGTATTGGCTATATTAAGTTGGGTAGAGAGGTGCACTTCGACACCTGAATCAAAAGCATATTGCAATGCTGCAATATCCGAAGCTATGATAGCCGATACGCCTGCTGCTTTAGCATGATCCACAATCTCGCGCATCAACGACAAGTCCTCTGGATACATCACCGTGTTGAGAGTCAAGTAGGTTTTGACGCCTACTGCTTGGCAACGTTCAACAATTGTATGAAGGTCTTGAGTAGTGAAGTTCGCAGAGGAACGCGAACGCATATTCAGATACTCTATACCGAAATACACACTCGTAGCTCCCGCTTCAATAGCTGCAGCCAAACTTTCCCAACAGCCCACAGGCGCCATTATCTCAATATTACTAATTGGTTTCATTTGTATTTATCCTAACAACCTGCAAAGGTACAGAATATTTTTGTAATGTGCAAAAATTGTTCTTAAAATTTGCATATTTACAAAAAAAGCAGTAATTTTGCAGGCTTTTTCATAATATGCGTAATGTGCGCATACATATGGGCACACAAAAAGAATATGCAAAACATCAGAAATATAGCAATCATCGCACACGTTGACCATGGTAAAACCACCTTGGTTGACAAGATGTTGTACACCGCCAACCTCTTTCGCGAGAACGAGCAGAAAGGCGAGCTCATTCTTGACAACAACGAACTCGAGCGCGAGCGCGGTATCACCATCTTGGCGAAGAACGTAGCCATTGAATACAAGGGCTGCAAGATCAATGTGATTGACACTCCGGGCCACGCCGACTTCGGTGGCGAGGTGGAGCGCGTGTTGAACATGGCAGACGGCGTACTGCTGTTGGTGGATGCCTTCGAAGGCCCTATGCCTCAGACTCGCTTCGTGCTACAAAAAGCCTTGGAGCTCAATCTCAAACCTATCGTAGTCATCAACAAAGTAGATAAACTCAACTGCCGTCCAGACGAGGTACAAGAGGAGGTCTTTGACCTGATGCTCAACCTCGACGCAACCGAGGAGCAATTGGACTTCCAAACCATCTACGGTTCGGCAAAGAACGGTTGGATGTCTACCGATTGGCACAAGCCAACCACCGACCTCACCGCATTGATGGACACCATCATCGAGCATGTGCCAGCACCAGAGATGTTGGACGGTACACCACAGATGCTCATCACCAGTCTCGACTACAGCCCATACTTGGGTCGTATCGCTGTGGGACGCGTACACCGTGGCGCCTTGAAGAACGGTCAGAACGTGACCCTCGCAAAGAAAGATGGTAGCAAGGTGCGTTGCAAGATCAAAGAGTTGCACACCTTTGCCGGCATGGGCCGCGCGAAAGTGGACGAAGTGAAGTCAGGCGATATCTGCGCACTCATCGGTATTGAAGGCTTTGAGATTGGCGACACTATCTGCGATTTTGAGAATCCAGAGGCACTCGATCCAATTGCAATCGATGAGCCAACCATGTCAATGGTATTTACCATCAACGACTCGCCATTCTTTGGCAAGGACGGTAAGTTTGTGACTTCGCGCCATATCCAAGACCGCTTGAACAAAGAACTCGAGAAGAACCTCGCCCTCCGTGTGGAGCGTGGAACGGACGAGACATCGTGGAATGTGTTTGGTCGTGGCGTATTGCACTTGAGTGTACTCGTTGAGACCATGCGTCGCGAAGGATATGAGTTGCAGGTGGGACAACCACAAGTAATCATCAAGGAGATCGACGGCGTGAAGTGCGAGCCAGTAGAGCAACTGACTGTGAACACCCCAGAGGAGTGCTCGGGTAAAATTATTGAGTATGTGTCCACCCACAAGGGCGAGATGACTCGTATGGAGATGATCAATGACCGCGTGCAATTGGAGTTTGTGATTCCTAGCCGTGGTATCATCGGTATGCGTACCTATGTGCTGAATGTGTCAGCAGGTGAGGCGATTATGGCTCACCGTTTCTTGGAGTTCCAACCATACAAAGGCGAGATCGTGAAGCGCAACAATGGTTCGCTCATCGCCATGGAGAGCGGAACTGCCTACGCATATGCCTTAGACAAACTGCAAGATCGTGGACGATTCTTCATCTCGCCACAAGATGAGGTGTATGCGGGTCAGGTAGTGGGAGAAAGCTCGAAAGAGGGCGATATTGTGATCAATGTGACTAAGTCAAAGAAGTTGACCAATATGCGTTCGAAATCCGCAGATGACAAGGCGGTATTGCCACCACCTGTAATCTTCTCCCTCGAAGAGGCGTTGGAGTATATCAAGGAGGACGAGTATGTAGAGGTAACACCAAACTACATGCGTATCCGCAAGATCATCCTCGATGAATTAGAAAGAAAACGTGCGAATAAAAACTAAATAACAAATACAATTATGCAATTTAATCAAACAGAAATCAAAGACCTCACCGCGGTTGTCACTCTCACAGTGGAGCCAGCAGATTATCAAGAGGCAGTTCAAAAAGAACTTATCAACATTCGTAAGAAAGCTAACATCCCAGGTTTCCGTCCAGGTATGGCACCTAAGGGTATGTTGCAAAAGATGTACGGCAAGAGCATCCTCGCTGAGGTAATCAACAAGGTTATCGGCGAAGGTCTCAACAAGTACATCGAGGAGAACAACCTCAACCTTCTTGGCGATCCATTGCCAAACGAGGAGCTCACTCCAGAGGTAAACTTCGACACACAAGACACTTTCTCTTTTGCATTTGACATTGCAGTAGCTCCAGAGTTCGACGCAATGCTCAACGGCAAGAACAAACTCACCCAATACACCATCACCGTTACCGACGAGATGGTTGACAACCAAGTGAAGAGCTATGCGCAACGCTTTGGCGAGTATGTACAAGCTGAGGTGGTAGAGGAAGGCGATGTAGTGAAGGGTCTTCTCACCGAGCAAAAAGAGAACGGTATCGTGAAAGAGAACGGTATGTTGACTCCTGCTTATATGTCAGACAAAGAGCAAGCTAAGTTGTTCGCTGGCGCAAAGGTAGGTGATGTGATCACCTTCAACCCAACCAAAGCATATGGCAACTCTGTAGAGGTTAGCTCTATGCTCGGCATCAGCAAAGAGGAGGCAGAGGCATTGACCAGCGAATTCACTTTCGAGCTCCAAGGTATCACCCGTCACCAAGCTGCTGCTATCGATGGCGAGCTCTTCGCTAAGGTTTACGGCGAGAACAATGTAGCTGACGAGGCTGACTTCCGCGCACGCATCAAAGCTGAGATCGAGCAAAACATGGCAGAGGACGCTAAGTACAAGTTCGGTTTGGACGCTAAAGAGGCTGTGATGAAGAAAATGGCTAAGGTAGAGTTCCCTGAGGCATTCCTCAAACGCTGGGTAAAAGCTACCAACGAGAAGATGACCGACGAGGAGTTGGAGAAAGACTTCCCAGCTATGGTGGACGAGCTCCGTTGGCACTTGGCGAAAGACCAATTGGCTAAGCACTTCAACATCCAAGTAGAGAAAGAGGATGTAGAGGCATATGCGAAAGAGGTGGCTCGCATGCAATTCATGCAATACGGTTTGATGCACGTAGAGGACAGCTACTTGGCTAACTATGCTGAGCAAATGCTCAAGGACGAGAAGCAACTCCGCGGTATCGTTGAGCGCGTAGCAGAGAACAAGATCTATGCTGCACTCAAGGGCGTAGCTAAGATCGAGGAGAAAGAGATCAGCCACGAGGACTTCGGTAAACTCTTCGCTTAATTGCCAGCCCTCGCAAAGCGACACAACCAGCCCTAAGGGGCACAAACCTCGGCATAGCCGAGAATACAAAACACAAAGACATCGGTAGGAAATCCTATCGATGTCTTTTGTTTGATTTTATTCCCGCAGTCTGTTATGTGCACGGCGATAGTTCGCCGAGTCTTCCTCGCCTCTAATCTCTAAACTGTAGGTGCTCTGCACCGTCCTCTAAACAGTACAAATATTAAGATTGCCATCTCTTTTCCCTTTCTTATACCTTGCCTTATTCCACCGACCGATGACCGAGAGAAGACCGAGAGAACTCCGCATCAACTCCCCGCCTACAAAAAGTGCTATTTGTTAAGATTGCTTCCGAATTAGGTTGTCTTGATTCCTAAAAAGGTTGACTACTTTCCTGAAAAAGTTGACATAGCGCACCATCCCTTAAAAAAAATGTACTTTTTTGCATTTTTCTTGAGATACTGACAAGTTTTAGCAGTTTGTTGTAGTAATTTTGCAGCGGATTTCGAAAAAAGTGCCATTTGGGGTATCTTTTGAGAGAAATCAGCAAGTTAAACTTTTAAATTTTTATCATTATGAAGATTAAAAAGCAAAAAGAACTCTTCTTGAGTTGCAATGTGGCAGGTTTTGCACATTACGAAGGTTGCATTGTTTTTAGCGAGTTGCAGATTGGTACCAAGTTGCACTTAGTTCGTGAGGACGAGAACGCCTATGACCATGATGCGGTGGCTATCTTTTATGGAGACACCCATATCGGTTATGTTCCAAGCTCCAAAAACGAGCAACTGGCTACTATGCTTGACCTCGGCCATGAAAATCTGTTTGAAGTGTATGTACAACAACTTGACTCAACTGCTCATCCCGAGCAACAGGTGCATGTTGGCATTTTCGTAAAGGCAAAGGAGGAGGCGTAATCCTTCTCCTTGCCTTGGATAACTCTACCACTTCTCAATATTACATATAATTATGTATTGATACTTGGAAAAATAAAAAAAAAGCTGTACCTTTGCAGGGTGAAATAGATTTCACGAATAATAATGACTATTTATGGATAATCAATTTGCAATTCAGTTGTTTGAGCAACAACAAGTGCGCATTGTTTGGGATGCAGAAGTTGAGAAATATTACTTTTCAATCGTAGATGTAGTGCAAATCCTAACAGACAGTGCGGATGGACGCAAGTACTGGAATAAGTTAAAGCAACGCCTAAAGGCGGAAGGAAATGAGTCGGTGACAAATTGTCACCAACTGAAATTACCTGCTGCAGACGGAAAAAAATATAAGACTGATGTCGCTGATTTAGAGCAACTATTCCGCCTTATTCAGTCCATACCGTCTAAGAAAGCCGAGCCAATCAAACAATGGTTAGCCGAGTTGGGAGGCCTGCGCATGGATAGCAAGAGAAATATTGTAAATAAACATAAGATATGGTAAGTACACGTCCAAAAGTAATCACGCCGAATCATATCACGCATCTCTCTTCTTGTGAGGTATTTGTATTCGGAAGTAACCTTGCCGGTCATCATCATGGTGGAGCTGCAAGAATTGCCCACGAGCAATTCGGAGCCGAATGGGGAGTCGGAGTCGGTCCAACAGGACAATGCTATGCCATTCCGACCATACAAGGAGGCATTGACACTATTCGACCTTATGTGGACGAGTTTATCAAATACGCTAAAGATCATCCGATGAATCGTTTTCTTGTTACGCGTATCGGGTGTGGTATTGCCGGTTTCAAAGACGAACAGATTGCGCCACTATTTGTTGATGCCATGTTTGTGCCCAACATCACTCTTCCTTTGGAGTGGAAATTCATCATTGATGACCGATGGATGCAGGTGTATAGAACGAATATTCACGATGAGATCAAAAAGCAGTTGCTAGTAGAAGTACCCGAAGTTATTACAGTGGAAGTGTTACAAGAGTTGTGTGAGAAATGCTTGTATCGCATAGGAGCATGTTACCATACTCTCATTCCATCCATTGAGATTCGATATGTGATAGATACAGACAAGTTCGGATATGCCTGTTTTGGAGATTTCTTCTTCTATCAAGGCAACCTGTATGTCTTCGAGAGTGACGAGAAATACAAAGACGAACATAATGCCGGAGTCGTATGGGCAACATTCCATGACGAATGTGAGGGACATGGCTATGCGCATGAGGTTATTTTCGCTGGTGTCCGCACACCTTACAAAGATATCCAAGGCGATTATATCTATACAGGCGATGCAGTGATGACTGATAGATTGGGACTTGACAAGGAGCATATTTATGGTGTTCAAGCTTTGGACTTCTGGGGCGATTACGGTATTAAGTTAGACAATCACTGCCTCGGTTTGAGTGATTGCCACAAGATCGTTCGTGTTGGGACTGTGTTGTTCAATCTGCCTAAATTGGCAGAGATAGATATGCTGCATTATATTGAGCAACGTAGTAGCGAGCTACATAGTTGGTATGGCGAAGGACCGACAGGAGAAGTAAATCTCCGCCACGTCCGTTTCACCCCAAACTTCTTTGAAGATGAAGTGGAATACATCGTCATGGATAACATCCGTGATGACGATTTTAATTGGAGAAAAAGAATTTTTAACTTATTAAATAGATAAACATTATGAGTACTAATTTGATTACTAAATTAGTTGGAGAAATATCCGGCTATTTTATCATTCCAGCGTATCAGCGCGGCTATCGATGGGATGAAGAAGTAAAAATGTTGCTCGACGACCTGAATGAAATAACGGAAGGAAAGGAATATTGCTTACAACCGATTGTTGTGAGAGCTTTGGGAGATGAGAAATATGAATTAATAGATGGACAACAACGTTTAACAACATTGTTCTTGCTTTTGAATTATATTAAGACATTCCGTCCTAAAATGGCCATCAAATATTCTATTGATTATGAGATTAGAAAAAACAGCAAAGAGTTCTTATCTTCTATAGACTTTGATCATATCGTTGATGAACCACATAATATTGATGAGTACTTTATCAATAAAGCTGTTCGCTCTATAAAGGAGTGGTTTGATGCCCAACAAGACGCAGATAATACGGCTTCACTTCTTGCCGACAAACTGAATAATAAGGTGAAAATAATTTGGTATGAGATTGATAGTTCGGAAGACGCGTCATCTCTATTTACGCGTTTGAATATAGGAAAAATTCCACTCACTAATGCAGAACTTGTAAAAGCGGTATTCCTAAGTCGAGACAATGGTATTGACGAACGTCATCAATTAGAGATTGTGACCCAATGGGATTTAATGGAGAACGAACTGCATAATGAAGATTTTTGGGCATTTTTAACAAACAAGAAAGGAGATTTATTCCCCACAAGAATAGAACTGATCTTTGATTTGATGGCAAATAAACAGGACGATGACAGAGAACGATTACGCACGTTATTCTACTTCCAGAATCAAATCAAACAAATACAAAATAGAAAGGGAAATAAAATGGATGTGTGGAGGCAAGTCGTTGAGTATTTCCAGCGCTTTAAGGAATGGCATAATCAATCAGAGCTATATCACAAAATAGGTTACTTAATTACAGTAGGACAGATTTCGCTGCAAGAACTGATAAAGGAATCCGCCACATGCTCTAAAAAGGATTTTATTAAAATGTTAGATAAATGGATATCGGATAGCATTCGTTTTGAAAAGGATTATGACGAATTATCCTATGATATTCCTTCTGACAAAGCGAATATAGAGAAACTGCTAATTCTATTCAATGTTATCAGCGCGTATAAGAACGGAGACAAGTCCTTGCGTTTTCCTTTCTCGGAGCACAAGAACAAGAAAGGCGGTTGGTCGTTGGAGCATATTCATGCGCAGCAATCTGATGGTTTAAAAACGGCTGAGTTATGGAAAGAATGGCTGACATTGCATGTCGCCTCATTACGAAGTATTGATGAAGAGCGATATCATGATTTAATAGAGGAAATCAATTTATCAATACCAAACATAACAGGTGAACGCTTTCACGAATTGTTTGACAAAGTAATTAATCAGTTAGATCTGGAGCGCTCAATAGATTATATCCATTCGTTATCCAATATGGCGTTGTTAGGACGAGACGACAACTCTGCGTTGAACAATTCGACTTTTGATGTCAAACGTGATAAGATACTTGAAATGGACAAAAAAGGAGACTATATTCCGATTTGCACTCGCCGGGTATTTTTGAAATATTACACTCAATCTGCCCATAATCAGATTCATTTCTGGGGAGAAGAAGATCGCAAAGATTATAGAGCAGCTATGAATACCATCTTAAAACCATTTATGAGCAAGGAGGACTGATATGGAACTGAAAGAATATACTTTCCGGAATTTATTTGGAATACATACCGATAATGAGGGGAATCCATTTGAGATACAAGAAATAGAAATTCCCATTATCCAACGTGATTATGCTCAAGGACGCACGTTCAGTAATGTACAACGTATACGAAATCGCTTCTTGGAAGCCATATACGATGCATTGACAAATCACAAAAGAATGACTCTTGATTTCGTTTATGGCGAGATTGAAAACAAAAAATTCATTCCTTTAGATGGTCAACAACGTTTGACGACCTTGTTTCTGCTACATTGGTACGCGGCAAAAAAAGAACATATAAAGGAAGAAGAATATGCTTTCTTGTACAAGTTTACCTATTATACGCGTCCCAGCTCGCGTGATTTCTGTCAGGCCTTGATCCAATATACCCCGGTGTTCGATAATAAACTTTCGGAGGTGATAAAAGATCAGCCGTCCTTTCAATATCAATGGCTAAATGACCCGAGTATTACTGGCATGTTGGTCATGATAGATGCTATTCAAGAAAAATTTGACAAGGTGGCTGACTTGTGGGATTCTCTGGTGGTGCATCCATGCCTGTCGTTCTATTTTCTCCCCATCTCCCAAATGGGGCTCACAGACGAATTATATGTCAAGATGAATTCAAGAGGTAAACCTCTCACTCAATTCGAGCATTTTAAGGCAGAGTTTGAAGCTCTAATTAAAGATTACGACGAAAACTTATCAAAGGAGATTAACCATAAGTTCGATATCAAATGGACAGATATGTTATTTCCCTATCGTGGTGAAAATCAAATCATCGACGATGAGTTTATGCGCTATTTCTTCTACATAAGTGATATGCTTTTCTATCAGCAATATCCCGATCGTTCATTGGAGCAAGATGAATTTGTATTGGCAAAAATGCTCTATGGAAGTGACTGCCCGAATCAAAAGGACAATATTGAATTCCTTGTAAAATCTTTTGATTGCTGGTGTGATTTTAATATTGATGAGTTTTTTGAACGACACTTGGCTGCATACAAATACCAGTCTGGCAAGACAAAAATTTATCAAAACGATCTCAATATATTAAGGCAATGTTGCGATACATATAGGGAATATGAAGGACGCAATCGTAAGTTCCCATTGAATATGAATTTGCTGCTCTACGCTTTTGTGATTTATCTGCATAATAAAGAGAAGATAACAGAATCAGATTTTCAGCGAAGACTACGTATTGTGCGCAATCTTATTTGGAACTCACAATTCGAAATTCGTGCGGATGGACAACGGAATAACATGTCACAATTACTTGCTGAAACCGAAGCGATTATTTTGCATGAGACAATTTTGGATGGAGTTGGGTACAATAAGAATCAAAAAGAGGAAGAACAGAAAAAACTGGACTGGCTTAAGTCATACAATGAACATTCTGAAACATTATTCCATTTGGAAGACCATCCGCTTCTTTATGGCTGCATTGCCGTATTAGGTCTTGAAAATATCCGTAATTTTGACAAGTTCCGTAATCTATTTGATGATGTTTCTGACAAAGCTCTTATTCATCGGGCCTTACTTATTTACGACGACTACTCCCAATCCGCATACACCAATACCCGTTATATGGGCAATAATAATGATGGCACATGGAAGGACTTGTTCCACCCGTCCAATAGAAGAGGCAGTTTTGAGCGTACATCCAATGCCCTTAATCTGTTGCTGGATAACTTAACGGAATGTACAGATAACGGCCTGAAACTACAAATTGATGAATATCTCGCCGCACCCCGTCAGACATTTGATTGGAGATATTATTTTATTAAATACAAAGAGACTTTGTGTGGTAATTGGGGTATACTATGGTATGAGGCCCCGTATAAATGGTACACTCTTCGTCAATCCACCTTCCGGGGATTTAACTGGCAGTCTTTGTCAAGGGCAATTTGGCAGAGAGCAAAAGACAGATTCACAATGGGTAATTGGGCATATATGGAATATGAACCATTGTATATTGCTAACACACAAAAGAAAATTATAGTAAAGAATAGTCGTTTTGAAATAAAAGAAAACGACACTATTCTGCAAACCATCAATATCCCGCAAAATGAAGACGGAATGGATATAGTTGATCGAATAGAATATTTCTTAACACAGTCCCTATGACCACTTACATCGCCGATACAGACCATTACTCTAAAGTCATCACTCAGATACCGAAGGTCAAGCGGTTGCTATGGATTACAGCCGCTGATCTGAATGATTTGTATGTAAAGAAGTCCGTCTTATCCATGACACCACCGAAAGGTGTGGTTATTGTCTAACCAAATGTCGCAACATTGTAGCGACATTTGGCACTGGAGTTTGGATTCGGCACAATCTTCGCGCGAAGAAACTTTTTTCAAAAAAAATACACTCACGCTGGAAGCCTTGTAAATACTACACTTCCCGCGTGTTGTATATACCATTTTATTCTCTAAATTCTCAAATCTTCGGCACAAAACCCCTTCTGCGCCGAAGATTTTTGCAGCATTATTATAGAGACACATTCATAGAAAGCCACCGAAAGCCCACAGATCTCCCAGAGATCTCCTATGGTGGTCGCCTAGCCCGCAGCCAACTTTATCTGTCTTGCCAAATACAAAAATCGGGGATTTCTTATAAATTATTTGGTCAGTTCAAATAAAAGCAGTACCTTTGCGCCAACAAGCTTACCCCGCTTCCTGTAGATCAGCGCGCTTAGGGTAAGTCTTTTTTTATTATTATGAAGAATGATACTGATAAACCTCTAGATTTCAACCAATAAGTACAATTGTTGGAGGCAAACGAATTAACCTTTCAAAACAAGAAAAACACCATGCTTCTTTCGTAGGGACAAATTGTCCCTAGATACTAGTGAATAATCTTGTTGTTACTTATTAGCAAGTCAACCTTCACTACAAACCTTTCGCCACTATCTTCAGTATGAAGGGAAATAACCAAAATGCCAAAAATGTGTAACTCTACACGGAAATATGTGCCAAAAATGTGCAAAGTCACACTTTTTCTATATTTTTATTTGCATATTTCAACAAAATATACTACTTTTGCACCATCAATTTGGTTGAAAACGTGCAAAAGTGCATCGTGATATCAATTGAAAACGTGCAAAATAACACGCAAAAACCAATTGAAAACGTGCTAAATTTTATTTTATGAAACGCAAAATATATCAACAACTTGCTGATTGGAAATTAGTTAGCAATGGAAAAAGTGCACTTCTTATTGAAGGAGCAAGGCGTATAGGAAAAAGCTATATCGTAGAACAATTTGCAAAACAAGAATACAAGAGCTATATCTTGATTGATTTTAACAATGTAAAAACCGAAATAAAGAACCTATTTCTTAATTATCTTACAGATTTAGATACATTGTTTCAACTCTTGTCGTTGCATACTAATGTTCAACTGCACCCGCGCGAATCTGTTATCATCTTTGATGAGGTTCAGCAATTTCCGCCTGCCCGCGCGGCAATTAAGTATCTGGTTGCAGATGGAAGATACGATTATATTGAAACAGGCTCACTTATTAGCATCAAAAAAAATGTTCAGAATATAGTCATTCCTTCAGAAGAACAGCATCTAAATATGTACCCAATGGACTTCGAAGAGTTCTTATGGGCAATGGGCGAACATGCTTTGTGCAACTACATATGCGAGTGCTTCACTAAGCGACAGCCAATGGGAACACTTCACCGCAAAACGATGGAGTTGTTTCGATTATATTTGATTATAGGTGGCATGCCACAAGCCGTGAGTACATATGTTAGCACGCGCGACTTCCGACAAGTAGAGAGTGTTAAGCAAGCCATCTTGCAACTCTATCGCGCTGATATTCATAAATATGCTACTGGAGCAGAAACGAAAGCAGCTGCCGTGTTTGAAGCTATACCTTCTCAACTTCAACTACACGAAAATCGTTTTGTATTATCCGATTTGGAGCCTACTGCACGTTATCGCAATTATGAAAGTGCATTCTTCTGGCTAAGCGATTCTCGTATCGTTAATATTGCCTACAACACTTTTGCTCCTACCATTGGTTTGAATATGAATACAGAACGCTGCACTCTTCGGTGCTATATGGCAGATACGGGACTACTTATTTCATTAGCATTCAGTGAGCGTGGACAAATGCCAGCTGAAGTTTACGAGCGACTATTACACGATAAATTAGAAGTAAATTTAGGTATGGTTATGGAGAATGTAGTTGCACAAATGTTGGCAGCAGCAGGTAATCGTTTGTTCTTCTACAATCATGTTGATCGAGATGATGCCTCAAATGATATGGAGATAGATTTTCTGATAACGAAATCCCATGTAACATCGAGAAAAAATATCTCTCCAATAGAGGTAAAATCCTCTACGCACTTTACGACCACTTCGCTGAATAAGTGTATGAGCAAATTCTCGCAAGCAATTGGAGAAGCTTTTGTACTGCATACCAATGATATTAAAATAGAGGAAAATATCTGCTATCTACCCCTCTATATGGCAGGCTTGTTGTAACGAAAATAATCATACTGACACTTTCCGACATCAAAGCACCAAAACGCTGAGTATTTATTAAGATTTCTGCGCGTAGCGCAAGGAGCTCCCCCATCTACCCAAAACAGCAAAAAAGCACCATACATTACTTATCTCGCCGGATGGCTCAACGATATTTTCACAATAAATTGCAAAAATCTTGCTCAATCCAAAATATTTCACTAACTTTGCAGGCTAATTAACAGCAATAAAGAACTATGCGTATACACTTTATAGCAATAGGAGGTGCTGCCATGCACAATTTGGCCATGGCGGTGGCTACCAAAGCAGGATATGTGGTGACAGGGTCAGATGACGAGATCTTCGACCCTGCACGTACCCATCTACAGGAGGCAGGTCTGCTGCCTGAGGAGATGGGCTGGCATCCAGAGAAAATAACCAGCGACATCGATGCTATTATTTTAGGTATGCACGCGCGCGAGGATAACCCAGAGTTGGTTCGCGCACGCGAGTTGGGTATCAAAATATACTCTTTCCCTGAGTATCTCTATGAGCAGACCAAAGATAAGATCCGCATCGTAGTAGGTGGTAGCCATGGCAAGACTAGCACCACCTCGATGATTCTGTATGTCTTGCAACACTTGGGCATCGAAGCCGATTATATGGTAGGTGCTCAGATTGAGGGTTTCGAGCGCATGGTACGCCTCTCTGACACAGCCAAATACGCAGTCTTTGAGGGTGATGAATACCTAACTTCTCCGCTCGATTTACGCTCTAAATTCCTATGGTATCACCCTCATGTGGCGATACTGACAGGTATAGCATGGGACCATATCAATGTGTTCCCAACTTTTGATGGATATGTGGACACTTTCCGTAAGTTCGTCGATGGAATCGAGGAAAATGGCACATTCATATACTATAAACATGACTCTAACTTGTGCGAGATTGCATCTCATGCACGAAAAGATATTAAGCAACTTCCATACGAGGCATACCAAGGCGATGTGCGTATGCGCATCTTTGGTCGCCACAATATGGAGAACCTCCAAGCCGCAGCATTGGCATGCGAGCAGATTGGAGTGAAGCCAGAAGACTTCTACCGCGAAATTGCTACCTTTACGGGAGCAAGCAATCGTTTGGAATTTATCGATGAAATCGGAACAAATGTAGCATATAAAGACTTCGCCCACTCTCCAAGTAAACTCCGTGCAACAGTAAATGCAGTACGTGAGCGCTATCCTGAGAAGCAATTGGTAGCAGCGATGGAGTTGCATACATTCTCTAGTTTGATGGCAGACTTCTTGCCTCAATACGAAGGTTGCATGGCACAGGCGGATGTGGCATTGGTGTATTTCAATCCAAAGGTGATAGAGCACAAACGCCTCACCCCAATCACAGCCGAAGAGGTGCGCAAGGCTTTTGGCACAGAAAATGTAGAGGTGTTTACAGATAGCCAACTATTGCAACAACGTCTTCGTTCTATCAAATACGATAATACCGCACTTTTGATGATGACTTCGGGCACTTTCGATGGCGTCAATATCCCCGAATTTGCGAGGGAACTAATCAAATAATAGTTAACAAATCTTTTGTGAATTACGTAAACTAAAGGAGTGCGATTCATCGCGCTCCTTTAGTTCGTTTAGCTGGCAAATAACTTCTCTTTTATATGCTAAATTCTTGCAAATATCAGAAAAATATACTACCTTTGCAGCGGATAAATATTTCCACTTCGCTAACAGATAACATATTTTATGCAGAAAGGTGATAAAATACGATTTTTGGATGCGGTGGGCGGAGGTACTATTGTGCAGTATGATGCGCAGCGAGAACTCGTTTGGGTAGAGACCGACGATGGCTTCGATGTAGGACCAATCCCCGCAGCTAAATGCGTGATGGACACTGCTGCCACCAGCTATCAACGCAAAGGTTGTATCGGCACGCATAAGCAATCCGAGTCACCAGCACCATCCATTAGCAACACCAAAACAGCTCCCGCCAAACGGTCCAAACGCCAACGCGATGAGCATGTAATAGACCTGCATCTGGAAGCCCTACCCACCAATGGCAACGGAATGACAGAAGTAGAGAAACATCAGTATCAACTGCGCTACTTCCGCATGAGCATGCAGCAACATATCCGCCACCGCGGACGACGTGTAGTGATCATTCACGGCAAAGGCAATGGCGTGCTGCGCAACGAGATACGGCAGATACTCAAGCGCGACTTCGCAGGGAAAGTAGAGGTGCATGATGCTGATTTCGCTCGCTACGAAGAAGGAGCGACACTCGTCGTGGTGAAGTAAGATAACGAAAACGAATTAATCTTAAAACGATATATTGATTATGAGAAACAATCATGTTTTGATGGCTTTAACAGCTGTGCTATTGCTGATGATGAGTTGCGCTCCCAGCGCGGAGAAACGCACCGACCATGCTATTCAGCAAGTGATGAACGACTACCAATCCGTAGGTGTCGCTGCTGTCATTGTCCAAGATGGGCAGATAGTATATGAAAAAGCTTTTGGCCATGCCAATCTCGACAGTCAAACACCTTTGACAACTCATCATTTCATGCGTATCGCATCTATCTCCAAGTCCTTCACGGCAACCTCTCTCATGCAACTTGTGGAGAAAGGTATCATCTCGCTCGACGATGATGTGAGCAATCTCATTGGCTTCCAAGTACGCAACCCACATCACCCAGAGGTGCCTATCACATTGCGCATGGTGCTTTCGCATACAGCCAGTTTCCGCGACCCAGAGAATTATTCCACGCTCGATCATATCAATCCTGCCGTGAATGGCGACTGCAGAGCCACCTATTACGATTATGCGCCAGGTACTGGCTACAACTACTCGAATCTGGGCCTCAACTTCGCAGGCGCTATCCTCGAGAAAGTGTCTGGTGTGCGTTTCGACCGCTATGTGAAGGATAGCGTGATCACGCCACTTGGCTTGCATGCTGGACATAATATCGACGAACTAGATATGAGCAAATGCGCTTCCATCTACCGTTATCGCGACGGACAATACGTAGAATCCAATGCCTACGGCAGCGTAGCACATCTACTCGGTGATTACATCATGGGCTACTCTGCGCCTATCTTCTCGCCTACTGGCGGCGTGAAAATATCAGCGCACGACTTGGCAACCTACATGATGATGCACATGAACTATGGCCAGCTCAATGGCGTGCGTATCATCTCCGAGGAGAGTGCCAAAACCATGCAGACACCCGTATGGATTAAGCTAACAGGCAACTACTACGAGGACCAATACGGATTATGCCTCCAGGAGTTTGTGGACTTCCTTGATGATCCTCACTACAACACGCCAGGCAACTACCCCGTGGGACATACGGGCGATGCCTACGGATTGCGCAGTATCATGATGTGGAGCCCAGCAGATGGTTGGGGTATCGTGGCCATCACCAATGGGTATGTGTATAATCCAAAGAAAGACGTCATTGAAGTATTGGCCAATGCCATCCATAAGGCATATTTTGGTATATCTCAATCGTGTGACAAGACTGCCCAATTGACTTACGAACCTTTTACGGGCGAGTTACGCCACGCTTTTGGTATCTCTACCAACACGCGTACTACGACCCCTATCGTACTCACCCGCATCACCCTCGGCAACCAAACGGGGTACGGCGAGGCGGCGTTGCCCCCTTATCTCAAGGAGACGCAGGAGTCAGTTTGTGCTTTTCTGAAGTTGGCTCAGCCTGTCATCAACAGCTGCACCGAGCCGCTGAATATAGATAGTATCATGCAGGTAGTCAATGCCTTGGCACCAGGCAATCATGCGGCAAAAGCAAGTATAGACATTGCCTTGCACGACCTCTATGGCAAGCTGCACAACCAGCCCCTCTGGCAGATGTGGGACATCAACCCTACTGCTACCCCTTGCACCAGTTATACGATTGGCTACGATGCCAACGATTCGATAGTGCTGCATAAAGTGCGCGAAGCAGACTGGGCGAAGATTCTCAAAGTCAAACTCGGCCGTGAGGAGGCAGAAGACAAACGTATGATTCGCCTCATCCGTAGTATTAGCGATAAGCCTATCTATGTAGATGCCAACCAAGGTTGGCCCACCAAGGAGCACGCGCTGAAGATGTGCCAATGGTTATCTGAGCAGGGTGTGGTACTTATCGAGCAGCCTATGCCTAAGCATATGAACGAAGAACATGCATGGCTTTGCGAGCGGGTAGAACTGCCTATTATCGCCGACGAGGCATGTCAAACGTATGCCGATGTAGCGGGGCTGCAACCCTACTACGATGGTATCAATATCAAACTGATGAAGTGTGGTGGTGTAGCTGAAGCGCGTAAGATGATTACTTTGGCGCGTGAGTTGGGTATGCAGGTGATGATTGGTTGTATGACGGAGACAAGTGCAGGTATCTCTGCGGCTACAACGCTCAGTCCGTTGGTGGATTATGCCGACTTGGATGGTCATGTACTGCTTGCTAATGACCCATACGATGGTATTCAACTGGTGGATGGCAAACTGACGTTGGTTAACAAACCAGGCACGGGTGTCACACTGCGCTAATACTTAAAAATATTGTCTATAAAACAACCGCCCGCATATGAAGAAGCTCATCCTTCTCACTGCCCTAATAGCAGTCACACGCTTTGCTCATAGCACCGAATATGTCATTAATCATTGCCCCGTCACTCCTGTGCGCGAGGAGCCAGCCCATGCCGCCGAACAAGCTACCCAACTGCTCTTTGGCGAAGTATGCGAAGTGGTGGACCGTCACTCCAGCTGGACCAAGATCCGCTCTACTATGGATGGACAAGTAGGCTGGGTCGTATCTAAGATGCTGACACCTGTGAGCGAGGAGGCGATTAGGTTATTAGGCGAAAGGCGTGAGGCGAATGGTGAAGGCGTAGTGGCTACACCTATGGCGGTGGCAACCGACACAAAGACTGGCGAGCAACTGATACTTACCATCGGTACACGATTGCCGTACTATAAAAAAGGCACCTTCGAAGTGCTGGGGAAGAAATATAAGATTGATCCTCGTTGTGTGTATGAGGTTAAAGGTGAGAGGTCAGAGGTTAAAGGCGAGGATGTCGTGCGCGTGGCGCAATCGCTGCTGAATGTGTCATATCTATGGGGCGGAAAGAACATAATGGGCTACGACTGCTCGGGCTTCACACAAACGGTGTATAGCGTGTTTGGCATTAACCTCTTGCGCAATGCCCGCGAACAGGTTACTCAGGGTCAAGTAGTGGGCTCACTAGCAGAAGCGCAACCAGGTGACTTGGTGTTCTTCGACCATTTAGATCGTGCTCCAGAGGCTACGAGGATAACGCATGTGGGTATGTTGATTAGTCCGACGGAGGTCATCCATTGCTCGGGCTGCGTGCATGTGGATAAGATCGACGAAACGGGTATCCGCCTCGCCAACGGCGAACTGACACACTATCTGGTGCAGATTAAGCGCTATTTGTAGCCTCTCCATACCCTATATTTTATACTCTACACCTCTTGCCCTTAGATAAGCTTCGCTTTGGTATAGAATTTGTATCGTTACCGTCGAAGTATATGCTAAAACAGCAGGCGATATTCGAAAAATCACACTTTTTCGGGCATACATTTGCCCATGTGAAGAAAAAATCGTAACTTTGCAGGCGTAATAGGAGCCAGAACAATGAGTCTGGAATAAAGATAGAAACGAAAAATATGGACAAACAAGCACAACGTGATTACCTCTATATGCGCATGGCGCGTACCTGGTCAGAGAATAGCTACTGCGTGCGCCGCAAAGTAGGCGCAATCTTAGTGAAAGACCAAATGATCATCTCCGACGGCTACAACGGTACACCCAGTGGCTTTGAGAATGTGTGTGAGGATGAGAATAATGTGTCTAAGCCCTACGTTTTGCACGCAGAGGCAAATGCGTTGACCAAAGTAGCACGTAGCAATAACAGCAGCGAGGGCGCAACCTTGTATGTGACCGCTTCGCCATGTATGGAGTGCGCCAAACTGATTATCCAATCGGGTATCAAGCGCGTGGTTTATGGTGAGAAATACCGCATCATGGATGGTGTGGAACTTCTTGAACGCGCAGGTGTGCAAGTGGACTTTATGCCGGACCAAGAATAATAATTGAACCAAGAACAAGGAGCCAAGAATAAAGACAAGTAAGTTTCGACTAACTAGACAAATACATATAAATCTTTACTCCTTATTCCTTGTTCCTTAATCGAAAAAAGAACTATGAAAAAGTATTTATTCCCAACCCTGACCATCGTTTGCCTACTAGTGGGCTTTCTGATAGGTAATGCTGTGTCGAACAAAGTGAATGCACAGCGTTTTTACATTCAAAACGGACAACTATTTCAGCAACCTGAGTCGAAAGTAGATCAACTATTGCAGTTGATGGACCAAGCCTATGTCGATAAAATCGACGTAGATAGCATCACTGAAGAGGTGATGAAAGAGATGGTCAAGCGTCTTGACCCTCACTCTGCGTATATTCCAAAAGAGGATTTGGAGATGGTGAATTCGGAACTTTCTGCCTCTTTCTCGGGCATTGGTGTGCAGTTCTCTATTCAGAATGACACCGTACAAGTGGTGGCTGTCATCTCGGGTGGTCCATGCGAAGGTATGGGTGTGTTGGCAGGCGATAAGATTGTAATGGTAAATGACTCGAACTTCACGGGCAAGACCATTACGAATGAGAAAGTGATGCACGCATTGCGTGGCCCGAAGGGCACCGAAGTGAAGATAGGTGTGATGCGCAGCGGTTCGGACGAGGTGTATGATTTCACCATCACTCGTGGCGATATACCTGTGCACTCGGTGGACGCGAAGTTTATTATAGAGGCTAAAGGACAAAAAATAGGTTTTGTGCGTGTGAATCGCTTTGGCGAGAATACCTATGATGAGTTTATTGCTGCATTGGCATCGCTGAAAGGACAAGGTGCTAATGCGTATATCGTGGACCTGCGCGAGAACTCGGGTGGATACATGGATCAAGCCATTAAGATGGCGAATGAGTTTTTGGCAAAGGGCGATTTGATTGTCTATTCGGAAGGTCGCGCTTATCCTCGTTATGAGGCGAGAGCCAACGGTTCGGGCCGATTCCAACGTGATTCGTTGGTGGTGCTGATTGATGATTTCTCGGCTTCCGCCAGCGAGATCTTTGCAGGTGCGATGCAGGATAACGACCGCGCTACTATTATTGGTCGCCGCTCCTTTGGTAAGGGACTGGTGCAACAACAATTGCCATTTGCTGATGGCAGCGCCATTCGTTTGACCGTAGCGCGATACTATACCCCATCGGGACGCAGCATCCAAAAACCATATAAGTTGGGCGAGAGCGAGGATTATGCGATGGATTTGTTGGAGCGTTTTGAGCATGGCGAGTTCTACTCGGCTGATAGTGTACAAATAGCCGATTCCACCGTATATTTGACCAAGAAAGGTCGCATCGTGAGAGGTGGTGGCGGAATTATGCCTGATGTGTTTGTTGGTCGTGATACTACCCTCAATACGCCATACTTCAATATCGTAGTCAATCGTGCATATACGTATCAGTTTGCCTACCAATATACCGACCGCCATCGCAAGGAGCTGAGCCAATACAAAGACTGGCAATCGTTGGAGAAGCATCTGCTGAAGGCGAACTGGGTACCCGAGTTTGTGGCATTTGCCAAAGAGAAAGGTGTGGAGCCTAATGCGGAGCAGTTGGCGAAGTCCAAGCCATTATTGGTGCGATTGGTCAATGCGTATATTGTGCGCAATATATTGAACGACGAGGGCTTCTTCCCGCTCTTTGAGCGCGATGATGACATCACTAAAAAAGCCGTTGAAATATTGGAAGAACGTATGTAATATGAAGTATTGGCAGTATATCGTAGGCGTGATGCTATGCAGTATCTTGGTGGGTTGCCAGCGCACGGCAATGCCCAAACCATATGGCTATTTTCGCATAGCCATACCCGATACGTCGTATGCTGAAGTGCAAACGCCACATTATCCCTATGTCTTTCGGTTGTCCACCAATGCATATATCCAAGAGCGTCAGGAGAAAGGTGAGCAGTATTGGATAGATATTCAGTATCCAACGTTGAATGCGACGATTCACTGTAGTTACAAGCCAGTTGAGAACAACCTGCGTATCCTGTCGCGTGATGCCCAAGAATTTCTATACAAACATACCACAGTAGCCTCCGCAATACCAGTACAAGAATATGGTAATGCAGCGAATAATGTGTGGGGATTGTATTATGAATTACATGGTAATACGGCTACCCCAATTCAGTTTGTTTTGACCGATTCCACCAAGCATTTCTTCCGTGGTTCGGTATATTGCAATAGTGTACCTAATCAAGATTCATTGGCGCCGATATACGACTACTTGCGCAAGGATGTAAGGGTGCTGATGGAATCGATGAAATGGCGTTGAAATCGAGCAAAATGAGTGTCTATTCTACGATATTATCCCATAAGCAACAATCTGCTAAGCTGTTGGCAATCTTGATTGATCCTGACAAGGAGCAAGCGTATAGACCATTGTTGTCAGAGCTGAATCATGCCGATTTGGTCTTGGTGGGTGGTAGTACAGGTGGGAATATTGAGCCATGTATAGCAGCATTAAGGGCGCATACGGATGCTCCGTTGGTGATTTTCCCAGGTAATGTGGCGCAGTTCTCGCCCAATGCAGATGCATTGCTGTTTCTTACGTTGCTGAATGCGCGTACAGCCGATATGCTGATTGATCCACATGTGCAGATGGCAATGCCTATCCTGCAATCGGGCATAGAGTCGATACCGATGGGGTATATCTTGATTGATGGTGGCAGAAAGAGCAGCGTGGAGAAGGTGTCGCACTGTACACCTATACCTCAGGACGAGGTGGATAGGATCGTAGCGACAGCCGTTGCGGGGCAATTGCTGGGTAAGCAGTTGATTTATTTGGAAGCAGGTAGCGGAGCCAAAGCGCGTGTATCAACGGATATTATCCGTGCCGTACGAGCACAGCTGCAAGTGCCTCTGATTGTAGGAGGTGGGATATGCACGCTAGATGCTATGTTGCAAGCTTTTGATGCGGGGGCAGATATCGTGGTGATAGGTAATCATTTTGAACAACATCCCGATGAAATGGGCGATTTTATAAGAATTAAACGGGAACACTATGGAGAATGATACGCGCTATATGACGATGGCGTTGGCAGAAGCGCAGAAAGCCTTTGCTATGGGAGAGGTGCCAGTGGGGTGTGTGATTGTGGCGGATGGGCAGGTGGTAGGCCGTGGACATAACCTGACCGAAACCTTGGCGGATGTGACGGCGCATGCTGAGATGCAGGCTATCACAGCAGCCACCAATACCTTGGGCGGTAAATACCTGACACAATGCACCTTGTATGTTACGGTAGAGCCATGCGTGATGTGTGCAGGGGCTATAGGTTGGGCACAAGTGCAACGTGTGGTGTATGGAGCCAGCGATGAGAAACGGGGATTTACCGTGTATACGCCCAAGGCATTGCATCCAAAATGCACGGTTTCATCGGGAGTATTAGAGGCTGAATGCCGCGAACTGATGCAATCATTCTTTGCTAAGAAGCGGGGTAGATAACCTGACAGCATAACGAAATAATAATAGACAAAAATAGTATGAAAAAATCCATCTTGACAAC
>Ga0233366_1000129_pt1 | contig 33466 bp, 45 predicted proteins | sample ElkDunMinimDraft_23_FD_191536 | JGI IMG/M metagenome (GOLD analysis project Ga0233366, IMG submission 191536) | Fecal eukaryotic communites from dung pellets of Tule Elk in California, USA - Elk Dung C4 | ecosystem: Host-associated > Mammals > Digestive system > Large intestine > Fecal | place...
AAAGCGGATTTTTACCATACTTTTTTTTCTTTTTCCCGCCAGTTTTTTTAAAAATCTTATGTATTTGTAAACATTTCTTTAAAATGTCAAAAAAAAGTGCTTGACAAGCCTTTTTTTTTGTGTTATCATATTCTCATAATGATTGATTGATTTGTTGGTGCCTCAACCGCTGACAAATTAGAGAAAAAGCTTTTTATAACGTTTAACTGGTTGAGGCAGTTAGGCGTCATAAAGAGCTTTTTCTTATTAAAAAATCATTATAAAAGCAGATTGAAAATTTAATATAGAGAGGTGAAAAACATGGACGCGAGGGAGTTCTATGCCCAAATAGACAAAGCGGATGATGATCTTTACGAATTAATCAGGAGCTTGTGGAATATATGCAGTGAAGCAGATAATTTAAAGTATATTTTTGAAGAAATAACAAGGGGCGCGGAGAATATAAAAGACGAAGAGAAGAGAGAAAAATTCAGTTCTGTATTGTCGTATTTAAATGACCGGTTACACGAGATTAGCGAACAATGTAATGACATTGGCATAGATTTAGACATGGTGCGCGATTGTGATTTTATTGAGCTAGTAGAAGAAGCCGAATATATTGCAAATGAAGAGGAAAAAAAAACCGCTAACTAATGGCAATAGTTAGACGGCAAGGTTTTAAAGGAAAGGGGTTGTACCCCAAACCTGAAAAAAAAATGTCACATATAAATTTTTTTCAGGTTTTACTATCTCACTAAAAAAAAAGGTTGTCAAGGGTTTTATAAAAAAAATTTTATGGGGGATAAAAAACCATGTTAAGGGACATGTTCAAAGATTGGCACAGGAGAATACCAAGATTGATAGGCCTTTATGAGAATAAAACAAAAAAAAAATATGACCTGGATATTTTAGAGGCAATATATTTGCACGCATTAAAAAAAGAATATGAGCGGAATAAAAAAAAAGGGCTTCTTTTAAGAAATGGCGCATTTGTTACTACTTTATATGATATGTGCGGGGCAAGTCGACTTCCGCTATATTATCAAGAAAAAGCGATTCAAGAGTTAGAAAATCGAGGATTTATCGAATACGATCCGCTTTTATTTGATAAATACGATGAACTCTCAGATAAATGTGTTATGTTTATGATTAAAATTTTATGAGTTTATATTATTAGTAATTTACTAAAAATGTCAAAAAAAAGTGCTTGACAAGTATAAAAAAATGTGTTATTATATAATTATAATGATTGATTGATTTATTTGGCGCTCTACCCGCTAAATAAATTTGAGAAAGTGGTTTTTTTCTCCGTTTGTCGGTAGAGGGCAAGCGGGCAAAAAGACCACTTTTTTAATTCAATCATTATAAAAGCAGATTGAAAATTTGGGGGAGTTTATATGGAGGCGAAATATAATTATTTTGCATTGATAGAAATAATGCTATCAACTTTAAAAATTATGGATAGAGAGGTTTCAAATTTAGTTCATGCACTTGGGGCAAATGACAATTTAAAAAACGAGGATGATATTTGGCGGTTTGTCTATAATTTGGATTATCGAATTTTTACATTATCTGAAATATTAGTTAAACGCTATAAGAAATCAAAAACACAATTTGGCAGTACAAGCGAGAATATGGCGGAACAAGAAATTAAAAAGGAGGAAGTAAAAAATGATTGATGAAGTAAGAAGAGCAAGTGAAAAAGCGTTTGAAAGTTATAAAAAACATTTTGGGATTGTACACCCGTCAGGGGTACACCCCGCAGTTGTTTTTTCTGATCCGTTTTCGGAAACGCTAAAAAGATACGACATAATCGGAGAACCAGAAACAAAAAAAGAAATTTTAGAAACTTTATACAAATGGACTCATGGCATGGCAGAAATTGAAACAATTGCAAATAATAAATTTTGGCGTGCGGATCAAATAAAAGAAAATTTGGCTGTCATAATTTGGGGGTATCATAACAAAGGGCAAACGGTTATTTTGAATTATTGTTTTAATTATGGGAGATTTTAAGGTATGGAAACTAATTTGACAAATGACGAGTTACAAACGCTTAATATTTTTGAACGTTTACAACTTTTGCGCATGGATATACAAAAAGCAAATTTAAAGCAAAGCGGAATTAATGAATTTGCCAATTATAAATATTTTGATTTAAAAGACATTGTGCCAACTATTAATATCCTTTTATTAAAATATAAATTGACTACCCTTATAACTTTTACAAATGAAATGGCAACTTTGACAATAATAAATTGCCACAAACCAGACGAGAAAATTATTTTTACCTCACCAATGAGAGATTTAGAGATTAAAAAACTAAATAAAATACAAGTTTTGGGCGGTGTTGAAACTTATCAGAGGCGTTATTTGTATCTGATGGCATTTGATATTGTAGAAAGTGATTTAATTGAGGTTCAAAAAGCTTTACCAATTTCAAACGATCAAATTGAGACCATACAAAAACACGCCGATAAAATTGGAGTACTTCTTAAAAAATTTAATATCAGTGACATAAAAAAATTATCTTACGCGCAAGCGGATTTTATTATTAAAAAATTGACAGATTAAAAAAGGCGAAAAAAGAGGCGTATTTCCCTTTTTCCCGCTTTCTTTCCGATTCCACGAGCCAAAATTTAAAATCCAAGAGCCACCGCAAGGAGATGCGAAGCATGTTAAACCAAGCGGGAGCGCGGAGAAATTTTCACAAACAAAAATTTAAAATTCACAAGCAAAAAAATCTCCGTTCCGATAGCCGTCGGGCGGTCTTCTAGCCCTTATTTTGACACTCATCTTATCGCGTCCAATTTATTCACCCCTTCGCTAATAACATGTAGCCATAGATTTCCACAAACCGCAGATGGTATTCTTCTAGCCATGTTTTACCAATAGCCTGCTTTTGTTTATACTTTCTTGAAATTTGTTATTGCCTTGTTTATAATTTGCTTATTAATATTTGTTGAAGGTGATTTTGTGTATGATTTAGTCGTTTCTCGTTTATCTTCTTTTGGTTATGATTTGCAACCTGGAGATCAGCAAAAAATCGAATATTCTATTTCGCTTGTTTCTGAGTATATTAAAAACTTTTGTAATATTTATGGTGATTTGCCCGAAAGATTAAAATATTATACTATTGATAAAATTTGTGGTGATTTCCTTAAGTCTAAGTTGCTGACTGGTAATTTACAATTTTCTGATATTAATTTTTCTTCTCCTGTTGTTAAAAGTATTACTGAGGGGGATTCTTCTGTTTCTTTTGCCGTTGATAAATCACAAACGCCAGCTCAAATGCTTACTTCTTTTATTGACAATTTGCTTGCATTTGATAAAAATATTTTGTATCGTTTTAGACGGCTTGAATGGTAAGGAGGTTGTTGTTTTATGTATTTTGATGTCGCTAGAACTGCTATTGAATCTTTGTATTCTGGACGTTGTACTATATCTATAAAGAGTAAACAATTTAATCAGACTACTAAACAGACTGAGTTTGTTGATACTGTTTTGATCGAAAATCAGCCTTGCCGTTTGTCTTATCTGAATCTTTATCCTAGCGAGGGAAATGTTCAGCATGGTTTTATTTCAAATAATGTTTCTTCAAAAGAGCGTGAGAGATTTTACGTTAAATATCAGACTATAAAATTATTTATTTCTCCTTTAGTTAATGTTCCTCCTGGTTCTAAAATTACTGTTACCCAAAATAATCAAATACAAGTTTATAAATCTAGTGGACAACCTGCTGTTTATACTAATCATCAGGAAATTGAGTTAGAATTGTTTGATGAGGTGGTTTGAATGTTTTCTGTTAGAGTTGATATTAATGATTTGATAAAATTAAATAATCAAATTAAACATTTGATGACTATAAATCCAAATAATCTCTGTCGTGATATAGCTTCTGAAACTGCACAAAATTTGTTGGCTGATATTAAATCCAAAACTCCTGTTGATACCGGAAGATTATTAAATAATTGGACTCTTAAAGGGCGAGAACTCCCTTCAGGTTATGAAATAATAATTTTGAATAATACTGGTTATGCTCATTATGTTGAGTATGGTCATAAGCAAAAAACAAAACATGGTTTTAAGTGGATTGGTGGGATTTATATGTTATCTCGTTCTTGTAAAAATGCTCGTCCGTTGTTAAAATCAATATCTTTAAAAAGTGTTGCTTCTTTCTTTAGGAGGTTTTTTAAATTTTAAGACAGATTGTTAATGGAATATCCAATAAGTTGTTTTCTTTTTATGGGGCGGTTTATGATATTTATCTTGAGAATGTTTCTCAAAACCTTACTCCACCTTGCTTTTTGATTAACTTAATCTCCTCTGATATTAAAATGTATTTTAAACCTCGTTACCGTTTTTATTCTAATTTCGACGTTATTTATTTTAGTAATAATGTTAAACAATATGATGATTGTTTGGCTCGTTCTTCTGAGTTGTTTGATTTGCTTGAGTATATTACTCTTTCAGATGATTCTCTTATTCGTGGTTCTAAAATGTCTACTTATATTCAAGATGATATCTTGTATTTTAATGTTTCTTACAACTTGATTTTGCAAAATAAATCTGACATAATAAACATGATGGAAGAACAAAAAAATAATATTGGAGTGATAAATAGATGGGTTTAGGTGGAGGAACCTTTGTAAGTGTTGGTGAGAAGAAATTACCAGGCAGTTATATTAATTTTGTTTCTACGTCTAGAGCAATTGGAATATTAAGTGAGCGTGGATTTGTAGCCATGCCACTTTTATTAGATTGGGGAGTAGAACAAGAAGTTAAAAGTGTAGAGCAAGAAGAAATTGAGAGTAAATCATTAGTCTTGTTTGGATATGATTATGGCGATGAAGAATTGAAACCGATAAGAGAGATATTCAAACATGCTAGGACATTATATTATTATCGTTTAGGGCAAGGTGTAAAAGCCACATCTACGATAGCAACGGCTAAATATGCAGGTACACGTGGCAATAAAATAAAAATTGTTACTACGGCTATAATATCGGACGAAACTACAACAGGATATACGGTTAAGACCTTTCTTGATGATATTTTAGTTGATAGCCAAGAAGTAAGCGGAGCAACATCAACGACAGACGATTTAGCAGTTAATGATTTTGTTGATTGGATAGCAGAAGTAAGTTTGTCAGCAGGTACTATTAATTTAAGCGGAGGTACAAATGCGACAGTTACAAGTGGTGACTATGCAACATTTTTGACAGCGATAGAACCATATTCGTTTAACACGATAGGATATGCAGGAACAGATTCAGCAGTTAAATCTTTATTTACTTCTTTTACAGAAAGGATGAGAGACAATCAAGGGATAAAGTTTCAATGTGTGTTGTATAAGTATGAAAGTGCAAATTACGAGGGGATAATATCAGTTGAGAATAGTCCAGTTAGTAGCAGCAATGCCGATGGCACCAGTGCCTCTTCTTTAAACCCCTTAGTTTATTGGGTTGTTGGAGCTCAAGCAGGTTGTGCAGTAAATAAATCGAATACAAATATTAAATACGATGGCGAATATGATATCAATGTAAGTTATACGCAGGCACAACTTGAAGATGGATTAGATAGCGGTAAGTTTATGTTTCATAAAGTCGGCGATGAAGTAAGAGTTCTTGAAGATATAAACACATTGACAACATTTTCTGTGGATAAAAACGAAGACTTTAAATATAATCAAACTATAAGAGTAATAGATCAGATAGGAAATGATATAGCGGTAATATTTAATACTCAGTTTTTGGGCAAAATACCGAATGACGATAGCGGGAGAGCGTCTTTATGGAATGAGTTAGTTAAATATCATGAACGATTGCAAACTGTGAGAGCAATAGAGAATTTTTCAAGTGGGGATATAACTGTTACTGCGGGTGATACCAAGAAGATGGTTGTTGTTGATGAGGTTATAACTCCGACTAATTGCATGACGCAACTTTATATGACTTGTAAAATATCTTAAAAGGAGGCGAATAAAATATGGCGCAAAAAATGTTGGCAAAAGATACGATATCAGCTGCTTTGGCTGAGTGTTATGTCATTATAAATGACAATAGATATAATTTTATGCAGGCAATCAATTTAGAAGCAAAGATAAAAAAAACAAAAACAGAAGTACCAATATTAGGACAAACTGGTAAAGGCCATAAGGCTGTCGGTTGGAAAGGTACTGGTTCAGCTACTTTTCACTTTAATACGTCAATTTTTGCTAAACTTTTAGAAGATTACAAAGATACTGGCAAAGATATATATTTTGATATACAGGTTAAAATAAATGATCCTACGTCATCAGCTGGTTCTTATACTGTTTTTTTGAAGAATTGCAACTTAGATGGTGGCATATTGACAAAGTTTGACGCTGACGCAGAATATCTTGATTGTGATTTGGATTTCACTTTTGATAATTTTAGTGTTTATGAGGAATTTGAGCGTTTGGATGGGATGATGTTATAATTAAAAGGTTTTAACGAGCTAATTTTACAACCAAAATAAAAAGCACACCGCATTTGATGTGCTTTTTTTTAATTAGATGTCTATTTATTATTTTCTTTAATCGTTTTTAAAATAAATAATCAGTACGAATAAAATACCTGTTATAAATCCAATCATATAATCAAGTATTGTTTATTCCTCCTAAAGTATATATTGTCTTTTACAAATACATTCTTCTTCTTTATCGCTTGTTTTTGGTATCACACTTGCTCCAGTTAGTAATTCATATTTTTGCCGACTTATCTCTAATAATTTATTATCTGACTTATTATTTCTTAGATCCCTATTTTCTACATTTCTCTTTATGCCATTTAATAAATCATATTTATCAATATTTTTTTGCAATCTTCTTCCCCCTTGACATATTAATTTAATTAAAAGAAAAAATATCACCTTTTGTGAAATCTTCTGTTGCATATCTCATAGCGTCCATTAAGTGATTAAAATCATCTATCGGCTTATTTATTTGTTTTCCATTTTTATCTGTTTGCCAAGCGTAATTTTGTATTTCTAATAAAAAATTTACACAAATTGGATGAACAATAATCTTAAAGTCCTGTAGATAATCAATGCCATTAATAATACTGTCTTTTCCTTTTCTAGCTGCTTTAATACCATGTATTCCCAAATCATATAATCTATCTATACTTTTTGGTTCAGCTGAATCCGCTATTATTTTTTCTTTTGAATATCCCATTTTAAATATTTTTTCTGCTATTTTTTCATTGCTTAAATTCTTTTCATAAAGCTCATCAAATACATATAACAATTTTTCTTGCTCGAATATAATTCCACAAAATAAAGCAGTAGCATCATTAACATATCCAAAGTCAAGACCAAAACAAACTTTTGCATTCGTCCGTTTCTTTATTTCTGATATGTCAAAATCTTCCTCTATAAAATCTTCATATATTAAGCCTTCTGAAATGCCCCATTCGCCAAGAGCAGCTGTTTTATAACGTCTTGGATTATTAGTCTTCATTTTCTCAAATAATTTTATATCCGCTTCATCCAAAAACTCATTTATTTTATAAGTTGTTGTCATTGTTAAAACGTCATCATCGGGTTTATCAAAAAATCTCGTTTTTAACCAACATTCAGCCCATGGATTAAACGTAAGCGTTATCCGTTTCCATAAACCATTAGGCAATTCTCCTCTTATTGACTCGTCTATAAAATCAAAATCTTCCTCTTTCGTAATTTCATATGCTTCCTCGCACCAAACAAAACAAATACTTCCAGTTTCTGTTGATATAGATGTTAATTTAAGCGGATCATCCAAACCACGAAATATAATTCGCTGGTGTGTTGGTAAATAAACAAGTTCCAGTGGTGATAAAGTTGCTTTCCAATAAGCATTAACTCCTAAACGATTAATTGCCCATTTTAAATCTGAATAACAACTATCTCTTAATGTTCTTTCTGTCTTCCTTATTACTAGAGCATTTGCACCTGGATGTTGCATTATATGAACTATATGCCATAAAGCAGCTGTCTTTGACTTCTTACTTGCACGGCTACCCTTACATATAACATATCGCTTTTTTGTATTCCAGAATTCAGAATAACCTTTACCAATTATATTTTGCAACGATATTCCTTCTTCCTTTACCCATTTCTTCACTTCTTTCTGTATTATTTTCTCGGAAGTGCTTAATAATCCACGTTTATTTTTCTGTTCCATGATTTAACTATTCAACTACATCATTTTTTATTATAATTGGTTTATCACTACCATCAAGTTGTATATCCCATCTATCTCGCCAATTTTTAGAATCTCTATTCTTTAAATAAAACATTAAAGCTGGTACACTCGGGGGTATATACTTCTTATATATCGTAGTGTTGCCGTCTTTATCAGTCTTTTCTTCTTCTACATAATACCCCTCACACATACGTTTTAAAGCATTTACACAATCAAATATTGCTGGTTGCAGTCCTTCATAATATGCTCCTTTAAATTTCTCATGTTTACCGCACATATAATAAAAATTACCTTTCGATATTTTCAACACTTTGTCGCATATATCTTTTATAGACATACCTTCACTTACACATTTAGTCAATAATTTTAAATTAGATGGCTCTAATAATACTTCTTCTTTAAAACTGCTCCCATCTGTTTTCACATCAATTCACTCCATTTTTATTTTTTTCTTTTTTAAAATATCACAAAGGAGAAAAAAAATGAATTATAAATTTATAATTGATAATATTGTTTTACCTATCACTCCTAAAGAGATAAAAACAAAAATAAACAATAAAAACTCTACTATCGACATTATTAATTTAGGAGAGGTAAATATATTAAAATTACCAGGTCTCAATACTTTTGAATTTGATTTCGTGGCTCCTGCTTTTAACTATCATTTTGTTTCTGATTTTAAAGAACAAAACTTCTATTACTCTTGGCTCGAAAAATTAAAAACTGAAAAAAAAATATTCCCTTTCTCTATCTCAAGACAACTTCCTGACGGTAGCATTAAATATCCTACTATCGCTAACGTATCTCTAGAAGAATATTCTATATTAGAATCTTCTGACGAGGGATTTGATATCATTTTCTCAGTAATACTCAAACAATATAAACATTTCCATACTCAATATATCCAAATTAGCAACTCTAATAACGGTGATAAAACTGTTCAACAAAAAAAACAACGAGAATATACTAAAGAACCAGAAAAAACTTACACTGTTAAAAAAGGTGATACGCTCTGGAATATCGCTAAAAAAGAATTAAATGACGGGGCTAAATATATTGATATTGCTAAACTAAACAACATCGAAAATCCTAATAAAATATATCCAGGTCAAATTCTAAAACTAAATTAAAAAAATACCTGACAAATATTTTTCATATTATAAAATAAATAAAGGTGGAATATAAATATGTTGCCTAACATTAATTTGACAGATAATATCGAATTTAAATCACAAACATCAAACACATACAAATTAAACATTAAAAAAAATAATATATCGGGGTTTATAGACGAAATTAATGCAGTAAAACAAGCGGTATATTTAATCCTTAATATTGAACGTTATCGTTATTTGATTTATGATTGGGATTATGGATTCGAAATATCTGACTTAATCGGTCAAGATATTAACATTATACAAATTGAAATTCAAAAGCGTATATCTGACGCTCTAAAACAAGATGAAAGAATTATTGATGTTTACGACTTCATCTTTAAAAAAATAAACAAAATTTTACATGTAACTTTCTCTATTAATACAATATTTGGAGAATATACTGAGGAAAAGAACTTTGAAATAGCTTAATAAATGGGGGTGTTTGTAACTTGAATGAAAACATCGGCATAAATAATAAAATTACCGTTACACAAAATTACACGGAAACCTTTTCTCAAATTAATCAAATAATAGAAAAAACTATCACAGATATAAATAATCTCTCAAACGTATCTCAAAACATATTTAACATCAAACAAATTGAAAGCACAAAAGAGAAACTATCTGATCTAGCAATAAATAACATTCCTGATTTGTCATGGCTTAATTCTATACCTGAAAAACTTACTAACATAAATAACTCAATCGCTAATATCAATAATTCAATCGCTAATACTATATCTTCAATTTCTGCCCCTATTGAAACAACAGAAAACAATATCTCAAATATAAACTTAACTCTAAATTCAATCTCCGCAAATGCTATAGCAACATCAAATATAATTACTTCAGCAATAAATAGCATAAATAATCAAATCATAAATTCTTATATGCTTATCAATAATACGTCTGGCTCTACTTTCTCATTAATTAATGATTCATTGTATTTTACTGCCAATTCATTTTTAAGCACTTTCAACTATATTCAAACCGCTTTCTCTAATTTGACAAATTTCACTCAAAATATCGGCTCAGCTTCGGTAAGTTTTTGGACTAATATCGCCAATAAAATTTCAAATGTTATGATTAACTCAATAAACGACATTATAAAATCATGGAATAACCTGTTAAATTTGATTGGAACAAATATATCTGCTAATATGAACATAACAAAAAAAGAAACTACATCTTATAAAAATATAATTAAATCTTCTACAATCTCAATCCCTCAAACATTAGCTAATAACAACATCTCAAAAAATATCGGAACAACTACTAAAAATAACTCATCTATCCCTACAAATATTCTAAACAATGTAATCAGTAAAGCAAATAACAATACAAATAATATACTAACTTCTAACAATGAAAACAAAAATATAAAATACATTCAAGAATCAGCTTTTAAAGAATCAAATAACACTTTCAACTCAAACAATATAAAAATAAATATGACTAACAACAACAACATAAGCTCAAATATGGATGTGAACGACGTAATTAATAACATGACCAAACTTTTACACGAACAATTAAATATACAAGCAAACGGTATAAATAATTATTAAGAGGTGATTATTTTGAGCACAAATACGCATATTATCAAAATTTGTATTGATGCAGGACACGGTGGCAAAGATCCTGGTGCTGTTTATGGTGATTGGTTGGAGAAAGAATTTACTCTTGATATCGCTTTAAAATTAAAGAAAAAACTTAATAGCTATAAACAAATAAATGCTATTATGACAAGAGAAACAGATGAATTTATAAGTTTGTCTGCTCGTTGTCTTGTTGCTAATCAGAATAAATGCGATTTGTTCGTTTCTATTCATATAAACTCAGCTACTAATCAATTAGCTAGCGGAATAGAAACTCATATATACAGCAAAAATGAAAATTTGACAGGGCAAATTTTCCAAAATAAATTAATAGAAGCCACACAAGCAATTAATCGAGGTGTTAAAATTAGCCCTACTTTATATGTATTAAACTCAACTAAAATGCCATCTGTTTTACTTGAACTCGGATTTATTAATAACTTTAATGATATAAACAAGCTAAGGAAAGAAACTTATCGAGATAATCTTGCTACAGCCATTGAAAAAGCTATTTGCAGATATTTTAATATCGAAGTTTTAAAAGAAAACAAAAAGGAGCGTATAAAAATGATATACAAGACTGTTAACGAGATACCTGAATATGCTAAAAGTATAATTAAAGATTTAGTCGATTCGGGTGTTATTAAAGGCGAAGAAAACGGTAATTTAAACTTGTCGGATGAAATGATAAGAACTATTATTATTACTAAACGTATGATCGAGAGGGAAAAAGCTTAATATGTTAAAAAAAAAAATTAATGGTGTTTGGCAAAATTGCTATGTTGTTAAAAATAAAGTAAGTGGTTCTTGGGTTGATATTAAAAGATCTGGTGGGAAACCACTAAAAAGATATACAAATGGTTCATGGGTGTTGATTTATTATCCTGAACTCAACAGAATAGGTTATTCTTTCGGACCACGTGGAGGATGGAATACTATCTATAACAGCAATTCAAAAATAACAATTTCGGATCATGAATATGACGCTACTTATCCAAGAACAACAAAAGCTTATTATGGTACTTTCCCTGTTGTATCTGGTGATGTACTTACAGGTAGCACAGAATATAATATTTACGGGGATTCAGATTATAATTCTATAAAAGTCTCAATTGTGAATTTTTCAAGCTCTACATCGACTAGCTACTCCACAATATATGTTATTCGTACTGCAGATTCATCCGGTGGATCAAGTCAAACTTTTAGCTATAGATTTAGCAACTCTTATAATAATATAGGTTTGTATTTGGAGACTAAAGCTGCAGAAGGTGATTATGCTATGTCAAATGTTGACCTATATGTAAAAAATTTCGCTCTAAATGATGTTGAATTTAAAATACAGGGTGAACAAATATTTAATGAATGATTGACAACTTTTTTTTACTGATATAAAATTAATTAAATAGAGGAGGTAATTTATGCAAAATTATTATTATCAGCCTAATATCAACGATACTTATTTAAACCGCTTACAACGTCTTAATCAGTTGCAAAATCAATTTAACAGCCAATATCCACCATATAATAACCCTTTACCATTAAACAACCAAATTATATTTGTACAAGGCGAAACAGGGGCTAAAGCTTATCAAATTCCAAATAATACAACGATTTTATTAATGTCAAGCGAAGGCAATGAATTCTTTATCAAGACAACAGATTCAAGCGGATTTCCAACTATAAGAAAATTCACATTTCAAGAACAGCCAAACCAAGAACAACAACCAAAACAATGTTCTTGCGATTGCCAAAACAACAGCACTGCACCTTTACCTTTAAAAGACTATGTAACACAGGAAGAATTTAATAACTTCAAAAAGGAGATTTTAAATTTCTATGAATCCAATTTATCAAATGGTAAGCCAACAATTGGCAACAAAAAATCCAATGATGGCTACAATGATAAAAAACTTGTCAAGCGGAATGACGCCAAAACAAATGGTAATGAATATGATGAAAAATAATAATAATCCAATGTTATCTCAGCTTGTGAATATGGCTAATAATGGAAACATAAACAACATAGAAAATATGGCTCGTCAATTGTTTCAGCAAAGATGTACTTGAAAACAGATACACAAATCAATTAGGGATACAACAAGTAATTGCAAATGACAATAATTGTTGTATGCAGACACAAAATCAAATTCTGAATAGTAAGTATGATCTGGATAAAGAGATATTACAGAACAGATACGAGAATTCTATACAGACGCAAACATTATCAGGACAATTGGCTCAGTGTTGTTGTGACATTAAAAACACAGCACATCAAGAGGGAGAAGCAACTCGCGCTTTGATTACTCAAAATATGATTGATAATTTGAGAGATCAATTAGCTGCTACAAGGGAACAATTAACCAATGCTAGAAGTGCTAATTTGGCTAATTCAATAATGGCTGATAATGCAGCACAAACACAGACATTGATTAGTTCTCTTTTGCCAAGACCAGTACCAGCATATCCTTCTGCGTCACCTTATATGGCGTATAATTGGAGCAACTATTTTAATAATGGTGGTTGCCCGTATAATAACATTTAGAAAATTTATTATCTTGCATTTAAATCGACCATATTATAAAAAGGGTTTAAATTTGTACTTATTCGCTTAATGATTTAGGGTTTAAAGAAAAAAAGCAATAGCTTTGTAAAAACTTTTTTTGATGCAACGAGCTGATGAGTCAGCCAAAATTCACAGGGATGAACGTCTGACTGAATTGTTCATTTCTGTTTTTTTTTAGGAGGTTTATTATGATCGAAGTTTATACTCAAAATGTAACAGTACCAGCAATGACTGCTATACCTTTTAATAACACGACAATTCAAAAGGGAATAACAGCAATAAAAACTGGAACTGCTACTATTCAATTTAATCGTATTGGTGTTTATGTAGTATCTTTTGACGCTTCTGCTTCTTTGGCAGATGGTGGAACAACTGGTGATATTATTTGTCAGCTTTATAAAAATGGCTCAAATCAAATTCAAGCGACTACAAGTGCAACATCTACAAGCGAAACAGACATTGTGCATATGTCATTCACAACGCTTGTTCAAGTACCCCAAAATAATACTTGCAATTGTGCTACTTCTCCGACTACAATACAAATAATGAATATCGGTGTACCTGCTTTATTTGCTCAAGCCGATCTAGTAGTTACTAAATTATGTTGAGGGTGGAAAAATGTATAATTGGGAAGAAATGTTTAATATAATTTGCAAAAAATATACAGGTGAAGCATTAAAAGAAAAATATGGTGCTTGTATGGAAAAATTTATGCGGAAATTAAAGAATGAAAATCAAGATTTATATTATGAGCTAATGTCTGGTTTATATGTTTTAGTTTTTGGCGAACATTTTAATGAAGAACTAGCAAAAGAAGCGGTTGAAAATATGAAAAATGGAGACGGTACAACTGGAGCGCATTGGACATTACAAGAAGCAATAGAAATAGCCAAAAATGAAGGAATAAGCTTTAAAAAATTTAACGAATATGATTGGTTTTATGTTTTGAATATGATTTACAGTGATTTTTATAAAGTATTCATAAACAATACAAATCTTTATGTTAAAACAGCTGTTGAATGGCTGAATGATATTGACGTAACACCAGGTAAAGCTTACAGATACTATATAAAAGTTGTAAAATAATAAATGGCTGATACAATTTTATAAAGAGGTGAAACTCATGGATCTTTCCAGCTTTTTTCGTGAAAATGCAATCAAAACTAAAGAAATAAAATATGTCGCTTCCACAAGATTTGTGAATAAAAATAAAGAACCTATTGAGTGGATATTAAAACCTGTTTCTTCTCAAATAGACGAGGATTTAAGGAGACAAGCAACTAAATATAAAAATATATCAGGACAGACACAATATGATTTTGACGCAAATAAATATATCGGATTATTGGCTGTTGCTTGTACTATTTACCCAAACTTAAACGATGCTAATCTACAAAACTCATATAATGTAATGGGGGCAGACTCTTTATTAAAAAAAATGTTATTACCAGGTGAATATGCAAATTATTTAAATAAAGTACAAGAAATTTGCGGATTCACACAAAATATAAATGATATGGTACAACAAGCAAAAAACTAATAAAAGACGGTGATTTCGATAGTAATTATGCATATTACTGTTTGCACAAACTAAAGATATTACCGTCGCAATTTATTAATATGTCTAAACCCGAAAAAGCTTTTATTATCGCTGCTATCGACTTCAAAATAGAAAAAGACAAAAAAGAACTTACAAAAATAAAAAATAAAAACACAAAAAAATAGTCTTACTGGCGGATTTTTAAATTGCCTTAAAAAAAAATATCATATTGACAAATATTTTTATGTGTTAATATTGTCTTGCGTGTATTATAGCACGTAAATAAAATAAATTCAAATTTAAAATTTATTTATGTGAAAAATATTTTGAGAAAATTTTTTTGACGCGAGCGACTATATATTTTTATAGTCGTTTTTTTGTTATTATTACAACATAATTTTAAATTGTATCTTCAAGCTTTTTTTTATCTTCTTCTAATTTTATATTAATCTTTTCCATATCTTCAAATGTCTTTTTATCATTCTCAATTGCTATATCAGCCTTTTTATTAAGTGTATCAAGCCTATTCATCATATCATCGTAAAATTTAAATTTATTCTTATCTTTATTTATGTCAACGACAGGAGCTTCTGCTTCATTTTCAAACTTTGGCTCTGTAGAAATAATAATATGCTCGTTTCTGTTTCTACGGCAAAAAAATACAATTAAACATATGCAAATCAAGACAAATAAACAAATTGCGCCTAAAATAAGCCATTCCATTGTATTTATCACCACCAGTTTTAAATATTGTTACGATTATATATTAATATGTAATTTCTATATTGTCAAGCAAAAATTATGATATATAAATAAAATTATAAGAAAAAAAATAGCCTATATCACAAGGCTATTTTTGCAGTTCAGTTTAATTATAATACTATCCTCTCGAAATAATTCTGGCAATTGGAATTGCTTTATGATCGAAATAAACTCTAGCTGCACCTATTCCAGCGTCATGAACTAAAGTCCAGTTTGCTCCCGCTTCAAATTGAGCGTTTGTTGGAGACATACCCATTCCATTCGGTATTTCAAACGATATTCCCATTGGTGATAAACATTTTCTTTGTCTGGTATATAAAGTGTCTTCCCCGCCGTTAGTTTTTGGATCGCGTGACATTTCATAAGGTACTTTTGCTCCGATATCTTCATAATCAAAAGCTCCGTCTCCTAATACATAAGTTGTATATGCGGAATAAGCTTCTGCTGTCATTTCGTAATAATCGCCAATATCATCTACATCAGGTGTCTCTACTGCTGTATAAGTGTTTCCTTCTTTTGTGTAATACGTTTTTGAACTGTCTATTGCCACATCTGAAGTCTTTGTATAAACAGCGTCTATTTCTGTTACTGGCATTGAATCATCAATTATTACTGACCGACCATTCCATGTCGCCAAGCTCAAATCTCTTTGTATGCCGTTTGCGTCTGTATAAGTCAAATATTTTAGCAAGTTAAGATTTTCAAGGTTAGTAGCAACTTCAGAATGCATTATAGCTATTGTGAATTTACCTTTATTCTGCCCAGCAGCTTTTTGTATGGCTTTGTTTAATGTTGTTGGCCCTACCATATTATTTGGATTACCTTGACTGTCATTACCGCTTTCACTAGTTACGTCATAAGTGTGTCCATTAACAAAATTAAGGTTGTTCGCACCTGTCATAGAAAAAATACCTTTTAAGATACTTAATAAAATATCTTGGTCTATTTCTTCCCAATATTCAGAAACTTGTTTTGCTACGTTAGACATAAAATCTACGCCACTTGTTATATCATACGAAAAATCTTTCTCTGTCCATGCTTTTGCACGTCCAAATACTACAACTCCTTTTTCAAACGTTGTTGTACTTGTAGCCGTGATATTAGTTGAACCATCATAATTTACAGGTGCCCCACCTAAATTGCCATACATCGGAATGCGTCCATAATAACTACCTGTTTGGCTACTAAACATATTTTTAATTTGCTGATTGCCTTTTAATGCTCTTGATTTAATCAATTCATTTCTCTTTAAATTTGGTACATTTTCCATATAAATTCCAAAAGCTTCTGGATTAAAACTTTTAGAATCAAATTTTGTATTTGCCATTTATAACACTCCTATTAAGTTTTATTTTTTATTGCTTCACAAATTTGTTCATAAGTCATATTTTTATAATCAGATGTTGCATTTACTTGAGAATTTAAAGCTACGCCTGGTGTTTTACCTTGTATTGTATTCTCTATATCTTTAAACAAAAATTTTGTATCTTCACTTTCTTTTATTTGTTTTATTTGTTCTTCTAATCCATTTACATTTCCCTTTTCGTCAATTTCTGCTTTATCTAAAAATTCTTTTAATAGTGGTATAACTACTTTTTGGTTTATTGCACCAGCACTATTCAACGCTTTCTCTAAACCTGATTTTAATTTTATTTCTCTTATTTGTTGCTTATATTCATTGTCATTTTTTGTCTTTTCTTCTTGTAACAAGTCATAATCTTGTTTTAATTTTGTATAAGATTCATTATCTTTTTGCATACTATTTATTACTTCTTCTTGTTCTTTTATCTTGTCATTCAAGAATGTTATTTTAACTTCATTTTCTTTTTTCTCAGTTTTATATTTTTCTATATCCAATCCATATTGAGTCATAATTTTGTCCATTATTTCATCAGATAACCCTAAATCTTTTAAAAAATCTCTCCTCATAAATTTCCTCCACTACGATTTTTAACGCCTTTTTTCTTGGCTTGTGCCAACCTTTTTACGTCTTGCTGAGGACTAATTATTTTATATCACAACTAAATTATTAAATCAATTTTTTCTCTCGCGCGCGCGCGCGTATATATATATATCCTTTTATTTTTATATTTATATATTTAGGGGGCGTTTTGTCTCTCTTAACAAGAGAAGTTTGCCTTTTTCAGGTGGATATTTTACCCCCTTTGGGGTGGAGATTTTACCCCCTTTGGGGTGGAGATTTTACCCCCCCAAAAAACTGTGGATAACTTTTTTAAACTACTTGTTTTGATTTATGTATGTAAGTGATTTTTTTTGCATTTTTTTTAAAAAATGTGTTAGTATAATATTTGGGTGATTAAAATATGCGAGAAGAACAAAATTATTTGGTTGTAAAACACAACGATTTGATTCGTAAAGTTCAGGCTCTGTTATCCCTGACTGTAAACGAGCAAAAAGTTGCTTTGTATTTGGTTTCTTTGATTAATCCTGATGATAAGGATTTTGATGCTGTGCTTGTTTCAATTAGTGCGTTATGCGAATTGTTTGGCTTAGAAAAAGAAAAAGGCAACTACAAAAACTTAAAAAAAGCAATAAAAGCTCTAAGTGATAAATCTCATTGGCTTAACGGAGAACTCTTCCGCTGGGTTGATACAGCAAAAGTAATACCAAATAGCGGCATGGTTAGAGTAAAATTATCAGAAAGCTTAAAGCCGTATTTGTTGCAACTGAAAGAAAATTTTACTAAGTACAAGCTCTATAATGTTTTGGTTTTAAAGAGCAAATATTCCATTAGAATGTATGAATTAATAAAAAGCTATTTTTGGGAAGGAACTTATTCAGTAACAATCCAAGAATTTAAAAAGAGTATTTGTTGTGATGCTTTTAATGAATTCAAAGATTTTAATAAATGGGTTTTAGCCCCTGCGATAAAAGAAATAAATGAGTTAACAGATATCTATGTAGAGGTAACAAAACTTAAAACCGGCAAATGTATTACAGATTTAAAGTTTGATATACACGAAACAAGCGAAAAACTTCCGTTTGACAAGATACTGTCTAAAATATATGAGGTAGATATGAGATTAAAGAAGGCATCATCCACATCTAAAAGAAAAAGAAAGTTTTAGAGGCAATGTTTTTTAGTTTGGACCACTTTTTTGGCCCAAACTTTTTTTAAAAAAGTAGCAAATAAAATTTTTGTCCTTCGCTAAATCGCAATAAATAGACAGACATACCAGCTTCCAGTTTTGTTGGTATTTTTATTGTTATTTCCTGTTCTTTTATCGTATATTCCTTTTCTTCTTCATTTTCATCCAATAAATTAATTTTTTGCTCTGGTATTATTATTTTTTCTTCATGTTCTTTATATTCACTTGGGATAACCATCATATCTTCTTTTATATCGATAAACTGGCTTAAATTTATTTTTAACGGTTCTACTGAAATTATATTACCAATTAGAACATCAAGAGGTTTCTTTGTTTCAATAGCGTCAACGGCTATTTGTTTTATTATCTGTGTTAATTTTTGTTGCATAAGCACCAGTGCTCCTTATTTAAAACCATTTTTACCACGCCCACAAACTTCCATCTGGTGCATTTGAAGGTGTGGTTGATTGTACATATATTTTCCTGCATGCGTCAGCTATTGTCCCATCTGAATTAAACACTGTTTTTTGATTCGTAGTTGTTCCGCTTGTAATACTTGAACTAACTGTCAAATATTGTATTCCGCTCGTCATTGCTAAATTTATTTTATTTGCATTTATTTCCATTGTATTATCAGTTGGCTCTTTAATTTGGACATTTGTCCCGTCACCAAAAGTCAAAGCACAACCATAATTTGAACTTGAAGTTTTTAATTTGACATCTCCTGCAATCGTTCCACCACTTGATGAAAACGCACCTAAATTACTTAATGCTCCTGAAGCGGTATTTGCGCCTGTTCCGCCTGCTGTTATTGGTACTACTCCACCGCCACCGCCTGATATATTACTGAAATCTGTATTTAACTTGTTATTTAAAGCGGTATCTATTATGTCTGAGTTGCCGTTAAAATCATCGACATCAAAAAAATCATCTTGTGCTGGCTTCTTTAAATTATAATTCGGTGTATAACTCGCCATTTAAAATCACTCCTTATAAAATCATAATTTGTATATGTGTTTCATCAATGCGTTTCATAACACGATATTTTGTCTTTTCTTCTGAATATGTCGCAATTGAATTTTCATTTGGTTTTACATATCCGTTAATCTCTGATGTTCCGTCATCAATACATATTAATTTTCCTAACAATCCAACTGCTATCCATTCTTTTCGTTTATCTCTTGCTATATATGGCTGAGTATTATCATATTGTTTTGAAACTTTAAGCTGTTCCTCTGTATGTTCTTCGACAATAATATTCCCGTCATCGTCTTTTTCTTCTGGTATAGTCACAGTTTCATAAATTGGTCTGCCGAAAATATCTTGTTCAAACATATATGCCCATTGATCAGAATGTGAATCCCCTATTACTGACGGATTACCAGAAACAACGCCTAAAATATAATCATCTTGGCTAGTTGCAAGTTTTATTTTATCTCCGTCAAGAGTAACAAATTTACCAATTCTATCTTCATTTGCAATATTTCCATCAAGCCATTCAAACATTTCAGCATAGTCCGCACCAGAAGAACTATATGTTTTTCCGTAAACTTTTGATTCTGTCGCTCTTAAACAATTGGCTGTTGCCGAAGAACCTGTTCCACATCCAACAATAAAATAACCACTATCTGTTGTATAAGACAACGTAGAGCCTTTTTCAACATTATACCTTCCAACCACCGTTTGATAGAAATTAGCAGCAGTGTGATAACCAGTCGCATGCGAATAGTGACCCTTAGCCGCAGTGGCTTGACCCTCTGCATGCGCAAAATTACCACTTACTGTTGTATTCCACCCCTCTGCATGTGAATACATTCCACTTGCCGTTGTATTGTACCCCTCAGCATGTGAATAATTTCCACTTGCTGTTGTGTCGTCGCCTTCACAAGTTGCGTATGAACCTATCGTTGTACCTGATTTTTGCCCTGTCCTTATATATCCATTAGCATTACCTGTCCCACCTGCTGTAATCGGTATCATTCCTGTTACATTGCTTAAATCTTTATCTGCCTTATTACTTAAAGCAGTATCTACGCCAAGATTAGTTAAAGCATCAGAAGCTGTTGTTGCTCCTGTTCCACCATTTGCTATTGCTATTGCTCCACCTGAAACATTTGAAAAATCGGTATTGAGTTTACCATCTAAAGCGGTATCTATATCCCCAACAGCCGTATCGATTATATCCGCATTGTTATTAAAATCAGCAACACTAAAATAATCAGTTCTTGCTGGCTTCTTTAAATTTAAATTTTCTGTGTAATCAGCCATTTTAAAACTCTCCCCTTTTTAAACAATTATAACTTTGCTATATCACTGAAAGTATAATCTTCTAAACTACCATAATCATAAGATTCTAAGTTTAAATATTCATTGATAAAAAAGTTTTCTTCTATCCTTATCTCATAACACGTATAATTCACTAATAATCTATATCTATACGGTTTTATAATTTTGTATTGATTGTATTTTAAGCTAACATTACATATTAAATTTGCAGGTATTACTCTGGCTAATAAATTCGATACTTCATCAAATTGATTTTGTCGACTTAAACTTAATAGTACTGTAAGAGTATAATTCTCATTATCTAAAGTCATAGTATAATCATCAGCACAAATATTACGCAAGAAATTTTCTAACTGTCTATAAGTATAAGGCAATGAAGCATTTATTCTAGCTAAAATTGCCAATCGTCTATCTTCTACTGTCGCTGTGCCTTTTGGAGTTATATCCAACATTTTTTCCCAACGTGTGCAACCTTGTTCGTCTAAAGTGTTTATAAATTGATTGTTAAACGTCTTCCTGTGATTTTCCCACAAACTATTTATAGTAGGATTTTCTGCATTTGCTATTTCTTGATATTCTGTTACATCCTTAATCACATCTGGCAAATAATCTAATATATCTATATTTAATCTATCCATTATTGCCTTCTTTTGCCCCTTTTTTAATATTATCATCTACATCATTATCTGTTTTTTTGCTATCATTTACTTGAAGATTATTATTAACAAAATGTTCTTCTTGAATTTGTTTTTCTTCTTGTTCTACGTCATAAACATATGGATGATTTTTTAATAATGTTTTGTGTGAAACTATACCAACTGAATTTTTTATATCATTTATAACCTGTGATTCATTAGTTATTTGATCTTTATTAAATATAATTTCAGTATCATCATTAAAGAAATTGCCAATATTCCTATTTGCTAAATCTGCTTTGAAAAACCATAAAATTCGTTTTAAAGAGTGTTTAAATTCTAAATCCATACTATTTGCGTCCATATCTATATCATTCAATACAGATTTTATTTGTAGTTCATTAGGTTCATTTCCAGAACGTAAATCTATTGCGTCGTATGCTTTTGCTATGCTTATCATTTCTTTTTTTATAAACTCAATAAATTCTTTGTATTGCCCTGTATTAATTTCTACTTTTAATAATTTAACATCACCATCTTCTCTAATTTTAACCGCGCCATAAGTTGCTAAATTCTGTCTGAACTCGCCTAAATTTTCACCATCATAATTTTTTAATACTAATATTGAATTTCTGCTATCTTCCTGCATATCATTTCTCCAATCACTCAAAGCAGTATTTAGAACATCTTGTAATGTTTTTAAATCACGTATTAAAGGCAACATAAAATAATTATACTTGAAATAAGTTATTGGTATTTTACCCCAATTATAATTTTTATTGTTAATTTTAAAATATGCTCCTGATTCTTTAGTTGTATCTTGTATTAATTGGTTATTAATAAAATTATAGTATTCTATACCATCTTGTTTATATATTTCTACTTTATGGCATATCTTAAACTCACCATTTACATATTTTTTTATATCATAAAATCTAATAACAAATTCAAGTTCTGTTTTTTCTTCGTCTGCCCATATCGGTAAAATTTCATAAGGAGCAAATCTTTTTAATTTAAAATTGCCTTTTTCGTCATAGTAAGCATAAAGCCAACCAATGCCACAATTAAGAGAATCAGCGCAAATAGCTTTCATCAATATATTAAAGTCATAGTCGAAATATTTGTTAATTTCATCTTGAAGTTTTTTATTAACAGCTAATTCTGCTAAAAAAGTAACGCTTTTACTTACTAGATAATTTGTCTTTTGGTCAACTAATTTTTTATATTGATTATCTACTATTTTATTATTCGGCAAATTATCTACTTCTATAAGTTTCCCATCGTTACCTATTGCGGTTCTTTTTCTAAACAAAATATCATGTATTCCTTTATAGTACTTATTACCTGCTATTTGTTCCAATCTATCTTTTGAAAATAACCAATCTACAATGCGTTTTTCGTTAACTTTCAAATTTATTGTTATTGGTTGTTCTGGCAAATCCTGTTTGAATAGATTTAAAAACATTTGTTTTACCTCCTTACATAATAGATTTAAAAACATTTTTATTCACTCCGCTTTTTATATACAAACATTTCTTGTATTGGAACTTTCAAATATTCACAAATTGAAAACGCATAATCCATATTGGGTTGATATTTATTATTACACCATCTATTCACGCTTTGATATGAAACAAATATTGCTTCACTTAACTCCAATTCACTTATCTTTCTTTCTTGAATAATCTTTTTTATATTGTTTTTAACCATATGAACCTCCAAGAAATTGAGCCTTTCATGACTAAAACCACTAGATTCTTGGGAACTCCTTTCTATTGAAAAGATATTTACCAAGCTATCCCGATAGTTCCCACCGTTCTTTTATTCGTCTACGCCACTTCTAACATCCTCAATCCTTCATTAAGAATATTTATGGCTGCATTTACATCTCTGTCATGATGCGTATGACAACAAGGACATTTCCATTCTCTAATACTAAGATTTTTCACATCCTTATTAACATACCCACAACAATTACAAGTCTGTGAACTAGCATAGAATTTATCTACTTTAACAACTTGTTTTCCATACCAATTTGCTTTGTATTCTAATTGTCTTACAAATTCTGACCATGACACATCTGCGATTGACTGTGCGAGTTTATGATTCTTAATTATATTCTTTACTTGTAAATCTTCTAGACAGATAACATCATTATTTCTGATAATTTCAGTAGATAATTTTTGTAAAAAATCTTTTCTCTGATTAGCAATATGTTCTTGAAGTCTTGCAACTTTGATCCTTGCTTTATTACGATTTGAACCACCTTTTGTTTTTCGAGATAGTTGTCTTTGCAACTTTGCGAGTTTATCTAAAGACTTCTTCAAATACTTTGGATTTGAAATCATTTCACCGTCAGATGTAATACAAAATTCTTTTATTCCTAAATCAATTCCAACTACATTTTCAGTTTTCTCAAATGGTTTGATGTCCACATCTGTACAACAAATAGATACAAAATATTTTCCACTTGGTTTTTGTGATACAGTTGCATTAAGAATCCTACCTTTTGGTATTAACTTGTTTTTCGTCTTTACCATTCCAAGTTTAGGCAATTTAATATGCTTGTCACAATACTGAATATTTCCATTTACACATTTTGACTTATATGAAAATCTATGTGTTTTCTTGGATTTGAATTTAGGATAGCCAGTGTGTTCTTTAAAGAACTTTTGATAAGCATAATCCAAATCTTTAAGCGAAGATTGAAGAGCAGTAGAATCAACTTCTTTTAACCATTCCAACTCTGATTTGAGTTTTTTCATGTCATTTGCACACTGTACATATGAAAATGTTTCTTTATTCTGTTCATACGTTTCAATTCGTTTTGCAAGATATTTATTATACACAAATCGACAGCATCCAAACGTTTTTGCAATTATTTCTTTTTGCTTTTTATTTGGATATATACGATACTTATAAGCTTTTTCCACCAACTTCACCTCACTTTCTTTTTTGATAAGAAAATAAAAATTAATTTGGAAAAACATATTTCATTGCTCTTGCACTATCATTTATCCCTTGTGTTGTTGGATCATTTATTGTATTTAAAACATTAATTACAATAACTCCTAATATATAAGGGTTACATAGTGCATCTTTTAAAAGTTTAAATACTTTATCCCAACCTGTTAAATCTTTAAAATTTAATCCGTAATAAGTTAATAATGGTGTAAAAACAGCTAAAAATACTTGCCACCACCAAATCGGATTATTTATTCTGACCGTCCAATTTATATCCATCATTTTTCCAATGCTTCTATACGTTTCAAAAGTTCATTGTACTTAATCTCTTGCGCGGTTAATTGTGCTATTATCAATACATATTCTGTTCCGTTATATTTAAGCTCATGAAAGATCTCATAATTTGTATACACATAATCATTATCATTATCTTTTATTGTTATAGTTCCACTAATCAAATTTGTACTTGCAAAAGTTTTTAAATCTGTATTATTCCATTCTTTTAAATGAATAATTAAACATTCTCTATCCGCACCATGACTATAACGTCTTTCTAATTCTACCAATTCGCAATTTAATTCTAACCCACTCTCAAATATAATTTTGCTCATATTAAAATCACTCCATTTTTTTTATTCACAATCACATTTTATCAATATTGAAAACCACTAACAAGTAAATCAGCAAAATATTGATCGTTAGAAAAATTATGAGTTGCATGTTCGACCAACATTAATTGTTGTAATATCAAATCACCAAGATCAAAATCACAATATACCGTTGCACCTGCTCTTAATCGTATATCACCTAATGTATTTTTTATAGTCAACAAACGATTAGTTTTATTATATAAATTCAGCATAGTTTTAGCCTTATTAGTTGGATTTTCATTCTCATTTAATTTTTCAGTTAATTGTAATATTCCCCATCTATCAACATTAAAATTATCTTGCTCTGGATAAAATTTACGCTGTTTTTCTATATCCTCATACAAAATAATCTTGTTATATACTTCATTATCAATTGTAGTTTTATAATCAAAATTTTGTGTAGAATTACCATTAATAATTATATCATTTACAAGCAATGTATTTAAATCTACTAATGACAATTTTCCTGCATCATCATATAAAGTAAATAACTTACCTGTATTTAAATAAGTCTCTGATATAGCAAACTGAATCATATCAATTAATGTTGTATTATCTTCTATTCTTGAAGATATCTTATACCCTGTATCTTGTATTTCCCCAGTAACTAAACCAAAATCAGAAGCTATCATTTTTACTAATTCAGAAGCAGTTTTATTCTCATATATATAAGTATGTTTATTTTTTAAATATCTCATCTGGTCATATGCTACAACTTTTATATGATGTTCTTTATCCCTTGACTTTTCAAAAACAAAACCTTTAAATATATCTTTTTGTTTATACCTAAATATTACTAAGCTCCCCTCATTAAACGAAACAAGATTATCTTTTATGACTGTAAACATTAATTTGCTAGGCGAATCTTTTCTAAATGTTTCCCATATAATCTCATTTTTAACTATCGGAAAAAACATTTGCTTATCATAATTTTGTATATATAATTCAAGGTCAATAGACTTATTATCCAACATAAAAAAACACCACCGCTTATAAAACCGTTAAAATGGTAAATCAATGTTATCTAATTCTTTTAATTTATCATTATCTTCTTTTAAAAGTTCACTTAAATCTTTTTTATCGTCTTTTTTACTGTCAGCAAAATACTGTTCTTCCACAACAACTTCATTAACATAAACTTTTTCTTTTTTATCATTATCATAATTTCTAGTTTGTATTCTACCTATAACACCAAATAATCTACCTTTTTTCATATATTTTTCTGCAAACTCAGCGGACTTCCCAAAAGCAACACAATTTATAAAATCTGCTGATGGCTGTCCTTCTTTTTTAAACCGTCTATCTACCGCTAATGTATATCTAGCTATAGCTAACATATTCTCACTTTGTGTATATCTGACATCTGGATCTTTAGTTAAACGCCCAAGTAGTATTACTTTATTCATAATTTCCCCTCCATTTTATCTATGCAGGTGACAAAGAATTTAATGCAACAATATTATTTGCTTGTGCCTGATAATTTTCTGCCACATTGTTTATCTCTGTATCTGCAACATCTATTATACCAGAAACATTTAATAAATGTGTTTCAATTTGAGAAATTCTGACTATAATATTATTTTGGTTTTCCCAATCTGAATTCAATTCAAGCAAATATTGATTTATCGTCTGTTCCGCTAAATCTTTCACATCTTCCCATACATAACCATCTTGCAAAGTTATTTCTGATACTATATTGATATCTTCTACTCCTACTCCTGCGACTGTTACGACATGTCCTATTGGTGCAATTCCTAACCCAGTACCGCTATTTTGTATCGGATCAATTATTGTTTGTACCTGATCAATCAATGTCAAACTCGGCTGTTGAAATAATGAATTTTGTATCACCAATTTTACTGTTCCGCCACCATTCCAAACAGGATAAACTTTAACACCACCAACACCATCTATCGATTTTGTTTTATATTTATAATCAATTACATTCCCACCAAATGCTTCTGTCTGTACGCTTAAAAAATATCTTTTTCTAAAATCTTCAGTGCTTTCTTCATCTTCTCCTGGTATTAATATTTCAGTTATTTCGGCATATTCTAACCCTTGAATATAATTAATTGGTATTAATTGTCCTAAAACATAAGAAGGCTCTGCTCCTGTCTCTTCACATTGTAATTTATAATTCTCATCACTTATTTTTTCAGTAACAATATAATTAAATTTATCAAGAGAAAATCTTTCTCCAATACTCAATTCCAAACTTGACGGTGTTATTTCTGCTTTAACTATACAATGTGTAGCAGGATAAGGTGTTATCCCCCTTTCTTCTGCTCTTTTTATTAAGTATTCTCTTGAAGCGGTATCAGCAAACGTTTCATTTAATATTACATCCAAATTTATATACATATTTTGTAATTCGACAGCAGCAGGTGCTAATGCGTTATATACAATAGAACCCTGTCTTTTATCAATTGTATCTGGTACTCTTGCCAACATCGCATTTAATATCACTTCAAAAGTATATTCTTCAAACATTTTTATCACCTTTAAAATTATAACAATCTTATAACACAAAAAAAAGATGGCTATTTGGGGAACCATCTTTTTTTTAGCTTAGGTTTAAAATTTGTTAGATTCACAAAATGATTTTTATATACCATGCGGTCACCCGCTTTTTTAATATATCAATTATAACATAAGCACATATTAAAAATTTTTACCATTAGGTTAAAAAAAGCAGTGGCAAATGCTGAGACAAACACCACTGCAAAAAAAATAAAAGGTAATACTTTTGGATATTTTTTTGGAAGGAGATGATAATATGTTTTTATGTTTATTGTTGCTGTTGGTTATCCTTTTTTATTCTAAAACAGTGTACAAGATATAGAATGACATATATTTTTATATGAAATCTCAAAAAAATGTCATTTGAACTTCTCATGACTAAAGCCACGAGATTCTTGGGAACTCTTTTCTACTAAAAAGATATTTACCAAGCTATCTCGGCAGTTCCTGCCGTTATTGTTTATATTTACTATGCTGCATTTAATATTCTAAGTCCTTCATCAAGAATATTCTTTGCAGCATTGATATCTCTATCATGATGTGTATTACAGTGAGGACAATACCATTCTCTTACTGAAAGATTTTTAGTATCTTTATTTACATATCCACATACGTTACAAATCTGACTACTTGCATAGAATTTATCTATTTTAACAACCTTTTTCCCATACCAATTTGCTTTGTATTGAAGTTGTCTTACAAATTTTGACCAAGATACGTCTGCAATAGATTGTGCAAGTTTATGATTTTTAATCATATTTTTTATTCGCAAATCTTCCATACAAACTACATCATTATTTCTGATAATTTCAGTAGATAGTTTCTGTAAAAAATCTTTCCTTTGATTTACAATATGTTCTTGAAGCCTCGCAACTTTAATTCTTGCTTTATTACGATTTGAACTACCTTTTGATTTTCGAGATAATTCTTTTTGTAATTTGACAAGTTTCTTTAGAGACTTCTTTAAATAATGTGGATTTGATATTATATCGCCATTGCTTGTAATACAAAATTCCTTTATACCTAAATCAATACCAATACTATTATCTGTTTTGTCTAATGACTGAATATCAACATCAGTGCAACACAGTGATATATAATATTTTCCACTTGGCTCTTGTGATATTGTTGCGTTAAGTATTCTTCCTTGTGGTGTTAACTTGTTTTTCGTTTTAACCATTCCAACTTTAGGTATCTTTATATACTTCCAACAATACTGAATATTTCCATTTACACATTTTGACTTATATGAAAATCTATGCGTTTTCTTTGATTTGAATTTTGGATAACCAGAATGTTCTTTAAAGAATTTTTGATATGCTTTATCCAAATCTCTAAGTGATGATTGAAGAGCTGTAGAATCAACTTCTTTGAGCCATTCCAGTTCTGATTTGAGCTGTTTCATATCATTGCACATTGAAACATATGAGAATGTTGTTTGACTTTGCTTATACATTTTGATTCTTTTAGCAAGATATTGATTGTATACAAAACGGCAACATCCAAATGTTTTAGACATTATTTCTTTCTGTTTCTTATTTGGATATATTCTGTATTTATAAGCCTTTTCCACATTTTTTCACCTCTTCAAAATCTCCTTAGGCAATTTATTTATATCGTCGTCTTCATCATCATCTTCGCCAGTCTTATCAATAATTTTTCTTAAAGCGTCAAAATCCCATTGTTTATACTCGAAAGCAGGGAGACCAGGTTTTTTTCTAGGAGTATTATAGGGTTTATTAACCCTTTCTTTTAAAACCTTCTTTTTAGAGTAATTGTATTTATATTGTGTGGTAGTGGTAGTTTCATTTAAATTCTCTATTTGTTTTTGTGGTTGCGTTATATTTTCTGTTTTGTTGGTTGTATCTATAATATTTTTTTGCTGTTTTGTTAGTTTTTTAGGGGATTCGGACAAATCAAATAGGATTGATGTTACAGTACGACCTGTTTTGATTGTTTTATATTTGAACTTATAGTTTATTTTTTTTGCAAGTTCCTTTTGTGCTTTTTTAAGAATAAGATCATTAAAATGTCTAAAGTCATCATATGTTTCTTCTTTGTCACACCGTAAAACTTTTTTCAGATTTTCTACTTTCACTTCAAATGTATTTCTAAAACGATTGAGAGCTAAAAAAAGGAATAACATGTAATCACATTGTCGTTTTAAAGATATTGAATAGTTTAATTCATATGGGATATAGCCTTTTTTTTGTACGTTAAATATATATTCCATTGCTTTTGCACTACATATCATTTTAATTTGTTGAACCCCAGAAGTATTTTCAGGATGGTCTGTTGCCTGGAGAGAGGCTGCCTCCATTAAGTTGAGCCAAACTTTAACACATTTACCGTTTATTTTATCTTCAATCTGAACTTTATTATTCATAAGTTGGTCTAGTGCAGGTTCGAGTTTTTCTTTTCGGATTCTCTTTACCCCAAATATTTTTTCAAGCAGACTCTTAGGAAAAACCACACATTTTGTTTCAGGATTACCCATATTTATTTTAGACAAATAGACATCAAAAATTTTTAAAGCATATGATGACAAATTAGAACACCATAAAGCAAATAATGGTCTACTTTTGTTTATAATTGCCATTATATCACTACCAACCTTTTTGTTTTTTTCGATCATAACAAATTCAAACCCTTTTTATTTTTTTTCATACAAATAATAGCACAAAGAAAATAAAAAGTCAATACATATTTTATTTATTTTACTTATATGTAAATTAAGCCTTACAAAATCTTAATTACATAGTGAAAAAATTATTTTTAATAAAGAAATACAATGTGGTTTTTAGTAAAGAAATACAATGTGGTTTTTAAAATATGAGTGGATTTTTTTATGACATATAGTGGATTTTTTTATGACATATAGTGGATTTTTTTATGACATATAGTGGATTTTTTTATGACATATTTTCTCGAAAGTCCGCTTAGTGTGGGGGCTTTCAGCCCCCCTTAATTCTTTTAAGAAAACCTTAATTATATATAAACGCGCGCGCGCGCGCGCGTACGTAAATATATATATATACGTATATTAATTAATATATATATAGAGAAATGTAGTATTTAATTCACATAAAAACAAAATTTATATTGACTTTTTATTTTTCTTGTGTTATATTTCATATGCAAAAAAAATAAAATAAAAGGAGTGGTAAATATGGAATGCCATAACAACAATAATATTAGAACAATTAATTTTAAGGACGCATTTGGGGAAAACAGTAATATTTACGATGTATTTGGTGATTTATTGTCAATTGAGGAAGAAGGACCAACATATGAGATACCAATACAACCATTAGAACCAGAACGTGATTGCAGTGCGTTAATGGCAGAAACCATGAAAAACAGAAAAACAAATTTTCAACACCTAGTTAAACAAGCAGAAAAAGAAGGATTATATGGTATTGAAAAATTTATCAATGATTGGGCAAAAGAAGCATATGTTTTATATGACACACAAGAAACACAAAAATACGATGGAGTTAATATTGATCCAAACTTACAAAAAGGAATAGACGATATAGCAAGAAATTTGTTGGAGTGCGATAATAATACAGATGGGCTTGCTGTCCCATGCGGAAGTATTATTGAGCATGGAATTATTGCGAAATTATATAAGCGTAGATATGAAGTATTACTTGAAGACAAAGCGAAAGAATACGGATTTTAAAAAAAGTGGTGAGGAAATAGGGGGACCTAAGTGAGGAAATAGGGGGACCTATCTCTCTTTAATCCTCCTTGTTAAGGACAGTTTCAGGCTCCTATAATCAAGATATATAATCAAGATATATAAATATATATATAAACGCGCGCGCGCGTACGTAAATATATATATAATATACGTATATAATATATATAGATAGATGTAATGTTTAATTTACATATTAAAATAATATTTGTATTGACTTTTAATTTTTCTTGTGTTATAGTTTGTACGTAAAAAAACAAAAAAATGGGGGTGGGAAAAAAAATGGCAGAACAACTAAAAGAAATGATGGCAACAGTATAACTAATTACATAATAAAAAAACTCTAAACGATACAAATGATATATTTTTTTAATAGTAATAGCTTTAAATAAATTTTATGACGTCTAGCGCAAAAAATAAGAAAGTTTTAATATAAAAGGCATAAAATTATATGTATAAAAAAATAAATTGATTCTAAAACGTTTTAGAGGCTAATAATTACACTATAAAAAAACTCTATTGCATAAGGTTTAAAAAAATGACTATTATTTGATAAATAGCCATTTATTTTTTCTTGTTATATTTAACGCGGTGGTTGTTAATTTTGTTTTTACTGTTTGTATATTTATTTTACATTGTGCATTTTTTGTCATCAATATTCTTAATTTTTCTATCCACTCCTTGCTTAGATCCTCATTGTTTATTAAAACGTTGTAATACATATCATTTGTTATAAATTGCTTGTATATATTCGGTATTTTTATTGTTATTTGGTTGTATTTTTCTGTTAATGTGTCGAATTTTTTTTTTAGTTTTGTGTATTCGGTAAAAACTTCTTTGCCTTCTTGTGGCATTGTATATAGTTTATTAAACTCTTTTATTTCTTCTTTTATATTTTTAAATTGTTGCGTGTAATAGTCGATATCTTTAAACACTTTATTAAAACCATCTTCATATTTTATTTTTAAAACTTCTTCATTCATTTTACAATCCTCTTATTTTGCATATCTATTAATCCCAGAATTATTTTTGTTCCGTCTGTATTCTCGTGCCATATTATCAATGGATTATTTTTTTCTTGTATTTCTATAATATCAATGTACCAATTTTTTATTTCTTCGTCCCAGTCGTCATAATCATTCGATAGGTCATAGCAAAAAAGCGGGTTACAGTGTTCTAATTCTTTCGTCCATATTTTAATATATTCTTCATATTTCTTTTTTTCGTTTTCTTCTAGTTCATCTAGAGTTCCAGACAGAGAAAAAGTATATTCGATTTTCTCGTTTATATTTGTTTCTTCTCCGCTTATATCTGGTGTGTCAATTTTGTGTTCATCCTCCCAAATATTATTTGCAATTTTTCTAAACTTCTTAAAATAAAAATCTTTCATATACTCAGACATGATAATTATCTCCTTAAAAAATTATTTGCCCTTGACAATATTTTTTTTTGTGAGATAATGACCATCTAAAAATTTATTACCAATATTTTTTTAGACAGTCGGTTTGTAAATTGTTCTCAGCAATTTATAAACCTTTTTTTTTATCTCGTAAGATTTATTTCGGGCATTTAAAATAAATCTTATAATTATATAATATCACAAAAAAAACCGCTTGTCAAGAGGTAAAACGATTTTTTTTTTAATATTTTGAAAGAAAAAAAAGCGGATTTTTACCATACTTTTTTTTCTTTTTCCCGCCAGTTTTTTTAAAAATCTTATGTATTTGTAAACATTTCTTTAAAATGTCAAAAAAAAGTGCTTGACAAGCCTTTTTTTTTGTGTTATTATA
>Ga0233366_1000138_pt1 | contig 32049 bp, 21 predicted proteins | sample ElkDunMinimDraft_23_FD_191536 | JGI IMG/M metagenome (GOLD analysis project Ga0233366, IMG submission 191536) | Fecal eukaryotic communites from dung pellets of Tule Elk in California, USA - Elk Dung C4 | ecosystem: Host-associated > Mammals > Digestive system > Large intestine > Fecal | place...
TTTGCTGCTATGGCATTCTCACCTGCTATTAGCGAGCATTTTGCGGTCAATGGTAATCCATCTGTAGTGGCTTCTTTGCTTTTCGCTGCGCTCTTGCTCGTGATTGGCTTGCTCAACTTCTTTGTCTTCACCATCATGGATACCAAGTTCGACAAACAACTTGTAGCAATTGGCGAGGCTACCGATATGCACGACCCAGAGGATGAGTTCCATGTATCTGACCTTGGTAAGATCTTCTCCAGCAAGATGTTCTGGATTATCGCCCTCTTGTGCGTACTCTATTATTCTGCTATCTTCCCATTCCAACGCTTTGCCACCAATTTCCTAGAGGAGACATTGATGATTAGCAATGCAGAGGCTTCTGGTTTGTTCAAGTGGTTCCCTATCTTGGCAATGGTATTGACTCCATTCCTCGGTATGTTTATCGACTATAAGGGTAAAGGTGCTTCGATGATGATGGTAGGTGCAATTATCATGGTCATTTGCCACAGTATTTTCGCTTTCGTCTTGCCAGCATACCCAAGCAAAACATTGGCTCTCTGCACCATCTTGGTATTGGGTGTTAGTTTCTCTTTGGTGCCAGCATCTATGTGGCCATCTGTTCCAAAGATTATAGACGAGAAGATCTTAGGTTCTGCTTATTGCTTGATTTTCTGGGTACAGAATATCGGTTTGTGCTTAGTGCCAATGTTGATTGGTTCGCTTCGCGTTTCTACCAACGGTTATGTAGTTCCAATGATCGTCTTTGCTTCATTTGGTGTCTTGGCATTCTTGCTCAGCCTCGCTTTGAAAGTAGAAGATAAGAAGAAAGGCTACGGCCTTGAATTGCCAAACAAGAAGTAAGAACTTGTGCACCAAGTTGGTGCAGAATTAGCAATTACCTATTAATCACCATTTATGTTTTCGGACATAGATGGTGATTGCTTTATTTTTTTAGTTCCGAATAGTATTTATGATCGCTTAATTTTAAGTGCGCTTATTTAATCAGTTGGTTTAGTTCTCGTCGATTTACTGCCGAGCAAAAATTGCCTCAAAATGCGAATTCTCTTGTTCAATGCAACGTAACTCATTACCTTTGCACTCGCTACGAGAATTATAAGCAATTATATCTCCTGGAGTTGCTCATAGTTATTCCCACCGAAAACTCATAGACATCTCACAGATATCCTATAATGTTTCTAAATTTGCAGTACATTTCACACAAACTTTCTATTCTATGCAATAAAAGTGCCATAATATTTCTGCTCGTTTGCTTGCGTATGTGCATTTTTTGTTGTACCTTTGCATCGTAAAATGACTTGTCAATACATTGTGTGATGAATTGGGATTTTCTAATAAAAAATAAAGACTCGCTCTGCGTGAGTACAGATACACGCAATCTGCCTGTAGGTTGCACGTTCTTTGCATTGCATGGCGAGTCTTTCGATGGCAATAAGTTTGCCCAACAAGCCCTTAAAAGTGGTGCTTCGTTGGCGGTGATTGATAACCCTGAATACGCGCTGCCAGAGGGTACGCTTCTTGTCGAGAATACTTTGCTTGCTCTGCAAGAATTGGCACGCGCTTGGCGCCGCGAGTTGGGTTTGCCTATCATCGGCATTACAGGTACCAACGGAAAGACAACCACCAAAGAACTCTTGGCGACCGTCCTTTCCATGAAATATAACCTCCACTATACGCAGGGTAACCTTAATAATCAGATTGGAGTCCCTCTCACCTTGTTGCAAATCACCCGTGCACACGAGATGGCGATTGTAGAGATGGGAGCTTCGCACCCAGGCGACATCAAGGAACTAGTGGATATTGCTGAGCCCAATTGTGGTTTGATAACAAACGTAGGTCGTGCCCATTTGGAGGGATTTGGCTCGTTTGAAGGTGTACAAGAAACTAAGAAAGAATTGTACGACTATCTGCTTGAACATCAGGGATTTATTTTCCGAAACACGGATAATCCATACCTTGCAAAGATGGCTGGCGACCTGCAAACCATACCTTATACTACAGGAAAAATGCCCGATGGTACACATCTTGTGGGAGAATATAATGCAGAGAATGTGTCGGCTGCAATCTGTGTGGGTGAGCATTTCGGAATATCTAGCGAGCAGGCATTGGAAGCGATTCGCCAGTATGTACCTACCAACAATCGTTCACAAAAAATGCAAACGGCTAATAACCAGATTATTGTAGATGCATACAATGCCAACCCAACATCTATGCAAGCGGCGATCAATGCATTCAAAGGGGATACATATATCTTGGGTGCGATGCGTGAGTTGGGAGAATATTCCCACTTCGAGCACCAAAATATCGTTAATATGTTGGCAGAGCGCAAAGCAGATCTCGTTTTCTTGGTTGGCGAGGAATACTTGCAGACCACCTCGCCATACCCTGTGTATGAGAAAGTTGAGCAATTGTATGAATACTTAGTTGCAAATCCATTGAAAGGAAAAAATATCCTTCTCAAAGGTTCGCGCTCTACCCGAATGGAAAAACTATTAGATGTATTATGAATAAGAACAAATATATTGCTTTAATTGTAGGCATCGTAGTGTTAGCACTATGTGTGTGTGCCTTGGTTTGGATGAATCTCCAACAGAAGACTGAGATCAAGGAGATTGTAGAGCAGATGGAGTTTGAAAAAGAACAGTTGGAGGATGAGTACGAAGAACTCGCTATCCAGTTTGATGGCTACCAAACGCCTGATATTCACAATGATTCGTTGGTGGAATTGCTTTCGCAAGAGAAACAGCGTGTGCAAGATTTGTTGGAGGAGTTGCGCATCACCAAGGTGACCAATGCCCGTCGCATTGCCGAGCTCAAAAAGGAATTGGCAACCGTGCGCCAAGTGATGGTAAGTTATGTACATCAAATTGACTCGCTTGACCGTACTAACAAGCGATTGGTTAAAGAAAATCAGCAAGTGAAGCAACAATACCAAGAAGTCGCTCGCCAAGCACAGCAGCTCGAAGAAGAGCGCACGCAACTCGCTGAGGTGGTTAGCCGTGCTTCGATGTTGGAGATCAGCCACTTTGAAATGATTGCGCTCAACAAGCGCGATCGCAAAACCACTATTTATAATCAAATTCAAAAATTACAATTTGACTATACGATTGGTCGCAATATTACCAACAAACCTGGTATGAAGACGCTCTATATGCGTATTACTCGTCCTGACGGGGAGGTGATGCAGAAGAGTATGAACGATGTGTTCCGATTTGAAAACAGCGAAATCGACTATTCTGTATCCAAAGAATTTGAGTACGCAGGTGAAGAGATTTCTGGCTCACTCTACTGGCCTGTAGAGGAAATCTTGCAGATAGGTTGGTATACTGCAGACTTCTTTGTGGACGGAGAACTTATCGGCTCTTTCTCATTTGAAATTTGCAAATAAATTAATAAAACTAAAAATCCGAATATGATATTTCTGCTTGAACTCTTTTAGAATTATTGTATTTTGAACTTATATTGCGACAATACTGACTGAGCTATTAATTGATATCCACGATTGTTGAGATGGATGCCATCTGCACATAAATAATCTTTTTGACGCAACAATGCAGATGTTACATCTACCAAATGTGCATCAGTAGCCTCTGCTATGCGCTTTACTGCATCGTTGTATAGTTCATGTCCCGCCCAAATAGTATCTATATTACCTTTGAGCCATTTTAGTACGTTCTTTTTCTGTTGCTCATCAAATTGTCGCGTAAAATGGTCAAAATAACAGTGTGCATTCATTGGTGGAAGTGAAAGTACGAGTGGGGTATATCCCATATTACGCACCTTATTGATAATACGTATGTAAGTTTTTTCGAATGTGCTTAATGATGTCTTTGGATGGTGTTCGCCATTTGGACACTTTGCTATCGCATTCCAATCATAATCGCTATCGTTTCCACCATAACATAGCACCACATAATTAGCGCCATCCATATGTTCGGTATAGCGTTCTAGAATACGCTCTCCATTTTCTATCGTACTTCCCATCTTTCCTAAGTTAATTGTTTCACAATGCAGGCTATCTGCTATATGATTGACAATGTTTTGCTCCGACAGAGAATAGTGCCCCCGTCCGTTTTCTTCTTCAGAAAACAAAACTCCCTTAATAATTGAATCACCCAATGCTACTAATTTCATAACTAAATTCATATATTTAAATTTTACTGTTTTTTATCCCATTGTTTCATTATTAATATCGCTAATAAGTTAAAAATCGATGCAAAATTACTGCCATTTTTACATATGGCGAAATTTCTGTGATAGTATGGCATAATTTTTGTACAAAATGTAAATATAGGGATAAAAATGTATTATTTGTGACAAAATATGCTAATAAATGATTTTGTCACACCAATTAAATTGACAAAATCATGAGTAAATTGCCAACGATTTTTGCCACATTGCGCAGTAATTTATCTTTTGTAGTAGTCATACCTGTCTTTTGGTTAAGTTTTGTATTGCTTTACCAACCTTCAAAGCTATTGGACCTGCTCAATATGGGCGATAGCATGTTGAATTTTAACACTACGATCATCATGTGCATACTTTTAGGTGTAATGATTATTTCTCGAGGAGTATTAATGGCAATACATCATACCCTTCAATTGAATTGGTTTAAATTCATGGTATGGGAAGTAGCAGAGGTAATGACTATGAGTCTATTTACGGCTCTTTATATCACATTGATGTATCATGGTGAATATACCTATTTTTTCATGACGGGGCAATGTTTATATCATTTGTTGCTGATTACGATATTCCCTTATATCATTTTCAATTTATCTTTTGCGTACGTGAGTGTATTGGAGCAAGATAACGTGTTTGATGATAGTTTAATGCGCTTTTACGACAATACTCAAAAACTCAAACTCATGATTGCTTCTTCAGCTGTATTGTATATTGAAGCAGCCGAAAACTATGTACATGTACGCTATATAGAAGGAGATCACTTGAAAGATTTTCCGTTGCGTGCTTCTATGAAATCACTAGAAGAGTTGATGCAAAAGCATGGACTTGTTCGTTGTCAGCGTAGTTATTATATCAATCCACAGCATATCAAAGTACTACGACGCGATAAAGAAGGTATGATTTCTGCCGAATTGGACATACCAAATCAAAAATCTATTCCTGTATCTCCCAAGTACTACGACTCACTGGCAAAGTGGTTGTGATATTTTGAGCGGCGAAATAGTAGAAGTGTCATCGAAATACATATAAATAAGCACAAAAATCAAACTTTTTATGTTTTTTCTTGCGTATATGCATTTTTTGTAGTACCTTTGCACGCTTTTTTGAGAAAAGCACGTAGATGTGACATCGTTTGGATTATAGCATCATGCGAGGTCATTATTGTTTAACTAATTAAATATCAATTACAAATGTATTTGACATCTGAGAAAAAAGCAGAACTCTTTGCTAAGTATGGCAATGACGCTAAGAACACAGGTTCTGCAGAGAGCCAAATCGCTCTGTTCACTTTCCGTATTAACCACCTTACAGAGCACCTCAAGAAGAACCATAAGGACTTCGGTACTGAGCGCGCTTTGACCATGTTGGTAGGTAAACGTCGTCGTTTGCTTGACTACTTGAAAGCAAAAGACATTGAGCGTTATCGTGCTATTATCAAAGAGTTGGGTATCCGTAAGTAATACTTGCTACTCAATTAAAAAACGCTGCATCGAATCGATGCAGCGTTCTTTTTTATAACGCAACCTTTTTATTTTTGCGCCAATTTCATCACTTCTTCTGCGATACGTTTAGCAGAATCAGGTAGGGCAAGCGTAAGAATATTTGCACGTAATGCTTCTAATCGTGCCGTATCGTGAATGAGCGAAAGAGCAGTCGCTACCATTTGGTCTTTAGCATCTATGTCTTTTACCAAAACACCAGCATCTTTTCTAACTAATGCCATCGCATTATGTGTTTGGTGATCTTCTGCCACGTTTGGCGAGGGCACTAAAATGGAAGGTTTACCCAATAAGCACAACTCGGAAATAGATGAAGCGCCAGCACGCGAGATTACCAAGTCTGCCAACGCATATGCCAGAGGCATTTGGCTCACAAAATCCGTGCAAATGATATTGTTGTGAGGCAACGCCTCAAGAGCTTTCTTACAATCAGCAAGATAATTTTTTCCTGTTTGCCAAATCACTTGTACGTTACTATCTATCAGTTTGTTGAGGTGGGCAATAATGCTTTGGTTGATAGTGCGAGCACCTAAACTACCGCCGATGATAAGTAGGGTTTTCTTCTCGGTGTTGAAGTTTACACCAAATTCCTCATTAAAGTATCTTATAGCTTCTTCCTTGCTGCCGGAGGTCAAGTTTTGACGTACAGGATTACCAGTGAGAATGATTTTCTCTTTAGGGAAGAAGCGCTCCATTCCCTCATATGCTACGCAAATTTTCTTCGCATCGTCTTTGAGCAGTTTGTTGGTTACGCCTGCAAATCCGTTTTGCTCTTGCAATAAGATAGGCACTCCCATCTTGGCTGCCATTTTCATGGCTGCGCCACTAGCATAGCCACCTACTCCAATCCCTACATCTGGTCGGAATTCGCGTACAATCTTACGGGCTTGAGACATTGAGCGAAGCAAATCAATCACAACGCGGATATTGCGCCATGGATGACTGCGGTCAAATCCCTTAACAGGCAGACCTATAATGGGATAACCTGCTTGTGGTACGCGCTCCATCTCCATACGGCCGAGCGCACCGACGAATAGAATCTCGCAACTTGGGTCAGCTTCACGCAATGCGTTTGCAATACTCACGGCAGGAAAAATATGTCCTCCTGTTCCGCCTCCAGAGATTAGGTATTTCATATTATTGATAATTTTATAGCGTTTTACTGTAAAGGTATTCAAATAGTGCGTTTATATTGCGTAATTGACAGCTATTCAATATTAATCTCGGGTACATCTTCTTCGCTGGCTACCATAGCAGATTGTTGGCGTGCATGCAGTTCGTTCTGTTCGCGAGCAACACACATGATGATGCCAAAATAGATACTGGTGATGAGCGCACTGGTACCTCCACGACTGATCATAGGTAGCGGTTGCCCTGTGACAGGACCAATACCAACTGACACCATCATGCTGACCAAGGCTTGGCAAGTGAGCATCAGTGCCAATCCCATGACCATGAGCATGGCGGAATAATCGGCATACTTGCTGCTGCTAAGGCATGAGCGGAAGAGAATAGCCAGATAAAGCAGCATTAGGAATAGTGCTCCGATGATGCCTGATTCTTCGACAATAATCGCAAAAATATAGTCGGCAAACGCTTGTGGCAAGAAGTCGCGTTCTTGGCTGTTGCCAGGCAAGACACCTAATGGCGACGCACCACCACGTGCGATAGCAACCTTGGCAATGGAGCGTTGGTAGTTATCATCGGTCAATTTGAATTCTTGGTCAGGCGTCTTCCATTCGGCAATCATATCATCAATACGCCCCACCCAAGTAGTGGCACGTTTCATCACACCTTCTACCTGACGACCAGGTTTGATATAGACATTCTCGATGAAGAAATAGCCTGCGATAAGCATGAATACTGCAATCAGCAGCGTTGTGCCCCAATATTTGATATGTACGCGTGCAAGGAAGAAAAGCAGGAAGACTATTCCACCCAATAAGATGGCAGTCGAGAGGTTGCCCACCATGATCAAACCGCATACAACAATGGTGATAGCCAAGACAATGATGAAGTATCGCTTTTGGTCCTGCTCGGTGCGGATACGGCTGAGCAAGTCGCTAACTACTAGAATAAGAGTCAGTTTGGCGAGTTCGGAAGGCTGGAAAGTGATGCCGAAAATACGCAGCCACCGTTTGGCTCCATTGATCTCTACACCCATACTAGTGAAAGTCAATAGCAGGAAAACGATGGAAACGGCTAAGCCTAGATAACTGGCTATTCGGATGAATTTGCTTGGGACGAATTGCAAACCAAAAGCAAGTACCACACCAGCTGAGATAAAGATCATTTGCTCCATGATAGGACCAAGTGGGGAACTGTTTTTTTCAAATGCAAGCGTGCTACTCGCTGAAAACAATGCGAGTATGGCTACAATGATGAGTATGCCAAAGAGCACCCAATACACCTTGTCGATGTAATTGCGCTGCTGAGCGAGGCGGGATTTGAAGTCAGATAGATTCATATGTGCAGTTTAGTGTTTAGAGAGTACGTACCGCTTGCATAAACTGTTCGCCACGATCTTCGTAATTCTTGAAGAGGTCAAAGCTTGCGCAGCAAGGCGAAAGCAGCACCGTATCTCCTTCGTTAGCAGACTGATAAGCTGCCTGCACTGCATCTTGCAAGTTGTCGGTGGAGATATACTTTATGCCCATTGGTTCGAAATGCTGAATCAGTTTGCTATTGTCCTTGCCCATGAAGATGAGTGTGTGGCACTTCTCCTGTACCAAAGCATCTATCTCGCTATAGTCGTTGCCTTTGTCCGTGCCGCCGAGAATGAGTAGGGTGGGAGTGGTCATGCTCTCCAAGGCGTACCAGCAGGAATTGACATTGGTGGCTTTGGAGTCGTTGATGTAGCGCACACCACGGATGGTCGCCACATATTGCAGGCGATGGTCCACACCCGCAAACTGCTGCAAACTCTCGCGAATCACATCGTTGTGGATATTCAAGATCTGAGCTGCCAAACCTGCCGCCATGGAGTTGAGTTGATTGTGTTTGCCCTTGAGGCTGAGTTCATCCAATGGCACGCGAAGTGGTGCTACATCAGGTTTGCTCGCCACCACCAAATGGCTGCCATCGGTGTATGCCACATTCTGCTCGTTGCTGCCAAAAGGGTAGAGGGTAGCCTGTGGCTGTATGCGTGCAATCTCGCGGTTGAGTACTGGATCCTCGCTCCAATAGATGAACGCATCTTTGCTGGTTTGGTTGCGCGTGATGCGGAACTTAGCATCGACATAGTTTTGGAACTGATGGTCGTAGCGATCCAAGTGATCGGGCGTGATATTCAGCAAAATAGCAATATCTGCTTTGAAATCGTAGCAGTTATCCAATTGGAACGATGAGAGCTCTATCACGTAGTAGGCATGATCTTCTTGTGCCACTTGCAATGCTAGTGAGTTACCAATATTGCCCGCTAATCCGACGTCCAATCCTGCACGGCGGAGCATATCAAAAATCAGTGAGGTGGTTGTGGTCTTACCATTTGAACCTGTGATACAAATCATCTTGGCACGGGTAAAACGCGCGGCGAACTCTATCTCCGAAAGGATGGGTGTACCTTGCTCAATGAGTTGCTTTACAAGAGGTGCGGTCAATGGAATGCCAGGCGACTTAATCACCTCATCGGCATTGAGGATGAGCTCGGGAGTATGTTTGCCCGACTCCCAAGCAATCTGGTGTTGGTCAAGCAGAGCTTGATACACAGGAGAAATGGCTCCCATGTCGCTCACAAAAACCTCCATACCTTTCGCTTTTGCCAGTATGGCAGCCCCTGTACCCGACTCGCCTGCACCTAAAACAACAATTCTTTTCATAGTTAACGTATTTTTAATGTTAGGATAGCCAATGCCGCTAAGATAAGGGTTACGATGCAGAATCGGAGTACAATCTTACTCTCGTGTTGCAACGGACCTTTGCCTTGGAAGAGCACCTTGCAAGTAGGGTCGTTGCGGAGTACTTGCTCCATCGAGGTGCGGTAGTGGTCATGCAGCGGAGTGCGTTTCCATACGCGCATGCGCATCCCTTTTTTCTTAGCGAACTTATATACTTGTGTCTGCAAAATCACACTCACGCTCTCCATCAAGAAGATACCGCACAAGATAGGCAACAGCAACTCCTTGTGGATAATCACAGCGCACACGCCAATGATACCTCCGATAGTCAGACTACCCGTATCGCCCATAAAAACTTGCGCTGGGAAACCGTTCCACCATAGAAAGCCTATCAATGCACCCACAAATGATGCCATAAACACTACAAGTTCTTCACTACCAGGGATATACATCACATCAAAGTAGTCGGAGAATACCACGTTACCGCTGATGTATGCCAGCACAATCAATGCCACACCGATTATTGCCGAATTGCCCGCACACATGCCGTCCATACCGTCGTTGAGGTTAGCACCATTGCTCACCGCTGCCACTACTAGAATGGTAAGAATCACAAAGAATATCCACCCTGCTTTGTATTTGTTGGTCTCTCCTAAAAAAGAGAACATATCCGCGTAATTGAAGTTGTGCTCCTTCACAAATGGAATGGTTGTACGAGTGGACTTTACTTCAGGTGTCTTCTCAAATACTGTGATATTATTCTCGATATGCGATGTAACTCGCTCGTGCATAGTAGCTTCCGGGCTATAGCGAAGAGTCAAACCTACAATCAAACCCAACGTGATTTGTCCCGCAATCTTGATCCAACCATTCAATCCTTCCTTATTTCCGCGGAAAGTCTTGATATAGTCATCTGCGAAGCCTAACGTACCCAAGATTAAGGTAGTGATAAGCATCAGAATCAGATATACGTTGCTCAATTTGCCCATCAAGAGCGTAGGAATCAGCATCGCAGCAATAATCACCACGCCACCCATCGTAGGCACACCCTTCTTTGCCACATTAAATGGGTCAATCTTCTCGTCGCGCTGTGTCTCAGAGATGTTTTTGCGGCGCAACAGTTGGATAAACCAATTACCCACCCAAATACTGATACACAAGCCCATCACGCCTGCTACGATGGCGCGGAACGAGATATAGGTCATCAATCGTGCACCAGGCACATCACCTAAGAAATTAAACAATTCGTATAACATAATTCTTGCCTTTAAACTCTAAACTGTAGCCGCTTTGCGGCGTTCTCTAAACTATAAACAGGATTTCACCACTTCGTGGTCATCAAAGTGATGCTTCACACCCTTAATTATCTGATAATCTTCATGTCCTTTTCCTGCTACGAGTATCACATCGCCTTGACGCGCTAAAGTACATGCCGTCTTGATAGCCGACTCACGGTCCTCAATGATTAGCGTATGGCGCAACTCCTCGTTGGTTAATCCTGCCGCCATGTCTTTCAGAATATCAGCAGGTTCCTCATCGCGAGGATTATCCGAAGTCAAAATCAACTGCGTGCTCAGTTGATACGCACTTTTAGCCATGATCGGACGTTTGCCTTTATCGCGATTGCCTCCGCAGCCTACCACCGTTATCACTTGCGCAGGTTCGGTACGTTTACCCGCATTGGCTGCCACAATCTCGTTGATGGTTTTCAGCACATTCTCCACCGCATCAGGGGTATGAGCATAGTCAATCACCGCAGTCCAACCCTTAGGTGAATGGATTGTCTCGAACCTTCCATTCACAGGCTGCAAGCCACTCAACACACGCAATACCTCCATTGCATCTTCGCCCAATGCTACTGCTGCGCCGTAAATCAAAAGCAGATTGCTCACGTTGAATCGTCCCACTAGTGGCACAAACACTTCGGTGTTCACCGCGCCCAATGTACTTTGCACACGCAGCAGCATGCCGTCAAAACCTTCTTCAAGGATTTTCCCACGAAAATCCGCCATACTATGAGTAGAATAAGTCAGCACACGCGCACGACAGTTTTGCGTCATTACCAATCCATTCTTGTCATCTATATTCGTTATCGCAAACGCATTTTTGCCCAAACGATCAAAAAGCAGCTTCTTCGTATCGCGGTAATTATCAAATGTCTTGTGGTAGTCCAAGTGGTCGCGTGTCAAATTGGAGAACAATGCTCCCACATACTCCAAACCTGCAATACGTTCTTGCGCGATGGCGTGGCTACTGACTTCCATAAACGCGTGCGTACAACCCGCAGCCACCATTTTAGCAAGCAAAGCATTCAATTCCAATGCATTAGGTGTTGTATGGGTGGCAGCCACTGCCTCATCATTCACATAGTTTACCACCGTAGAGAGTAAGCCTGCCTTGTACCCCAAAGCCTTGAAGAGTTTATAAAGCAAGGTTGCAGTAGTGGTCTTGCCGTTCGTACCCGTTACACCCACCAACTTCAGGTGCTTACTTGGCTCTCCGTGCCAATAGTGTGCAATCTTGCCCAGAGCCTCGTCGCTATTTTTCACCAGAATGTAGCATACTCCATCCTCTTTGATATATTCCTCTTTCTCCAGCACCACAGCCACCGCACCTTTCGCCACACATTGCTCAATATAAGCATGACCATCTGCAGCAGTGCCCACTTGTGCAACAAACAAACACCCTTCTCCTACACGGCGCGAATCAAACTGAATATCAGCTACTTCTACATTGGTGTCGCCCACTATGCGCAACACTTCAATATCAACCAACAAATCCTGTATTCTCATATCTCTAAACACTAAACGCTAAACACTAAACACTATTCCTTCACCACCATGACCAGTTCCCCATTCTTAATCACATATTCTCCCGCATACGCCATAGTCTTTTCGGCGATGTGTCGTACCACACTACCGCAGTCCATACCCGCATCGTATGGCCATTGAGGTCCGTGGATCACACAAATACAGGTGTATTGTGGATTCTCCTCAGGGAAATATCCTACAAACGACATACGGTGACGGCGATTGCTATAAGCTTTTTCCAAAATTTGTGCCGTACCCGTCTTACCTGCTATTGCCACCAAATCACTCTGTGCCTTACGTGTACCCCAAGGGTTGACAGATGCTGTTCCCAGCATATCATTCCACACCACATCATGCAAGCATTCGCGTATGCTTTCCAGCGTAGCATCACTACACATGCTACTCCTGATCACACTACTCTCAAACTCCTCGATTACTTTTCCATTTTTGCGTATCTCTTTGACTATTAGAGGAGTAATCATCTTTCCGTCATTAGCAATACCATTGTAGAACGTCAGCATTTGCAGCGGGCTCAACTCCACCGAATAGCCATAAGCCATCTTCGAGATAGTCACCGTATCATTGGGCACATTGATCAATGCTTGCTTTGCACCAGGGATGGTGTAGTCCACGCTATCGCATAAGCCCATGTTTTTCAGTTTTTTAACAAACTTCTTTGCACTACCACCATAGCCCTCTGTCACTATTTTGGCCAAAGCGATATTACTACTTACAGCCATAGCTTGACGAATATTATAGATTGTATCCGCAGGGTGCGCATCGGTGTGTTTTGAGCCATGATATGACCACCCATTTCTATAAACACGGATGGTATCATCCATCTCTACCTTGCCATCATCCAACGCTGCCATCATCGAAATGGTCTTAAACGTTGAACCAGGCTCCATACGTATAACCGCGTGATTGGCTACTTCATAATACTGCTCATCATCACCACGATCTAGATTACTCATCGCCTTAATCTCACCTGTATGCACATCCATCAAAATCACGCATCCCCAATCCGCTCGGGTATGTTCCAAACGTTTACGGAGTGCTGTTTCGCAAATATCCATCAGATTGGCATCAAACGTGGTGTAGATATCACAGCCATTCTTTGCTTCGCGAATAGGCACATTCTGCCAACCACCAGCAATCTTCTGGCGCACGCTCATACCATCTTCGCCTCGCAAATAGGAGTCAAATCGCATTTCCAAACCCGATTTGGCCTCTCCGCTTGCTGCATATATATTGCCTATAGCTCTGCTTCCCAGACTATTAAAGGGTTTTACGCGTAAGTTCAAATCTTCCGCATAGAATCCGCTCTTATATACACCACGGCGAATCAATGGCAATTGCTTTATTTCTTTTAACTGGGTATAAGATATGCGCTCATTACTCAAACGAACATAACGCCCTCTTCCCTTGTTGCTACGATAGGCATCTACCATGCGTTTGCGATATTCTTCTTTCGTTTGATCGCCAACTATCCTGCTCAATCCTTCGGCAATACTATCCACATGCGACCAAAATAATTCACCTTGCTCCATATGCAATGCCTCTACACGTGTATCCATATGAATGCTATATTGAGGTACACTGCTTGCTAATAATCGCCCATCGCAATCGAATATATTGCCGCGTATAGCTCTGATAGTCTTATAATTAGACTCGCGCTTGTCCACCAAACTCTCCCAACGATCGCGCTGTACAGTCTGAATGGTGATGATACGGACAAACACCACAACAAACAACAATGCAATCACTACAAATACGATGGCAAAGCGCAAAATTGTATTTTTTAGATTCTCACTCATTGTATTCTAGTTGCTGGTTTGTTGGTTTCTTTGACCGTGCTGCCTTTCTCTTTGAGCATACGTGCTACGGATGATTGACGACTTTTGTTCATCAATTCTGTGTTCAATGTCAGTTGCGTTAGCTGTACATCTTGCAATTCTTTTTGCAAGTCGTTCAATATACGCTGCTGGCGTTGAGATTGATAGCCACTATAAATGTACAGAAATATCAATCCGCTAATCAGCAGAATAACTTTGTATTGTTGTTTGAACCAACCATGGCTCAGCACATCGCCACTTAGTATGTCTTTGATCGAAAACTTACTCATAACTTTTCTGCTACTCTCAGTTTCGCACTTCTCGCTCTAGGATTTCTTTCTACTTCCTCCGTACTCGCTGTCAAACCTTTCTCTATCACCTTAAACGGGCTCAATATATTGCCGTAAAAATCCTTCTCAATCTTTCCTTCCAGGTTGCCCGAACGTAAGAAATTCTTCACCATTCTATCTTCTAACGAATGATAGGTTAAGATTGCGATCCTACCTCCTGGCTTCAGCAAATCCTTGGCTGCCAACAACATCTCCCTCAATGCACCCATCTCATCATTTACTTCAATGCGCAAAGCTTGAAACAATTTCGCCAGCTCTTTCTTCGCACCCGCAGGAATATCCAACTCCTGCCCATCTTTTCCCCCTTGAGGGGGGACTGAGAGGGTCTTCCCGATTACCACCGCTACCAGTTCCTCCGTTCTTTCTATTGCCTTCTGACCTCTTGCTTTGACAACCTTCTTCGCTATTTGACGCGAATTATTCATCTCACCATATATATATAATACGCGCGCGAGGTCTTCTTCGCTATAACTATTCAAAATATCAGCTGCAGTCTTACCGCCCGTTTGATTCATTCGCATATCCAACGGTGCCGAGAATCGAAAACTAAATCCTCGCTCTGGACAATCAAAGTGATGAAACGATACACCCAAATCACCCAACAAACCATCTATTTGTTCCACTCCATAATAATCCATGAAGTTGCGCAAGTAACGGAAGTTGCTGTGCACAAACTGCCAGTTGTCTTGGTGCATTGCATTTTGCAATGTGTCCAAATCCTGATCAAAAGAATACAACTTGCCTCGTTCGCTAAGTTGATCCAAAATTGCCCGCGAATGTCCACCGCCACCGAAGGTAACATCCACATACAACCCATCGGGTTGAATATTCAACCCTTGGATTGTCTCTCTCAGCATTGCGGGAATGTGATAAATCTCATTCATAGTTAGTTAGGTTTAATTTATAGTTTAGGCTGGGATTTCATGCGTATGCGTATGCGCTCTGCCAAGTCTTTTTGTGGCATTTGCTTTTCGTTAAATAGAGTCGGATTCCATATGGCAAAACGATCCAACATACCTACAAATAGTATATCTTGCGAGGCGCCTATCATTTCCAAGTTTCTCTTTTGCAGCAGTACACGTCCTTGACTATCCATGTCCAACATCTCTGCCTCGGACATAAACTGCATCAGTATCATCTGATCTTCCGGATCCCACTCATCCAATGCATTACGCAATTGGCTTACTTTCGCATGCCATACGTGCTCAGGATAGAAGATAACACACTCATTATCAGTATCTCGTCGCATTACAATATGCGTCGAACCCATCTCCGCAAGTATTTTGCGATAACTGGCAGGAATAAACACGCGACCTTTGCCGTCCAATCGTGCCTCGATATTTCCAATAAATGTGTTCATAATTTTCAATTTTATTTTCTAACAGCCGAAGGCGGTCTAACAACGTAGTGGTCCGACTTCCGATAGCCTTTAGGCGGTCTTTTTTCAAATTCCGCTGCAAAGTTACAAAAAATATTTCATATTCCCCACATTTCCCCACAAAAAAAATATCAAATACTTTTTAGAGATGTTTTCAAAAATTTTATCAACAATTTAATCCGCTGATATTTAGAGTGATATGGACTTTATTGGTTTTGTGGTGGAAAGTGGGGCAAAAGTGTCTATGTAAAAACTAATCTTCTTATAATTTGTTTACCTGCATTTTTTTTTGTACCTTTGCCGTCGAATTCAAAATCGTAAATTTATAAATTATAACGTTATATGAAATGTCTTATTATTGGCTCTGGTCCTGCGGGTTATACTGCGGCCATCTATGCTTCACGCGCAAACCTTCAGCCTGTACTCATTGAGGGTATGCAAGTAGGTGGGCAATTAATGATCACTACTGAAGTGGAGAATTTCCCTGGCTACCCAGACGGCGTTGAGCCTTATCAAATGATGGACGATATGCGTCGTCAAGCCGAGCGTTTCGGCACCGAGTTTGTGTCTGGTATGGTTACTAAGGTCGATTTTTCTTGTTCGCCTAAGAAAGTGTGGGTGGAGGATGATCAACTCTATGAGGCTGATACTGTGATTATCGCTACTGGTGCGAGCGCCAAGTTCCTTGGTATCCAATCGGAGGAAGATTACAAGGGACGCGGTGTATCTGCTTGCGCTACGTGCGACGGTTTCTTCTACCGCAAAAAGATTGTGGCTGTAGTAGGTGGTGGCGATACCGCTTGTGAAGAGGCAAACTATTTGGCAGGTCTCTGCGAGAAAGTATATATGATCGTGCGCAAACCGTACCTTCGTGCTTCAGATATCATGCAAAAACGTGTTTTCGATAATCCTAAGATTGAAATTCTCTTCGAACACAATACCTTGAATCTCACGGGTGAGACTAAGGTAGAAGGTGCAGATCTTGTGTATAAGAAAGGGACTCCAGAAGAGGAGATTCGTCATATTGCTATTGATGGATTCTTCTTGGCGATTGGTCATAAGCCAAACACCGACCTCTTTGCTGAATACCTGGACCGCGATGCAGAGGGATATATTGTAGTAGAAGGTCATAGCCCATGCACCAACATAGCGGGCGTTTTTGCTGCTGGCGACTGTGCTGATCCACACTACCGTCAAGCTATTGTAGCTGCTGCTAGTGGTTGCAAAGCGGCTATGGAAGCTGAGAAATACCTCGCTTCCTTGGCATAATGCCGAAAAGGAAAGTGATACTAAAGAAAAAAAGACTTCGGATTTCCGAAGTCTTTTTTGTGGTGCCACCAGGAATCGAACCGGGGACACAAGGATTTTCAGTCCTTTGCTCTACCAACTGAGCTATGGCACCCCTCTTTCTTGACGAAAGCGGGTGCAAAGGTACTGCTTTTTTTTGAACTGACCAAATATTTTGATGATTTTTTTATAAAAATATAGATTTATTGCCTAAAAAGTGTGAAAATATCAGAAAAAAATACTAATTTTGCGCCCTATAAGCAATAAATCACGTGAATTTGTAATGTCAATCCGCTATCAATTACGTACCATATACGTAGGATATACGTAAGATATACGTAACATATACGTAGGATACAGCAGTATTAAAGCAATGAAACTAAAGGTTATAGCATATGCTCGCAATGGTTTCTCGCAGAAGTTTGGTATTCCGCGCCAAAGCAGAGAAGATTCTTGCATAGAGACACATATTATATTCGCGCCCGCGTATCGCGTGCGCGAGGCATTGCGTGGGATAGAAGATTATTCGCATTTATGGTTGCTTTGGGGGTTTCATGAAACGATAAGGCAAAAAGGAAATGAAGCACAATGTGAGGAATTGGATTGGAGTCCAACGGTGCGTCCGCCGCGATTAGGTGGAAATAAGCGTATGGGAGTGTTTGCAACGCGCTCGCCTTTCCGCCCAAATCCCATAGGATTGACCAGCGTGAAACTGCTTCGTGTTGAGGAAACAGCGAACGAAGGTTTGGCATTAGTTGTTTCGGGGGCGGACTTGTTGGATGGTACACCGATTTATGATATCAAGCCTTACTTGGCATTTTCGGATTGCCGTCCTGAAACAAAGAGTGGCTTTGCGGAAGCTACGAAGGATTATTGCTTGGCTGTGCAGATTGATGAAGATATGTTAAAACATACAATTGAGCAATCTTGTCCATGGAATGCTTTACGAGAAATCCTAACTCAAGACCCTCGTCCGGCTTATCAGACTGATTCAGAGCGAGTTTATCACATCGATTATGCAGGTTGGGGAGTCGATTTTAGAGTTGAAGCTGCAACCGTTTGCGTAAAAAACTTATTTAAAAAATAAGGTGTTTTTCAAATTGACTTGTGTATGTCAAAAAAAAAACGTACCTTTGCAAGATTTATGTAGATTTGTAATAACGAATATAAATAAAAATTTAATATTATGAAAAAGTTTTATTTCTTATTATTGGCAATTTTGCTATGTGGCAGCATTTCTGTCTATGCTGAACCTTATGGTTTGCTCATCAATGGTACAACCAAGTTGGAGGCGACTGCGGTAGGCGAAAAAGATTTCAACGATCGTGAGCAATTCTTGGTTTCTTGTGTAGCCTTGAATCAAGGTGATAAAGTGCAATTGCACGATTTTGGTAGTGGTGCATTATGGATGTGCGCTATTGACCCATACGGCGAGTATCAAAAGTTCACTAAGAACACCGACCACCTCATCTGTAATGCTGCTGGTTCATACGACTTTTATATTAAGTTGAAATACGAGGACGATATGCTCTATATCGGTCCTGGACAAAACTGCGGCAATGTCACCCCTCCTGCTCCAGACCCTAATGCTGCATACTATGTGACTGGTTCTGAAGAACTTGTGGGTGCAGCCGATGCTTGGAGCGCAACAGCTATCAAAATGACCAAGAATGCTGACAATACCTTTACTCATACTTTTAGCGAATTGGCGGAAGGCGTGATATATCGCATGAAGATTACCAATGGTACTTGGGATAAAAACTGGGGCTTCAATGCAGTTGCCAATGCTCCTGTTGGTGTAATGGGTGATTCCGATGGTAATGTGGTATTTAAGTTGGCGACAAAGGGTAATGTAGATGTAACTTTTAATGGTACGAATATTACATTAACAGGTGATTTTACAAATGAGAAGCCAATTAATGCTAACTCTGTTCCTTCGGAGTGTGAGGACGTAATGTTGCAAGCATTCTATTATGACTCATACCGAGATGGTGCTCCTGGTGATGTCCTTATCAACGGAAAGCAATTAGGAAATACCAAATGGGATGTGCTGCTCAGTCAATCTGGTGAGATAGGTACTTACTTTGACCTTGTATGGTTGCCACCGTCAGGTAAATCAGAGGGCGGAACGGGCTATCACCAAACTGTATATAGCAACCAAAATTCCGATTGGGGAAAACAAAAAGATTTGCTAGAATTTATCAACCGCATGCACGCTGCCAATACCAAGGTGGTTGCAGATATCGTTATCAACCATGCTGGCGGTAAGTCATGGTGCGAGTTCTATACACAAAACTTTGGTGAATATGGTACTTTTGAACCAGATGCTTCTTGGATTGCTCAATCCGATGAAGTCAACTTCAATTCTGATGCTGGAGATTGCAAAGGCAAAGCAACAGGTCCAGAAGATGGTGGATATAATGGACAAGATAACTACGGCTCAGCTCGTGACTGGGCACACGCAAAGCCAGAAGTGCAAGAGATGATGAAGGCGTATCTCAAATGGATGAAAAATGTGATTGGTTTTGATGGCTGGCGCTACGACTATGCACAAGGTTTCAAAGGTCATTATATAAACATGTACAATAGCGCTTCAGAGAACTATTTCTCTGTAGTGGAGTTCTGGAATGGTGATATGAACAATATCAAGAGTTACCTCAATGATGTTAATTGGAATACTTTGGCATTTGACTTTAGCACCAAATATTCGGCAATCCAAGGTATAGCGGATGGTCAGTATCAAAAATGTATGGGTTCAGGACTATTAGGTGCAGGATTAAGCAAGTATGCTGTGACATTCGTGGATAGCCACGACACTTATTTTGGTTGCCAAGCAGGTCGTGATAATAATGACGAGATTGGCGGCTGCGGCAAATCCATGGAGGACTACAACAAAGACCGCGTGCTCGGTGCCAACGCATTTATCCTTTCTATGCCTGGTGTACCATGTGTATTCTATCCTCATTGGGCAAAATACAAAGATGCTATTGGCAAGATGGTTCTAGCACGTAAGGCTGCGGGCGTACACTCTGAATCAAAAGTGAGCGACGAGGCAGGAAATGGTTATTATAAATCAACTATTACAGGTCACCATGGTTCTATCCGTCTCTTGCTTGGTCCTAATAGTGGCTACAATACCACTCCAGCGGGCTACACTTTAGCATACAAGGGTGGAAACTTCGCAATGTATTACAATACAACCGAATCAGAGGTGCCTGTATTAAGCATCACTCCTTCTGCCATTTATAAAACTGATACGTTTACTGTGGAGATGAACGCTGTGGCTCTGAGCGGAATACCAACCATTTATTATACAATAGATGGCTCTGATCCAACTACTTCAGAAACCAAACTGACCTACGCTGGTGCACTGACAATTCAAGGCACTGTAACTGTGAAAGCTTATGCTGAACTCAACGGCATTGCTTCCGCTGTACAAGAAGCGACTTATACCTACCAAGAGCCACAACGAACACCATTGACGGTAAAATTCTTACCTCCTGCAGAATGGGAAACAGTTTATCTCTATGCATGGGAAGGAGCATCATTAGGTGCATGGCCAGGAATGGAATGGAAAACCAAAGATAACGATGGATGGCTGTACCAAGTATTCCCGGGAGATGTACAAGAGGTCAGCATCATCTTCAATAATGGTGTAGATCAACAATCTAATGATATTATTCTAGACCAAGATGCTTGCTACGAGTGGGACGGCACACAAGAAAAACTCAGTGAAAACTGTTCGCTCTCTAATATTCCATTCCAATTGATTGTCAATCCAGAGGGCAAGGTTTTCAAGACTGATACACTTAGTATCACTATGTCCACTATCGGTGGAGGTGACGATGCCACCATCTATTATACCTTAGATGGTTCTGACCCAAAAGAAGCAGCTAGGCCTCTCATCTACACACAAGCTATCACGATTAACGCTACTACAACTCTCAATGCTTACGCTGAGAGCAATGGTCAAGAGACTGAGGTGCAGACACATGTATATACTTACGAAACGCCACAAGCAACTCCTCTAACGATTGGTTTCCAAAAACCAGATGATTGGACAAAACTCTGTTTGTATACTTGGAATGACGGTGGTGCGACCAAATATACAGGTGACTGGCCAGGATTAGAAATGACAGAAATGAATGATTATGGTGTATATATATACCAATTTGATGCTTCGGTTAAGGAAGTGAATTTCATATTTAATAATGGTAGTGGTACACAAACAGCCGATCTTTGGACAGACGAGGATGTTTGCTATGGTTGGGAAAATAAAAAGGCAGTTATTATTGATTGTCATGGTACAACAGATGTGGACGTTGTTACAAGTAAAACTATACCTGCTTTGAATCTTGAGTTACCAATGTTTAATATCCTTGGTCAACAAGTGAGTGCAGATTATCAGGGCGTTGTAATCCAAAACGGATATAAATACATTCGTTAATAAGATATAGACTCCGTTTGTAAAGATTGATGTTCCTGAAGAAGATTTTCGCTATATTTACTGTAATCTTGCTGACCATGAATGCGTGGTCAGCAACGATTACTAGTGATGGATCAGCTCGTTTGTATTTTAACATGAGTGCAGTTAATTGGTGGATTGCTGGCACAAATGGCAATGGAAACTTTGCATATTTCTATAATTCTAATGGCAAATATGCTTGGTCTGCACATTCTGTTAAATATTCAGGTAGTCAATACTATGTGGTTATTCCATCTGGAACATGGAACGGAGTTATTCTTACTCGTAACAATACCTCTACTGCTCCATCATGGGATAATAAATGGAACCAAACGGGTGATATTACTCTTTCTTCAACGAGCAACTACATCTCAAAGTTTAGTGAGGGGTCTACATCTGTGACTTGGGGTACAGCTGTGAAACAAGCCTCTACGGGAAAGTTGACAGCTTCTTCCACCAATGTGTTTACAGCTGTCAATGTTACACTAACCCCGTCTTTGAGTTCTAATGCAGATGTAAATGCAATAAAATCAACCTCGTATAGTGTTAGTCCAAGTTCGAATGCGAAAATTTCAGGGAATATTTTCAGCGCATCAGCAGAAGGTACATATACTATAACTGCGACGATAACTTATCATCCTAAGGGTTATACAGAACTTACTTCAACTACTACCGCAAGTGCTCAGATAACGGTAAAGGTACCTGCGGAAGAAACACATAATGTAACCATTTCATATAAATGCGATAATAAAGATGTTCAAGAGAGCATGACCACGTCAGTAGGTGTTAAAACTGTGAGCGAGATTACAGCACCTGATATCAAGGGGCATTCCTTTGTGTCTTGGACATTAGGTAATGGTATTACTATCAAATCAGGAAGTACAACATCTCTAACTATTGGTATCATTACAAAATCAACAGGTACTTATTCCCTTACGGCAAACTATGTGCAAAACTCTGTCTATTTTGTAAATACGGCGAGATGGAAAACGGTTAATGTATATGCTTGGAGTGATGATGACAATAGAAATTCAGATTGGCCAGGCGAAGCATTAACAGCTACAGGTGAACAGATCGGTGGGTATGATGTGTATAAATTTACTTCTGGAGCTGGTTATGAGAATGTGATTTTCAATAACAAAGAGGGGGCGGGTGATGGTGAGCAAACTCCTGACTTGACGTGGACAACGAACAAGTATTATGTGTACAATAGCGAAGGCACAGTTGATACGGATGATTGGTATGAGAAGAATCAAGTAGTGGCTGTATTACCAGAATTGGTCATTAGTCTTGCAGGCTCAATGAACGGTTGGAATACGGAGCTCTCTCGCTTCGTGAAATCGGATGATGGATTGACGGCTTCAGTCACAGTATTATTGGAGGCAGACACTTATGTGTTTAAGGTGGTTGTGAATGATAAGTGGTTAGGAAGTCAAGAAACTATAACCCGTGAACATTGCACAAATTGGACTCTGGAACAAGGAGATGGTTCTGACAAATATAACTGTCATATTGTAGCTGATCAGATTGGTGAGTATGAATTTGTATGGACATATGCTACCAACCAATTATCGGTGAAGTATCCTGCTAAAGGTGAAGTGTATGAACCAGAACCCGCTCCAAATGGTTATCGTACCATTTATTTGAATACGAAGAATTTGTGGCATTCGGATAATGCAAAATTCTTTGCGCACTCTTGGGGAACAAACGACTCCTTCCAAGATGTGCAACTCGAATTTTATATTGGCTATATATATAAAGTCTATGTCCCCAATAATCACCAAAATATCATCTTTGTGCGTATGTCACCTAATGCCACAGAGTTTGCGTGGGAAGGTGAACACTTCTGGGGGCAAACAGCCGATTTGACTATTCCTGCAAGCAAAGATTGCTATACGATTCGAGGGTGGGGAGCTGATCAAGGTGTTTGGACAACTTATGGTGTGGACCATAATCAAGATCCGTTGTATAGTTCATCTGTACCATCGGCATGCCCTGATGTGATGCTACAAGGTTTCTATTGGGATTCCAACCAAGATAAATATTACGGTTGTACACGCTGGTGGAATTTGCAGCAGGAAGCGGAAGAAATATCCTCTTACTTCGACCTTATTTGGTTGCCACCATCTGCATTGTCTTCTGGTGGAGTAGGCTATCACCCTAAGCAATATAGCAATCAAAATAGTGATTGGGGGCAGCGTGGAGAATTGGAGTATCTGATAAAACAGTTGCATGATGGCGGCATCAAGGTAATTGCTGATATGGTTGTAAACCATATTGATAGTAAAGAAGGATGGTGTGGTTTCTATGATCAAGACTTTGGGGAATATGGATATTTCCAAGTAGATGGTAGTTATATCTCTCAAAACGATGAGATGAACTGGGATGCGGATGAGTATTGCCGTGGAAAAGCTACTGGTGCTTTGGAAGATGGTTATGGTGGTGAATCGAATTATGGGGCGGCTCGTGACTTAGCGCATGGTGACGAAAAAGTACGTCAGTTATGCCGTGCTTACGCCAAGTGGATGGTGAATGTAATGAAATACGATGGCTTCCGCTACGACTATTGTAAGGGATTCCATATGTCACACGTAAATGATTATAATGCCAATGCTGGTGCATACTTCTCCATGATTGAGTATTACGATGGAAATCGTGATGTACTTTGGAACCGTATTGCTGATGCTGGAGAAAACACTTTGGCATTGGATTTTGCTATGAAGTTCAATGTGATGAATGCTGGCATCGGACAATTCAATTATGCGGCTTGTAAAAATCCCAATAGTTTGATTGGAATGGGAAAAGGCAAATGGGCTGTTAACTTTATTGATAATCACGATACATTCGAAAGAGGTAATAATTGCGATTTTGGCGGGAGCGATCCTATGAGTGACGGCGTAAAAGACCGCCTCTTGCAAGCCAATGCGTACATGCTCTCTATGCCAGGTGTACCATGTGTATTCTATCCTCATTGGAAAGCCCATGGTGCTGCTATCAAGCCGATGATTCTTGCTCGTAAAGCAGTAGGTGTACACTCTGAGAGCGCAGTATCAGATGAGGTGGTTGGTAATGGCTATCGTGCTTATGTTACGGGTACTAAAGGAACTTTAATCCTTGAGTTAGGAGCGGCTTGCTCTTCTTGTCCTTATGGCTATATAGAAGTGGCTGCGGGTGCTGGATATAAGATGTATATTACTTACGAATGTAGTTTCCCAGAATTGAAAATTTCTCAAGGTACCACTACTTATCGTACATCTACCATGTCGGTTACGATGAACGCTGTAGGATTGGCGGGTACCCCTACTATCTATTATACATTAGATGGCTCTGATCCTAAATCTTCTGCTACAAAGAAAACATATAGTGGTGCTATCACAATTTCTGGTAATGTGACATTAAAGGCATATGCAGATGTAGCAGGAAGACAATCAGATGTACAAACATGTGAATATACCTATATTCCTCCTCAAGATCAATCCATCACGATTGCATTCCAAAAACCAGATAGCTGGTCGAATGTATATTTGTATAGTTGGGATAGCAATGAAGAAAAATTGACAGGAAACTGGCCAGGCATAAGACTGACCCAAACCAATTTGAGTGGACTATACTATTATCAATTTAGTGATGAGCAACCAAGAGAAATTAATTTTATCTTACATAATAATAGTGGTACACAATCAGCAGACTTGCTCACCTACGAAGATGTCTGCTACGGATGGGAAAATAATGCCGCAAGGTTAATCAACTGTGCCGAAAATGCAAGTACGACCATCTACCATTATGGCACTGACAGTCAAGAGGATGGCGTCTATGAAATAGAGGATGAGTATGTGGGAGCGCTTATATATAAGCGTGTCTTTACTCCAGGTAAGTGGGAAACCCTCTATTTGCCTTTTGAGGTAGAGAAAGTAACAGTCGAGGATGATGGTGAGTACAAACTCTCGCCATGGCAACTATCAAATGGAGGAAACTATTATTTGGCTGAACCAGTGGGTGTGCAAAATGGTGAACTCTATTTTGACTTCACAACGACCTTAGAAGCCAATAAACCATATCTCATTCAATTCCCCGAAAAGAATGGGTATTATAATGATCGTGTGGTAACGTTCCACGGAACAAGAAAATGGAATGAACTATCCACTTCTTTCGAACCATTGAAGCCTACTACTCAAATGGCAATACAAGGTAATAATACACTTCTACGACAGACATTGCAAGAGAATGTGTATGTCTTGCGTGCAACGAATGATTTCGTGCTCCAACGCTCTGCCACTACATTGCAACCATTTGAGTGTTATGTGCTACCGCAACAAACCACAACTGCAAATCCGGCATCAAGAATGCGAGTTCGATTACGCGGACAAGATGATGATATTACGACATCTCTTGATACGCTTCTTCAACCAACCTTAGATCCCGCTCAGCCATTCTACAATATCTTGGGACAGCAAGTAGATGTTAACTATCACGGAGTTGTAATTCAAAATGGACATAAATTTATAAAATAAACAACATCATTTAATTATTAACTTATTTAATTAACTTTAATTTATTAACTATTAATTCATTTTATTATGAAAAAAATCTTTACAATCTTTGCAGCATTGGCATGTGTGATGTCAATGAGTGCTGCAACATTGTATCTCCGCGGCGATTTTAACGGCTGGGGAACAAGCAACGCATTAGATGCTAATGGCAAATGCGAAATTGAACTTACGGTAGGAAATTATGGCTTTAAGATTGCTGATGCTACTTGGGGTGATGCGAATTATGGTAGTGAAGCGACCATCTCAGCCACTACTAATGGAGTGCAATTTGTATCAGGAAGTAATAGCAACTGCAAACTCAAAGCCACTACTGAAGGTACTTACACATTCACTTTCAATGCCAATACCTTGACATTAGATGTAACTTATCCTGCAGGCGAGGTCGTAGAAATTGCACCTACCGTTGTATTGGCTGGCGATTTTAATGACTGGAATACAACAGCTAATGCTCTCACCAATGATGCAGAGAATCTTATGGCTACAACCACGATCAATTTTGAAGTGGGTACCTATGAATTCAAAGTAGTGGAAGATGGAGCTTGGCTTGGCGATAATCAAATTATCACTCGTGCAAACAACTCACAAGTTTTCGAGACTGTAAATGGTCAGACAAACTGTTCTCTCACTGCTGACGTAGCAGGTGATTATACCTTCACTTGGGTGTATAAGACCAATACACTTACCGTTACATACCCAGAAGCAGGTGAGAATCCAGGTGAAGAGCCAGGTGATGATCCAGTTGTTACTCCAGATCCAGAGACAGGTGTTACTTATACCGTAACCGTTCCTGTAGGTACTAAGGCTTGCTATATCGCAGGTGAGATGAATTCTTGGTCTTTTACCGAGATGACTAAAATTGATGACACCCACTACACCGTGACGCTGGCAGAGGCAACCGAGGCTATGGGCTATAAGTATTGCTCAGGTCCAGGTTGGGCTTATGTTGAGTTGACTGAAGAGGATGGAGAAGTTGCAAATCGTACATATGCTGCAAACGATGTCGTTGTAAAATGGGCTTCTATTTATGATCCAGCCAATGCGCCTACTCCAGGTGAATCCAAAGATATTACTATTAAGGCAAAAGTTCCTGCCACATGGACAGAGACTATCACAGCATGGGTATGGCCTACTGGTGGCGAGGGTAAAGAAGTTACACCTACCAAAGAGGGTGACTGGTATGTGTATACAGAACACTGCTCAGAGCTTAATATCATTTTCAAGAATGGGGAAGGTTGGAATGGCGATGTAAACCAAACCATAGATATTACGGTAACTGAAAGTACTTGTATTGCAATAACTGCAGGTACAAATAAAGCAACTTATACCATAGTTGATTGTGAAGAGGAGCCCGGTGATGATCCTATAGTTACTCCTACAGATGCTACCTATGTTTTGATGGGTGTTGGTGGCGACTGGGAAACTGGTATTGCATTTACACGTAACGAAGCAAATACCTTAGAAGAAGAGTACATGCTTTTGGGTCAAGTTATCTCAGAGGGTGATGCTGTAAAAGTTGTAGGTATCGTAGATGGTGTAGCAACGTATTATAATACAGTAGATGAGGCATCTGTATCTCATACTCTTTCTGAGGATTATCAAAATATTGTTTTGGCTCCAGGAATTTATGATTTCTACTTTAAAGTAGCTTCCCAAGTTATTTACATTGGTGCATCTCTCCCTTCAGCAGTAGATAATGTGACTGTAGAGGGTAAGGCAGTGAAGGTTATTCGCAATGGTCAAATGTATATCTTGCGTGATGGCGTGATGTACAATGCAATTGGTCAAATTGCTGAGTAAGCTATTCGGATTCAAATAAAAATAAGCACCTCAATGCGAGGTGCTTATTTTTTTTGTCTAGAAGAACAGGTCGTTCTAGAACATCTAGCCGTACTAGGAATGCTAGTGGTACTAGTCTCACTAGAATAGCTAGTGATATGTCTTATTTCAGTTTCTTGAATGTCTCACGCATGTTGCAAGCTTTAGACAAGATTGCGTGGAGATCTTCAATCTTCACACGCTCTTGCGCCATAGTGTCGCGGTGGCGAATCGTTACGCAGTTGTCATTCAATGTGTCGTGATCTACGGTGATACAGAATGGCGTACCAATAGCATCTTGACGACGGTAGCGCTTACCGATGGAGTCCTTCTCATCGTAGTTGGTATGAAAATCATACTTGAGCATATCCATGATCTCACGCGCTTTCTCTGGTAGACCATCTTTCTTAACGAGAGGCATCACGCATGCTTTTACAGGAGCGAGAACAGCTGGGAGGTTTAATACCACGCGAGTATCGCCGCCTTCGAGCACCTCCTCTTTGTACGCGCCGCACATCACAGAGAGGAACATACGATCCACGCCGATGGATGTTTCGATGACATATGGAGTGTAGCTCTTGTTGAACTCTGGATCGAAGTACTCGATCTTCTTGCCACTATATTGTGCGTGTTGGCTAAGGTCGAAATCAGTACGGCTGTGGATACCCTCTACCTCCTTGAATCCGAATGGCATTTGGAACTCGATGTCGGTAGCAGCGTTAGCGTAGTGAGCGAGTTTGTCGTGATCGTGATAGCGGTAGTTTTCGTCACCCATGCCGAGGGCTTTGTGCCACTTGAGTCGGAACTCCTTCCAGTACTCAAACCACTTCATCTCCTCGCCCGGACGAACAAAGAATTGCATCTCCATTTGCTCGAACTCACGCATACGGAATACGAACTGACGTGCTACGATCTCGTTGCGGAATGCCTTACCAATTTGTGCAATACCGAAAGGAATCTTCATGCGGCCAGTCTTTTGCACGTTGAGGTAGTTTACGAAGATACCTTGTGCAGTCTCAGGACGGAGGTAGATCTTCATTGCGCCATCGGCAGTAGAACCCATCTCGGTAGAGAACATGAGGTTGAACTGGCGCACGTCGGTCCAATTGCGGGTGCCTGAGATAGGGCAAACAATCTCCTCGTCCAGAATGATTTGTTTGAGTTCCTCGAGATTGCTGTCATTCAGCGCAGTAGCAAAACGCTCGTGTAACGCGTTGCGTTTCTCCACGTTGGCTTTGACACGCTCGTTGGTTTGCTTGAACATCTCCTCATCGAAGCTCTCACCGAAGCGTTTGCGGGCTTTAGCTACTTCTTTCTCGATTTTCTCGTCGTACTTAGCGAGTTGGTCCTCGATGAGCACGTCTGCGCGGTAGCGTTTTTTGCTATCCTTGTTGTCAATGAGTGGATCATTGAACGCATCTACGTGACCAGATGCTTTCCAAGTGGTTGGGTGCATGAAAATACTTGCATCAATACCCACGATATTCTCGTGAAGCATGGTCATAGCATCCCACCAGTATTTCTTGATGTTGTTCTTGAGTTCTACACCGTTTTGTCCGTAGTCATACACAGCGCCGAGACCGTCATAAATCTCGCTGCTAGGAAAAACGAAGCCGTACTCTTTGCAGTGTGCGACTAGTTTTTTGAAGGTTTCTTCTTGTGTTGCCATATCTATAAAAGTTCTAAAAGTTTCAAAAGTTGTAAATGTTGAAGAGGGCGAAAAGACCCTATTACGCAATTTGGGTACAAAGGTAGTGAAATTTTGTGAAATATACAAATTTTGTATATAGTTATAAACAAAAAAGCACTTCTGCAGAAGTGCTTTTTAATTTATTTACATTTTAACTGATATTCCAAATTTAAACTTATGGTAGCATTACCACCTCAAACACGTTGCCACTCGCTACCAACTGTTTCAATGTGGCTTGTACAGTTTCTGCGGTGATAGCTTCTACAGCAGCCTTGTAATCGGTGATGTAGTTGATACCAAACCTATAATATATATCCAACACTTGACGCCAATAGCCATTCTTCTCCAAGTCCTCTTGGAAGTCTTTGAGCATAGACTCTTTCTCCTTTTGCAAGTCTTTTGCCAAAGGACCATTCTCCACGATTGTCTTCACCTCCTCATGGATAATACTCATGAGTCTCTCTTGCTTCTCAGGGTCGGTATCAAACTGCATTATCAGACGTGCACATGGCACTGGAACAATCTCCATCGTACCACTGCAACCTACACCATATGAACCACCTTCACGCTCGCGAATAGACTCCAAGTAGCGGGTAGAAAGAATGCGACCAATCATCTCCATATTCAGATCATTTGCCAAAGTATATGGCATATCGTATGAAGTATATTGAATACGGTTGCTAGCTGTCTTAGTCTCCATTGGGCGAGTGAAATAGTTCTTATTGATGCCCTCAGGAGCACGCACGCCATTGTCGCGAACGCTCTCTTTCTTCTTTGATGTCTTCAAACCGCCTAACCATGTGCAAACCATTTTTTGGAATACCTTATCCGCAGGATCTACATTACCTACGAAAGTAAACACGAAGTCTGCTGGATTAGCAAAACGCGCTTTGTAAACCTCCAACGCCTTATCCAAATTCACCTTTTCCAACCAAGCCAAATCTTGCAAAACGATACGAGATGAATGGTCATTTGCCATCATCTGAATAGAGTCAGAGAAAGCCACTTTAGGGTTCTTATCACGGTTTGCTAATTGGCTATTCAACACACTCATCAATGTTTGATATGCCTCTTCATCGCGGCGTGGAGCGGTAAAAGACAAATAGTTGATTTGGAGCAATGTCTCCAAATCCTTCACGGTAGAAGAACCACTAACGACCTCAGTATTATTGTTGATAGAAACAGAATGTGATACATTTTTACCCGTCAATGCCTTTTGCAAATCGGTCAACGACATGTCTGCCAAACCACTAAAATCAACAATAGTACTAGCCAACATAGACGATGGCAAATCCTCTGTAGCTACCAACGATGCTCCACCCTTCGACACACCTTGGAACAAGATCTCATCTTGCTTGAAGGTAGTGGGCTTCACTATCACGCGCACACCATTGGAGAGTGTCCACTCGGTTACACCCAAGGTCTCGTTGTATGTAGTCTTTTTGATTTTACCTGCCTTAGGAGCAGTCTCTACAAGATTCTCACGAATAGCCTCCTCTACTGGAGCCTCTATCTCCTCGTTCTTGACTGCTGCTAACATCTCTACAGCCTCTGCCTCTGTAGGAAGAACCACATTCTCATCCTCTGGCGCTTGGAAAGAGATGATGAGGTTGTGATCTGTCACCAACTGTCCAGCGATTTGGTTGAGCATATCCACGTTGAGCATAGGCAGTATTTGCTGAATCATCTCATACTCCCACTTGATACCTGGGATAGGTGTTCCGTCCAAGTAGTGGCGGATATACTCTTGCGCATGCGCAATATTACGAACGGTATTGCGCTCGTTATAGTACTCCTCGTATGCAGCAAGGGTCTCCTTCTTCACACGGTCAAGTTCTGCATGGGTGAAACCATAGCGGCGCATCTTCTCCAATTGGGTGAGGAGGTCTTTGTAGGCCGCTACCTCTTGACCTTGTTTAGCCAGATAGATAGCCACAAACGCGTCTTTCTCCTTTACCAACTCGCCATAGTATGAACCTGCGCCTACAAAACTTGCTTCTGGCTTCATACTGAGTTCAGATAGACGGTTGTTGAACATATCGCAAACGAGCTCGATTGCAATGGTCTGCAAATAATCGATATTGGTTCCGCGTAACTCCTTAGGCAATTGGTCTTTCTTGAACTCCAACTCAATACGTGTGTATTGTGCCTCCTTATCGCGCACGATAGCCACGATAGGTTGCTCGTTGTCATTCACAGAGTACAATGGACGCTCGCCACGGTTCTCGCGTGCAGGCACGTCTGCCCAGAGGGCTTTAATCTTTTGCTCAATTTGATCCACATCAATATCACCAACTACGATAATCGCCTGGTTGTCTGGTCCGTACCATTTCTTATAGTAGTCACGAA
>Ga0233366_1000146_pt1 | contig 30318 bp, 26 predicted proteins | sample ElkDunMinimDraft_23_FD_191536 | JGI IMG/M metagenome (GOLD analysis project Ga0233366, IMG submission 191536) | Fecal eukaryotic communites from dung pellets of Tule Elk in California, USA - Elk Dung C4 | ecosystem: Host-associated > Mammals > Digestive system > Large intestine > Fecal | place...
ATGATCAAATCCAGATTTGCGACATATAGATAATTATGGTAGGTATAAAATAGATCCATCAAAAATTGATCATAAAAAGCTAGAAGAAATAGAAGCTGAATTCCAGAAAAATAAACGTATCAATAATAATTTAGATAATTTATCTCATAATGTTGAAAATAATCTTAGATTGGAAGAAATACGTAATAGTATAAAACTAGAAGAAGAATCGCAAAATTTTGATGTGCAATCTGCAATGGATGAAGCAACTAAATGATTATCATGTAAAATTTAATTTATAATTATACATAATCATGACAACAATATGTCAAGTTAATAATAAAGTAGATGAAGTTAATAAAGAAATGTTTTGAAAAATACCAGACATTACTGAAGCCTCAGAGGTATGAAAAGTAGTACATACTTATCAGCGTATATCAGACGCTGATAAGTTGACTGCTAAAGCATTTGCTAGAAAATGAATGAAAAATTTCTTAGACAAAAACAAAGAATATGATTCAAAATTAATAATGTTGACAAATAAGTCTGCCGCTGCGAACAATCATGATTATGTTGCTAATATGCAATTAGCTTTACAGTGTCGTATTGCAGAAGCTTCATCTGTTGAATGAAATGACAATGTGTTAGTTTCTAATAATCAAAACATAGTAAGAGACTGGAGAAATAAAATTCCATGATTATCTAAATCTGATATACAATTTATAGATGATTTATACATGGCATTAAATGATTTTACTAATACTTTCTATGATAATTGATTGTTTGAAAACAATACTAATTTGTGAATAATGGTTAGGAATTGAATAAATAATGCTATAGTAAACCAAAGTTTATGAACTGAACGTAATCCTAATGAATGGAGTAGACTTTGACAATTTATAGCATTAGCATCATCTGCTCAATGAACAAATAATATATTATGATTATTATGAATATTAGATGCTGAAAGTGAAAGAGATGCTTCTGAATTACATAATCCAGATTGAACTATAGAAAAAGTTATGATAAGAGATATATATAGTTCAGATAATGAAAGAATGCAAAAAGCAGTTAGCTTGCTGTTTGATGTTGATCCAAATAATCCAAATAAATGAATAATATATAATCCAGATCTATATAGACGTTCATTTAAAACAATGATGAAAGCTACTGAAGTAGATTGATTTACAAGATGACTAAATACTATATTAAAATTGTCAGCTATGTGAAAATTGTCTTCATATACTTTATGAGCATTTTTCGGTAGGCTATCTTGATGTATGATGTGATTGAGTTGTTTCTATACATGATATCTTAATATGATGTCTTATAAAAAGAAAAACTCAAATAAAAAATTACATCATGCTTTAAAACTAATCTGATTGTGATGAGATTACTTTGACTTTTGAGAAAGTCCAAGTGATTGGATTATGAAAAGATTATCATATGCTGGTAATGCTTTACTAAGTAAAGATCCAAGAAAATGAAATGTAAATGATCCTACTCGTAGTCAAAATTTTGTAGCAAGATTTACAAGAAATCATCTATCACAATTATCATGGATGCTGATGTGAGTTGCTAATATATTCTGAGATGCTGTCTTTAGGTGAGAATATCAATTAATAGCAATGGATTTTGCACTGCAAAAATTGTGATGGGATGCCTGAAGTTTAGAAACACATTTATATAATGTTGTGACTGTTTTAGATGAAAATGGAAAACCAACAACAGTCATGGAATTAAATGAAGATGCATTATATACATTACTTGATGCATATATAAAGAAAATGGCTGATGTTACATGATTCCCACAAGTTGAATGAGGTTGACAATCTTGAATATATTTTGACACTGATTGAAAATCTTGACGATCAAAAACTTGGAGAGTATGAATGAATGCAGCATTACAAATGTGGCGCTGGATGTCTCAGTGGTGAACTACATATGTAAATAATACATATAAGATATTAGCTTGATGAACGGTTAATATGATATATGATTTTGTAGATACATTCCATACTGATAAAAAAACTTCATGAAATTGGAAAAGAACTCAATATAATAAAGCATATAATTGACCATGATGAGATTGGTTAATAAAAAAATATACTAGACAGGTTGACACTGATTGAATTGCTATGCCATGGGAAGCAGCACAAGAATTAGTTTCCAAACAGGAATATGCAAGAGAAGTTGCTAGACTTCTTGCCTGAATAAGAAATATGTATAGACTTTGAAATATGGCATGTCGTGATGAAGAGACATGAGAATTCGATATAAGATGTGCTGTTAAAAATTTCTCTGAAGTTGCATATCTTCCATGACAGGCTTTAAGGATGGCTCATCCTATTATTAGATGAATATTAAATACAGTTAGAACATCATATGAAAATATGAATTATTTTTGAGACCGTCCAGAATTAAAAGTAAAAAATACTGATATAATTGAAGAATCATTAATAACTAATATATTAAAACCTATGCTAAGATGTTTATATCCAATAAAAGAATTGGCATTAGCATACGATAAATGATTCAGTGATTATAATGAAGATACTTTTATGGAAAGATTAATGGAAGTAGTTATGGAATCTACTGATGCTATGCTGTATTATACTGCAGATGAATTAGCAAGTTATGTATATTCAGCATGAGCATATTGACCAAAAAGTTATCTTAATCAGGATACTACTATATTCTGAACACCTAATACATTGCGTGATACTATGTGAAAAATAAACAAAATAAAATCTGTTGAAAGAGTATCTCGTGATTGACGAGCTGCAAGATTATCTGATCTATTCCCTACAATTAGATTATTCTTTAATCTTTGAGATATTGTTAATTGAGAATACGATACTACTGATTTCTATGCAGCCGATAAAGCAGATAAATTCCTTGCTGAATACTTTAATGATCCATGAATACAATCGCTTGAGAATTGAACCATAACAGATGAAATGAAATCTAATTATGATTACATGCAATATGTATGGGAAAACTTAACTTCTGATTGGCAGTCTTATTGAGCTGACTTTAAAAATTGAGTTAGAGATAACAAATATAATAAATCTGAAATAGAATACTTTGAAGTTCTATTACAAAAAGATTTAGCAGATGCAAGAAAATATAATAATCAAGCTACTGATCTTCAAATATATGATGCAGCATTAAAAAAGTTTTTTGCATGAACTCCTACATATAATCAAATAAAAGAAGCTATACAAATATATAATGATGCATGAGAACATTGAATGTGAGCTTATACTGATTATCTTGCTTCAGCTCATTGGATGCAAGAAACTACATGAGTAAAATGATTAGCTCTTATTGCTGAATATTTAAAAAGACAATATATGGAAGAAGAATGATTACAATATTCTACTTCTAATACAGCATGAGATGAAGCAAAAATAAAATTGATTGAAAATAGAGTTGCATGAGAATTATGATGATACTTACGATTGGCTGATAGAAGACAGTATTCAAATCTTATGTGAAGATGGTTTGTAGAAAAACATCCTGAATATAAAAATTATGATCCATTTGAATGATTAATAGATAAAGATTGAAATCGAAATGTTCATTGAGATGTAAAACAAAGCTGAGTATTATGAACTGCATTGTGGGCTAATCAATTAGCAAGAAGTGAATTAATAACATGAAACACTAATTGATATGAATTAGCAAATGTTGTAACAGAAAAATTCTGAAGTCCGTTTGATAAAGATTGAAACTTTGATGAAGTTAAAGCTGCTCAAGTAATTGATACTGTTACATTATTAGATCAAGCTCTTGAAGATGCAGAAAAAACTCCAATGGAACGTTCATTAATAGAAGCTCCAATATTGACAAGATATCTTGATATGTTTACATGGGTTCTTAGTAGTGACAATCCAAGAGCTGTTAAATACCGTGAACAAGTATGAGAATCAATTATTGATAATATAAGATGATTATTATATGATACATATAATGATATAACTACTCTACCTGAACTATTAGACAATTTAAATAATGAAGATGTAATAAATAAAATATTATGAAAATGAAACAAAAAATATAAATGAAGCTGACACCTTTATTATTGAAATAATACAAGGAAATCTTATGATTATTATAAATCTCCTTCTGATGTATTTAAAGCTTGGTGATCAGAAAATTTATCTAAGTTTGCTAATGGTTATGGTAAATGAAAATCAAGATATGCCTGAAATTATTCAGACAAAGAATTCTACTTCTTGAACCAAAGATGCTATCGAAATCCTGTCAATTCCACAAGAATCGCTCCAGACATTCCGCTCAACATCTGAGGATTCTCTAAGACTACAGTCAAATCAAAAAATCCAGTTAGCTGATTCACAACAAACATTAAGCCTCGGAAAGAAAGAGCAACCCCTAAGTTTGGAAAAGGTAAGAGCATTGTTTGATGAGAATGATCTCGATGACCAGTCACTAATTTCAAAGCTTAAAGAAATTATGAATTGAGCTGTAGTTGCTAATCCAAAAACTGGTGAATTAATAGAAGATTATAAGACACAACTTGATGCCGTCAAGTATATAATGAAACTAAAATGATTCGGTTGAAAAGATGCACAGTTCGTAGTAAATCTATTCAACTCGAATCAAGGTAAGATCTGATAACCTTTATCTTATAATGTTTAAATTAAATGCCTAAGAAAGCAAATCCAGAGCAACAATCACTTCAGAAATATCTGAAGAAAAAGAAAAATCGTGATCAACAAATTGTTGACATTGCTTTAATCAACAAAATGAATGAGAGTAAAAACTCAGATACATATAAATATCTTCATTCATTAGTACCTTCTGTATTCAACTATTTTGATAAAAATTTCTGGTGATGAAAAATTGAATGATATAAAAAATATATTTGATATGCATGAGATAGACAATTTGCTCTTGAGTCAAAATGACAATCATGGAGATCTAATATAGTTACTCCATTAACTAGAGTATTCGCTGACGCATTGTATAATAGAATATTTGACTCAGAATTCAGTATAGATGTATATGCTACTACTCCATCATGATCAAAAGAATATACTGTTAAAATAGATTGAGAAGAAGTTGAACGATCTCCAAAAAAATCTGTTGAAGCCTTGAATGAATGGTGCTATATAACATCAAGCATTGATGCTAATATTAAAAAAGCTGCAAAAGATGCTGTTAATATGTGAGATTGATTTTGGAGAGTTGATATGCATGTAGCTGATGAATATCAAAATTGGGTTACTGATTCTAAGAATAATGATTGAAAAGCTTCTACTAAATGGTATGAGCTTAAAAAATGTAATGCAGTCGCTGAATATATACCATGGGAAGAAATTATATATGATGCTCATAAAGATTTTGAAGAGTCTGAATTTGTATGACGAAGAAGAATTGAATCAGAAAATAGATTTAAAGCTAGATGGGATTGGTTAGTTGACTATTCAGATAAAACTGCTGATTACATAAACAAGGAATGAAATAAACAGTTATTCTTTGATAAAGATTATTCTAAGTTTAGAAATCTAAAACAATATGAAGCTCTATTAAAAAACAATTCATTTTGATTTGTTGAGACTGATATATATTGATTAGATAATGATAACTTAAAAGATAAATGAGAAACATATGAACACTGGACAAAAGATACATTAACTGTTTGTAGAAATGGATATGTATTATATGATTGACCAAATCCATATTGAGATACAATTCCATTTGTGCATTTATGATTATGAATCTCTGCAAATCAATGAGTGAATGATGGTATATGCCAACTTTTACTTTCTATCCAAATACTCTATGACCTCGTCTATAATGGATACGCAGACTACCTTAAAAGACATTTTAATCCAATGTATATGTCTACTGGAGCACAGCGAATTGAATGATTTGAAACAGGCTACCTTGATTGGGAACCATATAAGATCATTAAAAATCTCTGAGAAGGAAAAGTTGAGAGATTGGATTTATGAGATGATGTTACGAACTGATTTTCTATGCTTCAATCGCTCTACGAAATGGCTAGCCAAATTTCGGGAGTTACTAGATATACTTGAGCATGAGCTTGATCTTGAGTTGAAAGATCTCCAAGAGCTGCAGACTATCAAGTACAAATCACACTTGAAGTCCTCAAACCTATTGTATCAGGTATATCGAGAGCTTTGGATATGACATCTAAAATATGGTGCCAACTCGCAAAAACAAAATTGCCTCCTAAATGCATTGTGTCAATCATGGGAGAAAAATGAAAAGAAGTCTTCAAAAAAATCACACTTGAAGACTTGGAGAACGATTTCACAATCAGATATAGTAATTCATCGATAGCTGATTATACTAAGTCTAAGAAGTTGAATGATATCCAAAACTTCATGAATTACTGACAAGTATTATGAAATGATCCAGCAAGAAATGCTTATATCATTGATCAAGAAGCTATTATCAAAAAAGTTGCTGAATTACTTGATATTGACTGAGCATTATTATCTCCTGAAGAGTTACAGGCTGTTCGTGAGCAATGGTGAGTTGCCACTGCTACTGCTGATATAGCTGTACAATCTATAGCACAACAAGCACAAGCTGAAGCACAACAAGCTATGATGCCACAGGAATGAGATGTAAATCCAGAAGCTCAGGCTGCTGAAATGCAAGCTGAAGCTGCTTTACAAGAGACAGCTCCAATAGATATGAGTCAATTTGAAATAGCACCTACAGTAGTTGAGTAGGTGCTACTCAAATATTTTAACTTATTATATTACGAAACATGGCAGAATGAAACGTTACAACAGCTAATGTAAATTCATGAAGCACTAGCTGAAATTCTATAGTTGGTACTACTGCAGCACCTCAGGCTCCAACTACAATGAATGTAGGTGCTATTGAAGACTATTTAATTAGTACGACTCCAGCTCAACAATGAAATCCTAATTGAACACCTGGATGAATTGATGAGGCTTTAGCATGAAAAAGTCTTGATGAACAAATTGATATCATCAATGAACTTAATGCTTTAATGGATAACACTAATTATAATCCAAGATTTATAGATGCATGATGAGTTCAAAGAGATCTACAAAATCAACAGTATCAAATGCCACAAATGCCTATGCAACAGCAACAGCAAGTGGATCAATGAAATTCATTAGAAAATAGAATTGCTGCGCTTGAACAAGCAAAGGCTGAAAGAGATCAAGCTATAGCAGAAGAAGAAGCTGCTCAAAATCCAGATAACTGGGAAGAGATTTCTTATGAAGAGTGGCAAGATCACTGGAACGAATTCCAACAAGCTCAGCAAGACCTTCAAGAACTTACGCAAAAGTATGGTGACACCTACAAAAATAATCTTGCATTATCATGAGAAAATGATATATTAAAGTCGACGATATGATCTTTACAATCAGAGCTTAAAGACACGAAAACAAAATTAGCTTACTTGGAATCTACAGCTAACATCGTAAATGATGCTCAAGAAACTAAAATGTTAAACTTGAGAAGAGATGCCGTTGCTAATCCATGATGAGCTGCTGAATTAAATTATCTAAATTTTCTTCAGCATGAACGACAAAATCTGACTGGTCAAGATTTATCACAGCAAATAAATGATTTATATTTCGATAGAGTTCAGCGTCAGGCAAGACCTGAATGAACAGACTATGAAATGCCGAACACGAAACAAAATGGGAATCCTGAATTGAACAAACAATCAGGTGGTAACGAAACTATAAACAATCCTGGTAGCTTAGAAGACTACCTTATTTAGTTTTTAAACCACTTATTTAAAATGCCAGCAGCAGATTATAATGCACCTGGATGTCCAACTGGTTGCGGAAGCAATGGAACACCAGGAACAGACTGTCCATTATGACCATCTTTGGTTAACTATCAGAGGACAGATTCATACAAAGTTTGAGATCTTGTAAATAAACTTTGTCAAACTCCCTTATTGACATGGAAATGGGTATGTAAATACGGTCAGTATGCATCATTACCATACTTGATGTTCACGTACTCAGACTACACAAACTCAGCAGGATGAGTGAATAAAATCTTGCAATTCAAAAACATCCCTCAGTACACAACTCTTACAGAGACTGGGTATTCAGTAAAATGGTGAGAGACTGTAGAATCATTCCCTGAATGTTTCGCTGATGGAGATCAGACTAATGTTACTACTGTAAAAGTAAAATCAGCAGATTCACTTAGAAAATTCTTCGTGAATGATATGGTTACTATCTATGCTACTGATTATGATTCAAATAATCCACAAGATACATTTGGAGATAATGGTTATACTCCAGATGGATTCCAATGGACATTGAACCATGAAGGAACAGATGGTAAACAAGATGAAAGTGCTGAAGGAAATAGCGAATTAACAGCTCAACAATGAGATAACTCTCATACAGCTGATAGTTGTTGTACTCTTGAACTAAGAGCAAAGATCTTGGCTATCGATGTAGTTAATATGACTATTACTTTCAACATCCCTGTAACAGTTGCTGATGGTGATAGAATCCTTAGAGACTACCACTTGATCGCATCTTGTGAAAGATTTGAAACAGGAGCTGCTCTTGAGCCAACTGATTACTTTGAGTCTTTCTATCAATACTTCGGATGAACATTAACATTCACTCAAGAAGAATTGAATAAATGTTATGCTACACCAAACTGACCACATGATTATGTAAATGCTAAATTTGAAGCATTATACAAATCATTGTTCTTAGATGTAGGTAACGCTTTCTGGAAAGGACTTAATGTTAAAGAAATCGCTGGAGTTCAGGAAGCTCAGACTATGGGAATTCTTCCTGCTATCTACAGAGAAGCAGCTAACGGAAAGAACATAGTTCATGATCTTAGAAAGAAAACTTCTGATATCGCTAAAGTTAGAGCTTTGCTAGACATCTTCGAGCAAGCACAGCAATGTATTATCGAAGGTATCGATCAAACTCTTGTAGTTGCAGGTAACAACAAGTTCTGGACTGCACTTACAAAGTTGAATCCAGCATGGCAATCTTACGCAGCTTGTATGCCTATCTGTGATGAACAGAATGAAGTTAGCTTCAAAGTTAAGAATATTAATACAGTTTACGGAAGAGTAGAGTTCTATACTGACTTCTTCTTACAGTATTACTATCCTAACAAGTCATTCGCTGTTGTAATGCCTAAGGGATTAACTTCAATGTGGATGCCTGAATATGAAAGATTGTCTGTATCTAACGGATCAACTATCATGTTCGATAATGTTGTACCAGGATTCAAAGTTGAAGATCTTAACATCTTGAACGTTGGAAAACTTGGATGTCCTACAACAATTCAAATCTCTACAAGATTCGCTCTTATCCATGCAGGAATGAGAAGTGGATGTTGGAGAATCATTGAAGGATTATACTAGAATTGTCATCCTTAAATATAAAAAGCCAGCTTATGCTGGCTTTTTTCGTATATGTCTACGCATTCATGAATCATAGATTCTTAAATATCAATGAGACTCCATTAGCTCCTTCTCAGTCTTCTTCCAGAATGGATCATCCTTATGCTCTAAATATTTATAATCTGGATCAAATCATTCTAGTAAATGCATATGTTGTTTCTGACAATCTCTTCTCCAATGTAGATTTTTTCAACTAATATCTACTCGCCAATATGAAGGCTCATTAATCTTATCTAATTCAAATCATAAAGCATTGTATAATCATCCACTGTGTTTAGTAATATCAGAAAATGAAAGTACATAATCTGGATCATACTCATCAATGAAAGCTTTGAATAATTTCTCAGCTCAGTGTGCTATCCTATATCATCTCAAAGATGCAAACCTTACTAATGTCCATTCTCATTTGAAACAAGTAAATGACATACAGTTTATTAATTCATCTTTAACATATAATCAGTAATGAACAGTTGCAGAACATCTACCCTGTAAATGATTGCTATCATAAAATGCTTCAGCTACTTTTCAATCGACCTTCCTAATCTCTCAGTGATATAATCTCTTCCTCTTAGTTAGTAATCATTTAATCCAATCTTTAACTACTTCATTATTGTCTCGTTCAAATAAATGAATACAGTGATATCATTGACTTTCAGCATATAATGATTTCTTCTGATGATAATATTTATTTAGTGGTTCTTTATTCTTAAAGAAGCTTTTAGATGAATTATGCGTCCAGATAGGATCTATCTCAAATAAAAACTTTCAAACTTTTATATCGTAAAAGTATTGTCATGATTGGAATTCGTATTCAACTGTTTGTCAAGTAATATCCTCTAGCCATTTTCATAATTGTTTATTCCATCAACTACATGCTTTATGCTCTCATAATTCAAATCAAAATCTAACTCATTTATTTTTTAAACATGATTGCTGTATCGCATTATTATTAAACATTGATCAACAACTTAATGAACAAAATTTTACATTTACATGCTTAGTATAAAATTCTCTTCCACAATTTTTACATTTTTTTAAAAATTGTTTATTCATATATTGATACTTAGATTTGTGACTTTTGCAACAAAACTTCTTTCATTCTCTGTTTGTTATAAATGATGTTCAACAAAGAAGGCATTTCTTTTCTACTCATTTAGGTTTGTTCTCTATGTATCTATATTTTTGTCAATGCTCATAACAACAGAATTTTTGTGAATGATTGTTCACTCTAAACTCATCTCAACAATATAAGCATTTTTTAATCATTCTGTTTTTTTAGATGTAAAAAGACTCAGATAGTAAGGCAGTTTGCTAGTAATAACACCTAAGTATTATTGTCTGCCTTACGGTCTGAGTCTTTGATGTCATTACTAGCAAATACAATATATTAATTTTAAAAAACATTTCAAGTGAAATCTTGAAAAACATAGTCTAAACATTATAGTTATTGTAATATGTATCTTTATTTCTTAAAAGATAACAAATGTATACAGTCTCAGAATTTCTCCGTGATTTATTTCCTCTTGTAAAACAACAATGATTCACCGCTTCTTATGGTGAAGAATGATTTATTTGAGCTATAAATGCATGATTGAATTATATCTACTGTTATAATTCACATCGTCGTAATCGACAAATTAGAACTGAAGCTATATGGGCTGATGAGCATTGAAGATTATATTGAACTACTGCTAGACCAATTGTTGATGTTAATAATTTCTGGTGTGGTAAAAAGTTAGAATGTATTGTTAGAAAAGAAAAAGAACGTGAAAATTGTTGTGGTAATAAATCAACATATTGTTCTAAATGTATGAAGTGCTGTGAACTAAATAATTGTTGCTGTTCTGTAGAAAAAGTTTTAGATATGATTCAAGTATCACCATGAGCAGTTCTTGATGATTGAACATATAAAATCTCCTGAGGTGAGAACTGGATGTGATGAATGTTCGGTAACTATGTAGAAGCTAAAATGCCAAAAGATGTATGCTGCTGATGCCAAAGATGTGAACAGGTATATATTACATATACATCACGATTTAATAATGTAAAATGTCCTACAGATGAAATTCCTCTTCCTGATGCTTATATCCCTGCTTTGGTATTTGCTGTGGCAGCCTTTACTGTGATGGGATATTTATCATTTCGTGCTAGTGATGATGCCAGTTATCTTGCGATATGTGACCGTATCCTTGATTGATTAGATTGATTACAAGTAAATATTCCTACAAAGATTAGAGATAGATCTATGGAAGCTGAAAAACGTGCAGCTATTGCAACATCATCAGCTAATACATTTTAGTTCATAACTAAATAAATAATGGCTGCAGAAAATGAAGTTCAGTTCTTTGAGGCACCGTTTCAATATCAGATTGGTGAATTTACATCTAATGTAAATCTTACATACCATAAATTGATAAATACTCGTCCAGTAAAGATGCCTCAAATGAATACATGATTTGAGACACCATTTACTCAAGCATATAATGAGAAATGAGATAAATCTTATTTTTGAATTAAAAAACGTGAATGATTTCAAAGATGTGAAGAATTAGATTCAATAATATTAAAATATTTATATACTAATAAATATTTAATAACTGATCATCAAATTGTTGATTGACGTAGATTCCTAATGGTATGTGATGAAAATTATGAAAATATGATTATATTAAAATGAAAAAAATGAAGATACATAAATTGTAAACAAATGACTTCTGATGTATGTTATTGAGAATATGAAGTGATATGATTAAATGATTCAAAAAGACCATTAAAAACATCAAGATGTATGTATCATAAATTTCAAAAAATAAATACTCTACAAGCAGATGAGCAAATAAGTGTACAAAATTTGTATATATGAAATATAACACTTGACTGATGAACAACTACTGCTATTATCTTCAACAAAGATAGGACATCTATAGATTCATTTATAATATGAAAATATATTCAAGTAACAAATTCTGATGATCCAGATATAGTATTATGACAAGCATTACAATTATGAAAATTTGATGCAGATAATTGATGGTATTATATGTGATTTTGAGAATGGGTATGAATAACTGATGAATTTTCAGAACCTATATATGATAATAATTGAAATAAAATATGAACATTAAATTATCAATGACCATTAACTGTAAATTTATATGATTGAATAAAAGCTTGATTGGCTTTTACATGAATATGGTGAAGAAACTGAAAAGAAAAATTATGAATATTTGAATATAATTGAGATTCGTTTCAGTTTGTAGAACAAACTAAATTAACAAATACATATATAACATCAATAACTGATGATCTTTGATGATTAGTATATACTACAAATAAATGATATTTGTATTTCTTACGCCAACATACTGATAGTATGCAAACACTATGATGAACAATATATTCATCTAATTACATGTATTGATGATGGGATTTAGCAAAATCTTGTTGAGATTATATATTTCTATTCTGACAAGATTCTATGTGAATAGCATATAAAACATGAACTGATAGTAGATGAGATAATATATGGAATATACAAATATTAGATAGATCATTATGATATCTCAATAAAGATACAGTAATGGTATATAATGAAGAATTGTATATGATAGATAATAGAAAAAGATTTGTTAAATTGGATTTGGAAGTTACTACAAATAAATCATATAGTCCAACATTCAAATTAAAAGCGACTGATATGTCGCTACATTGGATTAATACTGATTTAAGAAATATCGATCTTGAAGTATGAACTAATGTATCTTTATGTAAAGATGATTTCAGAATATACATAATCATAAATGATAATTTCAATGACAGCAGTGATCCAGCTCCTGAAAGAATGAATACTAAAATACTTGTATATGAAGATGAATTAAAATATCGGCATCGGCGATATGTATGCTGATTAGATATAAGATGGTTTTCTGAATGACAATGGATATGACGTTGATTATTCTTAAATCAATGAAATTACGATTGTATAATAAATGAACCTATATATCGTATGCCTTTCAAAGAAATAATATCTATGTCATTCTGAGATACTTCATGGTTTACATGGAAAGAAGTATTATGGATCAAAGCTGCAATATGATATCATTCAATTATAACAGAAGATACAATATTCAAATTTCGTGCTGACTGATGATGATTTTCCAAAACTATTAAAATGTTAGATCTTCATAAAACCGTAGCTTATATAAAAGCTATAAATGATTTACGTGAAAGTTGAACTACTAATTTAGAAAATCTACAAATGTTATATCATACTATGCCTATATGATTATGAGTATATAGTTGAAATTGAGTTTGACTTATAAAAGATATAACAAGAACTCCAACATTAGAATTTGATCAATTCTGCAATTATGAACCAACTACATATTATGATACAAAAAGGAAATGTTGCGATCCTAAGCCTGCTAGTGAACCTGAAGGCAATGGATGTACAATGAAAGCACCAGATGCAGATAAAGAAAACTTCTGAAGTGATCTATTTCAATATCATTATAATGTAGCCAAATATTCAACTATACCTATAAGAATTTGACAGCAATGACAAAATTTCTATTTCGAATTAATCGCTAATGGATACGATGAAATTGAGTTTTGTTGATTTATGGTATGATGGATGTTTATGGATAATAACTATGATAGCACATATAATATGCCATATTATCTAACAACACCAAAGGATAGTTTGCCTTGAAGAATGTGAAAATAAAAATAATATTAATTGTCCCTTTTTATTCTCTTATAATATAACAATGGTTGACAGAATTTACATACAAGAAGACTATGACAAAGTCACTCGTATGTATAATGATTATCAAAAGACAAAAGATCGTTATACTCCTGAACAGCAACAAAAAATTGAAAATGCTTTTTCAGAAGCACGAGCTTCAGTATCAAACAAGATTGAAGAATGGAATCGTAGATTTGTTGATATGCGATGAGATGAGCAATGAAACACTTGGTGAATGTATTGAGATGGTACAACTGTATTATTACAAGCTGCACCACAACCAGCCCCAAGACAAGCATCAAGAGGTACTAACAAAAGACAAACAACTAATAAACAAACAGTTGATAAACAAGCAGTCGAACCAGCAAAATTTGTTCCAACTTATAATGTTGCAGATCAAGTAAAAGTTGATTGATCAAGAAATGCTAAATATTGACCTTGATATAATGTTTGAATGCCTGACGCACCTCAAAATCAGTGATTACAAACTTATGAAAATTTAAATCAACAAAGAAATATTAAATTCGGAAATGAACCTATGTTTCCTAATACAACAATATGACCTGTTGATGAAAAGAATAAAAGAAAAAATAATTGAGCATCACCTCTTATTAACTGAGTATATAGAACTTACTAATTTTAAATTATCTATATAATATCATGCTTAATAGAATTTATACACAAGCAGATTATGACAAAGTTACTAATATGTATTATGATTATTTAAATAGAAAAAATTCTTATACGCCTGAACAGCAAGAAAGAATTGAAAGCACATTTTGAGATGCTTGGAATACTATGTTAGATAGAATTAAACAAAGTAAAAATATGATAGCTGATATGTGGTGAGATGAGCAATGAAATACTCGAGCTCAATATTGAGATTGAAGAAAAGAATTATTAAATCGTTGAAATATTGTACCAAATCAAAACACATGACAATTTGATATGAATACTAATATTTGATGAAATAATGTGACTAAACAGAAAAAAACTGATCTTCCTCAACAACAAACACATTGAAGTGCAAATAACAAACCACAAAATTATAATTTTAACTTTAATAATTCTACATTGTGATTTAACTGATCATGATCAACACAAACACAAATTAATTCATGAACAAATATAAGTGATTATATAAGAAAAAAGAATCAGCAAGAATCTTATATAAAAAGAAATCAATGACGATGAACATGAGGTATCAGTAGATTATAATTTTATATTTATAATATAATTATTATGGACGAAATTAAGAATGTAATTCAAGATCTTCCACCACAAGATGTGGCAATATTAAAGACATTATACAATCCAGAAGCTGCTAGAAGCGAGCTTACTGATAATTGACAAAGGATGATTGCTATCCTTGATTGATTATCTGTTGAAGAGCAACAAGAAGCTGTAAATGTTACTCCTCAAGAATTACCTCAACCAGATATGTGAGATGTAAATGTAGAGATTTCATCTGAAGAAGTTAATGAACTTCCTGAATGAGAAATGGTTGAAGAAGAAGAGGAGAAAATAAATCCAGCTTGAAACTTAGAAGACTTTTTAATTTAATATATTAATTTAATATGGCTAATAATTTAATAGAAACAGTATCTTCAAATCCATATGAATCAATTGTTGTTGATACAGAATGACAATTGAATGATGTGAATGAGCAAATAAGAAAAATTAATTCAGCCATAAAAACTTTAGAGATGGCATCTCCTACTTCTCCTACATTGTTAAAATTAAGAGAAAGGCTTTCTGAGCTACAAACAAAGTCAGAGCAATTAAATACTACTCATGCTACAGCAAAAACATTATTAAATTCATATAATGATTCACTTGCTAATGCTAATACAATGGCTTGATTATACCAAATGAAACAAGCTGAATTAAATAGAGCACAACAACAAGTTGATGAAGAATATGAAAAGATGTATAATGAAACAAAAAGAGCATGAGAAAATTATATTAATGCTTTATGAAATGCTACTGCTAGCGAAAATGCTATAATCAATGCTAATGCTTGAAGACAATGAGCTTCTCTTCAATCTACTTCTGAAGCTAGAGCAAGAAATTATTTAAATAATGCACAAGCTCAAGCTGAATCTTATGGTAATTTAATTCAGAATCTTAACACAATAACAGATTCAAGATTAAAAGCTAATTCATGATATGTTCAATTATCTCAAAATAATGTAGATAATACACTTCGTCAGCAAATAATGAATGATTATGAAGCTAATAAAAATGCAGCTAAATATTGATATTGAAGTTGATCATGATCATGAAGAAGTAGCTGAATAACACTTCCTAATACAGTAAAAAAAGATTGAACATCTAATAGCACAAATGTTTGATGAGATTGATCAGGAAGCTGAGAAGCTTGACCTACTGTGGTATGAACTCCAGCAACAGATTATTATTGAGCAAATCTTAGAGAATGAACATATTGAGTTATGAATAGTGATGTAGCTCATTATCAAAATGCTTGGAATGAAAGATGAACCCTAAATAATTGACGATTCTCAAAAAATATAGCAAACTTAGATAAAACAAAAGTTGCTAAATATGTTGATAATGTAAACAAACAGTATTGAGAAGACTTCAATTTAGACAATGCTGATTGATATATAACTGATAAATGATACTTAGTATTAATGAATACATGGGATGAAAATTGAAGAACAGTTAATAGACAAAGAGTTATACCTTTATGAGAAGTGTCAGATAATGATTATTATATAGATAGAGACTGAAATAAAAAATACTTTAGATAATATTTAACGAAACTATGTCAACCTGTATAAGATGTTGATGATGCAAGTGTAATGGTTCATGTTCTTGCACACCACAAGAAATAAGACAGTGGAAAATAGATCATTGATATAAAGTTCCACCACAAACATGAACAACCGTCCCAGAAGCAATGGGAAAGGAAATACGAGACCTTGATGAAAAAGATTTTGAAGGTTTGTCTAAGGATGATGCTATAGCATTATTCTTCAAACAAACAGGTAAAATCGCTATTAGTCAAGCAGAATTAAGAAAACTTTTACTTCTTACTAAAAGAGATCAAGATGACAGCAATTAACAAAATGAAGAGCATGGCTTCTTCTTCTACAAAAAAAACTCTTCAACCATGAAGAGCTTATAAAATCAGAAAGCCAGCAAAACAAAGTTCTGCAACAGCTAAAATGAAACATATGGCTGCTACTTGTCAAGCATGTGCTTGAAAATAATTTATACTTTAACTCACCATAGATTATGAAATACGGATGAGATAAAATAAAAGTTGTCACGGATTGATTAAATCTATGAGATAAATTAGAAGCTCTATGATTTGATAGATGCTGATATCTTTTAATATGAAAATGGAACAACAGTTATTGAACAAAATGAGATCCATTAATGTCTTCTGAAACTCCTTGTTGAGAAGAAGCTAATTGTCCTATGTGTCAACCTATAATTGATGACGTTGCTGATCTACCATGACGACCAAATCCTTGTGATGATTGAGATGCTTTTATTATGATGTCAAGAACTTGAAAATTAAAAGTATTGTGTAAATCTCAATTTGATGATAATGATAGAAAAGTTGCAGTTAGCGACTGAGATGAGATTGCTTGACACCTCAAAGACAAATTAATTGTATGTGATGACGATTGACCATTATCATTTACTGAAAATGAAGATGGTAGTTTTCATACATATTGTCTTGGTTGGGATCCATCAAAAGCAAAGATGAAATTCATAGATTTGATAGATACTCCTGATGATTATTGTAATCCATGATTATTATATAGCGATTGATCTAAAATAACTTGTATGACACCTGATATGTGTGATTGATCAGACTATTGATATGTGGTATATGATAGTAGAGCAAAAGCATTCAAAACAACATGTGAAAGTTGATTATCATATGCGTTTTGGCAATTTGAGTGATGATCAGTTAATGTTCCAATGAGAACTGAATGAATAAGAATATATGCAACAAATCATAATGAAAGTATATCATGATGATTAAAATTCAATTGAGTATGACATTTACGAAGTACAAATGATATAGTTGCATGAACTTGATCAATATTATTCCAATTAACAAAACCTTGAATATATATGATTACTTGTAATTCTACATTACGTAATGAAACTGAAGCTTGACTTCAGGCAGCAAGGTGATGATTATTAATAGTAACTTGAGCTTGATGAGAAATCGAATGGACAGATTTCAAATATGATTCAAGATGATATACTGAATATGTAAACGATTTTTATCCTAATCAGCCAGAACAAGAATATTTAGATACATCTTCATGAGTATCAGAAAGAAATCTTGAATTATCTATAATGTCATTTAATACAACACATACAATAGTTGTAGAAGCGGCATCAGCTAATAGTCCAGTATGAGTATGATTCTGGGTAAGATGTTCTACTTATTTACATGATCATAGAATGTATCCAGCTGATGAGTCATCTGTTGAATTAGATAGTGTTGTGTTATCTCTTACTTGATGAGAAACTACAATATGACCAAAAACAACTATTACTTGTGCTAGAATATCTTCTGTGCCAAATACTTATAAAAGTAGATTTTAAACAAAAAAACTTTATAATAATTATAGCATTTATTTTAAATTCTAACCAACTAACAAAATGTTTGGAGAAAATGCATCTTTCATAAAATCAATAGAGATCGACGATAGTTTCTTTCAATGCGATCCAGATTGTAGTAAAAAATATTTACTTCTATTACAGTGGAGTGCAGACAATGAAGCACGACAATGGAAAGTGGTAGATGCTGAATCAGTGCTCACGTCAAACGACGAAAGCGATCATTCGGCAATCGGAGAATTGAATCAGACTATAGAAAGCCTTCAAGAACAAATTGCAGACTTAACAGAAAGAGTAGAAGATTTAGAAGGATAATATTTTTATATCAATAACATAAATACATATGTTTGGATTATGGAATGAATTATTCGGATTCCCTGTAAACAGTTGTGATTATGAAGCAATAGACTGTAATAAATCTTACATTCCTATTCTTAACTGGGATAATGATAATGAATTTGTATGGAGTCTATGAGATCCATTAGAAGGATGAGTAGATGCTTCTAATGTATCATTCTCTACAAGGGATGTCCAAAAACGACCTTCATCTATTACAAAAGTAGATCAGGCGTTAGAAACTTTAATGGATATGATTGAAGATAGTAAATCTACTATAAAATCATTCACATTTACTCTTAATCAAGATTGAGAAACTCTTGAATGAAATATCGTTTATGAAGATGATTCATGAACTGAATATACTAAAACAGCTTCTATAAATCTGAAAGATATTGTTGAATGATGGCAAGTATTAACATTAAAAGATATTATCGCTGATTCAATTGAAGCAGATGAATGAATATTTGAGTCTGCTCAAGCATGATGACTTGATGTTACATGAGATGCCGTTATTCAATGAAATGAAACTGTTAACTGAACAGTTGTTATGAATTCAACATTAGATGTAGTATGAAAAGCTACTATTAATTGATGAGCTGATATTACTTGAAATCTTAATGTTATTGAAGATGTTGAAACTCATGAAGGTTGAGAAATACATTCTAAGAGTTTAGAAACAACTGAAGATGCAACAATTGGTTGAGATTTATCAGTTACATGAAATACAACAATTGGTTGAGATACAGATATCTCTGGTAATATAACATCTGCATGAAGTGCTAGTATCTGATGAGCATTAACTGTAGATTCAACAGCTAATATCTGATCAAATTTAACTGTATGATGAAATACAGAAATATCTTGAGATACTACAATTAGTTGAGATACTACAATAGATTGAATTACAACAGTTGCTGAGGATCTAAATATTTGATGAGATGTTACTGTTTCAGATGATCTAATCGTTAATTGATCTTCTCATTTAAATACTTTTGAAACTACAGGTTCTGGTTCTATTTGATGAAATCTAAGTGTAGATTGAAGTATTGCTGGTTGAAGTAATTTAGTTGTAGAAAATCAAATAGAAAGTGGTAGCTTAGTTACTACTAATATAACAACAGATAATATAACAATAAATGGAAATATAGCATTATGAAATAATGCTACTGCTCCAGATTTTATATTACAAGATGAAAAAGGTGCTGCTAACTGAGTAGCTCCATTGGATGCAAACTGAAAAATAGATTCTCAATATTTACCACCTGTATATACTTCAGCTCATGTAAAAATGGGAACATGAGTTTTCTCTAACTCAACCACTTCGGTAGTAGTAGATGCTGATATTACAGCTGATAGTTTTGTAGCAATATCAAACTATTCAGATATAATTTGAGATTTAAATGAAGTAATTAATATTTGACAATTAACTGTTGTTTCAAATCAAACTGAAACAGGAAGTTATAAATATATTATAATTAATCCTTTACCTTAATCTTTTATTCCCCTAATTAAAATGAAATGCCAAAAGCAAGATTAGTATTTGATGGGGATAATGTTTATATAGGAAAAGATGCTCGTATTTATAAAATAAAAGACGACATCGCTTCTAAAATAGATTGAATCCCATGAGTAGTTGATAGCTTAGATAGCACATCGGCAACTGATGCTTTATCAGCAAATATGGGTAGGACATTGCAAGATCAAATTAATTCATTAAGTTGAACTTGAAAGTTCCTTTCTACTTGGAATTGTACAACATGACTTCCTGGGACAAATCCACAGGAAGACCCATATACATATAAAGTTGGAGATTATTATGTAGTATCAGCCACTGGTTCTACAAATTATAAACCACACTGAGGTACTTATACTCAATGAGTTCCTAGTACAACAGTTGAATTAGAAAATGTATGAGTAAATGATAAATATTATTTTGATGGTGCTGATTGGGTTAGAATACCTGATACAGCTATTCAAATTTGAATTGATCAAGCTTTATCAACTACTTCTACTAATGCTGTAGAAAATAGAGCAATTGCTACAGCAATTAATTGAAAGCAAAATATTATATCTGATCTATCTACAATCAGAGCTTGAGCTGCATTATGATCAACGGCTATACAGCCAAATGATAATATTTCACAATTAACAAATAATATTTGATATCAAACAGCTGGTGATGTAAATTCAGCAATACAATCAGCTATTTGACAATTACCAACAGTAAATGATTGAATATTAACTATTCAAAAGAATAGTACAACTATAGATACTTTTTCTGCAAATTCTGCAAGTAATAAGACAATAAATATTCCTGTACCTACAACAGTAGCAGAATTATCTGATGCAAATAATTATGCAACAAAAACGGATTTAAATAATGCTATAGATTCATTAATACATGAATGAGGTACAGCTCCACAGAATCCACAAGAATGAGATATGTGGTATGATACAATTAATCATGTATTAAAGATATATAATTGAACAACCTGGGAAACTGTAGATACAGATACTGATACAACATATACAGCTTGAAATGGTATAAACATTTCAGCACAGAATGTAATTAGTGCAGATACATCAGTAGTTGCTACTAAAAGTGATTTAGCTTTAAAAGCTGATATTACATATGTAGATTCACTTACTTGAGATATTGAATGAGACATAACTAATATTGAATGAGATATAACTAATATTGAATGAGATATATCAACAATTCAATGAGATATAACTAATATAACTAATACTGTCAATTGACTTGTATCTGATACTGCATTTTGAAATTCGTGGGATTGAGATACTACTCATGCGCCTAGTAAGAATGCAATATATGATGTACTAGGAGATGTAGAAACTTTACTTGCTAACCTATAATAACGATGACAATAGCGAGTGAAATAGAAAGATTACAAGAAGCTAAGTCTGATATAAAAGCTTCAATAGAATGAAAATGAGTAAGCGTGCCAAACAACATTAAGCTAGATGCGTATGATACATATATAGACCAGATTAAATCTGGTGTTATAGCAGAGATGTTTACCCCGGCCTCATTAACATATGATAGGGTTTTGTATAATAGCTATAATGGTATGGCCTGAAGGCCTAGGGCTATAGCATACGAATGATTAGACCCCGCTAACACTGCGTATTATAGCTATTTTTTTGCGATGGTAGATGATAGTTCGTCATGAGTCCGTTGAAATCCTAATATAGTTGTACTTAGAAAAGCTTGTGGCGATAATTGAACGACAACCTTATATGTATGACCACAATATTCTAACAATTCTACATATGATTATCCTGAAGTTTATGACACATTTGCTTTAAATGAGAACGGGACATTAAAGGTTTATATTATTTATCATGTAGACCAGTATTCTAATAATAATTATATTTGAGAGACTGTATGAATCTGGGATATCACTTCAGGGTGTACTGTTTTAGATAGCGCTTATATATCTAATACACCCACAAGAGAACAAGAAATTAATGCTAAAAGAGAAGAATTTAAACAAAGTGTCTGATACTATACATATCCAGTATTGAGTAATGGATGAGTAACTTCTATGCCTTCTATTGACTGGGATCATAGTTGGTACAAATTTACTTACACGCTTAATTTTAACAATTAACTTAACTTAACATATGGCAACTAAGGCTCGTCAACAATATTTTGCAGATGAAGATTCCCTACAGAAAAAAAGTAGGGAGTTTTCTATTGCAGATGAAATACAGCAAAAAATAGACAGCGTAGAAGAATGAGCTCAGGTTAATGTAATAGAAACTGTTAAAGTTAATTGAACTGCTCTAGTCCCTGATGCTAATAAAGCAGTCAATATAGACGTGCCTGAGGTTATAGATAACTTATATACAGTAGCCGCTGATGATGCTCTATCTGCAAAACAATGAAAATTATTATATGATTATATACAAAACCTACAAACAATAGGTAGGTTCCTTTCTAATTGGGATACCGCAACATGATTACCTATAACGAATCCTTCTGAAAGTCCTTATCAATATAAGGCTTGAGATTATTATAGGGTTTCTAATGTAGCAGTTTCCCCTGCTTCAAACTATAGACCTGATGGTAGTAGTTATACAATCTGAGTGGCAAGTACAACTGTCGAGACATTGTATGTAGCTGTTTCAGATTTGTATCTTTATGATGGTACAGATTGGATATTATTATCTAATTCTTGAAGCGGTATAGCTGTTGATTCTTCTCTATCAACAACAAGTACAAATCCTGTAGAGAATAGGGTGATAACTAATGCTCTTAATTGAAAGCACCCATGAGCTATATCTAATGTAGCACCCTCCAACCCAGTTGAATGAATGCTTTGGTATGATACAGTTAACGATGAACTTAAAACATACAATTGAACAGCTTGGCAAACAGAGTGAACTAAAATGGTTGTCCTTGAATATGGTGTGTCGACTTGGCAAGATTTCATAGATGCTTATAATGAAAATGCTATTGTCTATTGTAAAGTTTCTTCTTGAAGCTCTGGATATAGAATGGCGTTTATGGCTTATACAGCTTGACAATGAACTCCTACAGAGGTAGAATTTCAATATTATAGAAGCAGAAGTTCACATAGTCAATCATCTACTCAGTTAGATGAAGTTTATGTATATAAGTTAACAAATGCTTGAGTATGGACGACAACTCAAAGAGATACCTGAGCTGAGATGATAGCTGGTACTTGAATATGAATTACGTTCAACTCTTCTGGGGCTACAATAAATAATTCATGAGTGACAAGTGTAAATTGAAATACTTGAGCAGTAACAGTAGAAGAAGTGCCAAGCTGATGAACAGAATGACAGGTGCTTACACAAACTAACAATTGACCTGCTTGGCAGAATCCAACAATTTGAGCAGAAATAGAGTATGTAACACAAGCAGAGTATAATGCATTACCTAGCTCAAAGTTAACAGATTGAAAGCATTATGTAATATATACATCAGATAGTCCTACTCCACCTACTCCATGGCAACCATGAGCTAATACTTTAGCATATTGGAAATTGAACTGAGATTTAAATGATAGTAGTGGAAATAACAGAAATTTAACTAATGCTTGATGACTAACTTTTGCTACAGTTGATGGAGTTGAATGTGCTTATTATGATTGAGTATGAACTGGTGATTGTTATGCTTACTGCCAAACTCTACCAACACCATCAGTAATAACTATTAATATATGGGCAAAAGCTAATAATAGTTGGACTTGAAGCTATGCCAGATGATTATTCCATACTAATTGTTATAACTCTAGACCAAATGAGTGAGTTAGGTGGGAATATTATAGTGGAAGCCTATTTCCTAATGTACTTGTTTGAAGCTGATTTGATTTTAATGATATTGTATATAATTGAATAGATTATAATTCTATTAGAGATAAATGGTGTTTGTGGACAGTTGTTTATGACAACACAACATATAAAGTAGATATATATTTTAATGGACAGAGCTATGGTAGTAGTACATTCTCCACTTATCATCCAAGTGGGAATTGGTGCTGATTTTTCACTTTGTGAACAGGATTCAATGCAACAGACAGTTGAATATCAAGGAAATGGTATGGATGGATTTCTGATAGTATTATAGAAGATAAAGCACGAACAGCACAAGAAGTAGCAGACTACTTCAATCAAACTAAATGAGACTACTGAATTAGTTAATTAGATTTATAATTTATTTTAAGAGCAATGACTAATATACTAAACAAGATAATCCATAATGGAGATGAGTATGAGTTGATAAATAAAACTTATACAGCATGAACTTGAATAAATATAGATGCCAATAATGAAATCTCTGCAGATACTACAGTCCTTGCGACACAAACAGACTTGGGGGCAAAGCAAGATACTCTCGTAAGTGGAACTAATATAAAGACAGTGAACAACCAAAGTCTATTATGAAACTGAGATATATCAATAAACTGAATCTTATCATGACCTATACTCCCACCTGCTAGTGCTCAATATGCAGGTAAGATACGATTTAATACATTCTCTAATACATTCTATCAATGCGACTGAACTAATTGGAATGTAACAGGGAAGGAATACAACGCTGGAGAATGAATAGAAATTAAAAACTTACCAGACTACTCAGCTATGCAGTGACCTGCACCTACTTGATTTCACATACCACTTAATACAGAATGGCAAGCTGTATATGATGTATGGACAGCTCTATGAGGATGAAGTTCTGACTGAACTAACTTTTGAATAGCATTAAAGTTGCCTTTTGCAGGTTACCGTGACTACTCATCGTCTAGTGTGAATGGTCAGGGTGCCAACGGTCGCTATTGGTCTTCTACGGCCTACTCAGCGGGTTTCGCGTACCGCTTGAGCTTCTATTCGTCGTCGCTTAGTCCACAGAGTGGGAACGGCCGTGCGGACGGGTGCTCTGTGCGTTGTTTTAAGAATTCCCCAACAGTACCTACATCCTCTTGGACAAAGCTATATTGAACAAGTATAGAGGCTTGATGAATATTCTGGAGTTCTACAGACTGACTTATATCATTAAGTAGTGACTGACAAACTTGGATAACAATAATGGATAAGAACTTATGAGCCACAACTGTATGGAATAGCGGAGATACATTAAGTGAAGCTAATTGCTGAAAGTATTATCAACGATGAAACAATTATTGATTTCCGCGAACTTGAACAGTAACAACTTCTAGTACACAGGTAGATGCTTCAACTTATTGACCTTGAAATTATTATTCATCTAATACATTTATAATTTATAGTTGAGCTTGGGACAGCACAGGTAATGGTAATCTATGGTGATGAGTAACTTGAGTAGTAACTCTTGATAATGTTATTAGCAATACAGGTGTACTTTCAGTAAATGGACAGACTTGAAATGTAACTATCCCCACTCCAGAAGAGAGTAATACTAAGACATTCTACCTATCAAGCACATCAGATACAACAAATGCACAAAAAGCACATGATTGGCTTGTGGCATGAAATATAGCAGTATTATATTATAGTTGAGATTTATATTATCAAACAACAAAATTAGATAATTATGCTCAATCACATACTGTATATTTTGCCAGTACAAGAAGTTGAATATTTACTAGATATATTGTAATATGATGTAATAATACTACATCTACTGTCACTTCAATATCACAGCAAGATATTTATGTAACAAAAGCTTGAACATTAAATACTCAAGTAAATTTATCTACATCCACTCCAGCAAGTTGAACCGCTAATACTGTAGTTACAATAGTTTATTAATAATTAATAATAAAAATGGTATGAATATTTGTATGAACAAATGCAATAAAAGATGTCTATGTATGAACTACACAAGCAAAATGAGTTTATGTAGGAACGACGAAAGTGCGACCAACAGAAAGATTTTGGACAATAGCAAATGCTACACTAAACAAAACGTGTAATTTAAACCAATCAAACTATTATGATGAATGTCTTGAATTCTCTTCCGACTGATTGCATTTTTATACTTCAAATAATGCAGTTTCAAATTGACCATATCAAGTAAACCTAGGGACGGCATGGGATGTTTCTTCTGCAACTTGACAAACAGATATGCACTCATCAATGTATTATTGAAGTAGCTGGAACTGAAACTGAACGCCTCATTTTAATGCAGATTGAACTGTATGTTGGAATAGTTATTGATCCCAACTTAGAAAATGGACATTAAATCAAGCGTGGAATCCTGCTGGAAATAAAACTTATACATATTATACAAGTTGAAATCGATCATCAATGCTAATTAGATGATGGAAAATTATAAATGACTGAAAAAAAATATGGACACAATGAAATACGATTAGTGCTTCTTCATGTTGTAATGTTTATGATTTAACGACTCCATATGATATTACAACTGTAAATATAAATTCTTTGAAATATAACACAAATATCAATTGGTGAGATGCGGATGAGTTCTACTCTCCACAATGATATCATCTATATCATGTGTCACCAGATATGAATACTGTTAATCATTATAAGATGACAACCCCACGAGATGTTAGTACAGCAACACTTGTAGAAAGTTTTAATCAAAGTAAAGTATCATGAATATTCTTTCATGAAAATCAGATGTATCTAAAATATAGAGCTTCGGCTGTAAAACAATTCACAGTTGTATATAATTAATTTACTATTAAATAAATTAAAATGCCAGGACTTAGAAGATGATCAAATTCATATAAAAAAAAATATTATGGCAACCTTGATCTAATACGTTAGCTTATTATCCACTACAATCAGATGTAAAGGATCATAAAGCAAGCTGAACTATGTATGACTGAACTATATATGGAGCAACAGTTTCGTATGGAAAAGTTTGAGGATGTACAAATAATGCAATATTTATACCAAGAACAAGAATCCAAACAAACTTGACTACACTGCCAAAAACTATAAATCTATGGATATATAAGCCAACAAGTTGAACTTGAGATTGAAATTATAAGGATTGGAAACAGCTTCTATGATTTAATAACAGTGATTGATGAGGAGCTCTTTGTCTTCGTAGGGTATGAGTAAGTTCATCAAGTAATGAATTTAGGATGTATATCCAAGTATGAAGTAGTACATGAAACACCTATAATACTTGAACAAGTAATGATCAATGGCATAATATATGTATAGTCACGAACTGAACATATAGAAAATTATACTATGACAATACGCTAGTGATAACAAATAATTCTTGATGATTTGGTACTGCGGCAACTTGATTATGGTTTTGAACTGCACCATATGACTCATTAAGTGGAAGCAATGACTCTTATTCACGATACTGATATATGAGTGAATTAATATTAGAAAGCATAGAATGGGATGAGACAAAAAGAACAGATTATTATAATCAAACAAAGTCTTTATATGGTATAACAAACTAACATGACTACTTTAAAAAATCATTGACATATATGAACATGGCACTTCGAATCAGATTGGAAACCAGGTAGTGATGTTTTACTATACCTAAAACTAAACTCAACTACAACAAACACAGATGAGATAGGAACATATACATGGACGGCACAAGATGTGACATACGATTCAAAATGAGCGTATTTTAATTGAACAAGTAGTAGATTGTTATGAAATCAAAACCTGCCAGATTGTCAAGAAGTAACTATAGCATTTCGGTGAAAATTTACATACTCATGACAACAAGATCCATGATTTATATTCTTTGACTGAGATAGCACATGATGATATGACTTTTGAATCTGACCTAACACATCACAAATGATGTTCTGAAAAAAAGAAAGAAATGACCGACCTTCATATCTAACACCAACAAAAACAATAGATAACACAAAATACTATTGTATAATCACAGTTTGGGATTCAACATGAATATACTTTTATGTAGATAATGAATCTGCTTGAAGTATATCCAGATCATGAATTACAAATGTTGGATATCATTACTTACCATGTATATGAGCTCTAAAAGATTCAAGTAGCACATCGTGGTCTTCAAATAGAAACCGATTCAAATGATATTTATCACACTTTGTATATTCTAATAAAGCATGGGATCAGACAGATAGAAATTCATATTATCAATTAACTAAAAAACACTTTACTTAGCATAATAAAACTAATAGTAAAAAGAGCCTCATGGCTCTTTTTTATATTTGCATAACCAGCAGATTTCAGTATTATAATAATATATTTAATTCATAAATTTTATTCCGCATGGAAACTTATTCAACTTGAGGAATGGTTGCTGAAGTTGCTGGATGAATTACTATATGATCCATTCTCGCATACTTCTGATTAGAAGCTCAAACATTAATCACATTATCTATCTTCTTATGAGTAGATATATTATTCTGACTTCTTGACAGCTATTTCGTAACGAAAGATACTTCATCTAAAAAATTAGTAGAATGAGTTGCTAGAAAGTTTTGAAGACGAGCATTGCCTTTTATTACAATAGCAGCTTTGAAGTGAATAGGTTATGACGATGTAGAAACAATATCAACTATCGTTATGACTGTACTCATATTATCAGAATGATATTCAATAATCTGACATATATACGCCTTGAACTACAAGGAAAAACTCCCTGAGATTGATGCATTAAAATGGTTACTTTGAATGGTGTCAGATTTATTGAAATGACAAATGCCTAAAAGAAATAGAGATTTACCTGATAAAAAAGATGAGCAAACTTGAGAATCAATATAGCACTCACCACATCTTGCCTCGTTCAAGATTTGGTAGCTCTGATCCATGTAATCTGGAGATATTAAAGAATACAACTCATAGAGCATTACATACATTATTCCAGAATCAGATGATAGCAGAGCAATTAATAACAACCGTTGAGCTTAGCGAAAAAGCATTGCGTGATGATGTTAGACAACGGCTGTTGGATGTTCTTACCTCAAAAAATATTCATGATCCTTATACATGGTATAAAGATGATTGTATAAAATAATTTATATAAAAAATAAAAATGGATAAATTCAGATATACAAAAGAATTAGAAGATAAATGCAGACAATGAATCTGACGAAAGAAAAATTGTTGGAAATGCAGTTTTGAACTACTATGCTTATTCCAACAAAATCAAGAAAGGATATTAAATAATAAAAAATAATATTTATTTTCTAACTATATTATCATGGAAGAAAAAGAAATTATCTTCACTGATGAAGAACTTGAAGCTTACTGATCAGCCTTGACTATGCCAGAAGACATGGCTGAAGCTACAGACTTCACAGCTGAAGAAGCTATTAAAATTGATATGGATGTTAAATTGCCAGAATTCTTTTCACTTTGAAAATGGATTTATAAAACATCTAATCAATGAGCAATCGGTTCATGTACTGCAATGTGAACTACACATGCTACTCAAATCCTTAATGTTAAAGAATGATGAGTAGAACCTACAACCTCAAACATTCTTACTCCAGATTGGAAAGATCTATGGACTAAAATGTGACACTCTACAACAGTTTATGATGGTGGAGATTATGTTGAAAAGGCTGTATCAACTGCTTTAAAGCAATGAATCAAAACTGTTGAGAAATGAGATGAAGTTAAATTTGATTGATATGCTTACTGAGATTGGAACTCAGCTGAATATGATAAGAATATAGATATGATGAAAAGATATCTATATGCATGATGTCCAATCGTATGGTGC
>Ga0233366_1000157_pt1 | contig 28188 bp, 16 predicted proteins | sample ElkDunMinimDraft_23_FD_191536 | JGI IMG/M metagenome (GOLD analysis project Ga0233366, IMG submission 191536) | Fecal eukaryotic communites from dung pellets of Tule Elk in California, USA - Elk Dung C4 | ecosystem: Host-associated > Mammals > Digestive system > Large intestine > Fecal | place...
GAAGTAGAGGCTCTCCAATGTGCGCATACTGGTGGTGCCTACTGCTACGATATGCCCGAGATTGGCAATGATTGTTTCGATGGTTTCGCGTGGTACGGCGATAATCTCGGTGTGCATGGTATGTTGGTTGGCATCTGCCACCTTGACGGGTTGGAATGTGCCTGCTCCTACGTGCAAGGTGACTTCGGCGGTCTGTATGCCCTTTTGGCGTAAGTTATTGAGGACATTGTCTGTGAAGTGAAGACCTGCTGTAGGTGCTGCGACTGAACCTTTGATGCGCGAATAGACTGTTTGGTAGGTGGTTTTGTCGCTTTCCTCCGTCTTGCGGTTGAGGTATGGCGGAATGGGTAACTCGCCTACGGCGTCGAGGATCTCAGCAAAACTGATATTTAGATCGGCTACGCCTGTTAGACCACTTTGTTGTTGGACCGCTACGCTGTTAGACCGCTGCGCTGTTGGACTCCATGTGAAGTGAACGGCAAAGGTATTGCCTGTTTGTTCGCCACGTTCGGCAAAAAGGGTAATGGTTTCGCCTGATGGGAGTTGTACGGGCAGCGATAATGCACCCGATTTCCATTTCTTGGCGTTGCCAATCATGCATTTCCATGTACAGCCCTCTGTGCTTCCGAGTGATAATTGGTAATCGTGTGGTGCAAGCGGTTCGAGGCAGAAGATTTCGATGCGGGCACCGAGAGTAGCTTCGCTGTTCAGTGGTTCGGAATGTTCAGTAGTACCTCTATACTCCGAAACTACTTTTTTGTGAAATACCAAGCGCGCTTGTATCACGCGCGTGTTATTATATATAAGGAGTGAATCAGGAGCCAAGTATTCTCCGATGTGGAAAAATTGATCTTCGCTCACCTGTCCATCACGATAGACGAGTAGTTTGCTCTGGTCGCGATTCGCCAAAGGATATTTGGCAATGCGCTCATCAGGCAAAGGGTAATTGAATTCTTCTATAAGGATTTCTTCCATGATTTGCGGTCGCCTTTGAACAAAACGTATTGGTTGAATAAACAGTCGAGGTCGCCATTGACAAGATGAATGCGTTTAGCTGGACGCAGTCCTACACATTTGAGCGCCTCTTCGTTGCTGGAGATCATCCAAGCAGTTGCTCCGCTGAATTGATGCTTGAGTGCAGTGCCAATATCTTGGTAGAGGCGTAGGACGTTTTTATCTTGCGAGAGGCGTTCGCCGTAAGGGGGGTTCATCATGACGAGTGCTCCCTCGGTGGATTGGTCTGCCAATTTTAGTTCCTCTATGCGGATTTGCTTTACTTCGATATCTCGCTGTAGATTAGCCGATTGGATATTCTTATTGGCTACTTGTACGGCATAGAAGCCCGCATCTGAGCCATAGATCTTGTGCTGGAAATCGCGTTCGCGACTATCATCGCTATAGATATCCTCAAAGAGGTCGGCGTCGAAATTTGCCCATTTCTCGAAGGCAAAGCCTTTGCGGTAGATGCCCGGTGCGATATTGCGGGCAATGAGTGCTGCTTCGATGAGGAGTGTGCCTGATCCGCACATGGGGTCGTAGAAATCGCTTTGGCCATGCCAGCCAGCGAGTAAGAGCATGCCTGCAGCAAGCGCCTCGTTGATAGGAGCTTGTGTGTTGGCAACGCGGTAGCCGCGTTTGTGTAGGCTTTCGCCAGAACTGTCCAGAGAAAGGGTGACTGTGTCGCCAGCAATGTGGACGTTGAGGTAGAGGTCGGGATTGGTTAGTTGCACATTGGGGCGCACGCCACCATGCTCCATCCACCAGTCCACTATGGCGTCTTTGACGCGGTAGGTGATGAATTGCGAATGGCGAAAGAGGTCGGAATAGACAGTAGCATCAATCTGAAACGTGTTTTTGGCGGTCATGTATTGCGCCCAGTCTAATAGTTTGACTTGTTCGTAGATGTCGTCAGTCTTTTTCGCCTTGAAGGTAGCGATTGGTACCAATACGCGCGAAGCTGTGCGCAAACAGAAGTTAGCGGTGTATAGCATGCGCATGTCACCAGTGAAGGACACCGCACGGCGTTCGATTTGTACGTTGTTGGCTCCAAGTTCGATGAGTTCTTTCGCGAGGACTTGTTCAAGTCCCTTGAAAGTCTTTGCCAACATTTGAAATTCTTTATTCATATCATTCTTGAAATATTCGGCAAAGGTACTACAAAAAACGCATATCTGCAAGAGAAATGCGTTTTTTGTGTAATGAATGCGCCTTTGGCGCGTGCTATATAGTATAGCAATTATTTGATTTCTGCGCCCATGATGGTGTATGTTTTGCCATCACGGAGAATGATGAGTTGACCGTTGTGGAGGAGTTTGTGCGAGCGAGAATTTCCATTTGCATAAATATCTTCTACCGCAGAGAATGGTAAGGTTGAAAAATTCCCTGAATGTGTTTTGATGATTTGGTCATTGGCATTCTTAATAGTAATAGTATAAGCATAATCTGTACCATCCTCCAAGCCAGTTATGGTAAAACGGAAACCATTACCCGCCTGTTCAGCATATTGTGCGGGATAATTGTTCCTATCGCGCGAAGGACTGAAAGCGATATTTACCACACGACCATCTTTGTCGAAATTTAAAGAATTACAAATCTCATCATCTTTCGTAATTAGAATGGTATATGTTTCGGCAGAACTCTCAATAGGCCATGTGATGGTAACATCATTCGTTGAAGGTGTAATTACCACATCTTCCGTAGCAACGACCTCTGATTCTATACATTGAATATGTGTAAAACAACTAAACACATCATCTGTTTGGTATGCATTTAAACTTTCGCAAAGCACATGTAAGCAAGCATTGTTATTGTTGCTGTAAATCCAAGTTGTGCTGTCTGCATTAGGTACATCTTGTGCGTAACAATAAATGTCTTGTAAATTTCGGCATTCACCAAAAGCGAAGCTTCCAAGATTTGCGACAGAACTTCCAATAACAACAGAAAGAAGTGCTGAGCAATTTCGGAATGCATAATCTCCAATACATGTGACACTATTTGGAATAGTAATAGAGGTCAAGGAAGAACAACCAGAAAATGCGCCATTTTCGATTGCTGTTACATTATTAGGAATAGTGATAGCTATAAGAGTACGACATTGACCAAATAGGTATTTGTCAATCTTGCTTAAGTTAGTTGAAAGTGTAACAGAAGCAAGATTATAGCAATTATAGAAGGCACGTTCACCAATAGACGTTACACTATTAGGAATACTGATAGAAGTAAGGCTGCTACAATTGCAGAATGCCCTCACGCCGATACTGCTAACCCCTTCAGGAATGGAGATTGATGTAACAGAAGCGCAAAGATAGAAAGCCCATTCTCCAATACTCGTCAAACCTTCTGGTAATACAATGTTTTTGATATTATTACTAACACTATTCCATGGCGCAAGATTGTCCATAAAATCGTAGTTATACATTGCGCCTGTACCTGTGATGGTGAGTGTACCATCAGTATACGCCCAATATAGGTTATCACCGCACTTGTTAGCATCTACAACCGGTTCATCGCATTGCTCTACGAAACTACCAACTTGTTGTGCCCAAGAGGAAGATTGGTATGCAGCCAAAGTACCGCAAGGGATATTGCAAGTAGGAGAAGAAGAGAATACAATACCACCACCTCCGAATGTAGGAGGAGTAGTTGCCTCTAATGTTACAGAAGCCAGAGAAGAACAATTATAAAATGCACCTTCTCCAATGCTCGTGACGCTATTAGGGATAGTGATAGAGGTAAGGGAGGAGCAACGTGAGAAAGCATACATTCCAATGCTCGTGACGCTATTTGGGATGGTAATAGAGGTAAGGGAGGAGCAATATTCGAAAGCATACTTTCCAATGCTCGTTACGCTGTTAGGGATGGTGATGGAGGTGAGGGAGGAGCAATATTTGAAAGCATACTTTCCAATGCTCGTTACGCTGTTAGGGATGGTGATAGAGGTAAGGGAGGAGCACTCGTCGAAAGTATAATCTCCAATGCTTGTGACGCTGTTTGAGATAGTCGCAGAGGTTAATCCAGAGCAACCAGAGAAAGCACCATCTCCAATGCTCGTGACGCTATTTGGGATGGTAATGGAGGTTAAAGAAGAACAACCTCTAAATGCCCATGCTCCTATACTTGTTACACAGTTAGGGATAGTCACAGAGGTCAAAGAAGAGCAACCAGAGAAAGCCCCATCTCCAATACTTGTTACACTATTAGGAATAGTCACAGAGGTCAAAGAAGAGCAACCAGAGAAAGCATAGTTTCCAATGCTTGTCACGCTGTTAGGAATTACCAAGTCTTTTATTTCTTGGTCGTTTATATAGAAATTGTGTGAATTACACATCGGATTAGCTTCACCATCGCCAAACTTAATGTTACACCAACCTGCAATATTGCCAGTATAATTGGTCTTGGTCAAAGAAGAGCACCAAGAGAAAGCATCATCTCCAATGCTCGTGACGCTATTTGGGATGGTAATGGAGGTTAAAGAAGAACAACCTCTAAATGCCCCATATCCTATACTCGTGACGCTATTACCAATACTTAGCGATGCAAGAGAAGAACATCCAGTAAAAGCATAATCTCCAATGCTCGTGACACTATTTGGAATGATAATAGAGGTAAGGGAGGAGCACTCGTTGAAAGCATAATCTCCAATACTCGTGACACTATTTGGAATAGTAATGGAGGTTAAAGAGGAACAACCTCTAAATGCCCCTGCTCCTATACTCGTGACACCATCCATTACGATTACGTTTTTAATTATTTCTGCATATGTAGAATAAGCAAAATTGTAATTATACATATCTCCAGTACCACTAATGGTCAACACGCCATTGTAAGTAAGAGTACCTATGAGATTCTCGCCACATATAATTCTAAGCATTATTGCATTTTCGTTCAAATTAAATTCCGCAGTAAGTGTAACATCTTCTGTAATTGTCAGAGTTCTTGGATTGGCTGTGTTGCCATCACTCCAACGAACAAACTCATACCCATCTTTAGGTGTTGCGATTAGAGTTGCAGTTTCACCAGCTTGATATACTCCGCCACCTGATACCGTTCCGTGTTCTGGATTGCAAGTAAGCGTTACGGTATATGTCGGAATATTTATTTTTGCAAATTCTGCAGTGAGAGTTAAATCTGCTGTAACAGTCAAAGTTCTTGGATTTGCTGTGCTGCCATCACTCCAACGGACAAACTCATACCCATCTTTAGGTGTTGCGGTTAGAGTTGCTGTTTCGCCTACTTGATACACTCCGTCACCTGATACCGTTCCGTGTTCTGGATTACAAGTAAGCGTAATAGAATAAGTTATGTTATCTATTGGTAAAATGTTACCAAAGTATTTCCATTGATTTGCCGCTTTATAATCCTCTAACGATTCGGCGGGGACGTATAGCGTTGCTTCGGTTTGAGGTATGTTATCGAATACATAATACCCTAATGTTGGAACTTTGATTGCTTTACAGATTATGGTAGTTAGGGAGGTACAACCAGAGAAAGCACTCTGTCCTATGAACGTTACGCTATTAGGGATTGTAATGGAGGTCAAGGAGGTGCAATCAGAGAAAGCAGCATCTCCAATGCTCGTTACGCTATTAGGGATGGTAATGTAGGTCAAGGAGGTGCAACCAGAGAAGGCATAAGCTCCAATGCTCGTTACGCTGTTAGGGATGGTAATGTAGGTCAAGGAGGTGCAACCAGAGAAAGCAGCATGTTCAATGCTCGTTACGCTATTAGGGATGGTGATGGAGGTAAGGGAGGTGCAATCAGAGAAAGCATACTTTCCAATGCTCGTTACGCTGTTAGGGATGGTGATGGAGGTAAGGGAGGAGCAATCATAGAAAGCCCTCTCTCCAATGCTCGTTACGCTATTGGGGATAGTAATAGAGGCGAGGGAGGTGCAATAAGAGAAAGCATCATCTTCAATGCTCGTTACGCTGTTGGGGATAGTAACAGAGGTGAGGGAAGAGCAACCATCGAAAGCAGACTCTCCAATGCTTGTTATGCTATTAGGGATGGTGACAGAGGTCAGGGAGGTGCAACCATTGAAAGCCAATTGTGCTAGCAACCGTGTATTATCTTTGATGGTATAGGAGCCAGAAATCTTCGTTTTTGCTTCAATCAAGCAGTTGCTAATATAGAGCACATCATTTTCCCAGTTGGATTCATTATTATAGATGCCTGTACCATAGAAAGCAAAATTTCCAATGCTCGTTACGCTGTTAGGGATAGTGATGGAGGTGAGGGAATAGCAACCATAGAAAGCCTTACTTTCAATGCTTGTTATGCTGTTGGGGATGGTGATAGAGGTGAGTGAGGAGCAATCAGAGAAAGCATACTTTCCAATGCTTGTAACGCCATCCATTACGATTACGTTTTTAATTATTTCTGCATATGTAGAATAAGCATAATTGTAATTATACATATCTCCAGTACCACTAATGGTCAACACGCCATTGTAAGTAAGAGTCCACGTGAGATTCTCTCCACATGTGCCACTATCTATCACGTCATCATCCTCTATAATTGCAAATTCCGCATTGAGAGATAAATCTTTTGTAACAGTCAGAGTTCTGGGATTTGCTGTATTGCCATCACTCCAACGGACAAACTCATACCCATCTTTAGGCGTTGCGGTTAGAGTTGCAGTTGCGCCAGCTTGATATACTCCGCCGCCTGAGACTGTACCTTCTTCTGGGTTACACGTAACCGTTACAGAGTAAGTATCCTCAACTATGCCATCTATTGGCAAAATGTTACCAAATTTGTTCCAACCATTAGTAGTTTTATATTGATCTAATAATGATGGAAGAACATATAAGGTTGCACTAGAACATGGAACATAACTAAAGGTTGTACTTGTGATTGAAGGCACTTGAATAGCTTTACACGTAATTGTTTCTAATGAATTTTGACTGAAGCTAAGATTTCCAATTTGTGTAACACTTTTACCAATAGTCAGAGATTTTAAGGATGCACATTCTGTAAATGCCCTATCTTTAATAGTTTTTACATTATCAGGAATACAGATAGAAGTAAGGGAACGACAAGCAGCAAAAGCAAACATATCAATTACTTCTACATTATCGCCAATATCTACAGAAACTAGAGATTCACATCCTAGGAAGGCACTCCAGCCGATAGTGATGATACTATTGGGTATTGTAACAGATGTAAGATTTTGACATTTTTCGGAATTAAATGCATCGTCTTTAATACTAGTTACTGAATAAGTGATGCCATTATGAACCACAGAAGATGGTATCTGCATGTGACCTGAATAAGTTTTATAATAACCCGACACTGCTACGGTATGTTTAGAATTGCTAGTAATGGTGTAATCAAATCCGCCAGATTCAAAATCATATGCCCAAAGAGTAGTGGTAGAGAGGAGGGCGAATAAGACCCCACCTAACCTCCCCTTCAGAGGGGAGGAAATGATTGCGGAGAAAATCTTTTTCATGCTGATTGAAATTTATTGTTAGTTATTATTGGTCAAATTAGTCGGATTAGTCGGATTAGTCCAATAGGGATTTAGTGTATAACAAAAAAGCGTAGACCTCGAATTGTTTATTCACAAGTCGAAACCTTCGCATTGCTCTAAAAGTCAAATAAACAACAGGAAACCTACGCTGGATGAAAACACACTACACCTAAATGAGATGTAGTATGGATATAATCATACCCATAGGCATTTACTGTTACTTTGATTTTGACTGTTTTGTTTGAAAAGTTGCGAAGTTTTCTATTGGTCAAACGCAAAGCGCAATAAACGCTATTTAAATATGTCAAAAACCTACCCAAAGAAAGAACCATTGCGAAACGCTTTTCGCAGGACATATTTCCCTCCAGCGTAGGATTCGGTTGCAAAGGTACAGAAAAATTTGCGGATGTGCAAGAAAAATCGTATTTTCTTGTGTTTTTTTTACTCGGCGAGATATCGCCGAGCACTTGACAGGTAACGGATAGGCAAATAATACCCGAATACGATTCGGGGCTAATGGACAAAGAAAAAATAGAACACTCGACTACAAGTCGAGACAATAGAAGAATATTTATTCGCTCGGCGAGTTAATGCCGAGCACTTGACAGGTAGCATAGTACAGGGAAAGTACTGGATGGTCATTGAATGGTCATGGAGTGGTATCGAAGTGGTAACGAGGTGGTTTTGAGAAAGAAAGCGGAAAGAAACAGGTAAAAGGCAGGGGGAAGATAGGGTATTCTCAGGTTTACAACTCGGTTATCCTACGTATATCTTACGTATATCTTACGTATATGTTACGTATATCCTACGTATATGGTACCTAATTGACAGCGGAAAGATAAGGGGATTGGGAGAATTAGGTAAAAGAGATGGAAGCTCCTACGCGCAAAGCGCGAGAAATCTAAATAAATCTTTGATCCTCCCAACCTTCCTAAAAGGGAGACTTACATAGTACTCCGTAATAAATTGCCACCGCTCCTCGCTATGCTCGTGCGCTGAATCTTAGGTTAATGCAACAGTTTTCAACTAAATTGTCGAAGATCCAAAGATAAGGAAAGATTGGGTGAAAATTGTGCATATTGAGTTAAGAATTTTGAATTTTGAAGGAAAATCTTGTGTATATTTAAAAAAAATAGTACCTTTGTAGCGTGGTTTGGAGTGCTTGGACGACATGGGTAAGTCGGCTGTATGCCAAGTAAGCCACAAGAAAGGAGTTTAGGAAAAGGATTGATATGAAAAAGTTTTATATAGAGACATACGGCTGTCAGATGAACGTGGCAGATAGCGAAGTGGTGGCAGCCATCATGCAAACAACTGATTGTGAGATGGTTGATGATATTGCAGATGCAGATATTGTGGTGCTGAACACGTGTTCTATTCGTGATAATGCCGAGCAGAAAGTGCAAAATAGATTGAAAGAACTGGGCAGAAGACCCCACCCAGCCTCCCCTTCAAGGGGAGGAGAGCGAAAGAAAAGTCGCTTGATAGGTGTGATTGGGTGTATGGCGGAACGTATGGGAGAATCTCTAGTAAAGGAGTGGGGAGTGGATTTTGTAGCTGGACCAGATGCGTATTTGGATATACCTAACCTGCTGGCCATGTGCGAGAAAGGGTTGCCTGCAATCAATATCGAACTGAGCACCACGGAGACATACCGCGAGGTGATGCCAGCACGAATAGGCAAACAGATATCGGGGTTTGTGAGCATTATGCGCGGATGTAATAATTTCTGCTCGTATTGCATTGTGCCTTACACGCGCGGAAGAGAGCGCAGTCGCGATGTGGAGAGTATATTGAACGAGGTGCGCGATTTGCAAGAAAAGGGATATAAAGAGGTGACATTGCTTGGGCAGAATGTAAATAGTTATAGGTACGCGCGCGTGCGAGAAGATGGGACAGAAGAGGTGATTGGTTTTGCGCAGTTGTTGGCGCAAGTAGCAGAGGCGGTGCCAAATATGCGTGTGCGATTCACTACGTCGCACCCAAAAGATATGTCGGATGAGACGTTGGAGGTAATCGCGAAGTACAAGAATCTGTGTAAGTTTATTCATCTGCCTGTGCAGAGCGGTTCGAATAAGATACTGAAACTGATGAATCGCAAGTACACGCGTGAGTGGTATTTGGATAGGATAGCCGCGATACGTAGGATTATCCCTGATGCAGCGATAGGCACGGATGTGTTCTGTGGTTTCCACGATGAGACGGTGGAGGATCATCAGGAGACATTGTCGTTGATGCGTGAAGTGGGTTTTGATACGGCGTTTATGTTTAAGTATAGCGAGCGTCCTGGTACTCACGCGCAGAAACATCTGCCCGATAACATCTCGGAAGAGGAGAAGGTGAGACGACTGAACGAGATAATTGCACTGCAAAATCAGTTGTCGTTGGAGAGTAACCAAAAAGAGATTGGCAAAGTGGTGGAAGTGCTGGTGGAAGGCTATTCGAAACGCAGCAAAGAGGATATGTACGGCAGGACTTCGCAGTATAAGACCGTAGTGTTCCCAAGAGAAGGAAGGAAAATAGGCGAGTTGGTGATGGTAAAGATAGAGGAAGCAAGTGCTGCAACATTGAAGGGGAAATTGGTGTAAGGAGGAAGGAATCAGGAGCCAAGAATCAGGAGTCGGGAATCAGGACGTAGTATGAAATACGCACATTTTTTATACAAAAATACATTTTTTCCTAAAAAAATTTGCGTATTTGCATTTTTTGTAGTACCTTTGCAGCGAAAACAATAAATTTTCATAGTTAAGGTTTAGGTTTAATGGCAACGAGAGGCTGGGAAGTTTCTCGTTGTTTCTTAAACAATCGCAAAAAATGGAAGGTATTGTTTTCATTATTTTTTTTGCATAAATATGAACGAATTGGATAAAAACAAACAAGAAAATCCGCTGCTTGCAGATTTGAGCGATGCGGATGAGGCTCGCAAGGCATTTATTGCGAGTGAGATTTTTAATCGAAAATACTAAAAATAAGATATGGCAACAACTTACATGACCGTAGAAGGTCTTCAGAAATTGAAAGAAGAACTCCAATACTTGGAGACAGTGGAGCGTCCTCGTGTGATTGCAGCAATTGCAGAGGCGCGCGAGAAGGGCGATTTGAGCGAGAATGCAGAATATGATGCAGCTAAAGAAGAACAAGGCATCTTGGAAAGCAAGATTGCGATGATCAAAGGCAAGATTGTGGACGCTCGAATCATTGATGAAACAGATATCAATACCGATGAGGTGCAAATCTTGACTAAGGTGCGCGTGTTGAACCTCAAGACTAACCAAGAGAAAGTATATCAATTGGTTACGGAGGGAGAGGCAAATATCCTGGAGGGCAAGATTGCTACAACTACTCCTATCGCGAAAGGTTTGCTCGGCAAGAAGGTGGGTGATACCGCTGAAGTGGTAGTGCCTGCGGGTAAGATGCAATTTAAGATATTGGAAATCAGCATTTAAGGCAGTTGACAATTGACAATTAACAGTTGACAATTAACAGTTGATAATTGACAGTTGACAGTTGACAGTTAACGGTTGATATTATGACTATTTTTTCGAAGATTATTAACGGCGAGATTCCAAGCTACAAAGTGGCTGAGAATGAGAAGTTTTATGCCTTCCTGGATATCAATCCATTGCAAAAAGGTCACACGTTGGTTGTGCCTAAATTGGCAGAGCCCGAAGCGGACTATATTTTTGATTTAGAGGATGATATATTGAGCGAGATGTTGGTATTCGCCAAGCAGGTGGCTCGCGGAATAAAAGGCGCGGTGGAGTGCAAACGTGTCGGCGTGGCTGTGATTGGATTGGAAGTGCCACATGTGCATATGCATTTGATTCCGATTAGCAAGGAAGGGGACATGTCGTTTGCCAACCAAAAGTTGACATTGCCTTCGGAGGAGATGGCGGAGATAGCCAATTCGATTGCAGAAGCAATGGGATGTTGAGAATAAAAAAATGACTGCGATGGCAGTCATTTTTTTGTTGTTATTTAGGCAACCATGTTTGGCTTCTTCCGAGCAGTCCAGCCTTGTCAAGTGACCCTCGGAGAATGAGTTTGCCATCTTTGAGATAGACTTTGGCATAGTAGAACTTGCCATTGTCAGGGTCAAGGACTTTACCTCCGCGCAACTCATTGTCTTTGAGTTGCATATCACGGATGATTGTCAATCCAACGATCGGTTTGTTGTGGTCCTCGCCCGTGCATTCTGTGCAGACAGCAGTTTCGCCATTTTCTTCGAGCAGTTGAATGATTGTGCCGTAGTATTTTCCGTTGTCGGCTTGATAAATACGCACAATTGATTTTTGCTCTCCGGTGGCATCATCTACTGTAATCCACTCACCCAATAGGGGATTTTGAGCGAAAAGAGTAACCGAAAAAAGGAGGGTCACTGCAAAAAATAGAATTCTTTTCATTGTTTAATAGAATATGGTTTGTTATAAATTCGCGACAAAATTATAAAAAAATGGTCGAATATACCAAATCTGTGGTAAAATATTTTGATATTTGAGCAAAAAATACTAATTTTGCAAGTTTTTAATTGTAAAATAGGCATGAAATTGGTATTTGCATCAAATAATACGCATAAGTTGGAAGAGGTGAGACAAATTCTTCCTGCTCATGTGGAAGTGATAAGTTTGAAAGAACTTGGATTTTCTCAAGAGATTGAAGAAACAGGGGAGACATTGGAGGCTAATTCAAACTTAAAAGCGCAAGTTGTGTGGGAGTGGATATGTGAGAATGGTCTTAGTGATCGAATAGATGGCGTATTTGCAGATGATACCGGTTTGGAGATTGCTGCTTTAGGTGGAGCGCCAGGTGTGCGTACAGCTCGTTGGGCAGGAGATGAGGCTTGTGATGTGAATAATCGACAGAAAGCATTGCGAGAATTGCAGGGGCAAGTGGATAGAAGTGCGCGCTTTAGGACGGTGGTATCGCTGATTACGACAGGAAATGTACAACAAGTGGAAGGAGTGGTTCGTGGAAGGATTGCTCTGCAAGAAGAAGGGGCAGGAGGTTTCGGTTATGACCCGATTTTTGTGCCAGAGGGATATGAAAAAACTTTTGCGAGTTTGTCAGCAGAAGAGAAAAATGCGATTAGTCATCGTGGACGAGCGATGGAGAAATTATGTAAAATATTAAAAGACAAAAATATATGAAAATCAAAAAGTACATATTGAGTTGGTTGTTGGTGTTGATTTCTATTGCGGCGTTTGCAAAGACAGGGCAGTGGAGAACACACTTCGCGTATAACAGTGTGCAGGTTATAGCAAACTGTCCAGAAGAAATTTATGCCCTTGCAAATGGTGCTATATTCTCTATCAACAAAATGACAGAGAATATGACATTGTACAATAATCGATCTGGTTTGCATGGTACGAATGTGTGCTTTTTGATGTATGATGAGGAGCGCGAACAATTGTTGATCATGTATTCTGATGGCAAGATGGATATACAATATAATGGTACAATGCATTATATATCAGACTTGTATAATAAACGAATGACGTCGTCCAAGATATGCAATAACATTACCATCCAAGGTAAATTTGCTTACTTAGCAATGGATTTTGGTATACTTGTTTTTGACTTGGAAAAGCATGAATTTAAAGAGACATATTATATAGGTGAAGAAGCAAGTGAGGTAAAGGTAACAGATGTGATGTTCTACGGAGATAGCATCTACGCTCAGACAAAAAGCAAGAATTATTCCGCTTGCATATATGATAATGTTGTTGACTATCATTTCTGGAAAACCTGCTCTACCATGCCTTGCCCATTTGATACGAAGAAAGGCAAAGAGTATACCATGATGGATGGTGATTTGTGGAAAGTAGCAGGTGCACAAGGTGTATATAGAAAGTTTGTTACAGGTGAAGAAGCGTATTATTTACCTGATGGTCCTCAGGTAAATACCCCATATAGTATGACATTTGATCGGGGTCGATTATATGTCGTTCCAGGTGGAAAATGGGCAACTCAAAATAAAGCGGCCGGACATGTTATGATTTATGAAAACGAAAAATGGTTAAACATAACGAACACGCAAATACAAAATATTACAGGCAAACATGCTTTAGATTTTATGAATGTTGCCGTTGATCCAGATGATCCCGAACACTTTTTCGTAACAAGTTATGGAACTGGACTTTATGAATTTAAAAATGATATTCTACAGAAACACTATACATCTAACAATAGTATTTTAGGTTCCGCTGTTCCTAGTTCACCAGATACATATACTCGTACTTGTGATGCTATATATGATAATGAAAAACGCTTATGGACATTGGTTGCTGGTGATGTAGATACAACGATAGTTGCATTCCTTCCAAATGGTACGCAACGAGGCATGAATCTATTTTCAAATAATTCTCGTTTTTTCATTCACACTCCTGGCGGACTTATTATTGACCAAAATAACCCAAATAGAAAATGGATTTTGTCATGCCGTGCTATTCCTACTATTGCTATGGTAGATGATGGTGGTTCTCCCTTTGATCAGTCAGATGATAAATTTAAGATACAAAGTGAATTTTATGATCAGGATGGTCAAGTCATTGTGCCTGAGTTTTATTACGGGATGGCTCAAGCGCCTAATGGAGATACGTGGATAGGAACGTCTTGTGGTCCAATCATAATACCACATACCACTGATTTTATGACATCAACTCAATGCCAGCGATTACGAATTCCTATGGCAGATGGTAATTATTTGTTGGAAATGGAACGGGTGAATACTTTCGCCTTTGATAATAATAATGAGATTTGGATAGGAACTGCACAATCTGGTGTTTATGTACTAAACGAAGATGCAACAGAGGTTATAGCACATTATACTAGTGATAATACTGTCATGCCCTCTAATACCGTACTTTCACTTGCATTTGATAATTACAATGGTCGAATGTATATTGGAACAGGACAAGGTTTGGTTTCTTACCAATTATCACCTGACACAGCACTCAATTTGGACATTTCTGATGAGGAACTTACGTATGGTACAATGTTTCAATGGAAATCGCATTTGGCTTTTTCGGAAATTAATGAGGTAGAGCGGTTGGGAGACAAAATTTATGCATTATCTAACAATTCCATGTTTTCTGTGAATAAAAAAACGGAAGAAATAGAATATTACACTAAAGCAACTGGATTAAGTAGCTCTATTATAGATCATATTAAAGTCAATTCAAGCACTGAAAAAATGCTTGTCACTTATCAAAATGGTCATTTAGATGTTTTGAATAAAGAAGGTGATGTTTACAACATTTCTGATTTATTCCTTAAATCAATGAGTTTGTCCAAACAAGTGCATGATATTTGTATGTACGGTACCAAAGCATACTTAGCTATGAGTTTTGGAATTATAGCATTAGATTTGGAACGACATCAAATAGAAGATACATATTATATTGGTGATCAATCAATTGAAGTTGATGTGGCTTATATAACCATTTTAGGGGATAGCATATATGCAGCGTCTAAAACGGCACTTTACTCTGCTCACTTAAATGACAATTTGGTTGATTATGCCTACTGGAAGAGACAAACGCTCCCATCTGGAAAAAACCTGCAGGGAATGAATACCTACGCAAAAACACTGTGTGTGATTATTGATAATGTATTATGGTCTCGTAATAATGGTGAGTGGAAAAAACATACCTCAAAATTTAAAATACGAGGTTTATGTCGAACAGCAAACCACCTGTTTGCACTTATTAATCAAGATGGTATAGCGGAACTGCAAAATGATTTTACAATGCCTATCTTCATATCAAATGGATATATTAATGATATTGCAGAGGATAATGGCTCTTTTTGGACTGGAACAAAAGATGATGGAGTTATGCATCATCATAATAATTATAATATAGCATATCGTCCAAATGGTCCACTAAATAACTATTCATATAGATTGCGTATTTTTGGAAACAAACTTTATATGCTCCCAGGAGGACGTTGGGCTACCCAATATAAGCGTCCTGCAGAGATTATGATTTTGGAAAATAATCAGTGGACTAATTTAAACAACCAGAATTTAGTGCAAAAATCAAACCACGTTTTGTACGACGCAATGGATGTGGCTCAAGACCCTAACGATTCCAATCATTATTTTATCACCACATATGGTACTGGTATGATTGAGCTGCAAGATACCAATGTGGTCAATTTATATCTTGCCTCCAATAGTGAATTTCACTCTGCTGTACCAGAAAATCCGGACCGCTATACGCGAACTGACAGATTACTGTTTGATGATGAAAACAACTTATGGGTTCTCAATGCTGGCGGAAAGCAAGGAAATGTGCATGTTATTTCACAAAATGGACAATGGACTTCATTTAGTTTAAATTCCATTTCGTTGGATACTCCAGGTGATTTCATTATAGATAATCGTAACCCTCAATGGAAATGGATTTCGATTGTAAGAGCTGGAACAGGATTGATTCTGTTACAAGATAATGGAACTCCACACAATCCGAATGATGATAAAGTAACATTTAGAAATACTTGGATAGATCAGAATTCAAGAAATATCGCTCCAGAGCATATCTATTCCGTTGCTCAAGATCACGATAACACTCTTTGGGTTGGAACGAATTCAGGTATATTTACAATCCCTACTAACGTTGATTTTACTGTATCTAACTACTGCGAACGTGTTGTTATTCCTCGCAATGATGGATCTGGATTAGGTGATTATTTGTTGGATGGAGAGCAGATTAATTGTATAGTTATTGATGGAGCCAATCGTAAATGGATAGGAACTGCTTCTTCTGGAGTGTTCTTAATCCAAATCACAACGAATGAAAGTGGAGGCAAGGATATTGAAACCGTCGCGCATTTTACGTCTGAAAACTCGCTTATGCCAAGTGACAATGTTCTCTCTATCGCTATTAATGAACTATCTGGAGAGGTGTTCATTGGAACGGCTGCGGGTTTAGTTTCTTATATGAGCGATGCAGTTAAACCTGAGGAAAATTTTAATAATTTATATGTTTATCCAAATCCTGTTCACCCCACATACAAAGGTTATATTACTATTAGGGGGTTAATGGCAGATAGTGAAGTGCGTATAATAGATGCTAGTGGAAATCTAATAAAGAAACTAAAGGGTTTTGGAGGTGAAGTTGTATGGGATGGAACAAATCAATCAGGCAGTCAAGTAGCTTCAGGAATATATACAGCTATCTGTAATAATACAAATGGACAAGACTACGGGAATGTAAAAATACTCATCATGAACTAATCACTTTATCTGAGGATATTTATAGCATTTTTATCCTCACCCTTAGTCGATACTTTACTAAATATAAATAAAGCCCAAACAAATACTGCTAAAAAAACAATAATATAACACCCGTATACGATAGTGCTAGTTTTCGTAATACTTATCGTGCTTATCCAAAGCCGTTAAAACACTGTAAATAACGCTAAACTACTTACAGAGCATACCTATTCAATATCCCTCAAATTGTCAAATGCTCTACCCTCGTATCAAATTCATAAACTCCTCTCGCGTTTCTGCTCGATTAAACGCCCCTGTAAAATCACTCGTCGTCGTAACGGCATGAGGCTTTTGCACCCCTCGCATCTGCATACATAGGTGCTCTGCTTCTATCACTACCATCACGCCTAATGGATTGAGTGTCTGTTGGATACAGTCCTTTATTTGTGTGGTCATACGCTCTTGAACCTGCAAGCGTCGGGCAAACACATCCACCACACGAGTTATCTTGCTCAATCCCGTAATCTTACCATTCGGAATATATGCCACGTGCGCTTTGCCGAAAAATGGCAATAGGTGATGTTCGCACAAGGAATAAAATGGTATATCTTTTACAACCACCATTTGGCGATAATCTTCTTCAAACAGCGCACCGCGCAAGATATCTTCCGCGTCTTGTTGATAGCCTTGTGTCAAAAATTGCATAGCCTCACCTACGCGAGTCGGTGTCTTTTTTAGCCCTTCACGTGCAGAATCCTCCCCAATCAATCGAAGCAGTTCTTCTACATGATGGGCAATCTGTTGAGTCTTGTTATCCGAAGGTATAAATGGAGGTGTCATATTTCTCAATTTACAACGATTACTTTATCTGGTACAACATATGCACTGCTTTGAAGATCAGGAAATTGTGAAACCAATTCGTTCTTATAGAGCATTGCATCTTCGCGTGTCAAGAAGTCACCCACGCGCACTTTCCAAAATGGAGGTTCAGATATCGTGTAAACCGTTTTACTCAATACTTTTTCCAATTCTTGTTGCAATATAAGTGACTCATTCTTAGCTATTTGTTGTTGATTGGATGAGTATACCTGCACCCTAAAACCATCCACTTCCACTTTGCCGCGTTGTATTCCTAATTGTTTGTCTATCATCAACTGCCTTACCATAGAGTCTTGATACACAGTGGCATTTTCCATCACATCTGTCAGCAGTACAGCCTGCAAGGTATCTTCAACCACAACACTATCACCCACAAACACAGAGTCCACGCCCACTTCTTGTGCTAAACAAGATAAGCCTGTACAAAACAATAATACAACCACAAAACCTCTCATATGCATTGATTTTCAGTTTAATATCTAAACGAACTACCTCCCACAAACTCGCGCAAGAACGATGTTGGTGGAATTTCACGCTCTGGAATTGATTCAAAATAACTCAAATATTTCAGCAAGCGATGTGCTGTCGTGTATTCATCACAATATTTTGGTACCTCATCCAATATCGGCTCTGCGTGACGTTTCAGCACGGCTAATTCAAACAACAACGCCGAATTAAACATCACATCCGCTTCCTCTTGGAATGGCGAAATCCATCGATCTTCGCCACGCTGTACACTGTCCAAACGAGCAATCGTTTCCATCGCAGAATATCCACGATAACGATAATCGCGAACAATACGACGAATCAAACGTACATCGCTCGTTGGAATCCAATTGTGATTATCCAAATTCACTGTTGTTAAGGAACTTACGTAAATCTTAAACGTCATCTCGCGTGGAATATCTGGAATCAATTTGGGGTTCAAAGCATGTAGTCCTTCCAAGATCACCACCGTATCTTTCTCCAAGCGCAAGGTGTCGCCTCGATATTCACGTTTTCCTGTTTCAAAGTTGTAGAATGGCAACTTAACGGTCTGACCATCAAGTAGATCTGCTAACTGCTTGCGGAACAATGGCAGGTCTATGGTCTCCAAGTGCTCAAAATCCCATTCGCCATTTTCATCGCGCGGAGTATCCTCGCGATTCACGAAGTAATTGTCCATCGAAATCACCACGGGGCGTATTCCGTTCACCATCAGTTGAATAGTCAAACGCTTTGAGAATGTCGTCTTACCAGAAGAACTAGGTCCAGAGATCAAAACAAATCTCGGTACACCACTCTCACGATGCGCTATCTGGTCCGCAATCTGGGCAACCTTCTTCTCGTGCAATGCCTCCGATAGTTTAATCATCTCAAAGCTCTTTTGGTTCTTGCAAGCCTTGTTAAATTCACCTACATTGCTGATATGCAACAACTTATTCCAACCTATATACTCCTTGAATATGCCAAAACGCTTATCTTGCACACAACGTTCCTCCAATTGGTTTGGATTGCGACGACAAGGTATGCGCAACAAAATATTGCCATGATATTGCTCCACATCGAACAGGTGAATATATCCCGTCGAAGGCATCAGCGCGCCAGTGTAATAGTCGATATAATCTCCCATGCGATAGTAGCGACAATATGGGTTGCCAAGGGTCTCAAACAAAGTGGTTTCACCATCCTTGCGCTCTCCAAACAAACGAATCACCTCTTTTGTTTGCTTTTCTTCGGTGATTATCGGACGATCTTCTGCGATGATTTGTTGCATGCGTTCTTTCAGCAATGCCACCACTTCAGGAGTTATTTCCTTAGCCACTTCACGCGATTCGCGAATGGTGCAATAAAAACCGCGACTGATTGGGTGTTCAATACGCAAGTCACAATTAGGCCACAATTCTCTCACTGCACAAGCCATCACCATACTCAATGTACGGATATAACAACGCTTTCCACTTTCGCTGGTTGCGTCAATAAACTCAATATCTTTTGGCTTATAAACCAAGAAGTTAAGGTTCTGAACCTTGTAGTTTACTCGTGCTGCAATCACTGGATATGGCATCTTTAATGCCAATCGATCGTACAACTCTTTCAATGAGATGCCACAAGGAACATCCACAAATTCCTTTGTGTTTTTGCAATAGATTCTAATTGTATTTTGCATATTTCCTCCTTTTGCTTTTTACCAATTGTATCCTAAGTATGGAAATTTGCCTGCAAAGTTACGAAATTATTTGTAATCGCACAAACATTTCATCATTTTTTCATGGATTTGTTCTTCATTTCCTCATTTCTTCGCTCTCTTTTCCCTCCTTTTCCTCTCCTTGTTCTTTGCATTTTCTTTGCCTTACCCTTGCCATTTTCTTGCTTTTTCTTTGTGTTTTCCTTTCTTTCCGCTGTCAATTACGTACCTTACAACATTATTGAAGGAACAAACGAATTTAGCCATACTTCTAAATCTTAATTCAAAAAACATTATTATCTTTAGAAAAGGTGGATGAGCATATGCCCATCCACCTTATCATTATTTAGCACTAATCGCTCTTTACATTATTGCAAGAGATATTTTTGTCCATTTTGGATAACGATACCCTTGTAATTGCTCATCACTTGACGACCTAAAACATCGTACATAGGAGCGTTGAGATCCAACTCTTTGGATTGTGCATTTTCTACATGGGTAGGTATTGATCCTGGTAATTTTTGCTTAGCAGGAACAACTATGGTATTGTCTGCTGTAGGCATGGTGTAGCGAGTGATATGGCCAGCAGCAGAAGCTATCAAGTTACCTGCATAGTCGAAACTGAGTTGATAAATAGGGCCAAGGTTGTGTACAAATGACTCTACATACTTCACGCTAAGTTTACCATCTTCATCCCATGCGCACTCGAATACTACGAATTGGTTATTATCGTCTGGCAATACGAGGTACTTTTGATCGTTGCTGAGAGCCAAAGCACCATCGTTGCTACCATTTACATATGGAGCATATGCATCGTAGTGAGTAGAGAACTCGCACTCTTGAGCAAAGTTGTAGTAGCGGCAAGAAGTAGCGTAGCTATTGTTACCACCTGCATAACGGAGAGTAGAAACGAAGAATCCGTAGTCAGTGAGAATAGGTTGACCGTTCTTGTTAACAAGACCAGCCAAGTTGCTGCCCTTACCATAAACCTCAGAAGGAGCACCTTCCCAAGTCTTAACGATAGAGCCGTCCTCTTGACCGATGTTATAAATCAAAATGTTACCGAGTGAAGAACCAAAGTCCTCGTTGTAAACAACCAACTTAGACTCTGCACCCTCTTTGTAGATAGAGATACCTGCGGTAGAAGCACCTACGTTCACACCACCATTAGAGATAACACCATTAGCATCACGCTCACCAACAAAGAATTGGGTAATATTCTCAGGTTGAGCAGGATCCATTACATATACACCACTATGACCGTCGCTGTACTCTGCGATGAACAATGTACCATCAGAAGCCATAGCTAAACGCTTAGGAGCATTCCATGCTGCATCAGTAGATACATAAGGAGTAGTATTGAGTTTATTCATATTGATGTCGTAAATAGAAATGCCTTTGTTATCACCAGATCCTTCCATTACATAGAGCTGCCCGAATTGGTCAGTGAGAGGATGACTGTTAACAATAGCGTATGGCTTGAGCATAGTAGGATCTGCGTGATCTGCAACAAGACCCATACCAGGAACAGGAGCACCTGTAAGTTTCACACCCCATGTGATAGCGTCAGATGGAAGCATGTCAATAGCCACGCGTACTTGGTTCTCGCCCTCAGTAGCCTCAATGTCGATTTGATCAACAACCTCTTTATTTTCATCGTAGAAGAGGATAGCTGCATATGGAGCATCTTGGTTAGCTACGAATGAGAAGATGTAGTCGAATTCAGTTTTAGCAACCTTGAGGTTCAATGCGTTCATACGCTCAACGATAGGTTGTTGAACGCCAGCAGTTGTAAATGACCATACCAATCCATCTACATAGAGATAGAGGTTGAGAACTGCGCCATCTACATATGCACCAGCACTTGCGAATTGAGTCTCTACAGCATAAGGCTCAAAGAAACCATAATCCAATTTCACCTCTACAGCCTTATCCATACCATCGGTGATGTCAAACAATTTAAGACCAGCTACCCATCCCTCTTCGTTTTGGAATGGAGTAACCATCATATTGCGACCTGCGTACATGAAGTAAGATGCACCTTGGAATTTGGTACCAATGAGAGTAGAATCCAAACCACCAAGAACAACCAATGGTTGGTTAGATGCCCCTGGGAATTTAAACTCTACTGGAGCCATACGCTCAGCATCCATGATGAGGTTAGTCTTCTCGCCACGTGGAGAAAGGGTCAAACGGAAGTCTGTACCATCGTATTTCTCATCAAACTCAGCCTCTTCGTCGATACCAGCACCAAGTTCCCAACCATAATATGTTTCACTTGCCACGATGTCGTTTACTACGTTATATACGCTGTAACGTGCACCATTGCCATAGCGGTGAACACCAGTGGTGATGATATGGCAGTTGGTTGACATACCATAGAGAGCCATGGTGTAGCCTTGGTCAGACTTCAATGAATTACTTGTGAATTTCGATGTGAACCAAATTACAGGATCTGCAAAAAAGTCATCCCATATATAGAAACGGCTGATACCTTCTTTGTAACCGCTCTCAACATATGCACTGCCATAATAGCAACGAGCGTAGTTAACACCTACGAGCTTGCCATCGCAAGTGATAGCGATATCAGAGAGTGCCAAGTGGTCACCTGGGTTAGTTGGATCAACAGGTACGATACCTACAGTAGAGATAGTATCTAATTTGCCAGTAGTATTGTTGAGCACGTAGATATGCGCTGTTCCGTCCTCCTCATGTGTGAGCATGAATACAGAGTCAGCATGTTGGATAGTGCGTTTGATCTTACCCTTAATAGACGCCATCAAGTCTCTTGGATCATTTTGCTTCAAGTTGAATTGCTCTGGCAATGCAGCATAATCAGGTTGAACAGGATCTGGATAATCTACATAGATGCCAGAAAGGTCTACATAAGCAGTGTCCTCCAAGAAGAGGAATGGATAGCTGGTTGCGTTCGCCTCAACCACTACAGTTTGGTATTGACGGTGCAATGGTTTGTAACCATCAGCGGTAGCCATCAGTTTATAGGTACCTGGCTCAAGGTCAGGAAAATAGAACAAACCATTGTAGTTTTGGTCAACGGTATAGGTAGCGATTTCTTCACCTGCCTCTGTGCTCAATGTAACGACAGCACCATTCAATGGAGCATATTGGTCATTGGTGTTAGGAGCATACTTGTAGAGCTCATGTACAAATGCCTCGTGCTCATCCTTTACTGTACCCAAGATATAACCCTTGGTCTCTGGCTCTGCCTTGAAGTAATCCACGATACCACGGTAGTAGCGGATACCCTCTTGCTTGCAGTAGTCAGGGTTCAATGCACGGTGACGAGCTGGTTGATAGGTATGGAAGTAACCCTCTACGAGGAAACCAGGAACACCATGGTGCAATACGCCGAGGTAACCAGTATAAGTCTTACCAGAAGAAGGAAGAGTAGCATCATAACTACTTCCATAGAAGTTCATATCAGCCAAGATGTGCTTAGAAGTCTCTGGGTCACGGGTGTCGTAGTTGTTTGGCTCAAGACCGTCCATAGAACGGCACTCAAAAGCATGATACCATGACGCCTTACACATGTCAACAGCACCTGGAACTACGTGTGTACCATCAGTTTGACCACGATAGAAGTATGCCAAATAGTTGACGGTGTTACCATCAGTTGCCGCATTAGAGTGTACAGAAATGAAGTAGTCCATATTGTTTGCCTCTGCCTCATCAGCGATATCAAGCAATGGACGGTTGTACTTCTCATAATCTGGCAAATTCTTATAGTGCTCATAGGTGTAGTCTGGATATTCGCCATTTACTTTCTCGTATGGCCAAGGACCACCTTGTGTGTGCGACATCATCACAAATGCACCTGCTGCCTCCAAGCGATCGCGGAGCTCAAGACACTTCCAAAGGTTGGTATTGGTCTCATAGAAACCGCAAGTATCAGGCATACCGTGTGCCAAATTTGGATAAGGAATAGTAGGATTAGGACGATCGTTAGGACCCCAACTACCGTGACCTGGGTTGATATAAATACGTTTGCCTGTCAAGTCAGTTGCAAACATGGCGATGCTAACTACGCATGCTGCCATAATCAATAATGTCTTTTTCATAGTAGTATGCATCATTTAATATTCATAACATAGATTTCACCTTCTGAGGTAGAGTAAGCAATCTTGCCCTCAGCTGCTTGTGGGAACACAGCAATCTGCTCGCCATTGGTCAGCACTTGTTTCTTGCCGTCCAAGCTGTAAGCTACGATTGCAGATTCCAAAACCACTTCGCCATTGTCCTTAGTATCACAACCAAGGATAATATTGTCATTATACCATACTGGAGCGAGGCAGTTGTGACCGATGAATTGGATATTCTTGCCATCAATGTCGCATACGAAGCAACCTACTGCGCTGATGTAGTAAGCCACTTTCTTACCATTAGGAGAAAGTGATGCCCAGTGGTAGCTGTATTGTTGACCATTAGGAGAGAAAACAATAGTCTTGCCATTCTTGGTCATCATCAATTGACGATCTTGAACTGAGAAAGAAGGACGATTCACATCAGCCACCATAGCAGCAAGATGTGATTGTTGCTTTGCTACAACTTGTGCCTTGTTAGCAGCCAAATCGTGGCGAATAATGTTGCTCACACGGCTCTTGGTTGCATCGAGAGTTACCTCACGATAAACGATTTGATTGCCGTCTTGAGCAATCTTCACATTGTAACCTGCGCCATCTGCACTGGTGATTTTGGTTACCTTCTGGGTAGCCAAATCCATGCGTTGTAAACCTTGGTTACTGGTGTTTGTCAGGAGGAGATAGTCGCCATTAGGACCAAATGCTGCTACCTTCGCATCTGCATTCGCAGCAACGCGCTCAGTAGAAGCCACCTCCAACAACTGTGCGCTTGCCATCATTGGGATAGCCAACGCCAAAAAAAGATAGACTTTTTTCATGATTGTTGTGTTTTTATGGTTAATAATAAAAAGTTAGTTTATCAATACGCCGACAAAGTTAGTCAAAAATAATGAAACTCACAACTATTCCCCGTTTTTTTGCATAAAAAATGCCGAAGAACATCTTTTTCTGGTGTTCCTCGGCAAAAAAATGTGTTTCTTTCTATCTATTTTACTTCACCATGGCTTGCTGATGAAGCGTTGTTTGATTACTCAAATAAGCTTCCACCACACACATACCCGAAGGTACTGGTAAAGTCACTTCGTTGTTCCACAGATTCATATCATGCTCCAGCAACACACGTCCGAGCATATCATATACCACCACCGACTTTATCAACTGGTTAGATGCCACCGTCAACATCCCCGCAGCAGGTGAATAAGCATGTAATTGGCCATCGGCTGGCAGTGCACTCATAGTAGATGTAGCCACACCACCATCATTGCCTTCTCCTACATAAGTGTCTGGACCTACAATCACATAGCGTTGCTCATGGTTCTCCGACATCGGTAATTGCAACATCAAGCCATTGAGGATTCGGTATTTTGCGCCCGTCATGGTATCCCAAAGATAGCACTCCTTAGTCCAGTTTTCTGAGAGATAGAATGCCATTTGCATATGCTCATCCCTTGCATCTGCATTTGCCAAAACTGCCAATGGTATTTCACTAACTCCTTGACGCAGATCGGTCATCATCGGCACTTGCTCTGCCACCGTATAGAGGTTCAGCGGAGATACTGCCGAATTATCCTTCACCGTCACTTCCACTCCCGACGACAAGAACAATGCATCCTCGCCCTGCAAATAATAATCATTCGCCTCAGCATGTGTTGCCAACATACAGCGCGCATAATTGCCCGCAGCAAAAGCATAAATCGTCATCACCTCAGCCTCTTGCATCACATCGCGCTGAGGTGCACGCATCACAGGTGCCACCTTTGACTTCAGCGAGTTATTCAGCGTCAAATGATCGGTACTTAATGCTACTTGGGCAGTAGTCGCCGTTGCCCCATCGCGCAACTTGAGCATTACCGAACGCATCGGAGGCAAGTATCGATCCGAAGATGTGGCTGCCACTTCCACCGTAGCCGACTGCCATGAGTCGTTCTGCATATAATAAAACTCAGAACTAAACTGATCATTATCAGCCAATAGCGCACGCATATCAATATACGACAACGTAGGATTACCAAACACAAAAGCATTGCTCTCCACCCCATTCGTCAAGGTAATTTGCATCGTGTTATCGGTTGGAGTGAATGCCAAACGATATGCCTCCTCTCGCGAAGGAACTGCCACCGACGATGTCTCATAACCCGAAGGATTGAAATACGAATAACGCTTATCGGGCTTAGGCAAACGAACAATCATCTCTTCCATATTATCTCCAGGACCAAAGCCCAAGAGTTGGAAACCTTGTCCTACCTCCAATGGTTGAATCAACGAGTTGGACTCGCAGAACTCAGCAGTGGCTGTTTCTGTTACATCTTTTCCACCCTCATAACGAGTAACAATATCCTTATTATAGAATGACAACCAGAAAGCATATGCTGCATCTTGAGCCCGTGTTCCTGTGAATGATGACACCTCAAACGGATTATCGCTCTCCATTGCGGACCCTGATATATAGTCGCCTGTATGAGGAACAAACATATCACCTGTATACATATCTTTCAGCGGTGCAGACATCATATTCCACTTCGTAGAAGTCAGTTGCATATCCACAAACGCCTTCTCATACTCCAGCAGATGTTGGTTGTTGATGCGTGCCCCCGAAGCAAAATAGATATTGCGACATTTATGCACATCATGATTGATGGTCATTGGGTAGTGATTGTGCTTGTGATCCGATTCTAGGTCATCCAAGTGCTCATTATCGGGCACAATATATGGATAGCGCAACTCATTATCCATCTTAGGGATAATCACATCTACACCAGCCATTGGCACATATCCTACTCCAAACGTATCTCCATCATCCACCATGTTATTGCCATTGGTATCCTCCCAACTTTTCCAGTTTTCGTTCAAGCCCCAACCGTTGATGGTGCTTGTACCTGGACGCCATACTACTGTCTGTGGCAATACTTGTATTTTGATGAAGATATATCCCACTTTACATCCTTCATAATCCACACCATCGGCACCCGTAGTCAACTGCAAACGTGCGATGTATTCCCTACCTGCTTCAACCGTTTTGCTAGGATCAACAGGCAACACTTCTCCTGTTTCAGGGTTAACAAAGCTGATGGCATCTGTATTGAGAGTAAAGTATTTTTTACCATTTTCTTCTACTATCTCACAATTAGCAATCTTGGTATCTCCACCCATGTCAGTAACAGGGATTTTGATGGCAGACATATCACCAATAACCATCTTATAAACAGGAAGTTCTGTTCTTTGTTGCTCCGTTATATGAGATGCGATTGGCAAGATATTCAAGAAGCGACTAGCTGCTGCAGAAGTCACTTTCACCCAACGTGGCTCATTACAATCCTTAAGCACCACCAAGGTATCCTTACCCTGATAGTTCACCGTCATGGTAGCAGTACCCTCAATAGGGAAACACCAATAGCGAGCTGCTTCATACGAACCGAGGTAGAAGTTAATCGTTGTATCATACATTTGCAACCAACCATTATCATGGAGATGCTTCACGATATCATAGTTTTGTCTTGACTCAAATGCATCCACCTTCAAATCCTCAAAGCAAGTAGCATAATAGTTTGGATTAGGATCGTCTGCCGTAGATGGACGTCTCATATCGTACATGATAGCCGCAGTCACTTGTCCATGCGTGTACTTATACAACGCTTTAAATGCCTCATCCGCTGCCAATTGATCTTCCAATGTAGCCTCTTTATCACCATATACATCATCCGACTCCACAGTTACCAACCAATCCGCATAGATAGGTACCTTCTTATCCTTGAGCGCACCACCTACCTCATCTGCAAAGGTATTTTTCACTGCCACTGTCAGATAATACATGTCATTGGCGCAATTGCCTGCCGATTCCAAGTCAAACTCCTGATCAACTAGGCCTTTATCCGAATTGCGGAGATCAAACTTAGTCTGTTGCGTAGCATGCAATGGTGTCTGCATGTTACAATTGTCCTCATCCAACTCATCTACTGAATATGCCATACGCATCCAATAGCTATCCCCTGTATATAACTTATTCAACGCCTCATCAGGATCTTCGGTATTTTCGATGATATGCGCTACATACAAGAGCCATTTCTCTACACCATTATTCACCGTCTTCACATAGGCCTTCTTATGTACCGCATCACCCATCTCATCCAGCATCTTGGCTACCGAGTAATAGATAATATCTCCCCTACTCTCCGAAGGGACATAATTAGCATCTGGGATATGTATCGAACCATATGCGTGGTCCGTTTCCAGATCACCATGCTCATGATCATAGTCATGATAGTAGATAGGCAACGTCTCATCTCCCTCTTGATAGGTTGGATTCAATGCTTTGTCTGCTGTCTCATTGTAAATCTGATAATAGATATACGCA
>Ga0233366_1000160_pt1 | contig 28126 bp, 29 predicted proteins | sample ElkDunMinimDraft_23_FD_191536 | JGI IMG/M metagenome (GOLD analysis project Ga0233366, IMG submission 191536) | Fecal eukaryotic communites from dung pellets of Tule Elk in California, USA - Elk Dung C4 | ecosystem: Host-associated > Mammals > Digestive system > Large intestine > Fecal | place...
GTAACATTTTGAACCATAGCATCTCTATACTGTACTAATACATTTGCAAGGTATTGACAGTCAGCAATAAGACTATTTACAGTTTTAATAATACTTTGTTCTGCGGAGTTAATAATTCCTACGTCAGACTTACTTAAAGTATCTAAATTGTTTATATTCATTATTCTACTCTCTCCTTAACAAAATGGAATACTGTAAATTTTGGAAATATACCCATATCTTCATTAAGCATTACGTCATGAAATCTTTCGGTAGACTCAAGTACTTTAACACCAGCATTTGGAGGCATAACTTCTCCACCTGAAATAATGATATCAGTTTTAATTGGCTGTTTATCAGAAAAGTCAGTAGTAACAGTATCGTCAAGAGTAGCTTTTGTTATAGGAAAGTCATTTGGGATAGTAGTAACGTCTATTGAAGGGTGACTAACTGATTGTTTTTCTGAGGTATCTGCCTTACGATAAATAATTGTGTCAGTAACACCTGGTACATTATCTACATTAGACTTAAAGTTATCTTGATTCAAAAATCCATTATCCTTTGCAGTTGTAGCAAGGGTTGGAGTGTCCCTTTCTGTAGGGACGATAAAATATTTTAGGTTCATTCCCTTTGGGGCAATAAACTTTACTGCTTTAAGAAAATCTTCTATGCTATTTGGTTCATCTGTTAAAAACATTATAATTCTCCATTATTATTGGTTTCAATAATTAGTTGCATTACTAATTGAATATCTATATTTAGGAGGATAATTTTTTATGGATAAAAAAATATATCTTGATGGTGTAGAGGTTACACTAGAACAGTTAGAAGAAGCAAAAAAGAATCATTCTGTAAGAATTGTTGAAGATAAAAATAACCCTGGGCACTATAAAACTTTAACAAGAATGAACGGTTAAACAACCCCTTCTATACAAATTAAAGCCACCTAACAAGGTGGCTTTTTATTTTATTCAGCAGGACTATTTTTTTCTTCCGAAGCACCCTCTTTTTGTGGGTCAGCAAGTTCGATTGAAACGTCAATATTACCTACTAGAGTATCTGGAATAGGATTTCCATCTTTATCCAAAATATCCTTACCCTCAGCGTCTTTTAAGTAAATAGGTTTTCCCTCATCATCAAGTCTTGGAGTATGTTGTAACATTCTGTATATTTCATTTAAACAAGCAATACAGAATACGTTATTTTTTTCCACTACTTTTACACCACCTTCTACGTTAGGGTCTTTTTTATAAATATTATAGGTTGTATAGTATGCACCACCTATAATATTACCGTGACGACTACATACAATTTCCATATTTTTTACTTCTTTACCCATAAAAGTTTTTGGTTTAGCAGCAACTTCCTTCTCTGTTTTCTTTTCTGTTTTCTTTTCTGTTTTCTTTTCTTCTATCATAATATCACTTCCTCTATATTTTCTTTAATAATTGCAATACCGTCATCAGTAACGATATATCCTTTTTCTCGATATGTGTCATATTGCTGTTTAGTCATATATCGTATGTCATTATATTTGGTATAGGCTTTCATTTTTTCATTTCCTGCTTCAACCTTTTTCATATACCTATAAAGACTACAAATAGTGACTACTGCAAATCCTATTGGTAGAAGGTCTATCAATAGTCCAATCCATAGTAGACCAAATACCCCAAACAAAACTGTTTGTATTAAAAATGCAAGTGCTACGCCTATTATTGTACCAGACATAACTCTATCCATTTTAAATTTCATTTATTCATCCTCATCCACGGCTTCAATTGCAGATAAAATACAAGGTGCTACAGTTGTTTCAATCATACTATAGTCAATCTGACCATCTTTTATAACTTCTTGAGGTAAAGTTCCTTCAGAAATTAATTCTTTTATAAAAGTTGACATATATTTTACTGCACTATCAGGGTCGAGGAATACGTTTGGTGAATAAAATGTATACCCCATCCTTTCCTTATGAAATCCAACCCTTATAGTTTGATTATATATAACCATAGGTTGATATAATTGACCGTCTGATTTTAATAATTTATCTGTTTTACTCATATATTACCTCCTCACTCATAATAGGGTCATTTGCAGAAACCCTACAATTATAAACGTCAGAAGTAATAACACATGAAGAAGTAATAAAAGTTCCAGCTACAGAAGTACCGTATGACAATGCTGCCTCAGTTACTTTTACTGGGTCTACTACTCCGTCCCTATAAAGGTCGTCTGAAAATTCTTCAAGTTTTGCATTAAATCCATAAGAGAGATTATCACTTTCCTTAATCTTTTCTGCATAATAACCTGGGTCTTTACCAGTAGACTCGATAATTCTTCTTGCTGGCATTTCCATAATTTTAAGAAATTTTTGGAATCCCACTTCCTGTGTAGGGTTTTCTAATGGTTTATGACTATTTGCAACAGTCTTTACAGCATGTAAAAGACCAGCACCACCACCTGCGATAATACCGTCACGAATTGCAGCATTTACGGCATTGATAGCATCTTCATATCTATCTTTCTTTTCCTTTGCTTCGATATCTGAGAATGCACCAATATGAATTGTTGCTATACCACCTGAAAGTTTTGCAATACGTTCTTTTAACATATCTAATTCATAATCTGTCTTAAATGTTTCGTCTGCCTCACTACCTTCAATAAGTTTTTTAATATCTGCAACCCTTTTGTCTATATCCTCCTTAGTGCCCTTACCACCTGTGATAGTTGTTTTACCACGAGCAACTGTAATTGACTCAGAAGAACCTAAATGTTTGTATTCAAACTTATCTATAGAGATTGAGTCTTTACCCTTTCCCTCAATAATAGTTGCACCTACCAAAGCAGCAATATCACCAAGGTTTTCATTTATATCGTCTCTACTATTTCCAGGGGCAACAACTGCTACTGCACTAATATATCCTTTTTCAACATTTGTAATAAAGTTTTCTTGGAATGTGTCTTCAAAATAAGGGGCGATAATAACAAGACTTTCGTTATTTTTGTTAGCCATCTGTATAATTTGTGCAATACTCTTAAAATCATCAACCTTATTACCATAAATAAGGTATCTAGGATTTTCAAAACAACAAGTTTCCATATCGGTATTAACTACCGAAGAAGAGAAAAATCCCTTCAAAAACTCCATACCATTAGAGTATGTAATAGATGTCTTTCCTGTTCTGTTATGTGCGTCCATTGCACCAACAATACCACCTTCTCCAATATGTGTAAAAGCGTCACAGATAAATTGACCAATTTCTTCGTCATTATTTGCAGAAATAGTTGCAATGTGTAAAATATCGTCTTCCTCAGAAATAACTCTTTTTTGAGTATTTAATACTTCAATTACTGCATCTTTAGCTTTCTCAAATCCTTTTTTAACGTCAACTGCGTCAAATTTTTGAGAAACCAATTCATGTCCTGCTTTACATAATTCCGATGTGATAAGAGTTGCAGTTGTAGTACCATCACCTGCAACAGCATTGGTTTTTCTTGCTGCTTCTTGTATGAAACTTGCACCAATATTTTTATATTTATCAGAAAAGTCAATGAACTTTGCAACAGAAACACCGTCTTTAGTAACAATAGGATGACCATTACCACTGTCTAAAATAACAGTACGTCCTTTTGGGCCAAGTGTACAAGTTACTGCCTCTTCAAGTTCATTAATACCGTCAAGAACTAAACTTCTTGCGTCATTTCCAAATTTTAGGATTTTTCCCATTTATATATAACCTCCAATTTATTTAATTAGTTTCTTCTTCGTCATCTGACGGAACTTCGATATCTGAAGTTATAAAGTCTACCTTAACACCGTCCTTTCCCATATTATAAACATATTCTAAGAACTCTGGAAGACTATCAATAGTTTGTGCTAATTCTGGCTCCATTGCCACGTCTTTATCGTCATTATAAAACGACATCTTTTTAAGTTCTGTATTATTATCATCTAAGACAAAAACGCAGGCTAACTTCTCCCTAGGATTATCACTTACAAAGTTTATTGTTTTTACAGTCATATTTATTTTTTCCTAAATTGTGGTCTATCATGTGTTTCAATGATACACGTTACTATTAACTTTTTATCTGCATCACATACTAAGGTGACCAAATTGTCTTCTAATCTAAAAGTAAAATACTCTGAGTTCCTACCTTTATTATCTATCTTACGATAAGGTTCAGTATTTTTACAAATAGATTTAATATATGCTGCATTGTCTTCGGTTAGAACAATCCCCGTATTTTTTAGTAGATTATTTGAAAAGTTTCTACTAAACTTATACATTATTCCCAGCCCCGTGTTTGATAAACCTTTCGATATTTGCCTGATATATTGATTTCAATTCGGGGTCACTTGAAATATCAAATCCTGCTGTTATACCTATTGCATATGCAATTTGTAAAGCTTTTTTAATATCGTCGGGGATAATAGTTTCATACCCTATATTCAAAATATAATTACTACTGTTTGTTTTAATTGCCTGCATTATCGACGTTGTAAGTTGTTCACCCATATTAGAATTGGTAAACATATCAGGTAAATAGGCAGTAATTTCTTTAGTTTTATCCAATTTGGTTCTGTCTTTAGAGGCTTTTCTATCATTTAATAAGCTAAAAACACCATAATTGTAAGCACTAGTAATCATATCTTTAATTTCGGAAGTTTTTCTTTCATCAGAAAAATTTTTCTCGTCTTTTAAATATTTTTTGATTGAATCATTTACGTTTGCTGAATTAACATATTCTGTTAAAATCATTTTCTCCTCCAATGTATTTTTGAAATAATATACTATTTTAAAACCGTATAGTATGTTTAAACTTTTAAAAATTAGTTTTTATTTTCAAAAATGAAATTAAATCTTAAAATTTTTATTTATTATTTCTTTGTAATCTGTAGGCATATCAATACTTATTTCTTCAACATAATTATTTATCAAGTTTATATATTCTTTAATTTGTCTAAGTTTATTGAAGGATTCTTTATTTTCTTCATATACATGATTACAATTACCCATGTTTATATTAAAACTAGGTGGTTCTTTTTCTTCCCAAATTACCCATTGTATCAAATCTTGTAACAAATATTTCGTTTTTTCAAAATCCCCACAATCAAAATTAGATTTTAGTATATTGAAAGGTTGATGAATACCTTTATATTTAATCCAGTTTGTTTCACAAATTAGATAAGGTATATTTTTATTATAACATAAATCTAATATTCCCGCTGTTAAAATATTACATTCAGATGTTCTAACTTTTAATCCTTGATATTGTTTTATTGTAGGAATAATTTGTTTGAAAATTTTCAATTTTACAATTTTTGTCCATATTGCCTTAATACTTAAATCATCTTGAGCTATAACGTCAAAGTTCTTAAAGTCTGTATCTACTTTTTTTAAAAAAGATATATTTGTCAAAATATCATCTGAATCCAACCACAATAAAAACTCATTATCAAATTCTGAGGGGATTGAATTTATAATTTTTATCCTACCGTATAAAGTACCTTTATTCATATTTTCTGTCAAAATATGAATATTTGGGGACTCTAAATATCTATCTCTGCAAATTGAATAATCTTCGTCATGATATATATAAACTTGACAATTTTCAAAAGATTTTAAAAACTTTTGTATTTCACAATTTAAACATAATATATCAGACTCCCTATAATTCGTTATACATAAAATCATTTTTAGCCCCCTATTTTATAATACTCTTTAATTTTCTCACTTATACCATTCAAGTCTACACCAATACCAGGAATAGAGTTAGCCTGTTCCTCAACAATTGGATATAACATATAACCAAATGCGCCTGTTGCTGCACCTGGGAATGATATATCAGGTACGTCGTAGTAATCTAAAGATGACAATAATGTTTTAATACTAAGGTTAGTTAAATATCCTACAGTTAAAGGCATCTTATCTTCTGGAATACGTATCTGCCAGTAGTCTTTATCCAGTTTAAGATAACATACTGTACTTAATGCACCAGAAGGGTCTTCTATCTTTGTTGCGATATCACTTACTTTAGTAAGGTCAATACCACTCATTACATTAAATATGATACTTGGATAATCTTCAGTTTTTGGCTTTTTATAAACGTATGGGAAATGATTAGTCATATCTAATGTCTCTTTTCTTGTCTTCCCACCTGTTATAACTTCATTAAGACCACCACTACCGTCAGACCACTTTATATCAAATTTACACTCCTGAATATTTTCATTTATGTTTTTCAATAAATCTAGTCTTCCAACTTTTTTAGCCTTTTCGTTATAAACCTCTTTTGCCAAGTTTTCCAAAAATTCAGTAGACTCATATCTATACTTACCATCAAATGGTAATTCTGCCCACTTTTGACTCTCAGGAATAAATATATAACGACCTGCCTTAGATTCGTCCCATCTATTATTCTTAACTTTTTCGAGATAATCCTCAACTACAAGTTTGTCTACATATTTTACTTCAATATAAACGTACTTTGTTCTATCCATATTCAAAGGTTGAGTTATTTCGGCACCAGCCTGGATTTTATCAAAGTTATTATTATTAACAGAATAATAATCTACTTTATACGACCATTGTGGGGTACCTGTTGCATTACCATTTGCACCAGTTTGTCCACCACCACTTGGGTCACTAGGTTTTTTAATATTCTTTGTGACCATAGGTATGGCACCCTCTAGTTCTCTCATAGTCCATAAAGTACCGTCAATTTTATTACATCTTTTATTTATAAAGAACTTTCTGTATTCATATAATACATTTAAGTAAGCATACATAAAGTCACCGATAAATGTCATATCACCAGTTGAAGAGTTACTGTCGTTTATATAAGATGCAAGATTACTCATTTTTTTATAAGTCTCTATCATACCATTATAATTCCATTTATCCATTGTTAAGTCTATACGATTTATTCCAATTCTTTTGAAATTTGGATAACGATTGCCTTTTATAAAGTTATCTAGTTGACCAATAACCCTGTCAAATGCCTCACGTAAACGTTGTTTAGTATTAGAGTCTGAAAATAAGTCATAAGCTTTATCAATCCAATAGTGATAATAAATACTATCAAATTGACCATACAATTTTCTACCTTTAATACTACGACTTAGGATACTTGTGTCAATACAGGTATTTATAATAGATAATACTGCTTGGAAGTCCAAGTTTTCCAAATATAAAGTCTTACACTGCTGCAACCAAGCCTTTTGATGTAAAGCAATCTTCGTCATAGTTCTAAGAGGATTAGAGTTTTCAACAATATAAGGGTCTCTATAAGTTTCTACCGCTTGGTTTTTAAAGAAAGTAGAAGTTGTTAAAATCTTAACCAAAACTTTCTGGAAACCACGAGTATAACTACCCCTTTCTATCCACCAAGTAGCATTTATACCTGTACGTAATGACGGTTTCCAACCTTTCCATATAGTATTATATCCTGTATTTCTTGTAGGAAACTTGAAGAGGGACATCATTTGACTTATAGATTTTGTTTGCACAGGATTATTACCCATATTGTTCAAACAACACCAGTCATTAGGGTCTTCAAATTGAGTAGATTCTAAGTCTGTTCTTGGTAAAATCCAAGGAATAACAGAAGTATACCCATATCCTTCAATTACCTTATAAGGAGTAGATTCACATGCTCGTCCAGGGTATGTAATTGGATAATACATATCTTTTTGGAACTCAAAAGGAGAACTGTATAATTTTGTTTTACCTTTAGTAGGAATATCACCTTTAAGTTCAATTAAATCATTTGACTTACTTGCAATATCCATATTACTATATGGTTCTACATCAAAACCAGAAAGAACTAACGGTTCCTGGGCAATTCTATTCATATCAATTTCAATATACTGTGCAGTTTGAGGTTGTGCCCTAAATACGTATTCTATCCAAGAGCTACACCAACTTCTGTGTGTAATTGCCTCCCAATACCCCGCAAAATAAGTATCATTTAATACTCTACAGTATGCCCTAAAAATCATATTAGGTCTACCATCTTTTATGGCAGAAGATTCTCCTTGTATAAACCACATTGGAACCCAAACATTCTTCATAGCACCTTCATTTTTACCTAATACATGTTCTATGAAACTTTGTTCCTCATAAGAAGATAAATATGGGTACCCCGTATTACTTCCTGATGTTGTCATTGCATTACGAACTATTTTATATCCAGAGTTAGGGAAAGTTAACCTATGTGTAGTCCTCATATTACCTAAAGAGTATACATATTTTACAGTTAATGTAGAGTGCCTAAAAATCCAATTATATACTCTATCCCAGAAACTACGATAAACAGGCTCAATTCTAATTTGCGCACTATAACTAACCGCAGGTGTTATTCTCCATTTTGCAGCCGGTGACGCGTGTAAAAGAGGTCTTTTCTTATATTCTATTTCCCACTTTTTATAGTATGCCTCATATGTTGTAACAAATGAAGCTGACTTTAAGAGATATAATTGCCTTGTACCACTAGTTGCTCTACCACCATATCCTGAACTTGAACTTGAACCATAACTATTACTACTTGAACTACCAGTAGAAACTATACTTGAACCATTATATTGTCTTACGGTTCCATATCCATAGAAAGTTTTTGTCCAATAAGACTGATGTGAGTTGGTATAACTATAATATGTATTCCACTCATACCAACCGTCACTATAATAGTGAGGACACCAAGGCCAATTAGTACATACATTTGACCAAGAAGAAATATACCCAGTACTTTCCCACTTTAATTTTACACCTGTTCGTCCTGTGTAAGTAAGAGTATACCCATTATATGTGCCAGGTAAGTAGTATTCCCAACCCCACCAAAGCCAACCCCATTTTTTACGGGAACGACGTTGATATTCGTTATAAACCCAATGTGTATTTAATACCCAAACAGCTTGTTGAGTATAGGTAAGGGAACCTTTTTTCAAAATTGATAAGCCTTTAGTAGGGCTTCTACTAGGGTCTTCTGTTCCTAAGTTCTCAGTTAAAGTATAGAAATTTTCAACTCCTGAGAAGTTCCAAGTCTTAGAATGGAAAGTAGAATTATTTACAGGATTATCTATTCTTGGAATATCCCTTAAGAACGGATTTCCTACTTGTCCCCATGCTTGTAAAGTTTTTGGTGAATAAAACCTACCGTGAGGTCCACCATATAATGCAGGTGACCACTGAGAAACACCGTCTTGTCTACTGTATTGACCATTAACAGACGCGTCAGTATTTAATAAAGAAGGAACTGCATTTGATGTATCTGTACTACCGTTTGCACTGCCTGCATTACCATTAACAGTATTTGTGCCAGCAGACGTAGCGTCATTAGAAACACCCATCATGGCATTCATAAATCCATTTCCTGCTTTCTTTCCTACTTTAAGGGCATTATCTTTAGTACTGTTCCTACTAAAATATTTTCTTACAAATGACTTACAAGTACTTTTCCACCTACCGTCGTCATCACCACTGTCATCAATATTTATTTCTGGAACGGTTGTAGCCTTTTGTCCGTCATAATAATCATCTTCATCAGAACCTTCGGCAATGCCTCCCATACCCTCTTCCTCTAGAAAGAGGTTAATAATCTGTTGAATTTCACCGTCTACAATTTGACCATTTTTATCAAGAGTATCACAGAATGTAAAGTCCGCAGTTTCTTCACACATATGGATTACGTCTACGTCAGATAATCCATCGTCAGGAGTTGTGTATATAGAAGAGGCATATTTCATCCTATCCCAACTTCTCCAACCACTATAGGCTGCACCTCTACCATCAAAGAATCTTATCTTATCTCTAGTACTTTTACTTCCGATATTAACATTTGACCAAGTCTTCTTAGCCTCATCATAGAAAGTTGGTAATTGGTCAGAAACAGAGTTTGTTTTTCCTCTAGGCTTAGTTTCCAAAGGCCACCAATATGTTGATAATGGATAAGCAGAAGGGTCCCATTCTGCCTTACAAGGTATAAGGCCCGAACTTATATCTAATTTTGAAATAGCACCGTTTAATACACCAAAGTTTAAGGCATTAGAGCCTGTTAATTTACAAGGATTATCTTTAGTAATTCTATTACAAATAGTTAATGTTGAAGGTGTAACTCCTGCTGTATCTGAAAGAAGTCCTTCTTGTATATACAAAGAAATATCCCACTCTGTAAGATATGTAGAAACTATACCTGTTACATATTCAAATCCACGTTGAAGTAATGAAATATTGTCATTAATAGGTTTAAATGCAACTTTACGATAAGTTGGGTTTTCCCTCATAGACATAAGATTTTTGGTATCAAAAGTAATGTTCACCATATCATTATTCATATCAGGATAATGCCAGTGACCCCCTTTTTTACCACAAACCTTACAAGGTACAATCTCATTATAGTCGTTATAAATAGTATCTACCCAAACTCTCTTTTTTATGGCTTCATCAGCAATATATTTTGTGTCTAATCCCGCAAATGCGTCTTTGGTATAAGGTGGGAAAAAATAATTTACTAAATATTCTTCTGCAGAACGTATAGAACTACCTAAACCATCTATCTTTACTTTATACCTAAAGTTTGCAGTAGTGTCAATTCTACCAAACTCGTCGTATTGTACAAGTTGACTGATTTTATCAGGTTCATATAAGGCTTTACCGTCAATATAATTGAAAATTTTTGTACCTGTTACTTCACCTAGTCGCCACTTAATATCACTGTTAAGTGGGGCCATATAAGAGTCCAAGAACATTTGTACAAATTCAGAAGCCTGTAAATGTTGTAACATTCCTGTTACCATTTCTGTTTCTGGGTCATTCAAGTCATTACCCATTGCTGGTGGCTTAATAGAATTTATAACGTCTATGCTGTTAGCGTCTACTACTTTGAGTCTTAAAAACTTTGCAAGGTCTGTTATTGACTTAAACTTGCTACCTGTAAAAAAATTATCTTTAAGATACTTATTGTAATTCTCTAATCTATCAACACGATTTCTGTATGAAGAAGAAGATGTCTCAGTATCACTTAAAAAGTTTACATAATTTTCCAATTTTTAAAAATTCCTTATATATTTATAAATATTTAGTTCAATATAAGGAAAGCAAGATTTTAGGTATTATTTTACGTGAATTCCCTCAAATTTATTAGAGAACTGCTGAATACCCTTATCAACATTTTTGGTCATCTTACTAAATGCGTTAACCATACTTTGTGCAGTACTTCCCAAACTTTTAACATTGTTAATTGCATCTATAATCTGATTATATGCGTCTGTTTGAGAAACAGCATCCATAGCGAAAGACTCCGCTGCACCTCTAGGATTAGAAACTAATGCAGAGTCGTAGAAATTCTTTGATAAAGTTTCCATATCTATTGTATCTTTAAGCCTATCAGAAAGACTATAATTCATTGCGTCTTGTATAGCATCACTTGCCTCATCCCATGCATCCTTAACTTGTTGAACACCACCAGATAAAGATAATGCAGTTTTATCTACTTCAATAAATATTGAGTTTATCCCTGCCAAGAGAGATTTAATCTCTTGAATCGTAGATATAGACCTAGAAGTTAAACAGTCCAAACCTAACATATTCCACAACATTTGAAGTAACATTGCAACTATCATAACCAAAATAGCAACAACTTTTTCCATAATACGTGAAATTACTTCACCTATAGAGGTAGGGTTATTCCAACATTGTGCAGCCAAAACAACCAATTTTACAGACTCTACTGTAATTGATAATGCAGGGTCAAGAATACCCCTAATAGTCTTTATTACCTTTAATATAGATAGTATTACTTGAAGTATACTTAAGTCATATAATGCACAATCGATTACTGTAGCTCTATCGTTTTGTAAGTTTGCTATCATACGGCTTCGTGCGTCTCTTACGGCTTTATCCTGCATATCTGATGTAGAACTATTTCTTGTGGAGTTTGAACCACCAGCACCACCGCCACCACCAGCACCATTATTACCACCGTTTCCAGTACTACCGTCAACATTTTCACCATTACCTATAAGGTCTCCAGACTCCCCAACTTCTGTTTTTGGAGAGGTATCTTTTTGAGTAAGAAAATCTATAGTACCGTCACATCTTATAGTAAATAGGCTTGGACCATTGATATTAAGGTTAATTGGGTCAAACTTTGGGCCTCCTCTATCTGTAAGGTCTGGGCCTAAGGAACCAATTATCTTTGTAATTGTCATTTCAATATCCAATGGTAAATTATTTGGATATTTTTCTTCAAATCCAGGTACTAAAATTAAATTATCACCATTACCACCTGCACGGCGAATGGCGTTTTTCAAAGACCTTGGTGTACCAACTTGATTTTTTCCGTCACCATTAACATTAAAGGCAATTTCATTTTCTCTAAATAAAGAAGTCTTATATTTTGACTTAATATTCTCAACTTTACTTTCTATTTCTGATAAAATCTTATTTAATTCATCTTCCGTATTAACTTTATTATCCTTACGAATTTCTCTTTTTGGGTTTAAGTTATTGTCACCGTATGAATAGTCTGATTTTATATATGCATCATAAACTTTATCTACAAAAGACTTTTTCTTTGCCATAATTTCTCCCAAAAATTAAACTGTAATATCCTTAATAGGCTGCAAGTTAACACCGTTGTATGCAGTTGATAAAGACGAAACTGTTCCTAAAAGATAATGACCATGTTTACCTAATGATACTTTTTCTGCGTCTATTGAAAAGTTTTTTGTTTTAATAGTTACGTCTGTATTTGTCATAACAATAGTAGAAAATGGGTTACCATTACCACCATTTTTTGTACCATTTGGTGAACCTGCCCTTATATATATTCTATCTGACAATATCGCAAAACAGTTACCACTTGCATTTATAATATATTTGTCACCTGTCTTAAAATTGTGGAATTCAATATATCCACCTTCATCAGTATTCAACCAATTATCAACTACTATTGAGTCATAATCAATTGCGTCCAAACCTCTAGTACTAAGGTAACTTTGAATATTCATAAATCCATACGAATCCTGATATGGTGTAGAGGAACAGTTATAAAACATATTTGCATACCCTACAACATATCCATAAGTCCAATCGTTAGTAGATAATACAAATACTTCGTCCGCTTTTTTTGTTAATGGATTAGGATTTCTTTCCGTATACCCATTAAAGACTTGACCTTTAAATAAGGCAGGGTACCTAGGTAAATCCCCACACTCTGAGTCCTCATATTCTATCATATATGGAATAATTCTAACTTGAATTCTATCGTCGCCATCTTTACCATTATCATATATTCTTGCCCTATATAGTTTTAATTCCATACTAGGCTTTTCGTATTCTCTCATTAAAAATTACCTCCTATATTTGATAGAACCTATCTGGGTTATCAATTGTTGTATAGTCTGAAGAATAGATAAAAGTAGGTCTTATTAAAATTAATGACGTACTTGCTTTAGACTTTTCTTTCTGATTATATTGAACCGACTTTACAATCCATTTACCGTCAAGCCAACTTACTATTTTATTTTCTAAACCTGGAGTATTTATAGTCTCACTAGTATCCATAATTTGTAAAGGTGGAATTAAGTTTATTGTATCCCCTGGTAATACTTCATTAAGGATATTACCAACAGAAACAATTATCTGGAACATATCTTCTAATTGAATTTCAGAGTTACCCGCAATAGCCATAGCATCATCAAAAATACGATTCTCAATAATTTTACTACTAGTAGCCTCCATAGACGCCATATTTATTAAAGATATAGGCACTACATTTTGGAATGTTTTACCTGAATTTCCACCCATTCTTGCAGATAGTTTTTGAATACCGTCATATACTTTGCCAGTATTGTTATTGATGAGAAGAACTTTTTGTTTAATAAGTCCTAACTTTTTTAAAATATCTATATCTCCTATATCTATCTTAATATCTTCATAAGGGTAAGCTTCAATTTTTTTCTCGTCTTTTAATTTATTTACTTTTTCCCATACGTCATTAACTTGACTATCTGGTGCACGAATAATTGCCTTTTCTTCAGTATTTTTAATTTTATCAAAAGAAGTTAAATGTGCATAACCAAATTGGTCTAAAAAGAAAAAAACATTACTGTCGTCTATATTGGTATAAGGTAGTACTTTTGTTTCCAAAAATTCTATATCTGATTCACCACATTTATACCTTGGTATAATACCTTGGTCACTACTTTCGTTCCAATAATCTGCATTTATACCAATATTTGCAAGTTTATTCGCGTTTTTACAAACATCTCTGATTACATTACTATTAAGTTGAGGAGAGTAAATTTTTGGTTTATAATTTCCAAATGTTCTCCAACTTTGAGTACACCATATCTGAATAAATCCTGAATACCCATTACCCACCTCAAGACCATCATAAATACGTTTAATTGTAAATGTACACAAGTTAATTAAAGGATTAAAATGGGGGTCCCTTGCAGCAATTTTATCTCCATCAGAAGAAATATCTCTAACCATAACGTTAACAATTTGACCAAGATATAATTGCATTGTAGATATGAATCTACCGTCAGAGTCATTAATCTTAAAAGTTAATTCAGGTAAAGTACTATCAATAGAGGAATAAATAGAAATATCTCTTACTTTATTATAGTCTAATATAGGCCCGCCGTCTATTTGAATAAGAACTAATGGGTCAAAAAACATTATATAACCTCCTTCCTCTTATTACTATTTACACCTTGTATATCCTTTATATCAAATCTATATAATATTGAGCCTGGTTCTAACATACCAACATATCCAATTCCATTCATATCTAACAATACGTCGTCTAATTCTGTTATTTTATAGTCGTGATACATTCTGGTCCAAAACTTAGAAATATCTGCTGCCGTTGTTTGAAACAATGTAGGGATTTCAGTAATTGCATAATCAGAATAATTTAAACTTAAAGGGTCTGGATAATTAAGACCGTCTATATCACAAACTTTACTATCTTCCATAAAGTCATATCTAGATTTCATATATATACCTCTTTTCACATTTAGTTGTTTCTTCGATTTTCTATAAATTGACCAACATCTTTAGCAAGGTCAGTCATTTTAGAAGAAACCCAAGTACTTGCACCAGAGTTTTTAAGTTGCTTTAATGCGGGTTGAGAAGGATTACCTTCAGGGGTAATCTTAGTTGTATTATAACCCCATCTTCTAAATACGTCACCAGAAGTAAGAAGCATAATAGGTTTAAGACCACCAAATGTAATTGTTCCCGCACAAGGGTATCCGTACTCATCAACTTGAGAGAAGTCAAAGTCCCATTTTACATTTGTTGTAACAAGTGGACCAAATACATAGCCACCAATTGTTCCAACTATTGTACTTGTTTCAGAAAGTGCTTCTTTTGCAACTACGTCTTGTACATTATAAACAGCCTCAGTAATTTTATTGATATCATTTACTGCCCCAGCTATACCATCAACACCTGCTGATGCGACTGTAGCACCATCTGTATTTTTTAAGTTACTAAAAATTTCTTTAAGACCCTCATTAAGAAAGGCAGTTAAGAATTTTCCTTTTGCTCTAACACCAGATATAAAAGGGCCTGTAAGTTTATGGTTTTCACCATTTGTACGAGGTAAAAATATATTTGCTAATGCCAAGATAGGTTTTACTACTTCTTCTTCACCAGAAAAAAGTTGACCTTGACCAAATCTAAAAGTAAAAGATAAACTTTCTATATCCTGCCCTGTTGTTTTTACTGGGTCATAAACGGGCATATTTTGCCATCTTGAGATAAAGTCACCTTTTGTGTTTGCACCACCCGTCAAGTCTTTTCCAGTTACGGCAGATAAAGCCTCTGCCCCAGCATTAACGGCATTTGTAACATTCGATATTGTTTTAACTACACTATGCCCTTCTATTTCTTCTCTAAGAGTAGAAACACTATATGTAACCCCACCACCAACTTTGCTAATTTGTTCAGGACACTCTAATAATATTCTGTCTGAAATCTGACAAAATCCATTAACTCCATAATCACGCCAATTACCAAAAGGAGAGGCAATTAAGAGGTTAGTTTCACCTTGAGACGACACATATTCTGATAATGCAGAACTTGGTGAACCAATTGCTATTTCAAATAATTTTGCTCTATTTACTACGTCATATCTTGCGTCTGCAAGTTTCTGAACATCCGCAGTCTCAGGTTCATTGTATGAAGCAGGGTCAGGCCAAGTAATTGTTGACTTTAGACTAGCCGCATTGTAATTATCTAATTTTTTACCATCCGTATCTACGATAGTAGAAGTTATTAAACTTCCTACTTTTTTAGGGTCTTCTAAATTATGTGAAACTATCATTGCCAATTTCTCCTAGCACTCATGCCTGTCTTATTATTTACATTATCAGGTTCAATTTTACCCTCAGCAGAATTAATACTTGCTCTAATAGGAACACCGTCTCTATTCCAACTATCAACAATAGCATATAAAAGACCGATACTATTATCTCCTTGAACAGCACCACTACCTATTGAGATATTACCTTCCTTAACATTTGCCATTGCAGTTGCAGTTTTTTCTGCTTTCTTCATCTTATCGAACATTTCATTAAGTTTACTTGTCTTCTTTGCCATAGTGTCCATAGACGAAGCCATTTTACTAAAAGCGTCGGCAATGGCTACAAACTTTGGAGAAAGATTTGCAAGTGTTGTTAAGGAACTTAGAGTCTGAGTTGCACCCGAAGAATCCATTGTACTTATCTTAATAAATCTTTCATATGCGTCTAATGTTTTATCATTAATACCCTTAAAGGCGTCATTAACATTTTTAAATGCAGCCTTAAACTCAGAAGAACTTTCACTCATTTTTGAGAAGTCTTGTTTCCAGAAATTTATAAATCCCTGATATTCTTCAACTCTTGCAGTACCTACAATATTTGCAGTAGAAGACATTTGATTAATCATAGTAGTAAATTTGTCAAAAAATCCTGAATTAACTACTTCTTCTACTGCCTCAAGAGGAGATTTATTTCCTAATAATTTTGCACCGAGCCAACCACCGTCTACTTTTACAAGAGACTTCATTGCGGAGGCAACATTTACTATTAACCCCAAGAATCTTTCTATATTTGCAGTCCCTAAATCAATCCTTTGCTGAGAAAATTGGTCTTCATCACTTACTTTAACTACCAAGTCTGCAAGAGTATCAATAGAATCTATTATTGGGATTAATGCAGAAACAGCCTCTGCCTTTAAATTCTTTAATTTACTACTTGCCAACTGTTTGAATAGTACTGTTAAATTATATGCACCCTTTTCATCTACGTCAGGATTACCGAACAATTTCTCACAAATTCTCTTTATTGCAAAAACAGCTGCATCTATCTGTTCGTCAGGGATACCGTTCTTTAATTTAAGAACTACGTCAGTTAAAGTAGATATAGACTCTGCAACGTCTTTTACTAAAGAACCTAATGCAGTTATGGTCTTTGCAGAAGTACCCTTAAAGGCTTCTGCCGACTCAGCTAACGTACCAAGTATTATACCCATAACACTCATTACATTCTGTACGTCTTCAGGCCCAAAAGAGTCAATTACCTTACTTAATGCTTTGATTGACTCAACTGTAGCCAATAAACTTACCATTGCAAGGGCAGCTGCAACTGCAAAAGGAACTATCAATACGGCTGCTGCCGTCATTCCTACCATATTTAATCCACCTTTAATAAGGTCGCCTGCACTTATAGAGCCATCTGCGTCAAGACCCATTATAGACAATAATAAATTTACACAAAGGTCTCTAGACTTATCACCTAAAGACTTAGGGTCTTTAATAGCATTTACGGCTTTATCAACTAATACAATTGCTCCAAATGCAAGAGCAATAGAAGCCATAGCTACAAGGAATACAACACCAAATGCAACCAATGGGACTGCCGCGATAGTTGCAACAAGAGCTTTTAAACTTAAAGCCACTGTACTATCCATTATCTTGCTAATTGCACCCTCTTTACCCATAATTCTTGGAATCATATTATCGTCTGTAATAAGAGCGTCAATAGCCTTTAATAAAAGTATATTTATGGTCATGGAAACAAATGCAATAACCAATGCTACTGAGGCAACTGCAATTGCAAGAGAACCTACCAATGCGAGACCTGCGGTTTTCAAAAATTCTTGTGTACCAAAAGCCGCAAAAAATTTAATTATCTTTGCTACAGCAACATCCATCCATTCACCTGTTCCTATAAAGAAACTTATAAGTGCTAAAGAGAATAATGCAAAGTATAAAACAGTAAAACCTACAAACATAAGTCCTGCTGTAAGGATAAATGGCACCATAAGTATAACTAATGGTAAACAAGCTATCCCTAACTGAACAGTTTCCTCTAATACCATTTTTATACCGTCAATACCTTTTTTCAATTGTTCTTGGTCAACCTTTATATTACTTAAAACTAAAATTGCGGCTGCCATTGCCATATATCCAATTGCAACTAAAATTGCTACTAATGGGAATATTGCCAAAATAGGTACAGCATATGCCATAAGAGCACCTAATACTAATGTTACAGCCAAAACACCTATTACTGCTAAAATACTCAATAATGCAGCAGGTATTTTAGGAAGTACATTTGCCATAACTACAAAAGCTGCACCAAATAATATAAATGAAACAGCAAGTAATACTGCACCTACAGCCAATATTGCAAGGTTTTGGGCATTCTCACCAACCAGCTCTCCTGCCTCACCTGCTAGTCTAACAACTTCTCTTAATAACAACATTGCAGGGACAGAAACTGCTATAAATACAATAGATACTGATAATAATAAACAAGCACCTGCAAGTTTTTTAATGGACTCTGACATACTTGAAAGAGATTTTGCAAAATCTTCTTGTTTTTTAGCATCGGTTTTTTCTGACATCTGATTCATAGATTTTACAAAATTTTCAAATAATTCCACTCCAGCAGTTGCAGGTCCTTTTGGTATAAGTGCCAATAACATTGCGGCTTTTGCAAATTCTTTTAAACTTGAAATCATTGTTGCCATATTTCCACTATCGGCTATATTTATACCCTCTGAACCAGCTTGGGATTTATCCTTTGAAACTCCACCTTTTGTTAATTTTAAAATTAACGGGTCTAGAGCTTGTTTAATTTCATCTAATTTATAATAGATAAGTAAACTTCCTAATGCAGCAGTTTGGTCAATTTTTGACAAATCATTAGGTGTTACTTGACCTGATTTTGGTGGGGTAATTTTCTCTTCTGTTCCACCATTTACTACACCACTAAGTTGTTCAATATCATCATCAGAGAATATACTGGCAGCGGCGTCTTTTGTTTCTTTACCTTTCTTATTTTTACCATTTATTGCGTCAATAATTTCTTTCATTTCGTCGGTTAGACTTTTTTCTAATCTTTCAACCAACTTTTCAAGTGACTCTTCTTTATCGGTAACACCGTCTTTTGCAGAAGTATTTCCTGCTTTGATTGAGTCTATTGATTCTTTTATACCCCCTAAAGTTTCTAGGGTTTCTTGATTAACTGCCATATTTAATTAGTGAACGGGTGAATAGTATTGAAAAATTAAAAAACCCTACATAATTGTAGGGTTTTTCTATAATTACAAGTGGAAACTTCCAGAAGAAGGAATATTAGGAATCTGCACTTTTGGTGTTGCACTGTTAATACTTGATAATGCCTGACTTTGCAAAGAATTAATATTTGGGATATTATATTCTGCCTTTGCAGCCTCTTCCTCTTTCTTTTGTGCCTCTTGTTCCTTTTTATTTAAATTAACCAAAGTATTATACATACCATAGGTAATATAAAATGGGAGTTTCAATAACTCACTGAAAGAAGTTGATGTCTCTTTAGTCAAAGTCAATAACAGTTCCATCAGATTCGTTATTTCCCATGGCCTGAAGAATAACAGGAAGACGAAAGCTATATTCGTATTCCACCTCCCGGTTTGTAATTGGGCTGATAATTTTAATTTTATCTGGTAAACCTATTTTAACACTGTTAAATGCCTCATTAATTTTTTTAAATGTAGGCAAATCCAATTCAGGGTCTTGTGCCATTTTATATTTTTCACTAAGGGTTAAGTTTGAAACGTCCTGACCACGGAATTCAATCAAATGAAGTGCCCTAAGAGCTGTCATAGAAAAAGCATTTCTTTTCATAACATAGTCATTATACCTTTTCATATCTTCTTTTGTTGGTTTAGGGATAGAAAGTAAATTAATATTTTCTCCTTCCCTAAATCTTCTCCTCATATCCTCAGCGTCTTTAAGCATTTGAGTAATAGGTTCAAATTTTCTATCCTCATCTGCCCAAAATTCTTCTACATAATTCTTGAGAACAATTGTATCACCATACCTAGGCATAGCATACTTACAAGAAAATCCATTAGGTTTTGTTACTGTTGCGGTTTTTGTTGCTTTTGCAGGCTTTTTATAAGGGACAACTTTATTTAAGTCAATATCAAATGTTGGCTTCCACTGACCTGTTTTAAGGTCTCTTTCAATCTGCTTAAACTCTGCAGACTCTCTTCCACCATTTTGTTTTGCAAGAAAATCCATATCCTCTTTAGTAGGTGTATATTCTTGCCCTTTCATAATCGGATTATAGAATGTCTTGTAAAGAGTAAATACAGTTTCAGTTACTTCCTTGTCAGTAAAGTTTTTAACAGAAACATCTTTTTCCCAAATAAGGTCATCTAGCATATTTGCCGTCCTAACAATTACTTCACTATCGTCTGCAATTGCAAGGTTCAAAATATCCTCAGTATTAAAGTCTCTCATATGAAAAACTTTAGGTGCATAATACTCCCCCTCTTCAGAGAGTTCTACAGTAATATAACCTGCTGGGATTTCTTCAATTTCTTTTACTTTTTCTTGTGTTTCTTTAAGAAGCTCTTCTACTGATGGTTTACTAGGTTTGAAACCATAATTTTCGTCAGAATCTCTAATTTCTGCCATTAAAAATTTTCCTCCAAATTAAAATACTCTATGAATTAGTCGAGTTTCAAAAAATGAAAAATTTAGCAATTTTCAAGAAATAATTGTATCTCTTTTTTTGTATGAGAACTAGTAAAAAACTCTAATTTAGACTTGTCACTTGTTATGAAGTTTGATAATGTTACATATCTATCAAATATTTTACTACCAATAAGTGCTTGACAAAAAAGATTTTTAATATATAAAAATATATTAATACTATCCTCAACATTCTGTTGTTCTATGGGAGTCTTAATATAATTTTTAACCAAGTCTACTCCCTTAACTTGTAATTGTTCAACTTTTTTTCTTGACTCTAATATCATAAATCTAGAACTTCTAGTTCCATACCTCCTTTTAAAATTACGTCCCTAAATCCAAATCGTCTATAGAACCTTAAAAGGTCTCTGTTTCTAATTTGTAGAGATAAGGTCTCATATCCACTTCTCCTAGAGATATCAATAAATCTATCTACTATTGAAGTACCTATATTTAAGTTTCTTAATGGTTCTGCAACTTCTAATACACTTAAATGTATATTCTGCCCACCTAAATATTTGTTTTCAGTAACGCAAACTAATCCTAACCAAGTTTCTTTTTCCTCAGCAGTACTGAATGAATCGTCAGTAATAAAAAACCATTCATATTTTTCTGTCCTAAATTCAGGGCACCCTATATAGTCCACAGAAAAAGGGAAATATCTTGAGAACTTATCAATTTGATTAAAAAGTACTTCTGCTCGTATAGGATTAAAATTAATCATCTTCACCCAACCTATCAAAATTATTTTCGGGTACTGCATACCTTTGGCTTCTAAAAAGTACTTTATTTCTCCAAAAGTTAATATATATATACTTTATATCTTTTGGAAGTGCAGCATTTTCTAATTCCAATAAATACTTTGACCCTTTAATTTTTAACTCTTGTACAAAGTCCTGGAATTGAATAATTTGATTATTTGTGGCTGGCCATTCTGTGTCAAAGTCTAACTGTGACTTTATTTCACTTGGATTATCTATTTCAATACCGTTAAGAATAAATATTTCTGACATTTCATCTATTTCGGCATTTAACTCTATCCATAATTCATTTGATAATGTACGAATTGTGTCGAAATCTTTACCCATACAGTGAAGATAAATATATTTGAGGTCATTTGCAAAAGCCTGTGCATAATATACAATCTTATTCAAGTTGTCCATAATTATTTAGTTATAATGGTCCAGTAATAAGATAGTCATATCATTTTACTAATTAAATTATATGAGAATTAAATTTACAAAATTACCAACAACAGTAGAAACTATAAAAGTCAGTTTAGATGGTGGTCAATCTTTTACAGACTATATCATTGCGGACATACGAGATGACGGAATTTCTTTAAGTGACGACCAAGATTACGAAAAAATCCAAATTAAAGGTCCTGCAAATGTTCTTAAAAACTTAGATGTTATTTCAAGTGTAAAAATTGAAGATGGTTATCTAAAGAGTGAACTTGTAGGTACATCTTTGTATCTCACTATCTTATAGGTGGTTTATATGGCTACACAAGTTACAAATGTTTATATAAAGAAAAAAAATGACACTGAATGGACTGAGTTAGAAAAAGTGTTTGAAAACGATGTTTTAAAATTTCAGAAATCACCAATAAAGAATGCTTACTATGACTATACAAAAGTTGTGTTATGGATGGCTGCGGTAAATGCAGAATATTATTCTGTACAGAATACATCAAGTTATACGGTTACTGTCACATTTAATAATGGGGTTGAGATTACTTTTGCCCCAAGTGAAATAGGAACTTATACGGTATTAGTTACACCTGTAAAAGTCAGAATCGGTGATAATCCTACTGTCTCATTGGCAGCTGATGGTTTTAATTGGTATAACAACAATGTGCCGTATAATTATCACCCTGCTGAGTACATAAGAGAATTGTACGTGAATTGAACCCTCTGACGAACTAAAGAAGTGGCATTTTTCTTGCCATTATAAATAAAAAAGGCTGGGACTTCACCCAGCCTTAATTATTATTTTTTAAGAGTTAGCCTCTTTTTTGAGCATTTTTATAAATAGTCTCAAACAACTTTTTCTTCATATATTTCTTATAGATAGACTTAAAGATAGACTCATTCACGTTTAAGATTTTTGTATTATCAATATCATCTTCATCAACATTATCCCAATTTGAAAGGTCTTCTTCACTTCTAACACCAGCGTCTTTTGCCAATGCCTTATTTATTCTTTCCATACTTGCCTTATGTCTTTCATTCTCTTCATCTTCAGCTTTTTTTGCAGTATTATCCAAAAGTTCTCTTATTTCTGGTGTTTTCTTTAAGAGAGAAGTAATAGGACTATACGCATATGTAGAAACAATGGCGTTCATATTATAATCACAAGCATCCATAATCATATTTTCACCAAGTTCTATTAGGTTTTCATTTTCTGTACCTTCAAGAGGCTTACTATATTTATCCCATTTATCAAGACTTCTCTGAACATAGTTATTATCTACAAGATACCAATATCCTACACCCTTAGTTTGAATACTTCTTATTTCACTCTCTGTATGAGGCTTAAATGTAAGAGGTATAGTAGCAGACTTATCTGGAGTACCCTCAAACTCATCAAAGATTTTTTTCAAATTATTAAGAATCTTAGTTCTATATACTTCACCACCAAAGTGATTAACTAATCCCATAAAGAAATCAAGTATTCCATACTCCTTTAATTTTTTAGAAACCTTGATTGATAATTGTGTTAACGAACCTTTTGCAGGTCTTCTATCTGAAGTAAATATACCAGCCCAGTTATTAATATGTTTACCCTTAGGGTCAATATGCCCACTGCCTACTGCATTAAGGATAATTGTTCCAGGACAACAAGGATATTCAATCATTGCAGCCATATATCTTAAAATTGGGTAAGTATCATTGAAGTTTTCTACTTCATCAGTTAACCAATATTTTTCTTTCTTAAAGAAAGCTTCAAGACTCTGATTAAGTGCAATTTTGTCTTCTGGAGAATCAATATATGCCCCAGACTTAAACATCTCTTTTTCAAGTCTACTTGCACCTGACTTTTCATCAACCTGACTTTGCATTTCGTCTGCAGAAACAGTATGAGTAGAACTTAAAGTTCTTATTTGCTGCACACCTATTATTTTCCTATAATAGTTAAATCTTAATCTAATCTGATACCCTATCCAGTTCATAAGACAAGTTACACTATCATCATAGTGGTCCATATTAAATGCCTTAGCAGATGAAAGATATTCCTGAGTTTTAGTGTCAAGAAGTAATCCCTTGTCTACATTTAATGTTCCCTTTCCTGGATTAGTTTTAGACAATTCCGCAATATCTTCCTCTGTTATTCCTTCACCGTCTTTATTAGGGTTGTCTCTAACCCTACTAAGATTACTTGTTGCCCTAACAGTGTCCCAGAAGCCTTCTGTTAAGAATAACATACCTAATGTATAGAACCAATCTAAGTCCAAATCTTCAGGGGCACAAGCCAAAGTTTTTGCCAATCCCCACTTACGTCTTAATCTATCTTGTGTAGGATTATCACTATTAACACTAGGTCTTAATACGTCAAACATACCTTGTCTAATATTATATGAAAATTGAACCAAAAGGTAGGTTCTAATCTGTTCTACATTTATAGGCTCGTCAGAAACAATCAAATTCCCGTCTTTATCCTCCCAAGCAGGTCTTGCCAACACTGCTGGTTGAGGACCTTTACCCATTAAATAAATATAAGTATTTAAAAGAATTGCCTCATTTTGAATACCAATTCTTTCATAGTCAGGGTCAGAAATAACAATTTTAATTTTTTGACCTGTTGTAAGTGCAGCCTTCATATCCCAAGTGTCTTTTTTAATATTTGGGGCGTTCTGAAGAAGGTCTTTTCCATATGTATGAATTTGAGCGTTGCGTACATCTTTACTAAGTGACTTAGTACCCTTATCATTACGGCTAAAATCTATATTACTATCAAAGTAGTCGTCAGGTACAGTATTATAATTTTCAGCCTCAGGCTTTTCAATATCCTCTCTTTTTTTACTAGTAAAAGGCTCATATACGTCACAAGCTAAAATAGCATCATTAATAGCTTTATCAGATAACTTTAATGACGATGATTTAGCAATTTTTTTAAGAACATCACCTACTTCACTATTTAGCTGTACTTCACTAAATCTTATTCTTTTTTCCATTATTAATTCCTCTTAAAAAATAATATTTATACATAGTTAGTTATATTTAAGGTAAAATCAATTAAAAAAGGCACCCAAATTGGGTGCCTTTAAGAATTAGTTAGCATATTTATCAAGGAAAGTCATTATCTCCTGACTAACCTCTACATTAGTTTCTAGTTTTTTAGCCTGAATATCCTCTTCAAGAGACGCAACAATTTTTCTCTGTTTTTCATAAGTTTCCAACAATTTTGAAAAATCAATCCTTATTGTGGAAGTCTCATAATTAAGAGACTTCATAGTAGACCTAGTCTTATTAACTTCACTATCCAATTTTTTAAGAAAATCATCCTCATATTTAAGAATTACTACCATACTAGAAACTTCTCTTGCGTCAAGCAAGATATTTTCGATACTAGTAAGAACATTTGAGCAGTCCCAATAGAATTTAATCTGTGTAAAATAATCGTCACCGTCAAACTCTACCCAATCTTCTTGAGTATCTAATTTTTTTGCTGGATAAAAACCATCTAATTTTTTCCACTCTTCATCTGCACGCTGTCTTAGTCTACACGCAATTCTTTCTAACTTGGCATATGTCATTTCCCGTCGTCCTCCTTATTTAAATTCAAAAAATACTCTACTTCATTATAATACTGCTGCATTACCTTGTAGAGTTCCCCCTCTGTACCTGCAACTGTGAACTTTTTAAATAAAAGTTTAAAAATTTCAGTTTTTGCAAAGTCTTCAAAGTCCATTTATTTTCACCTCATAAATAAGTTTTTGCTTTTTCCACTAAGTCATCAAATGCCTTCTTTGAGGCAATATAACATTTATCAATAGACTGTTGCGTTATATTTTCATTTACTGCAACATATTTTAAAATATCATCTATACTATGATGTCTTCCAGGACCATTGTCGTCCAATTCTAATAATCTCAAAAAAATCTTGAGCTCAAGTTCATCAAGTCTTATAGCACATTTGGCAAAGAAATCTACTTTCTCTACATTTTGTTCAGTTATAACATCACCAAGTTCTTTCTGCCATTCTTCTAATTTCATTTAGGTTCCTCCAAAAAGCTTGGAATAATATCCTTTATTGTAGTTATATCCACAGTAGTATTTTCAGATAAGTATTTTACAAAATCAGTAATATTTTTTTCTTGAAGGCCTTTAAGACCTTTAGGTGCTACACCACAACACTGAGCCTCAATACAATACCCACGAGTTTTGCAGGACGGAACAAAATAGTTATCTGCAATCCATTTCCATTCTTCGGAATATACAGACATCTTATTTTTAAGTTCAATACATAATTGACGAATCTCTTTATATGCACGACTGCAAAGTCTTAACTCCATAAAATGGATTAATGCCCTAACATTTAATTTCCATACTATGTCAGTATTCATTCCTAATGGTAAAATATTTGCAGCATCTTCTTTATTTACATCTAAACTTTCTAATTCATTATAAGTTTCCATTATTTTCTTATAACCTTTAAAAAGAACGTCTGTTTGGGTCGTATCAAGACCATACGGATAAAAAAAGTCCTCTCTAGGATTCATATCCTTTGCGTCAACATATCTGGTACTACTTTGTAAAAAAGTTGTTCCCACACAATGTCTTGATAATTCACGAATACAACGCGCAGAATATCCGTCTATTGTACAATAAATATCGGGAAATTCCTCAACTCGACCATGATTACTTTTAATACAAAACTTTGCACGTTTTATATTTTCTTCGGGATTAGTAGTATTACTTCCCCAACAGTATCCTGCACATGCCCCTATCATGTTTAAAGGGTCTTTATAAGTCCAAGGTAAAATTTTTATCATTATTTCTCCGTCTTAAAATATTTTTAATCTATATTATTTTTTAGATATATAAATATATTAACATATTGTGCATATTCTTATGTTTGGATAAAGACTAAATATTTTTCTACACTCGTTTACTATAAAAAGGTATATCCTATATAATAGGATATACCTTTTTAGAAATGAATTATTCTGTCTTAGGCAATTCTAAGTCTGTGCCTTTGCCAGCAAGTTTACTACCTACGAAAGCACCAAGAAGTGTTTTAAGGTCAATACCCATTGTCTGACCAAGACCCTCTGAAACCTGTGTAACATTCTTCATAATATCACTTTGCAACTTTGAAGAGTCTCCACCGTACATATAAATCTTGTCAACACTCTGGTATGCTTTACCTGCTGCCTCTGCAATCTTTGGCAACTGTTCAAAGTAAACTTTAAGTGCGTCAAGTTGCATTTGTTGTTTAGCAGCATCACCATATTCTTTAAGTGCCTCTGCCTTTTCACGCATACCATCAGCTTCTGCAACAAGTTTAGCTTTAATTGCCTCGGCTTCTGCCTCACCTTGTGCCTGAACAGCCTCTGCAAGAGCTTTCTTACCAGTTGCTTCATTTTCCATTGCAGCTTTATCTGCCTCTGCTTTCTTCTGTCTCTGATAAGCCTCTGCCTCAGCTTGTTTTTGAAGTTCAAATGCTCTTGCCTCAGCCTCTTTCTGACGAGTATACAAATCTGCGTCGGCTTTTTGTAATGCTGCATACTTATCTGCCTCTGCTTGTTTCTTGATTTGTGCGTCAAGAGTTTGTTCCTGGACTTCTACTTCTTTACGACGGATTTCTACCTCTTTTTCCTGCTTTGCAATATTTGCGTTTGCAGTTGTAATTTCAAGAGTTTTCCTCTGTTCCTCAAGTTGAATCTTATATGCTGCATCTGCCTTTGCCTTTTCAGTACCCGCTTTTGCGTCCAATTCAGACTTCTTCAATGCAAGTGCATTTTCTTTAATAGCAATCTGTGTATCAGACTCAATCTTTGCGTCATTTGCCTCTTTACGAGCCTTAGCTTGTTCAACAGCAATTTCCTTTTCAGACTGTGCCTTTGCAATTGCAGCCTTTTTACGAATTTTAGTAATGTTATCAACACCAAGGTCTT
>Ga0233366_1000162_pt1 | contig 27891 bp, 28 predicted proteins | sample ElkDunMinimDraft_23_FD_191536 | JGI IMG/M metagenome (GOLD analysis project Ga0233366, IMG submission 191536) | Fecal eukaryotic communites from dung pellets of Tule Elk in California, USA - Elk Dung C4 | ecosystem: Host-associated > Mammals > Digestive system > Large intestine > Fecal | place...
GGTGGGTGAAGGCGCCAAGGCCTCGCTGAGCGCCTTCGATCACCTGATCCGGACTTCGGCACCGGCATAAGCGGCAAAGCGCCAAAGCGTAAAAAAGGGAGCGACCCGAAAGGTCCGCTCCCTTTTTCAACTCCGCCTGGCAGACGTCACCGCTAGGTGTCCTGCACCATCACGCAGCAATTGCGACCGGTACTCTTGGCTTCGTAAAGCGCCTGGTCGGCACGTCGCAACAGACGCTCGTAATCTGGGTGTCCATCGTGAAGGGCGATGCCGATACTGACAGTGATTTTAATCACCTCGCCATGGGCCAGGCGGAAGCTGTCACTGGCTATGCGTTGGCGCAGTTTTTCGGCCGCCTGAACAATTCGCGCTGCATCTATATCCACCAACACCAGCAGAAATTCTTCACCGCCCAAGCGGAACGCATAATCGCCGCCGCGGGTGTTGTTCGAGAGGCTGGTCGCGACCTGTTGCAGCACTGCGTCACCGCCGTCATGGCCATAGGCGTCGTTGATCTGCTTGAAGTGGTCGACATCAACCATCAGTACGCCGAACGAGCCCCCCGCCTTTCGGCTGTAGAGCATCTCCTTGGTCATCACCACTGGCAGAAATTTGCGGTTGAGCAGACGTGTCAGAACATCACGGCCGGCTTCCAATTCGCTCGCCTGCTCGAACAGGTTGTCGAGCAGGAAGCGGATCGAGCGAGTCTGCTCGCGAACACGGTGCAGCATCCCCAGGCTGCCCTGGCCTTTTTCGGTTTCGGCGAGTACCTGCAACTCCTGGTCGATCTGCAGGATGTAATCGAGAATGCTGGCTGATTCGGGGGAACCCTGGAATGCGTGAGCGGCCTTGTGGCGAAACCATAGGCCGAACTCGGAGCCGGTCAGACGCGGCAGGTTTTCAAGGCTGCTGCCGACCGCCAGCTCGAACATCAGCTGATTTTCCCAATCCAGCAGCGCCGAACGCTGACGTTCCTTCTCCGCGCCCTGGTTCTGCGAAACCGAGAACAGCCGGTAGGCTTCTTCGGCCCGCGAATTGCGATCGTGCGATTGAGAATAGGCGAGGCAGATGATCTCGATCGCGAGGTCGACAATATCGGCACCCAAGCGGGCTGCGGCACGCCTTAAGAGCGCGGACTCCCCTCGCTGCTCGATAAGGCTGCGCAGCCGACCTTTGAGATGGCGCGCCCCGCGCAGCACTAGGCTGACCGGGATCTCGATGCGCGCATGGACTTCGCCAATGGTCCGCTGAAGACCGATGACCGCCGCAATATCACCCTGCGCGCTGGTGGTGAGTACGGTGTTCACCCAACGTTCCATGGAGCGGCTGAGACGGTTCTGCACCTGTTCATGGGAAAGGAATACCGCTGCACTCGGGTCAGCCAGCATCTGCTCGTAGAAATAAGCGGCCAGCTCCTGATCGTTCTGCTTCGCTACGTCCCGCAATACTGCGGCGGCTTCAAGGGAGAACTGAGCCAACAGTCGGCGCCATTCATCCGCCAGTTGTTCGTTGGAAATATGCTGCACGTGACCAGATCTCGATGGTGTCCAGGTTGGCATCCCTGCCCCATCCTGAGAATGATTGATTAGCTCGCGTCGCGGGCCTGTTGCTCCAGGATACGTACCTGGGCGTTGATCCAATCTTCGGCGCGCTGGTTGAGCTCAGCGACTGCCCGAGGACCTTCGCTTTCGGCATACAGCGCCGGGCCGATGCAGACGTGGATAGTACCGGGCCGCTTGCCCCAGCCAGACTTGGGCCAGAACATGCCGGCGTTGTGGGCAATCGGTAGTACCGGCAGACCGGCATTGGCCGCCAGCGCCGCGCCGCTGCGTGAGAACTTGCCCTGCTGACCGACCGGAACCCGTGTGCCCTCGGGGAAGATCAGTACCCAGGCGCCCTGCTCCAACCGTTCATGGCCTTCCTTGGCCACTTGTCGCAAGGCGGCCTTGGGATTGTCACGGTCGATGGCGATGGGCTTGAGCAGCATGATTGCCCAGCCGAAGAACGGCACCCGCAGCAGCTCGCGCTTGAGGACCTGTGTTAGTGGCTCGAAGTAGGCCGAAAGAAAGAAGGTCTCCCAGGTGCTCTGGTGTTTGGCCAGGATTACACAGGGGCGCGACGGAATATTCTCGGTACCCTGAACTGCATAATCCAGGCCGATCAGCGACTTGCCCAACCACACGGCGCAGCGGCACCAGTTCTGCACTACGAAGCGATAGCGCATGCGGAACGACATGAAGGGCGCACAGACCAGGCACACCAGGCACCAGGCGAACGCGGTGAAGGCCAGCAGAAAGTAGAACAGCGCAATGCGCAACGGATACAGAAGGCTCATCGAGAATTCTCGAGCAGGTGATCGACAACTGCGGCCAGGTCATCGAAGACCTTGGTGCCGGATGGAAGCGCACCTTCCAGCGTGCGCAGACCTTTGCCTGTCTTGACCAGGTAGGGTTTGCCGCCAAGTAGCAGACCGGCATGCAGGTCGCGGTGGCTGTCGCCAACGACCGGCACCCCCTTGAGGTCAGCCAGGCCGAAATGCTCGGCGATGGTACGAAACATCCCGGGCTTGGGCTTGCGGCACTGACAGCCATCGTCCGGACCATGCGGGCAGTGCACGATCAGGTCGATGCGCCCGCCCTGCTCCATCACCAGCTGCTGCATTTTGAAATGCATGTCGGCAAGGGTGGATGGGGTGAACATGCCCCGCGCCAGGCCAGACTGATTGGTGGCCACGGCCACCGTCCAGCCCGCCCGGTTCAGCCGTGCGATGGCCTGCAGCGACCCCGGAATCGGGATCCATTCCTCCAGCGTCTTTACGTAGTCGTCGGAGTCTTCGTTGATGACGCCATCGCGGTCGAGCACGATCAGTTTCAACGGCTTAGCCAAGTGCGGAAATATCGGCGACGCCAAGGAACAGTCCTCTCAACCGGGCCAGTAGAGCATAGCGATTGGCCCTTACCGAAGCATCTTCGGCATTGACCAGTACCGCCTCGAAGAAGGCATCCACCGGAGCCCGCAGGTGCGCCAGACGCTCGAGCGCCTCGCGATACTGGCGGGCTTCGGCCAAGGGCTGAACCGCCTGTTCGGCCTGTTGCAGTGCCGAATACAGCGAGAACTCGGTGGCGTTGTCAAACCAGCGCGGCTCGACGGTCTCCGGTAGCTTCTCCTCGAACTTGCTCAGCAGATTCGAGACGCGCTTGTTGGCAGCTGCCAGCGCTTCTGCCTCGGGCAGCTTGCGGAAGGCCTGCACGGCCTGCACGCGTTGATCGAAGTCCAACGCCGACGCCGGGGACACGGCGCGAACCGAAAGGTAAGACGCCACCTCGACACCCTCGTCCTCGTAACGGGCACGCAAACGTTCGAAGATGAACGCCAGTACCTGATCGGACAGCCCGCTCGCCTTCACCTGATCGCCGAACTGATCGATCGCGAAATTCACCGCCTTGACCAGGTCAAGATCCAGCTGTTTTTCGATCAGAATGCGCAAGATACCCAGCGCAGCACGGCGTAAAGCGTAGGGGTCCTTGCTACCGGTAGGCAGCATGCCGATCCCGAAGATGCCCACCAGGGTATCCAGCTTGTCGGCTACGGCGACGATTGCGCCGGTCTGGGTACTGGGCAGCTCGGCGCCAGCGCCGCGCGGCATGTATTGCTCGTTCAGTGCCAGGGCGACGTCTTTCGGCTCGCCGTCATTCAGTGCGTAGTAGTAGCCGGCGATGCCTTGCATCTCCGGGAACTCGCCGACCATTTCCGTGGCCAGGTCGCATTTGCTCAAGAGACCGGCGCGGGCAGCGCGACGAACGTCGCCGGCGGTGTTCTCGGCGATGAATGCGCACAGGCGGGAAACCCGCACGGCCTTGTCGTAAACGCTGCCGAGCTGGGCCTGGAAAACCACGTTCTTGAGGCGCTCGTTGAAGCTTTCCAGCGGCTGCTTCTTGTCCTGCTTGAAAAAGAATTCAGCGTCGGTAAGGCGTGGGCGCACCACCTTCTCGTTACCGGCAACGATTTGCGCAGGGTCTTTCGATTCGATGTTGGCCACGGTGATGAAGCGCGGCAACAGCTTGCCGTTGGCATCGAGCAGGCAGAAGTACTTCTGGTTGTCCTGCATGGTGGTGATCAGCGCTTCCTGCGGCACTTCGAGGAAGCGTTCCTCGAAGGAGCAGACCAGTGGCACCGGCCATTCCACCAGTGCGGTCACTTCATCCAGCAATGCCGGCGGCACGATGGCCGTGCCGTTCTGCTCGGCGGCCAGCTGTTCCACACGCTTGGCGATCAGTTCGCGGCGTTCGGCGAAATCGGCGATCACATGGGCGCCGCGCAGATCTTCCCGATAGCTCGAAGGCTTGGATATGCGCACCTGGCCCGGATTGTGGAAGCGGTGGCCACGGGATTCGCGACCGGCGCGCTGGGCGAGGATTTCGCAATCAATGACCTGCTCTCCGAAGAGCATGACCAGCCACTGGGTTGGGCGTACGAACTCTTCCTTGCGGGCTGCCCAGCGCATGCGTTTGGGGATCGGCAGATCGTTCAGCGAAGCCTCGACGATGCCGGGCAGCAGAACTGCTGCCGGCTGGCCTTCGATGGTGCGGCTGAATTTGAGCTTGGCGCCACTGCGATCGATCTGCGCGAGATCGACACCGCACTTGCGGGCGAAGCCCAGCGCGGCCTGGGTCGGCTCACCTTCGGCATCGAAAGCGGCCTGGATCGGCGGGCCGTCGAGGTTGACGCTGCGGTCGGGCTGCTGGGTCGCCAGTTGCTCGACCAGCACGGCCAAGCGGCGCGGTGCGGCGTAGCTCTGCACCCGTCCATGGCTCAGACCGGCATCTTTCAGGCCTTTCTCGACGCCACTGCGAAAGGCTTCGGCCAGCTTGCCCAACGCCTTGGGCGGCAGTTCTTCGGTACCCAGCTCGACCAGAAAATCTTGTGCACTCATTCTGCAGCCTCCAGCTTGGCCAGTACTTCGTCACGCAGGTCCGGGGCGGCCATCGGGAAGCCCAGCTTGGCCCGTGCCATCAGATAACTCTGGGCAATCGAGCGTGCCAGGCTGCGCACGCGCAGGATGTACTGCTGGCGCGCGGTCACCGAGATGGCACGGCGGGCATCGAGCAGGTTGAAGGTGTGCGAAGCCTTGACCACCATTTCGTAGGCCGGCAGCGGCAGTTCAAGGCCGATCAGCCGGTTGGCTTCGCTTTCGTAGAAGTCGAACAGCTCGAACAGCTTCTCGACGTTGGCGTGTTCGAAGTTGTAGGTCGACTGCTCCACCTCGTTCTGGTGGAACACGTCGCCATAGGTCACGGTGCCGAAGGGGCCGTCGGCCCAGATCAGGTCGTAGACCGAGTCGACGCCCTGTAGGTACATCGCCAGGCGCTCGAGACCGTAGGTGATCTCGCCGGTGACCGGGTAGCACTCGACGCCGCCGACCTGCTGGAAGTAGGTGAACTGGGTGACTTCCATGCCATTGAGCCAGACTTCCCAGCCCAGCCCCCAGGCGCCGAGGGTCGGCGATTCCCAGTTGTCCTCGACGAAGCGCACGTCGTGTACCAATGTGTCGACACCGATGCGGCGCAGCGACTCCAGATACAGATCCTGGATGTTGTCCGGGTTGGGCTTGAGCACCACCTGGAACTGGTAGTAATGCTGCAGGCGGTTGGGGTTTTCACCATAGCGGCCATCGGCCGGGCGGCGCGAGGGCTGGACATAGGCAGCGTTCCAGGTCTCGGGACCGATGGCACGCAGGAAGGTCGCGGTGTGGAAGGTACCGGCGCCCATCTCCATGTCGTAGGGCTGCAGAACCACGCAGCCTTGCTCTGCCCAATAGCTCTGCAGGGCGAGGATCAGGTCTTGGAAGGTGCGCACGGCAGGCGTAGGCTGGGTCAAAATTTCACCTGTGCTGGGCTTCAACAGAAAGCCTCGGAGTATACCCGATTAGCATGCTTTCCCGGCGCAGGCGCTTGCGTTTGGAGGGGATCTTTTAATCCTGTCAGGACGAGCCTATGCAGCGTTGTGCCTGGTGCAGCGACGATCCGCTGTATATCGATTATCACGACCACGAATGGGGCGTGCCCACCCGCGATCCGCAGGTGCTGTTTGAGTTTCTGCTGCTTGAGGCGTTTCAGGCCGGGCTGTCCTGGATCACCGTGTTACGCAAGCGTGAACGCTACCGCGAGGTGTTGTTCGGCTTTGATGCGCAACGCTTGGCGCGCATGACCGATGCTGATATCGATGAGCGGATGCTCGACCCCGGCATCATCCGCAACCGCCGCAAACTGGAGGCGGCGCGCAACAATGCCCAGGCCTGGCTGCGGCTGGAGAATCCGGTGGGATTCATCTGGTCGTTCGTCAACGGACGGCCCCTGGTCAATCACTTCTCTGCGCGCGATCAGGTACCGGCGGTTACCGCCGAGGCCGAGGCGATGAGCCGTGCGTTGAAAAAAGCGGGCTTCAGCTTCGTCGGCCCGACCATTTGCTACGCCTACATGCAGGCTTGCGGCATGGTCATGGACCACACCAGCGATTGCCATCGTTATGCCCTGCTCGCCCGCCCATCGAACCCTGACGCTGAAGAAGAGGATGAGAGCGCTTCGGCGTAAGCCACTGCCCGGAAGCAGTTACACTAGTGCCCTTTGCCTTTTCGGGAGAAGTCGTTGGATAAGTTCAAAGGTGCGTTGCTGGTCGGTTTTCTACGGCTGTTCGCATTGTTGCCATGGTCGATGGTGCAGCGCATGGGTTCGCTGATTGGCTGGCTGATGGCGAAGCTGCCCAACCGCTCGCGCGAGGTGGCGCGCACCAACCTGGCGCATTGTTTTCCGGAACTTGACGACGCACAGCTCGACCAGCTGCTGCGCGCCAGCCTGAAACAGATCGGCAAGACCTTCACCGAAAGCGCATGCGCCTGGATCTGGCCCGCGGACAAGACACTGCGTTTGATCAAGGAGGTCGAAGGCCTGGAAGTACTGGAGCAGGCACTGGCCTCCGGCAAGGGGGTGGTCGGCATTACCAGCCACCTGGGTAACTGGGAAGTGCTAAACCATTTCTACTGCGCGCAGTGCAAACCTATCATCTTCTACCGTCCGCCCAAGCAAAAGGCCGTGGATGAGCTGCTGCAGCAGCAGCGGGTGCAGCTCGGCAACCGTGTTGCGCCCTCCACTCGCGAGGGCATCATCAGTGTGATCAAGGAAGTGCGTCGTGGTGGTGCGGTGGGGATTCCGGCCGATCCCGAGCCCAGTGAAGGTTCAGGCGTATTCGTACCGTTTTTTGCGACCCAAGCGCTGACCAGCAAGTTCGTCCCCGGTATGCTCACTGGCGGCAAGGCGGTGGGTGTGTTCCTTCACGCCTTGCGGCTGGAGGATAGCTCAGGCTTCAAGGTGATTATCGAAGCCGCGCCGCAGGAGATGTACAGCGAGGATATCGATGAAGCCGTTGCCTCGATGAGCCGTGTAATTGAAAGTTACGTACGCCGCTGGCCAAGTCAATACATGTGGACCATGAAACGCTTCAAGAAGCGTCCGACCGGCGAAGCTCGCTGGTATTGACCAAGGAAAACAATAAGTAGACCAGGAGGGATCCGTGACAAACCAGCGCATGCACCCCCGCGCCAGCATGAAATGCCGAATCCGCATCAGCCACGAGTCCTTCGGCGATGTTTTGGCGCAGACCCGCGATCTTTCCGAGAGCGGCGTCTACGTCAAACACCCTGACCTGGTTTCGCTGCAGCTGGGCGCCATCGTCCGTGGCCAGGTTCAGGACCTGCCGATTCCAGCGCCAGAGCTGATGATGGAAGTGATGCGAGTGGATGCCGAGGGCGTCGGGTTGCGCTTCATCCTGGCGGACTGAGCTTCGTCAGTTACTGGGCGGTGACGACTTTTCCAGCTTGCGCAGGAACACCGTCATCTCCTTTTCGGCCTGCTTGTCGCCATGCCCCTGCGCGGCAACCAGGCCTTGTTCCCAGGCCTTGCGCGCCTCGTCTGGGTCGCCGATTTTCTGCAACGCCTTGCCGAGCAGCTTCCAAGCGGCCGAATACTTGTCATCCAGCTCGACGCAGCGCCTGAGATGCAGTATTGCGCGATCGGCATCGCCTGCATCCAGATAGCCCTTGCCCAGACCAAAGCGCAGCATGGGATTGTCCCTGCCCTGCGCCAGCATGTTTTCCAGGGACTCAAGCATGGTTATTACCTCGCGACGTGACAGGGCGGCGAGAGCGGCGCCTTAATCGACACGCTAATACGCGTCGTTGACCGCACTGAGAAACGCCCGGGTGCGCTCTTGCTGCGGGTTGTTGAACAACTCATCGGGACTGCCTTGCTCATGTATGCGTCCCTCATTGAAGAAGCATACGCGGTCGGCGAACTCCCGGGCGAACCCCATCTGGTGAGTCACCATCAGCATGGTCAGGCTGTGAGCATCTCCGAGCCGGCGAATCACGTTGAGCACTTCCCCGCATAGCTCCGGGTCGAGCGCTGAGGTGACTTCATCGAACAGCATCACCTTCGGCCGCATCGCCAGCGCTCGGGCGATGGCCACACGCTGCTGCTGGCCACCGGAAAGTTGTGACGGATAGTGATCAAGCTTGTCCTCCAGGCCGACCATGGCCAGCAGTTCCTCGGTACGTTCCCGCGCTTCGGTCTTGGACAGGCCGAGCACCTGCACCGGCGCTTCCATCACGTTCTGCAGTGCGTTCATGTGAGGAAACAGGTTGAAGCTCTGGAACACCATGCCGACCTTGCCACGCACGTTGCGCTGATGACGCGTATTGGCCCGCACCAGCTGGCCGCTGGAGTCGGGCATGTGCGTAAGCGGCTCGCCGTCCACCATGATCACGCCCTCATCGATGTCTTCCAGTGTCATCAAGGCGCGCAACAGCGTGGATTTGCCGGAGCCACTGGGACCGATGATGGCGACCTTCTCGCCGTTGTGCACGTCCAGATCAAGGTGGTCGAGCACCGTCAGGTCGCCGTAACGCTTGGTCACATCGCGAAACTGCACCATCGGCGCTGCTTGTATGGTTTCGATGATCGAGGCGGGATGGGATGTCGACATGTTCATCGGGCGAGCTCCATGCGGTTTTCCAAGCGGCGCACTAACCAGGCGAGGCCGAGACTGAGAATGAGGAAAAACAGGCCGACCATGGTGATCGGCTCCAGATAGCGGAAGTGCTCGGAGCCGATGTTCTTGGCTCGTTGCATGATTTCCACCACGGTGATGGCGGACAGCACAGGCGTGTCCTTGAGCATCGAGATCAGGTAATTGCCCAGCGCCGGCAAAATGGGCCGCAGCGCCTGGGGCAGGATGATCTTGCGATAGGCGGTGAGCGGCCTCATGTTCAGCGCGGTGACCGCTTCCCACTGTGCGCGAGGTACCGCATCCAGCCCGGCGCGATAGACCTCGGCGGTGTAGCAGGCGTAATGCAGGGCAATGCCGATGATTCCCGCCTGCAAGGCCGACAGGTTCAGCCCGAAATTGGGCATCACGAAAAACAGGAAAAAAACCTGTATCAGCAACGGCGTGCTGCGGATGAATTCGATCAGCCCAGTCACCGGCCACGACAGCCAGCGCTTACGGCTACGGCGGCCGACGGCAAGAAACAGCCCGAGCACGATAGCAATGGAAAAGCCGGCCAAGGTAATACCCACAGTCTTGAGTGAGGCATCCAGCAAGCTCGGCAGGATGGTCCAGGCAAACTCCCAGTCGAAGAAATTCATGACAGGCTTCCCCCGATGCGGCCACGGTTGAGCCGACGCTCCAGCGCACGCAGGGAGAAATTGATGATCTGTGCCAGTACGAAATAAATCACCAGCGCAAGGCCAAATATTTCCAGTGTCATCAGCGTTGCCTGGTCCAGCTGACGCGCGCGGAACGCCAGGTCCGACAAGGTAATCAGCGATACCAGCGAAGTGTTTTTCAGCAGCTCGATCAGCAAATTGGTTCCTGGCGGAATTGCCGCCAGCAGTGCCTGCGGCAGGATGATGCGTCGGGCGCGCTGCCAGGCTGTCATGTTCAGCGCCTGACAGGCTTCGAATTGGCCTTTGTGTACGGAGCGTATGGCGCCGCGCAGAACTTCCGCGCCGTAGGCGCCAATGTTCAGGCCCAAGCCGATCACGGCGACGTTGAATGCACTTAGGCTAACGTTGAACGGCGGCATCGGCAGCACGAAGTAGAGCCAGAACAGCTGCACCAGTAAGGAGCTGCCGCGGAAGATTTCGATATAGGCAGTCGCCAGCCAGCGCACCGGGGCAATCGGTGACAGCCGGCCGAAGGCGGCGATCAGTGCGGCGGCAATGGCCAGCAGGGAACCGAAGAAGGTGACTTGCACGGTTACCCAGGTTCCCTCCAGCAAAAGGGGTATTAGTTCATTCATGGCGAATATCCGGTAGACCCGAGAGGGCTGCGGCAAGGCGCCGCTGTGGCTACGAGACGGCCGCCGCGAGCGCCCGCAAGCACGCAGTTGTAAAGCGGTGCGGCGGACGTAGGCGAAGCGACTCTGCGATGGGGATACAACAGGGTTCATGTCCGTCCGCGCAGCAGTCGGTCGTGCGGGCAGCCAGGTCCTCTCAGGCGGAGCAGAGCTCCTCGGCCGTCTTGTCGGTGATGTTCGAACGGTCGAAGCCGAACGGTTCGATGGTCTTCAGGTGCTCGTCACTGCCCAGCCAGTTCTTCAGCTCGGCATTGACCGCGTCACGCAGTGCCTGGTCCTGAGGGCGGAAGGCCAGCGCGCCATAGCCGGTGTGGGCAGGATCGTCCTTGAAGTCGGTAGTGGCTTCGACCTGGTTGCCAGCTTTGTCGGCCAGCCCCTTCATGGTCAACTGGGTACCGATGGCAGCATCGGCGCGGCCGGCGCGCACGGCCTGCAATTGCGAAGTGGTGTCCGGAACCTGGACGATCTGTGAATCCTTGATGCCGGCCTTGCGCGCATAGGCCAGGTTGACCGTTCCGGACATGATCGCCAGTTTGGCATCCGGGTTGTTGGCGATGTCTTCATAGCTGCGCAGATTCTTCGGATTGCCGGCCTTCACCAACAGCGTATCCGGTAGTTGGTAATGCGGGTCGGTGAACAGTACCTGCTTGCAGCGCTCGGGGGTGATGTACATCCCCGCGGCGATGAGGTCGAAGCGGCTGGCGCGCAGGCCCGGAATCAGCGAGCCCCACTCGGTGAGAACGGGGTTGATGGTTTCGATGCCCATGCGCTGGAAGATCTTTTCGACGATTTCGGGGGATTCGCCGGTGACGCTACCGTCGGTGGCGGTGTACGCGAAAGGTGTTTCGTTGGCATAGCCGATGCGGACGCTACTACTGTCCTTGATCTTGGCCAGGGTGTCGGCCTGGGTCAGGCTGCTGATCGTGATACTGGCCAGGGCGGTACAGCCGATCAGAAGCCGGGAAATGGGTGAGATGGCGATGTTCCTCATGGTGTTTGTTTCTCCTGTTGTTATTCGATCGGCCGGTGGCTGAGCTTTGGAATAGGAGGCAATTCTGAGAACAGCAACGATGGGTGTTTTCGGGAGTGATTGCCTCGCTTGATCCTTGGACTGTGTGGATAGAAGTCGTTTTTCAGCCAGAGCTATAAAGCCGACCGACAATCAATCCAGCAGCCAATGGATGCGAACATCCGAAAGGGTTGACCGATCTAGCGGGAGTTTGTTCGCCAAAAAAAAGGCCAGGGCCGATGCGCTCGTCAGCCCCTGCATTAGGCTCAGGCCGCGCGAGCGCAACAGTGGGCTGGCTCAGAAGAAGGTCAGGCCAGCCTGGAACAGCCGTTCCACCGCACGGATCTGATTCTTGTCGACCAGAAACAGAATCACGTGATCGCCTGACTCGATCACGGTGGCATCGTGGGCGATCAGCACCCGATCGTCGCGGATTACCGCGCCGATGGTGGTGCCCGACGGCAGCACTATGTTGCTGATGGAGCGGCCGACCACCTTGCTCGAATGCGTATCGCCATGAGCGATCACCTCGATGGCTTCCGCGGCGCCACGGCGCAGCGAATGTGCACTGACGATGTCGCCACGGCGCACGTGGGTCAGCAGCGTGCCGATGGTGGCCAGTTGCGGGCTGATGGCGATATCGATCTCGCCGCCCTGCACCAGGTCGACGTAGGCCGGGTTGTTGATCAGCGTCATTACCTTGCGTGCGCCGAGGCGCTTGGCCAGCAAGGACGACATGATGTTGGCCTCATCGTCGTTGGTCAGCGCGAGGAATACATCGGCGTCGTTGATGTTTTCCTCGATCAGCAGGTCCCGATCCGAGGCACTGCCCTGCAGTATGACGGTGTTCTCCAGCGTATCTGAGAGATAGCGGCAGCGGGCCGGATTCATCTCGATGATCTTCACCTGGTAGCGGTTCTCGACGGCTTCGGCCAGGCGCTCGCCGATGTGGCCGCCACCGGCGATGACGATGCGTTTGTAATTCTCGTCGAGCCGGCGCATTTCGCTCATCACCGCGCGAATATTGGCCCTGGCGGCAATGAAGAAGACTTCGTCATCGGGTTCGATCACAGTGTCGCCTTGCGGCAGGATCGCCTGGTTGCGGCGGAAAATCGCGGCGACTCGAGTGTCGACGTTAGGCATGTGCTTGCGGATCTGGCGCAGCTCCTGGCCTACCAGCGGTCCGCCGTAATAGGCGCGCACTGCCACCAGTTGCGCCTTGCCGCCAGCAAAGTCGATCACCTGCAGCGAGCCAGGCTGTTCGATCAGGCGCTTGATGTAGTTGGTCACCACCTGCTCTGGGCTGATCAGCACGTCCACTGGTATCGCATCGTTGGCAAACAGGCCGGAACGGGTCAGGTAGGCCGCCTCGCGCACGCGGGCAATCTTCGTCGGAGTGTTGAACAGGGTGTAGGCGACCTGGCAGGCAACCATGTTGGTTTCGTCGCTGTTGGTCACCGCCACCAACATGTCCGCGTCGTCCGCGCCGGCCTGGCGCAGGATCGTCGGGAAGGAAGCGCGACCGAGCACCGTACGAATATCCAGGCGGTCACCTAGGTCGCGCAGGCGATCGGCGTCGGTGTCCACTACGGTAATGTCGTTGGCTTCGCTGGCGAGGTTTTCGGCAAGGGTACCGCCCACCTGACCGGCACCGAGAATGATGATCTTCACCTGTTCACTCCTGACGGCGCTGCCGTCGCCCCGGGGCGGTTGTTCCTAAGTTGTCGGAACGTCTGTTTTTGTGGTGCCGGATTCGGCGCTGATCTTGATCAGCTTGGCATAGTAGAAGCCGTCATGACCGCCGTCCTGCGGCAGCAGCTGGCGGCCGTGACTCTGCTTGAGCCCGAAGCTACCGCCCAGATCCAGTTCGCGCGCGCCAGGCGTGCGTGCCAGGAAGGCTTCGATCACCTCACGATTTTCCGTTGGCAACACCGAACAGGTGGCGTACAGCAGTACACCGCCAACCTCTAATGTGGGCCAGAGCGCATCGAGCATTTCACCTTGCAGGGCCGCCAGCGGTGCGATGTCTTGCGCCTGGCGAGTCAACTTGATATCGGGGTGACGACGGATAACCCCGGTGGCCGAACAGGGTGCATCCAGCAGGATTCGCTGAAACAGCTTCCCGTCCCACCAATCGCCCGTGGCGCGGGCGTCTGCTGCTACCAACGTGGCTTGCAGTTGCAGGCGCTCGAGATTTTGCTGCACGCGTAGCAGACGCTTGGGCTCCAGATCCAGAGCCAACACCTGCGCCAGCTGCGGTTCGCGTTCGAGCAGATGACAGGTCTTGCCGCCGGGCGCGCAACAGGCGTCCAGCACCCGCTGACCGGGTTTCAGGTCGAGCAGCACGGCCGCCAGCTGCGCCGCTTCATCCTGCACGCTGACCTGGCCTTCCGCGAACCCTGGCAACTTCTGGACGTCACAGGCTGTTAACAGGCGAATGCCGTCTTCACTGAATTCGCAGGGCTGGGCTTCGATCGATGCCGCCTGCAGCTGCGTCAGATAAAGGTCGCGGTTGGTTTGGCGGCGATTGACGCGCAGCATCATCGGCGGATGGGCGTTGTTGGCGGCACAGATAGCCTCCCAATGCTCCGGCCAGTGGGCCTTGAGTGCCTTTTGCAACCAGCGCGGATGCGCCACGCGGATCACCGGATCGTGCTCAAGCTTGGCTAGCAGTGCCTCGCCTTCGCGCTGGGCGCGGCGCAACACGGCGTTGAGTAACGCCTTAGCCCAGGGCTTCTTGAGCTTCTCGACGCAACCGACGGTTTCGCCGATGGCGGCGTGTGGGGGAATGCGGGTGTAGAACAACTGATAGAGACCGACCAGCAACAGCGCCTCGACGTCACGGTCTGCCGCTTTGAACGGCTTCTGCAGCAGTTCTGCGGCGAGGCCGGCCAGGCGCGGCTGCCAGCGGGCGGTACCGAAGGCCAGCTCTTGCGTCAGGCCACGATCACGTGCCTCGACCTTATCGAGGACCTCAGGCAGGCTGCTGCCCAATGAAGCCTTGCCGGCAAGCACCACGCCCAAGGCCCGAGACGCCGCTAGACGTGGGTTCATCGCCATTATTCGAATACCTTGCCGGGGGCGAACTGCTCGCGCCGGCTGTTGTACAGGTCGCCAAAATTCAGCGGCTTCCCGCCCGGCAGCTGCAGACGAGTCAGCAGCAGAGAGCCGTTACCGCAGGCGACTTCCAGGCCGTCCTTGCTGGCAGCGATGATCTGACCGGACTTGCCCTGCCCTGTACCAACCTGAGCGGCATGAATCTTTACCGCCGCGTCATCGAGAACAGAATGGCAGATCGGCCAAGGGTGGAATGCCCGCACCAGTCGCTCCAGCTCGGGTGCAGGGCGCGCCCAGTCGATGCGTGCCTCGTCTTTATTCAGCTTGTGCGCGTAGGTCGCGCGGCTGTCGTCCTGTCGCTCGCCGTCCAGCGGGCCGGCCTGGAGCTTGCCAACCGCTTCGACCACCGCTTGTGAGCCCAGCTCGGCGAGGCGGTCATGCAGGCTGCCGCCAGTGTCGTCCGAGCGAATCGGCGTACGGACCTTGAGCAGCATCGGCCCGGTGTCCAGGCCTGCTTCCATCTGCATCACGGTGACGCCGGATTCAGCGTCACCCGCCTCGATTGCGCGCTGGATCGGCGCCGCGCCACGCCAGCGCGGCAGCAACGAGGCATGGCTGTTGATGCAGCCCAGACGTGGCATGTCGAGCACCGCTTGCGGCAGGATCAGGCCATAGGCGACCACCACCATCAGGTCCGCCTGCAAGGCCTGCAGTTCGGCTTGGGCATCAGCATTGCGCAGGGTCTGCGGCTGGTACACGGGAATGGCGTGCTGCATGGCGAGTTGCTTGACCGGGCTGGGCATCAGTTTCTGTCCGCGTCCGGCGGGCCGATCAGGCTGGGTGTAGACGGCGACAATTGCCTGGCCCGCATCAAGCAGAGCCTGCAGGTGCTGGGCGGCGAATTCGGGCGTGCCGGCAAAAACGATGCGCAAAGGCTGGGTCATGGTCGCTCGCTAAAGAAGAAGGCTTGCCGTAGCAAGCCTTCGAGGTTTCGGCATCAAGCCTGCTGGCGGTGGAGCTTTTCCAGCTTCTTCTTGATCCGGTCGCGCTTGAGATTAGACAGATAATCGACGAACAGCTTGCCGTTGAGGTGATCGCATTCATGCTGGATACACACGGCGAGCAGGCCTTCAGCCTCGAGCTCGAAAGGCCGGCCGTCACGGTCCAGCGCATTGATCCGCACCTTCTGCGGCCGGTCGACGTTCTCGTAGAAGCCGGGCACCGACAGGCAACCTTCCTGATACTGGCCCATCTCGTCGGTGAGGTATTCGAACTCGGGGTTGATGAAGACCAGCGGCTCGCTCTTGTCCTCGGACAGGTCCATCACTACCACACGCTTGTGTACGTTGACCTGTGTAGCGGCCAGGCCGATGCCCGGCGCGTCGTACATGGTTTCGAACATATCGTCGATCAGTTGACGAATACCGTCATCAACCACGTCCACCGGTTTGGCGATGGTGCGCAGGCGCGGGTCGGGAAACTCTAGGATGTTCAGGATCGCCATATGCGTTTGTGATGCACTTATGGAATAAATTCAGAAGCCGCTGCTAAGATGCCGGGCAGCTTGTAAACGGCTAAGGCCGCTTTCCACAAGGGTTTCTGCGGCGCTAGGGCGCTTACGTGAAGGCACATCATAAAGGGATTCACCACATGAGGAAATCACTAGTCGCCCTGCTGCTGGTGGCGGTCGGCGGTATCGCCCACGCCGCGGTTCAGCTCAAGGAGGATCACCCCGAGCAGTACACGGTGGTGAAGGGGGATACGCTCTGGGGGATTTCTGGGCGATTCTTGCGTGAGCCATGGAAATGGCCTGAGTTGTGGCATGCCAACCCGCAGATTGAAAACCCTCACCTGATCTATCCTGGCGACAAACTCAGCCTGGTCTATATCGATGGCCAGCCGCGGCTGGTGCTTGATCGTGGCGCATCGCGCGGCACCGTCAAACTGTCCCCGACCGTGCGCACCACGCCGATGGCAGAAGCCATTCCGACTATTCCGCTGGAAGCCATCAACAGCTTCCTGCTGAGCAACCGTATCGTTGACAGCGCCGAGCAGTTCGAGGCCGCGCCCTATATCGTCGCCGGCAACGCCGAGCGCGTCATTAGTGGTTCGGGCGATCGCATTTACGGGCGTGGTCAGTTCGAGGAAGGCATGCCGGTGTACGGCATCTTCCGTCAGGGCAAAACCTATCTCGACCCGGAAACCCAGGAATTCCTGGGCATCAACGCCGATGACGTTGGTAGCGCCGAAATCCTCGACGTGGAAGGCGATATCGCCACCATGCTGCTCACCCGCGTGACTCAGGAAGCCCGTATTGCTGACCGCCTGTTCCCCACAGAGGAGCGCGCGGTCAACTCCACCTTCGTGCCCAGCGAGCCGGAACGCGAAGTCAACGGGGTGATCCTCGATGTGCCGCGCGGCGTGACGCAGATTGGCCATCTTGACGTGGTCACCCTCAACCGAGGCGCTCGCGACGGGCTCAAGGAAGGTAATGTTCTGGCTGTCTACAAGACCGGCGAAACCGTGCGCGACCGGGTCACAGGCGAGAACGTCAAGATTCCGGACGAACGTGCCGGGCTGCTGATGGTGTTCCGCACCTACGAGAAGCTCAGCTACGGGGTGGTGCTGCAAGCCACGCGTTCGCTTGCGGTGCAGGACAAGGTCCGCAACCCCTGATTTACCCAGCCCCGCTCATCGCGGGGCTTTTCGTTTCTGAGGTGCCGCACGGATGCGGCACGTTCGACAAGGACGTCAAAATGCCTGCCATCTCTCCTGCCGAGCTTGAGGCACGGCTGCGCCTGCATCTGTTGCCCGACTTGGGGCCGCGGCGTTTGCACAAGCTGCTCAGTGCCTTCCCTGACGCTTGTTCAGCACTTAGTGCACCGGCAAGTGCCTGGCGCGCGCTCGGCTTGCCGGCAAGCTGTGCAGAGCCACGGCGTAGCGAATCCATTCGTGAGCGTGCTGCCGCAACGCTGACCTGGCTGGAACAGCCTGACCATCATCTGTTGATGTGGGACGACCCCGCTTATCCCGCGTTGTTGGCCGAGCTGGCGGACGCGCCACCGCTGCTCTTCGTCGAGGGTGATCCGGCCGTGCTCGAGCGGCCACAGCTGGCCATGGTCGGTAGCCGTCGCGCTTCACGCCCCGGTATGGATAATGCGCAGCGCTTCGCACGCAGCCTGGGCGGGGCCGGCTTCGTCATCACCAGCGGACTTGCCCTGGGTATCGACGGTGCAGCGCATCAAGGCGCGCTGGATGTGGGCGGTCTTACCGTTGCGGTATTGGGCACTGGGTTGCAGCGGATCTATCCGCCGCGGCATCTGGACCTGGCAAGCCGCATCGTCGCGGGTGGCGGTGCGCTGATCTCCGAATTTCCGCTGGACAGTGCTCCGCAGTCGGCCAACTTTCCGCGTCGGAACAGGATTATCAGCGGGCTCTCTCTGGGCGTACTGGTGGTCGAGGCCAGCCTCTCCAGCGGCTCGTTGATCACCGCCCGCCTGGCCGCCGAGCAAGGCCGGGAGGTGTATGCCATTCCCGGTTCGATCCATCATCCGGGTGCGCGCGGTTGTCATCAGCTGATCCGCCAGGGGGCGACCCTGGTTGAGAGTGTCGATGACATCCTGCAAGCGTTACGCGGCTGGCAGCAGGTCGCGCCTGATGCCGGTAACGAAGTTACCTCGCGCCGGGAAGCCAATCCGCTGCTCGAACAGGTGCATGCCGCGCCGATGAGCAGCGAAGCCCTCGCCCAGGCGCTTGGCCGACCGCTGGAACAGGTGCTGGCTGAGCTGACCGAGTTGGAAGTCGACGGCCTTGTGGCTTGCGAAAATGGCCAGTGGGTTGGCCGCGCAGGTTGAGCGCTGCGCTCGGTGATGCTCAGGTAAACTGCGCGGGTTCGTTTTACTGTAGAGGTCGAGATGGTCGGCAATTGGCGCATAGGGCAGGTGGCCCGTGTAGTGCGGGCCGGTGGTGTGATTGCATATCCCACCGAGGCAGTTTGGGGGCTGGGCTGCGATCCTTGGGACAGCGAGGCGGTATACCGCCTGCTGGCGCTCAAGGATCGGCCTGTAGAGAAGGGGCTGATCCTGATTGCCGACCGCATCGAGCAATTCGATTTTCTCCTCGACGATCTGCCGGAACGCTGGCTGGATCGCCTGGCCGGCACCTGGCCGGGGCCCAACACTTGGCTGGTACCGCACCGCCAGCGGCTGCCCAGCTGGATCACCGGCAAGCACGATACCGTGGCGCTGCGGGTGACCGACCATCCGCTGGTGGCCAGGCTTTGCGCACTCACCGGCCCGCTGGTATCCACCTCGGCTAACCCGGCCGGCCGCCCTGCTGCGCGTTCGCGTCTGCGTATCGAACAGTACTTTGCGCGTCAGCTCGACGCCGTTCTTGACGGCCCACTGGGTGGTCGGCGTGATCCCAGCACCATCCGCGATGTGCGAGATGGCGGGGTAATTCGCGGTTCGGCGTAGAACTAGTGTCACGGCCTTACGGCAGCAGAATCGTCGAGCCGGTGGTGCGCCCTTCAGCCAGTAGCCGCTGTGCCTGGGCTGCTTCGCTGAGGGCGTAGCGCTGGCCGATCTCGACGGTGATCTTGCCGCTGGCGATCATCTCGAACAGCTCGGTGGCCATTGCCTGCAAGCGCGGCGCGGTGTCCGCATAGCCAGCCAGGCTGGGCCGGGTCACGAACAGCGAGCCCTTCTGCGCTAATACGCCCAGATTGACGCCGGTCACCGCGCCTGAAGCGTTGCCAAAGCTGACCAGCAGGCCGCGCGGTGCAACGCAATCGAGTGACATTTCCCAGCTGCTCTTGCCTACCGAATCGTAGACCACCGGGCATTTCTGGCCGTCGGTCAGTTCCATGACTCGCTGCACCACATCCTCGCGGGTGCGGTCGATGGTGGCCCAGGCACCCAGCGCCTTGGCGCGCTCGGCCTTCTGCGCCGAACCCACCACACCGATCAATTTGGCGCCCAGTGCTTTAGCCCACTGGCAGGCAATCGAGCCGACGCCACCGGCTGCCGCGTGGAACAGCACCGTCTCGCCGGCCTGCACGGGATGCACCTGGCGCAGAAGATATTGTGTGGTCAGGCCCTTGAGCATCACCGCCGCCGCCTGCTCGTAGCTGATCGCATCCGGCAACTTGACCAGGTGCCGCGCGGGCAGCACATGGTGTTCGCCGTAGGCCCCCAGGGGCCCGGTGGCATAAGCGACGCGATCGCCGATCTGCCACTGCTCGACGCCCTCGCCTATCGCCTCGATCACGCCCGCACCTTCGGTTCCCAGGCCCGACGGCAGGCTCGGCGGCGCATAGAGGCCGCTGCGGAAATAGGTGTCGATGAAGTTCAGGCCTATGGCGTGGTTGCGCACGCGCACTTGGCCGGCGGCCGGGGCCGCGACCTCCACCTCGACCGATTCAAGAACCTCAGGACCACCGTGCTGGCTGAACTGGATGCGTTGCGACATAAGGGAGCTCCTGGCCGGACGTAAGGGAGCCTATCCAACCCCTCCGCCCCGAGTTCGTCAACCGGGCGGATGATATGATTGCGCCAAATGCTGTTCATTCCGTGTTCGTCCGGGATGTACTGCGCCACTTTGCCAAGGTGATCTCTTGAACGACCGGACCGAAGCCGTCAAAACCTACCTGCTCGAGCTGCAGGATCGTATCTGCGCCGCGTTGGAAGCCGAAGACGGCGGCGCGCGCTTCGTCGAGGATGCCTGGACGCGTCCGGCAGGAGGTGGCGGTCGCACGCGGGTGATCGAGAACGGCGCGCTGATCGAAAAGGGCGGGGTGAACTTCTCCCACGTGCATGGCGCCGGCCTGCCAGCGTCGGCCAGTGCCCATCGTCCCGAGCTGGCAGGCCGTGGTTTCGAGGCGCTGGGCGTGTCGCTGGTGATTCATCCGCACAATCCCTACGTGCCGACGTCGCATGCCAACGTGCGCTTCTTCATCGCTGAAAAGGAAGGTGAAGCGCCAGTCTGGTGGTTCGGCGGCGGCTTCGACCTGACGCCCTACTACGGCAACGAGGAAGATTGCGTGCACTGGCACCGGGTAGCCCGTGACGCCTGCGCGCCGTTCGGCACTGATGTTTATCCACGCTACAAGGAATGGTGCGACCGCTATTTCCATATCAAGCACCGTAACGAGCCGCGGGGTGTCGGTGGGTTGTTTTTCGATGACCTCAACCAGTGGGATTTCGACACCAGCTTCGCTTTTATGCGCGCGGTCGGCGACGCCTACCTCGAAGCCTACCTGCCCATCGTACAGGCGCGAAAAGCCACTGCTTTTGGTGAGCGGGAACGTCAATTTCAGCTGCTGCGGCGCGGTCGCTACGTCGAATATAACCTGGTCTACGATCGCGGCACCTTGTTCGGCCTACAGTCGGGAGGGCGTACCGAGTCGATCCTCATGTCGCTGCCGCCGCAGGTCAGCTGGGGCTACGACAAGCATCCCGAGCCCGGCACGCCGGAAGCGCGCCTGACCGAGTTTTTTCTGCAGGACCGCGACTGGCTCGCCGGCGCCTGATTCCTTCTTGCAGCTTGGAGTTCGTTCATGGATCGCTACGGCGTATTCGGCAATCCCATCGGCCACAGCAAGTCGCCGCAGATTCACCGTCTGTTCGCCGAGCAGACGGGCCAGTCGCTCAGCTATGAGCCGCTGCTGGCACCGTTGGAGGATTTTGCCGGCTTCGCCCGCGTCTTCTTCGCGGACGGCTGCGGTGCCAACGTCACGGTGCCGTTCAAAGAAGAGGCCTATCGGCTGGCCGACTGCCTCACCGAGCGTGCCCAGCGTGCCGGGGCGGTAAATACCCTGTACAAACGCGAAGACGGCACGTTGCTGGGCGACAACACCGATGGCATTGGTCTGGTGCGCGACCTGCGGGACAACGCTGGCATCACCCTGCAGGGCAAGAGCATCCTGCTGCTGGGTGCCGGAGGCGCTGTGCGGGGGGTGCTGGAGCCCTTGCTGGCGCAGCGGCCCGCCAGCCTGACCATCGCCAATCGCACCTTGAGTAAGGCACAGCAACTGGCTGCCGAATGCGCCGAACGGGGTACGGTTACGGCCAGCGCTTTCGAGCAGTTGCAGCGGCCTTTCGACGTCATCATCAACGGCACCTCGGCCAGCCTCGGCGGCGAGCTGCCGCCGCTGCGCGATGAGCTGATCCTGCCCGGCCAGACCTTTTGCTACGACATGATGTATGGCGCGACCGCGACGCCATTCATCGAGTGGGCGGCTGCGCGTGGTGCGATGACTCGCGATGGGCTGGGCATGCTGGTCGAGCAGGCCGCAGCGGCGTTCGAGCTATGGCGCGGGGTGCGTCCCGAATCGACCCGGGTGCTCGCCGAGCTGAGACGCCGACTGTCAGCCTGAGCTGATGCGGCGGTCCTGGCGATACAAAACACTGGCGCAATCAATCCAGACGGAAATGCACGCGCTGGTGAATATGCTGCGGTGATTCCAGCTCGTCCACAATGCCGGCCGCAATACGCCTGAACTGCAGGCGGCGATCGTCGGGTGAGCAATCGGAGACGTTGGTGAACTCCTCTATGGACAGGTCGTCGCTCGAGGCATCCGCGTCGATCAATGTCCAGCGCAACGGGTGAGCGATCAGGCGCTGCTGCACGGCCGTGACCGCTGGCTGATCGCTCAGCGCCGCGAAGTCGGCCACCAGCAAGAGGCGATCCACGTCCATCCTGGGCAATCCGATCAACAAGGCGTCTACCGCCTGGTAAATAGCGGGTTGCCGTCCGGCATCATCCTGCACCGAAGCCAGTGTTGCGCTATCGAACAGACAAATCACGGCGTCCATGCCCGCTACGCCTTCCGCTACCGAGGCTGCGTTGAACAGCCCGCCAGCCTTGGCGCGCAGCCCGGGGCGAGCAGTCATCGAATTGAAATCATCGACCAGCGCCACGGCCTCGTGCTGACGGCTCAGAAGTTCGCAGAGCAAGGCATTGCCGAGGCTGGAATGCGCGCCGTAGAGAGCGAATTTCAGTCTCGGCGTTTCCGCGTTGAGCATGTACCAGTCTCAGCGCCGGCTAACCAGAAAACCGATCAGCGCCACGGCGCCTGCGGCCAGCGCCAAGGTGCTCACGGGATGCTTACGGGCGCAGTCCGCGGCCAGGCGAGTCGCTTCGCGACTGCGACGGGACAGGTCGTGGTAATGCTCGTCCCAGTTGGCGTCATGCCAGAGCGATTCGACGCGCGAGCGTAAATCTTCGAGCCGATGGTGCGGGCGACGGGAAGCCTTGTGCTTGAGGTCGTCGAGCGCGCTCATTAGGTTATGGATTTCACGTTCGATATCGTCGCGTGTCGTGGGTGTGCTGCTGAAGCGGGACATGCGGGTTCTCCCCTTGGTTTGACAATTGCAGGTTGGACCCCCTTCGACCGCGAAGGTGCGATGGACGCTGCTGCCGGGCGATTAGCGGGTGAGGAATTCTCTTCTACACTTCGGACATCAGCTTTGAACTAGGGCCATGCAGAGGCCGCTTTTCCGTATACTGCGCCGCGCTTGTGCCCGGCACTTTTTCCATTTTTTCTGCCCATTCATTTCGGTATTCATCAGTGAAACTTCGTCATTCGATTCTCGGCTTGTTGCTGGTCTGCAGCAGCGCCATCGTAACCCCGGCAGCCGTTGCGATGCCGGCGGCAGTCAAGCAGGAACTGGCCGCAGGCAGTGCCTTGCTGGTCGACCTGAAAACCAACCAGGTCCTGTATTCGAGCAACCCTGACGTGGTCGTGCCCATCGCGTCGGTGACCAAGCTGATGACCGCCATGGTGGTGCTTGACGCCAAGCTGCCGCTGGATGAGCGCTTGCCCATCACCATTCGTGACGCGGTGGAGATGCGGGGGGTGTTCTCCCGTGTTCGCGTCGGCAGCGAAATCAGTCGCCGAGAGATGCTGCTGCTGACGCTGATGTCATCGGAAAATCGTGCGGCGGCCAGCCTGGCGCATCACTACCCGGGTGGCTATTCGGCCTTCGTCGAGGCGATGAACCTCAAGGCCAGTGCGCTGGGCATGAGCCGTACTCGCTACGTTGAGCCCACCGGGCTGTCGGAGCGCAACGTTTCCAGCGCCAACGACCTGGTCAAACTGTTACGGGCGAGTCGGGCTTATCCGCTTATCGATGAACTCAGCACCATGCCCGAAAAAACCGTGGCGTTTCGAAAACCCAACTACACCTTGGGCTTTCGAAACACCAATGCGCTGGTGCGCAAGCCCAACTGGGACATTCAGCTGACCAAGACCGGCTTCACCAACGCCGCCGGCCACTGCCTGGTGATGCGCACGGTGATGAACCGGCGCGACGTGGCCTTCGTGGTGCTCGATGCCTTTGGCAAGTACACCCACATGGCTGATGCCAATCGCCTGAAAAAATGGTTGGAAACCGGAAAGGTCACACCCGTGGCACCTGCGGCGCTGGCGTACAAAGCTCAGAAGCAGGCCGAGCGCCAACTGGCCGGGAAGCTTGGCAACACCGCCACTGCGGTAGCTACCGGCGCACGCTGAGGGGCAGCGTTATAACCGCGCCGCTGCGGTGCAATGCAACGATGCCGGTACGCACGACTCAAACGACTACATCGTCCTCAGCGCACCGGACAAACCATCGTATGAGCTCCCCTGACAGCAGTTACATCGAATGGCTGGAAAGCCAGTCCATGCTTCATACGGCCCGCTTGCGGGCCCGCCTTTATGCCGGCCAGGCGCGGCTCTGGCAACGCCCCTACGCCCAGGCACGGCCACGCGATGCGAGCGCGATTGCGTCGGTGTGGTTCACCGCCTACCCCGCCTCCATCATTACCCCCGAAGGCGGTTCGGTGTTGCAGGCGCTGGGCGACGATAGGCTGTGGAGCGCCCTTTCCGAGCTCGGTGTGCAGGGCATCCATAATGGCCCAATGAAGCGTTCCGGCGGCCTGCGCGGGCGTAAATTCACGCCGACAGTCGACGGTAATTTCGACCGCATCAGTTTCGATATCGACCCCAGCCTCGGCACCGAGGCTGAAATGCTGCAGCTCAGCCGCATGGCGGCGGCGCGCAACGCCATCGTCATTGACGACATCGTCCCGGCGCATACCGGCAAGGGCGCCGATTTCCGCCTCGCCGAAATGGCCTACGGAGATTATCCGGGCCTGTATCACATGGTCGAGATCAGTGAGGAAGACTGGCCATTGCTGCCCGAAGTGCCGGCGGGGCGCGATTCGATCAACCTGTCGCCGGCGGTGGTCGATCAGCTCAAGGACAAGCACTACATCGTCGGCCAGTTGCAGCGGGTGATTTTCTTCGAGCCCGGCGTCAAGGAAACCGACTGGAGCGCCACTGACGTCGTGACCGGTGTGGACGGCAAGCGCCGGCGCTGGGTGTACCTGCACTACTTCAAGGAAGGCCAGCCGTCGCTGAACTGGCTAGACCCGACCTTCGCTGCGCAACAGCTGATCATCGGCGATGCCCTGCATGCCATCGATGTATCCGGCGCGCGTGTGCTGCGCCTGGATGCCAACGGGTTTCTCGGCGTCGAGCGGCGGGCCGAAGGTTCCGCCTGGTCGGAGGGGCATCCATTGTCGGTCACTGGCAACCAGCTGATCGCCGGTGCCATCCGCAAGGCCGGCGGCTTCAGCTTCCAGGAGCTGAACCTGACGATCGACGACATCGCCGCCATGTCTCGCGGTGGCGCGGACCTGTCCTACGACTTCATCACCCGCCCCGCGTATCACCACGCGCTGCTGACCGGCAACACCGAATTCCTGCGGCTGATGCTGCGCAAGGTCCATGCGTTCGGCATCGACCCGGCCTCGCTGATCCACGCAATGCAGAACCACGACGAATTGACCCTCGAGCTGGTGCATTTCTGGACGCTGCACGCCTCTGACCAGTATTACTATCGCGGCCAGACCTTGCCGGGCGGTATTCTGCGCGAGCACATCCGCGAGGAAATGTACGAGCGCCTGACAGGCGAACACGCGCCCTACAACCTCAAGTTCGTCACCAACGGTGTGGCCTGTACTACCGTGAGCGTGATCACCGCCGCGCTGGGCATTCGTGACCTCGCCACTATCACGCCAGCCGACGTCGAGCGGATCAAGCGCCTGCATATCCTGCTGGTGATGTTCAATGCCATGCAGCCTGGTGTGTTTGCCCTTTCCGGTTGGGATCTGGTCGGTGCCCTTCCGCTTGAGGTCCATCAGGTTGAACACCTGATGGGTGACGGCGACACGCGCTGGCTGCACCGTGGCGCCTATGATCTGGCCGATCTCGCCCCCCAGGCTGAAGCCTCTGCCGAAGGCTTGCCGCGGGCGCGCTCGCTGTACGGCAGCTTGGTTGAACAATTGCAGAACACCGGTTCCTTCGCGTGTCTGCTCAAGCGCATCCTCAGCGTGCGTCGCGCCTACGATATTGCCGCGAGCAAGCAGATCATGATTCCCGACGTGCAAGCGCCAGGGCTGCTGGTCATGGTGCATGAGCTTCCCGCCGGTAAGGGCGTGCAGATCACCGCGCTGAACTTCAGTGCCGAGTCAATCAGCGAAACCCTTTGCCTGCCCGGTGTCGCGCCCGGTCCTGTGGTGGACATCATTTATGAGCGGGTCGAGGCCGATCTGACCGAAAGCTGCGAGATGACGCTTAACCTTGACCCTTATGAAGGGCTGGCTTTGCGTGTAGTGCGTGCGGCTTCATCGGTACCTTGACCCGAGCCATAGGCCAATACTGACGCCGCGATGCGGTATCGGCAGTTGTCCGAGCGCTTCTGCTGACTGTTCGGCAGGAAAAACGTCTGATGGCATTTGTCCTGTTTGTTAGGCCCGTGAGTGGTACCGAGTGCTGTACTGGGTCTCGGCATGGAGCTTCCCTTGGACGTTCGTCGCTTCTGCGTGCAGTGCCGGAACCATCTTCGGCCAGGCTATCTCTGCTGAATACCGGCGATACCTTCGCCGGCGAGCTGGGCGCTCGACTTTCGGGCGCTTCGGATAGACCTGACCGCAGCGCGAGGTGCCACATGAGCGATGATCAACGCATACGAGAACGGGCTCACCAGATCTGGGAAGCCGAAGGACGCCCCGACGGGCGCGAGGCCGAACACTGGGCTCAGGCTCGCGAGGAAATCGAGCCGTTCTACAAGGAAGGGGACCCATTGGCCGGGAGTGTGGAAAGCAGCGTAGCGATTCCAATGCCCAAATCCACTGACGAATGAGACGCCCATGGCTGACCGCTCGCACTGCCAGGCGAGCGGCCACCGAGCCAATTTGGCCTAGGCGCGAGGTTTTTCTACTTCCAGACGGGTGCCCCTGCCTCGTTCGCACCTCTTTGATTGGCGCCGGTCATTAGCATAAGCGCTGTCGCTTTGTTCCCCGGCCATTCGCGATGAAGCAAGAACTGGATTTCGAGGCGATATTCGAAGCCCTGCCAGCAAATAACGTGGTGCTGTCGGCCGATCCTGAGTTCATCATGCTCGCGATCAGCGACGCTCGCCTGCGTGCCACCCATTCGCGCCGCGAGGATTGTATCGGCCGCTCGATGTTCGAGGTGTTCGGCGATAACCCGGACGCGCCGGAAAACTTCGGCGCCGGTGTGCTGCGAGCTTCGCTGGAGCGCGTCCTGCAAACGGGCGTGCCCGATCGGATGGCCGTCACTCGGTACGATGTGCCACGGCCAGCGTCTGAAGGCGGTGGTTATGAACCGCGTTACTGGAGTCCGATCAACCTTCCGGTCTTCGACAAGCAGGGCAGGATGTACTGCATCGTTCACAAGACCGAAGACGTGACCGAGCAGACCCTCAGCCGAGAGGATATCCAGGCACGTCTGCGTTATTCCGACGAGCGTTTCCGCGCCGCCCTGTTGGCCTCCGGAACAGGGACGTTCAGCTGGTACCTGAGTGATCGCAGCCTCTACTTCGATAGCGCCCTGGAGCAGATATTCAACTTGACGCCAGGCGAGGCGCCGGATACCGACGAGCGCTTACTTGAGTTGATTCATCCTGAGGATCGGCCGGCGGTGCGGCAGGCATTCGACCAGTGTGCCGAAGGGCGGGACATGGCGGTCGAGTTTCGTATGGCACGCCCAGGCGCGGTGGAGTGGCTGATCTGTCGCGCCAAGGTGCTCCGCGACGCCGCCGGCCGGCCTTCCCATGTTGCAGGCGCCTGTGCCGACATCAGCGCGCGCAAGCGGGTCGAGGAGGCCCTGCGCATCAGCGAGCACCGCCTGCGTACGCTCAACGAAAACCTCGAAGCGAGGGTAGCGGCCGAGGTGGCCGAACGTATCCGCACCGAAGAAGCGCTGCACCAGGCGCAAAAAATGGAAGCTGTTGGCCAGCTCACGGGCGGCATCGCGCATGATTTCAACAATCTGCTGACGGGCATCATCGGAAGCCTGGACTTGCTGCAGCGGCGCTTGCGCCGAGGTGAGCCGCTGGACGTCGAC
>Ga0233366_1000167_pt1 | contig 27209 bp, 24 predicted proteins | sample ElkDunMinimDraft_23_FD_191536 | JGI IMG/M metagenome (GOLD analysis project Ga0233366, IMG submission 191536) | Fecal eukaryotic communites from dung pellets of Tule Elk in California, USA - Elk Dung C4 | ecosystem: Host-associated > Mammals > Digestive system > Large intestine > Fecal | place...
TTGAAACAGGTCCTTTACGAGGCATATTTTGTTCCTCCTTTCAAAGAAGTGGTTATTTTTTGTGAATTATTTTTTCGCTGCTTTAGGTTTTTTAGTACCGTATTTAGAACGACCTTGCATACGGTTGTTAACACCAGCAGTATCAAGAGCACCACGTACGATATGGTAACGTACACCCGGAAGGTCTTTTACACGTCCTCCACGGATAAGTACTACGCTGTGTTCTTGCAAGTTGTGGCCGATACCAGGAATGTAAGCAGTAACCTCGATTCCATTAGTCAAACGTACACGCGCATATTTACGAAGCGCGGAGTTCGGTTTCTTTGGAGTCATAGTACCCACACGAGTACATACCCCACGTTTTTGTGGAGATGATACGTTAGTTTGGGATTTTTTGAAGCTGTTGTAACCTTTATTCAAAGCTGGAGACTTTGATTTTTCTTCTTTAGATTTACGTGGCTTACGTACCAATTGGTTAATAGTTGGCATGATGTTTCCTCCCTTCAAAATTGGTTCCCCTAGTCCCACACATCCAGGTGGTTCATAAAAGGGTAAAAACAAAGTTTTTGCATCAACTGCAAAAACAGTTTTCTATTTCATAATGACAACAGCTGCTGCTCCAACATCAATTTTGCATGCTTTTCCGAGCAACCTCATTGAGTCTACATATTCGACTGGCACTGAGTACTCATTGGCAGTATCGATGACTTTTGCTGTGACGCGTGAATCCGCATCAAGCGCGATCACGACTGCTTCTGCATTACCTGTGCGCAGAGCTTTCACTGTTTGTTTCGTCCCTATTATCAGGTTTTGGGCCTGAGATACTTTTTCATAAGACATTGATGTATATCCTCCAAAGTAACAGGTTAATAGGAGCACCTTTGCTATAGTAACACTTTCAATTCATTCATGTCAACAACCGCACCAAAAAAACTTGATGTTTTTGATTGTTAGCTGGAATAAAAGCAGCCAGATCCGAAAATCTGGCTGCTTACCTCCAGTCATAAGGCTTATTCAGCCGTAACGGTTTCTTCTTTCTCTGTCAATACAGGAACTGCTTTGCGATAGCGTTGCATACCTGTACCAGCAGGGATCAGCTTACCGATAATAACGTTCTCTTTGAGACCGAGCAGCTCATCACGTTTTCCTTTGATTGCAGCATCTGTAAGAACACGAGTTGTTTCTTGGAAGGATGCAGCAGACAAGAAGGAGTCTGTTTCAAGAGATGCTTTTGTAATACCGAGCAAGACTGGACGAGCAGTAGCTGGATTCTTGCCTTTAAGAAGCGCGTCCCGGTTCGCTTGCGTGAATTGATGGATATCTAGCAGCGTGCCTGGGAGCACATCCGTTTCACCTGCATCGATGACACGGATTTTCTTAAGCATTTGACGAACCATTACCTCTACGTGTTTGTCTCCGATTTCTACCCCTTGCATGCGGTATACCTTTTGAACTTCTTTCAAGAGGTACTCTTGTACGGAACGTACATTTGTCACTTTGAGAAGCTCTTTCGGATCAATTGAACCTTCTGTAAGCTCTTGACCTGGAACAACCATATCGTTGACATTCACTTTCAAGCGAGCAGAGTATGGAGCTGTGTAGGAACGGCTTTCCACTGCACCTTGAATCGTGATTTCTTGTTGTTTGTCACGGATCTCATTAATGGAGACAACTGTTCCTTCGATTTCGGAAATAACAGCCTGCCCCTTCGGATTACGCGCTTCAAACAACTCCTGAATACGCGGAAGACCTTGTGTGATATCGTCTCCGGCAACCCCGCCCGTATGGAATGTACGCATGGTCAACTGTGTACCTGGTTCACCGATGGATTGAGCTGCGATGATACCAACAGCTTCTCCAACTTCAACCTCTTGGCCAGTTGCAAGATTGCGTCCATAACATTTCTTACATACGCCGTGGCGCGTATTACATGTGAAGGCAGAGCGGATGGACACTTCTTCAATGCCAAGCTCTTCAATCTTCTGAGCGAGATCTTCTGTAAAGATTTCATTCTCATTGATGAGCACTTCACCTGTTTCAGGATGTTTAACTTTCTTCCTTGCATAACGTCCAACTAGACGCTCTTCAAGGCGCTCAATAACCTCTGTGCCATCTTTCAAGGCTTTAACAACCAAGCCGCGGTCAGTTCCACAGTCATCCTCGCGAACGATAACATCCTGCGCAACGTCAACCAAACGTCTTGTTAAGTATCCGGAGTCAGCTGTTTTCAGCGCTGTATCGGCAAGACCTTTACGCGCACCGTGGGTGGAGATGAAGTACTCCAATACGGTTAAGCCTTCACGGAAACTTGACTTGATTGGGAGCTCGATGATACGACCAGCCGGGTTGGCCATCAAACCACGCATACCAGCAAGCTGCGTGAAGTTAGATGCGTTACCACGGGCACCGGAGTCACTCATCATGAAGATTGGGTTCAAATGGTGCAAGGATGCCATCAGCTTGCTTTGGATATCATCCTTTGCTTCACTCCAGATGGAGATAACGCGATCATAACGCTCTTCTTCCGTGATAAGACCACGTCTGAATTGCTTCATGACACCGTCAACCTTTGTTTGAGCTTTATCCAGAATTTCTTGTTTCTCTGGTAATACGACAATATCTGCAACCCCTACCGTAATACCAGCACGAGTAGAGTATTTGAAGCCTAGATCCTTCATGCGGTCAAGCATTTTGGACGTTTCAGTGATTTTGAAACGCTTGAATACTTCCGCGATGATGTTTCCGAGAATTTTCTTCTTGAACGGTTGGATTCTTTCGCGCTCTGCGAAGATTTCCTTCACGTTTGCACCCTTTTCAACGAAGTACTTCTCTGGCGTTTTTTCTTCCAGATTGGAGCGAGTCGGCTCGTTGATATACGGGAATGTTTCAGGAAGAATTTCATTGAAAATCAATTTACCGACAGTCGTCAGCAATAATTGTTTATTTTGTTCTTCCGTGAATGTTTGGTTATTTAAAGAACTTGCATGTACAGCTACACGAGTATGCAAGTGAACATATCCATTTTGGTAAGCAAGGATGGCTTCATTTGTATCATTGAAGATCATACCCTCGCCCACTGCGCCTGGTCTTTCCATCGTTAGATAGTAGTTACCAAGAACCATATCCTGAGATGGCGTAACAACCGGTTTTCCATCCTTAGGGTTAAGGATGTTTTGGGCTGCTAGCATAAGAAGGCGTGCTTCAGCTTGAGCTTCTGCAGATAAAGGTACGTGAACGGCCATTTGGTCACCGTCGAAGTCAGCGTTGTACGCTGTACATACGAGCGGATGCAGACGGATTGCACGACCTTCAACCAATGTTGGCTCAAACGCCTGGATACCTAAACGGTGAAGCGTAGGGGCACGGTTTAAGAGAACTGGATGTTCCTTAATAACCTCTTCAAGCACATCCCAAATATCCGGAGAATGTCTTTCAATCTTTCTCTTAGCGGATTTGATGTTGTGCGCCAATCCTTTTTCAACTAGCTCTTTCATCACGAAAGGCTTGAATAGCTCAATCGCCATTTCTTTAGGCAGACCGCATTGATACATTTTAAGGTTCGGACCTACGACGATAACGGAACGTCCGGAGTAGTCAACACGTTTACCAAGTAAGTTCTGACGGAAACGGCCTTGTTTCCCTTTAAGCATGTGGGAAAGAGACTTAAGCGGACGGTTGCCTGGTCCTGTTACCGGACGGCCGCGGCGTCCATTGTCGATTAAGGCGTCTACTGCTTCCTGCAGCATACGTTTTTCGTTTTGAACGATGATGCTAGGAGCGCCTAGATCAAGAAGGCGTTTCAAACGGTTGTTACGGTTGATGACACGACGATATAGATCGTTCAAGTCACTTGTCGCGAAACGTCCGCCGTCAAGCTGAACCATTGGACGAAGTTCCGGCGGAATAACCGGAAGCACATCAAGGATCATCCAAGAAGGCTCATTTCCGGAGTTACGGAACGCTTCCAATACTTCAAGGCGTTTGATTGCACGTGTACGGCGTTGTCCTTGTGCTGTTTTCAATTCTTCTTTCAATGCGTCTACTTCTTTGTTGAGGTCTACGTCTTGAAGAAGCTTTTTAATGGATTCAGCACCCATTCCAGCTTGGAACTTGCTGCCGTATTTATCGCGGTAAGCACGGTATTCTTTCTCAGAAAGAAGCTGTTTCTTCTCAAGGGCAGTATCGCCTGCTTCTGTTACAACGTAAGAAGCGAAGTAGATAACCTCTTCAAGCGCACGCGGGGACATATCTAAAACAAGCCCCATACGGCTAGGAATACCTTTGAAGTACCAGATATGGGAGACAGGAGCCGCCAATTCAATATGGCCCATACGCTCACGTCTCACCTTTGCTCTAGTTACCTCTACGCCACAGCGGTCACATACAACACCTTTGTAACGTACTCTTTTATATTTACCGCAGTGGCATTCCCAGTCCTTTGTAGGACCGAAAATGCGCTCACAGAACAACCCGTCTTTTTCAGGTTTTAGTGTACGGTAGTTAATTGTTTCTGGCTTTTTCACTTCTCCGAAAGACCAAGAGCGAATCTTATCCGGTGAAGCAAGGCCTATTTTCATATACTCAAAATTATTTACATCCAACAAGGGGCCTACCTCCCTTTCTGTATCCCAATCTCACTCTGGTTACTCTATCGTTCCAACCGTCTCTGATTCAGGGCTTTTCACATCTGGATCAATGGTTAATGTGTCTGCTTGATGGATATCCTCATCATCTTCTAGATCACGCATCTCGATTTCTTGATCGTCACCAGAAAGAATCTTCACATCCATACCTAAGCTTTGAAGTTCCTTGATCAATACTTTGAAGGATTCAGGAACACCAGGCTCTGGAACATTGTCGCCTTTGACGATAGCTTCGTATGTTTTCACACGGCCGACAACATCATCGGATTTAACTGTGAGAATCTCTTGAAGAGTGTATGCAGCACCATAAGCTTCAAGCGCCCAAACCTCCATCTCACCGAAACGCTGACCGCCGAATTGAGCTTTACCGCCAAGAGGCTGCTGCGTAACAAGTGAGTATGGCCCAGTTGAACGGGCATGGAGTTTATCATCAACCATGTGCGCCAGTTTGATCATGTACATGACACCAACAGACACGCGGTTGTCGAATGGTTCTCCTGTTCTTCCATCGTAAAGAATCGTTTTGGCATCACGAGCCATTCCGGCTTCTTCGATAGTATCCCAAACATCTTCTTCCCTCGCACCGTCAAATACAGGTGTTGCTACATGGATACCAAGTTTTCTGGCAGCCATACCGAGGTGAAGCTCTAATACCTGACCGATATTCATACGTGATGGTACCCCTAACGGGTTCAACATGATATCTACAGGTGTTCCATCTGGAAGGAATGGCATATCCTCTTCCGGCAAGATACGGGAAATTACCCCTTTGTTACCGTGACGGCCGGCCATTTTATCTCCTTCATGGATTTTACGTTTTTGTACAATGTACACGCGCACCAATTGATTAACGCCTGGTGGCAGTTCATCGCCGTCTTCACGTGTGAAGACTTTTACATCGTGGACAATACCGCCGCCGCCATGTGGCACGCGAAGGGATGTATCACGAACTTCACGGGCTTTCTCACCGAAGATTGCATGAAGCAGTCTTTCCTCGGCAGTCAGTTCTGTTACACCTTTAGGCGTTACTTTACCAACGAGAAGGTCACCGTCTTTTACTTCCGCACCGATGCGGATAATGCCGCGCTCATCGAGGTTGCGAAGAGCTTCTTCACCAACGTTCGGAATGTCGCGTGTGATTTCCTCAGGCCCTAGTTTCGTATCACGGGCTTCGGATTCATATTCTTCAATATGAATAGATGTATAGACATCGTCTTTTACAAGACGTTCACTCATAATGATGGCATCCTCATAGTTATAACCATCCCATGTCATGAAGGCAACGAGCACGTTTTGGCCAAGTGCTAATTCGCCAAGTTCCATGGAAGGTCCATCTGCAAGGATTTCGCCTTTGACAACACGGTCTCCAGCTTTAACGATTGGGCGTTGATTGTAGCAAGTACCTTGGTTAGAGCGGATGAATTTAAGGGTACGGTATTTATCAAGATTACCTTTAACCTCTTGGCCATCCACTTCGCTGATGCGTCTTACCCAGATTTCTCTTGCTTCAACATGTTCAACAATACCCGGATGTTTACAGATGACAGCCGCACCGGAGTCTTTGCCGGATACGTATTCCATCCCTGTTCCAACAAGCGGGGCTTGCGGTCTGATGAGAGGGACAGCTTGACGCTGCATGTTCGCTCCCATAAGGGCACGGTTGGAGTCATCGTTTTCTAAGAATGGGATACAAGCTGTCGCCGCTGACACAACTTGTTTAGGCGATACGTCCATATAATCGACGCGATCGCGTTTAACAGCCGTGTTCTCACCACGGAAACGCGCAACAACTTCCTCATTTTGGAATGCGCGATCTTCGGTTAATGGGGCATTCGCTTGTGCTACTACATATAAATCTTCCTCATCAGCAGTCAAGTAATCGATTTGGTCGGTTACTCTTCCTGTCGCAGGGTCAACACGGCGGTATGGCGTTTCGATGAAGCCATACGGATTAACCTTCGCAAATGTTGACAAGGAGTTGATTAGCCCGATATTCGGACCCTCTGGTGTTTCGATAGGACACATACGGCCATAGTGAGAGTAGTGAACGTCACGTACTTCCATTCCGGCACGTTCCCTTGTCAAACCACCAGGTCCAAGAGCAGATAAACGGCGCTTATGCGTCAATTCAGCAAGCGGATTTGTTTGGTCCATGAACTGAGACAATTGAGAGCTTCCGAAGAACTCTTTAATGGACGCAATCACCGGACGGATGTTGATGAGCTGCTGCGGTGTGATTGTATTCGTATCTTGAATGGACATTCTCTCGCGCACAACCCGTTCCATACGGGAAAGACCGATTCTGAATTGGTTTTGAAGAAGCTCGCCGACAGAACGCAGGCGGCGGTTTCCTAAGTGGTCGATATCATCCGTATCGCCGACACCATGCAATAAGTTAAAGAAATAACTGATGGATGCCACGATATCTGCAGGCGTGATATTTTTCACTTTCTTCTCAACATAGGCATTGCCGATAACATTGATGACTTTCTCGCCTTCTGCATCATTCGGAGCGTAAATCTTTACGTTCTGAATAAGAACTTCTTCCTCTACCACTCCGCCTGCAGGGTTGTACGTTTTAAAGCCAATCCCATTTTCAAGGTAAGGGATGATCTTATCAAGCGTACGGCGATCTAGAATAGCATCTTTTTCAACAAGGATTTCGCCTGTCTCTGGGTCTACCAAAGTTTCAGCTACACGCTGGTTGAATAAACGATTTTTTATATGAAGCTTTTTGTTGATTTTATAGCGTCCAACATTAGCAAGGTCATATCTCTTCGGATCGAAGAAACGTGAAACAAGCAAACTCTTCGCATTTTCAACCGTAGGCGGTTCACCTGGGCGAAGACGCTCATAAATCTCAAGCAAAGCCTTTTCAGTGCTTTCTGTATTATCTTTTTCAAGCGTATTGCGGATATATTCGTTATCACCGACTAAATCGATGATTTCTTGATCAGAACCGAATCCAAGGGCACGCAAAAGAACCGTTACCGGCAGCTTTCTTGTACGATCGATTCTGACGTATACGACATCCTTCGCATCCGTTTCATACTCCAGCCATGCGCCACGGTTCGGAATAACGGTCGCAGTAAAGCCTTGCTTACCGTTCTTATCTACTTTTCCGCTGTAGTACACGCTTGGAGAGCGCACCAATTGCGATACAATAACGCGTTCGGCACCGTTTATGATAAACGTTCCCGTTTCTGTCATGAGAGGGAAATCACCCATAAAGACATCTTGGTCTTTAACTTCACCCGTCTCTTTGTTTACAAGCCTTACTTTAACCCGTAATGGGGCGGAGTAGGTTACGTCCCTCTCCTTAGATTCTTCCACAGGGTATTTCGGATCTCCGAGACTGTAATCGATAAATTCCAGAGACAGATTTCCTGTAAAATCCTCGATAGGGGAAATGTCCTGGAACATTTCTCTTAAGCCCTCATCAAGAAACCATTGATAGGAAGAGGTTTGAATTTCAATTAAATTCGGCAATTCGAGCACTTCGCTAATACGCGCATAGCTCCGGCGTTGGCGATGTCGTCCATACTGAACAAGTTGACCTGTCAACTGATTCACCCCTCATATAAAGCGTTTATAATTAATTTATCACTCCGCCAAAAATCGACGGTTGAACAAAAAAAGAAAAAGGGTTTCACACTGAAAACCACAATCTCAAAAACGCATAGTATTGGTTTATTTTTTCCATATTATCCAGAACATATACACATAAATTTATTCATACTTGAAAATGTGCAGGGTGTCCCAAATTATATATTTGCATTTTATAATATTAACATAGGCATATTGTCAAGTCAAACTTTTTTAGATTTAAGAATATAGTAGCCTTTTTTCTTCAAAATGACCTCTACATTTCCAAATACTTCTTCCATTTTTGCCATGGCACTTGGCGCACCTTGCTTCTTCTGGATGACAATCCAAAGCTCGCCGCCAAGACCTAAGAATTTTTTGCTTTCCTCCAGGATTTCGTGCACCACTTTCTTCCCGGCACGAATCGGAGGATTTGAAATGACAGCCGCAAAATCCGTTTCTTTCACTTCACTGAATACAGAACTCTCATAAACCTTCACATTACGAATTCCATTTACTTGCGCATTTTCTTTTGATAGGTCAATAGCTCTCGCATTCACGTCCACCATATGAATCGTTCTGTTCGGGTACAGGCTTGCGATCGATAAACCGATTGGGCCATATCCACAGCCGATATCAATCATTGGCCGGTCATCCTGCAGTTCGCATTCAAATGCCTCAATCAATAATCTTGAACCAAAATCAACCTCTCGTTTGGAAAAGACACCAGCATCAGTCTTAAAGCGGTATTCCTTTCCTCTAAGCGTGAAGCTCCATTGCTCCGGCTTGCTTTCGACCTCAGGATTACGGGAGTAATAATGATTCGTCATACACATCTCCTCCTAAGCAACCACATTTTCAAATTCTCTTCTTGCTTATTCCAAAACGTCAAATCATTATAGTATGCACGCCCAAGCGCGCCTTATACTCATAAAGGATAAAAAAAGCCCGCTGCAAATACAGCGAGCTTTCTGATGGCAAAGGTTAAATTACTTAACTTCTACGCCAGCGCCAACTTCTTCAAGTTTAGCTTTGATTTCTTCAGCTTCTTCTTTAGAAGCGCCTTCTTTAAGAGCTTTTGGAGTGTTGTCAACAAGTTCTTTCGCTTCTTTAAGACCAAGACCTGTGATTTCACGTACAACTTTGATAACTTTGATTTTTTGATCGCCAGCAGAAGCTAGGATTACATCAAATTCAGTTTTTTCAGCTGCAGCTTCTCCGCCAGCAGCACCAACCATAGCTACAGGAGCAGCTGCAGTTACGCCGAATTCTTCTTCAATTGCTTTTACAAGATCGTTAAGTTCTAAAACAGTCATATTTTTGACTGCTTCAATGATTTGTTCTTTAGTCATTATAAAGTTCCTCCTTAATTTTAGTAAATCATGGTATACGCATTGCTTATCAAGAAGCGATTAAGCTCCTTGTTCTTCTTTTTGATCTGCCACAGCTTTTGTAGCAAGCGCCAAGTTGCGGATAGGTGCTTGAAGCACGCTGAGCAACATGGAAAGCAAACCTTCGCGAGATGGAAGTTCTGCAAGTGCTTTGACTTCTTCAACAGATGCAACGTTACCTTCGATAACACCTGCTTTGATTTCTAGAGCTTCGTGTTTTTTCGCGAAGTCATTCAAGATTTTAGCCGGAGCTACAACGTCCTCGTTACTGAATGCAATCGCATTTGGACCAGTAAGAGCTTCGTTAAGGCCAGAAAGTTCAACTTGATCTGCTGCACGGCGAGTCATGGAGTTTTTGTAAACTTTGAACTCGATGCCTGCTTCACGTAGTTGTTTACGAAGTTCTGTCACTTCTGCAACGTTTAATCCACGGTAGTCAACAACGACTGTGGAAACACTGTCTTTCAGTTTGCCAGCAATTTCGTCAACAATTTGTTTCTTTGCGTTAATCGCACTGCTCATATTAACACCTCCTGTAGAATGTTACCATTCACACCCGTAAAAAACCTCCATATCTAAACTAGACATGGAGGTACGATGATAGTCCGAACAAAATAGTTCTATTATGATCGAATACCTCGGCAGGAAATTAAGCTTATTAGCACCTGCTGTCTATGGCATAAATGTTAAGTTTTATTAATAACACCTGACAAATTATATAAAATAATCATCGGGTTGTCAAATATATTTTATCAAGCTTAGAAAGAAGATGGGTCTACTTTAACGCCAGGTCCCATAGTAGTAGTGATAGCAACATTTTTCATGTATGTGCCTTTAGCAGCTGCTGGCTTCGCTTTTTGAAGTGTTTCAAAAATAGTTGTGAAGTTTTCAACTAGCTTGCTGTCTTCGAAAGAAACTTTTCCGATTGGCACATGAATGTTACCAGCTTTATCTACACGGTATTCAACTTTACCAGCTTTGATTTCATTGATTGCTTTTGTAACATCGAATGTAACTGTACCTGTTTTAGGGTTTGGCATTAAACCTTTTGGTCCAAGGACACGGCCTAATTTACCAACTTCACCCATCATGTCAGGAGTTGCAACGATAACATCAAAATCAAACCAACCTTGTTGGATTTTGTTGATGTAGTCAGTATCGCCAACGAAATCAGCACCTGCAGCTTCAGCTTCTTTAAGCTTTTCGCCTTTTGCAAATACTAATACGCGTTGTGTTTTACCAGTACCGTTTGGAAGAACAACCGCACCGCGGATTTGTTGGTCCGCTTTCTTAGGGTCAACCCCAAGACGGAATGCTACTTCTACAGTTGCGTCGAATTTAGCGAAGTTTGTTTTCTTAGCTAATTCTACTGCTTCTGTTACGGAATATGCTTTTGTACGATCGATAAGCTGAAGTGCTTCAGCATATTTTTTGCTTTTCTTAGCCATTATTAATTTCCTCCTAATATTGTGGTTATAACGGAATTTGACCTCCCACGAAAAAGGTTGCGAGTGTACCGTACATTCGCAACCTTCATACAACAATTAGTCTTCGATGACAATACCCATGCTGCGGGCAGTACCTTCTACCATACGCATAGCTGCTTCAACGTTTGCTGCGTTTAAGTCAGGCATTTTTGATTCAGCGATTTCACGTACTTTGTCACGTTTAACTGTTGCAACTTTATTACGGTTAGGTTCACCAGAACCAGACTCGATTCCTGCTGCTTTCTTAAGAAGAACAGCTGCTGGAGGAGTTTTCGTAATAAAAGTGAAAGAACGGTCTTCAAATACTGTGATTTCAACAGGGATGATTAGACCTGCTTGTTCTGCTGTACGAGCGTTGAACTCTTTACAGAAGCCCATGATGTTAACACCGGCTTGACCTAGTGCAGGACCAACTGGTGGAGCTGGATTAGCTTTCGCTGCAGGAATCTGCAATTTCACGATTTTAATTACTTTTTTAGCCACGAGACACACCTCCTTATCGTCCGTGATGTGGTAAATGGGCATTTTGCCCTCCCACTCGAATATACAATCATTCTTTATTCGTCCATAAAGAATATACCATTAGTTCAGGTCTCTTATTGAGACATACTGACCTTTGAAATCTTATCACTTTTTAATTTGAAAGGCAAGTTTTTCGGGATTATAATTTTTCCACCTGATCGAAATCCAATTCTACCGGTGTATCCCTGCCAAACATATTAACAAGCACCTTTAATTTACCCTTCGCTTTATCAAGCTCTTCTATCGATCCTGCAAATTCTGCGAAAGGGCCTTCTTTAACCTTCACGGCATCGCCAACGAACAAGTCAATTTCAATTCGCTTTTCATCCATACCCATCCGCTTGAGGATGACAGCTGCTTCCTCTGGCATCAATGGGATAGGCTTGGAGCCTGAACCGGTTGACCCGACGAATCCGGTCACCCCCGGCGTATTACGAACGACATACCAGGAATCGTCTGTCATGACGATTTCAACGAGAACATATCCAGGGAATACTTTTTTCTTTACGACTTTTTTCTTGCCGTTTTTGATATCAGTCTCTTCCTCTTCCGGCACGATGACACGGAAGATTTTATCTTGCATCCCCATCGATTCGACGCGTTTTTCCAAATTTGCTTTTACCTTGTTCTCGTAACCGGAATACGTATGAACAACATACCAATTTTTCTCCATTTCTTTAGGACTTAATGTCCTTCCCTCCTTGTAAACGGTTATTTCAGGGAAATAACTATTATATAAATCATCAAAACCATTTCTTAACATAGGGCGTTTTTTTAGACAAATTAAAAAACCCGTCTCCGGGCTTCTTAGTAACGTTTGTTTATGCTAATTTCCATTATACCATGTTTTACTCTCTTTATTCACTATCCAAGAATAAGACGAATAAGTTCTGATAAACCTAAATCAACTACTGCAAAAAATACGGACATAATAATGACAGTTGCGAGAACTGTAATCGTGTACGTTGTTAGCTCTTTTCTCTTAGGCCAGCTAACCTTTTTCATTTCGCGTGATACGCCTCGGAAAAACTCTAGAATGCGTCGCATTTAATATGAAACCTCCAACCTACAGTATTCTCAGGATCTAAACATTAGATTGTTTGTTTATGAGGTGTGTGAGTATTACAGGTTTTACAAAATTTATTAAGCTCAAGCCTGAGCGCCTTCTCCTCAGCTTGTTTGTAATTTGTAGAATAATTCCTCGAGCCACACTTCGTACAAGCAATGATAACTTTTTTATTCATAATTACACCTATATTCATGACAATTCACTAACAAATTTATCATGTAGAAAATTGTCTGTCAATAAAACTATTGACAGCCTGTTCATCAGCTTATTTTTACTATCAGACTTCTAAATATCGCTCAAGCTTACGTTTGACCCGCTGCAAGGCATTGTCAATCGACTTCACATGCCGATTCAGCTCTTCTGATATTTCCTGATAAGATTGTCCATCCAGATACAGTGAGAGAACCTTTCTTTCAAGGTCACTCAGTAGCTCGCTCATCTTAAGCTCTATATAATCAAACTCTTCCTGATTAATAAACAGCTCCTCCGGGTCCATAGCCTTTACCCCGGTGATGACATCCATCAGCGTACGGTCCGATTCCTCATCATAGATAGGCTTGTCCAAAGAAACGTAGGAATTGAGCGGAATATGCTTCTGCCTCGTCGCTGTCTTGATCGCTGTGATAATCTGCCTTGTGATGCACAGCTCGGCAAATGCCTTGAAAGAAGTAAGCTTATCTTCCCTGTAGTCCCTAATGGCCTTAAATAAGCCAATCATCCCTTCTTGAACAATATCCTCTTTATCTGCACCAATCAAAAAATACGTTCTTGCTTTAGCCCTAACAAAGTTTCTATATTTGTGGATCAAATAATCCAGGGCTTCGCTATCTCCCTTATGCACACGGTCAACCAACAATTCATCATCCAAAAGACCATAGTCGCCACTCAAGCTTACCCCGATAGAAATTGCCACATCGATCCCTCCGTAGGATACCAAAGATAGAAATATTATACAGTAAGCGTTTTTATAGCGTCAATGTCCTCACAGATTTCCTCGTCGCCATTTTTCGAATATTTCCGACACTTCTCTACTCAGCTGAATGCGCGAACTAGGGCGTTCTTCTATTTTTTCATTTAGCTTTTTGTCGATTTCTTTTTGTATATATCCCATTTCCTGCAATAATTCTCTTGCAGATTTTCTGTACGCGCCTTGCGCGAATATTGTCCTTTGTTCCGTATAATCAGAAGTCGCGACATATACCCTTGTATTTATTTTGATCAATTCTGAAGCCAGGCGTTCAATCCGCTCATCCGCCGTCTCATTCTCTTTTGTAAAAATAACCTCAACCTTTGAATTGCGATACTTTTTTTCTGTCCCTTGGACAAAGTAGGCGTCAAAAACAATGATGACCTGATGGCCGGAGAAACCTTGATACTCCGCCATCATGTCAATCAGCCGATCTCTAGCGGCAGCTAAGTCAAGGTCTCTCAGCCTTTTTAAGTCAGGCCAGGCGCCAATGATATTATAACCATCCACAACCAGTATGGTTTTCATGTCATTCCCCTAGAGGATGGCGCTTACGGTAAACTTCATACATAAGCAGACTTGCCGCAACACTGGCATTAAGGGAGGTTACATGGCCGACCATTGGCAAATGGAAGAGGAAATCACATTTTTCTTTAATGATGCGGCTCATTCCGCGGCCTTCACTTCCGATAACAATTCCAAGCGGCATGGACCCGTCCATTCTGCGGTAATCCTGGCTTCCTTTCGCATCCGTTCCCGCAATCCAAACACCGCGTTCTTTCAATTCCTCGATTGTCCGGGAAAGATTGGTCACACGTACAACCGGCACATGCTCAATCGCTCCAGTGGATGATTTTGCTACGGTTGCCGTTAATCCAACGGATCTCCTCTTCGGTATGATGATGCCATGTACACCAGATGCATCCGCCGTACGCAGAATCGATCCGAGATTGTGCGGATCTTCAAGCTCATCAAGCAAGAGGATAAACGGGTCCTCCTGCTTCTTTTCAGCCTTCCGGAAGATATCGTCAAGCTCTGCATATTGATAAGCGGCTACTTGGGCGATGACCCCTTGGTGATTTCCTTCCACCATTTGGTCGAGTTTCTTCTTAGGCACGATCTGAATCATGACTTTATTCTCTTTTGCCACCGCAACCACTTGCTGAATCTGTCCCTTTGTCGCCCCTTCGGCAATCCAAATTTTATGAATATCCCGCTCCGAGCGCAGTGCCTCAAGCACCGTGTTGCGTCCCATAATTAAATCATTACTCATCTTTTTCACTTCCCTTCTCTGTATTGAATAGATATTCTGATAAGTTCATTCAAACGTTCCTCCTGTTTACTCCCATACAAATAGCCAATAAGCGCTTCAAAGGCAGTGGAATAGCGGTAGGTCTGAACGTCCGTATTCTTCGGGACAGTTCCCGACTTCGCATTCCTTCCCCGGCGTACAACCGCCTCCTCTTCCTCGCTCAATAGCTTCTCATCAAGCAAATAATGAAGCACCGCGCTTTGGGCTTTCGCCGATACATAATTCGTTGCTTCCTTATGAAGCTTATTAGGCTTGACCTGCCCTGAAAGCAAGAGATGATGCCGGATATGCACTTCATAGATGGCATCACCCATATAAGCAAGAGCCAAGCTTCCCAATCCTTTTACATCTAACTCCCTTAAATCAAACATTCTCTTATCCCCGTTTCCAGCGCGTGCCTTGAGGAGTGTCCTCCAAAATGATGTTCATCTCTTTTAATTGATCCCTGATTTCATCTGACCGGGCGAAGTTGCGTTCTTTTCTCGCGCGGTTGCGCTCCTCAATTAATTTTTCGATTTTTTCATCCAACAACTCTTCCACTTCAATCGGCATTCCAAGTACACCGAATAACACTCTGAATTCATTTAAGAAGGCTTCGATCACGTCAGCAGAAGTTACCTTCTCAAGCAAATAATGATTCCCTAGCTTAGAAAGCTCGAATAGGACGGAAATTGCGTTAGCCGTGTTAAAGTCATCATCCATCGCCTCTTCAAATGCCGCATGGAGTCCCTTAATTTTCTCCACCCATTCATCGTCATTTGCAGTGATATTTGTGCTTGCGCTTTGACGATGCTTCAAGTTCTCATAAGTGGTTCGCAAGCGGTCAAATGATAATTTCGTCGCCTCTAGCAATTCTTCGCTATAATTGATTGGGTTGCGGTAATGGACAGAAAGGATAAAGAATCGCAAGACAATTGGGTCATGATGCTTAATAATATCGTGAACTGTAATAAAATTGCCCAATGATTTGGACATCTTCTCATTATCTATATTGATATAACCATTATGCATCCAATAGTTTGCAAACGGCTTGCCTGTTAATGCCTCTGATTGAGCGATTTCATTCTCATGGTGAGGGAATGCCAAGTCCTGACCGCCTGCATGGATATCAATGGTATCCCCTAAATACTTTTTCGCCATAGCAGAGCATTCAATATGCCAGCCAGGGCGTCCTTTTCCCCATGGGCTATCCCAGGAAATCTCACCTTCTTTTGCTGCCTTCCATAAAGTAAAGTCGAGCGCATCCTGCTTTCTTTCATCAACTTCAATACGCGCGCCCACACGGAGCTCATCAATGGACTGGTGAGAAAGCTTTCCATATCCGTCAAATTCTCTTGTACGGAAGTAGACATCTCCGCCGGATTCGTATGCCATCCCCTTATCAATCAAGGCCTGAATGAATTCAATAATCAAATCCATATTTTCCATGACCCTCGGATGAACATCTGCCTTTTGGCAGCCTAAGGCACCTATATCCTCGAAATAAGCTTTAATGAATCGGTCCGCTGTGGCTGGCACATCCTCTTGCAGCTCACGTGCAGCCCGGATTAATTTATCATCGACATCTGTAAAATTGGAGACATACTTAACGTCATACCCCTTATACTTCAAGTAGTTCCGCACCGTATCAAAAACGATAGCCGGCCGCGCATTTCCTATATGAATATAATTATATACAGTCGGACCGCATACATACATCTTCACTTTTCCTTCCTCTATTGGTCGGAAGGACTCCTTCTTTCTCGTAAGCGTGTTATAAATTTGAATGCTCATGCTTTTTTAACTCCTTTCGTAACTCCGTTAGTTCCAGCTTCAACTCATCAATTTGCAGCTGCATTTGCTGACATTGTTCCTCGACCGGATCGGGCAGGTCACGATGATTCAGATCCTGCTTCAGCCGAACTCCATCCTTTATGACGACCTTGCCCGGAATACCGACTACTGTTGAATTAGCGGGCACATCCTTCAAGACAACTGACCCCGCTCCAACCTTTGAGTTCTCTCCAATGACAATGGAGCCAAGAACCTTCGCTCCGGTAGCAATTAACACATTATCCTCTATTGTCGGATGGCGTTTGCCACCCTCCTTGCCGGTTCCCCCTAAGGTGACTCCCTGATAGACAATGACATTATCTCCGATTTCACAAGTTTCCCCTATCACGACACCCATACCATGATCGATGAAAAAGCGCCGTCCAATCTTCGCCGCCGGATGAATCTCAATTCCCGTGAAAAAGCGGCTAATCTGGGATACAGCTCGGGCAAGAAACTTAAACCGGCGTTTATATAAGGCATGGGCAATGCGATGATTCCAAATCGCATGCAAGCCTGAATAAGTTAAAATAATCTCGATCGCAGAACGTGCAGCCGGATCCTGCTCAAATATGACCTCTATATCCTCTTTCATTCGCTTCCACATGTACTTAACCCCCTTTTATACGACTACGGCATAAGCCTATAGCCCACTTTAAACCTTCCCCCATCTTTGCCAAATAAAAAAGCGCCTCTGTCATCGAAGGACAGAGACGCTATTATTGCGCGGTTCCACTCTGTTTGGGCTCTTAAAGTCTACAGAACCCCAACTTTCCCTTTTATAACGACATTGGTATGCCGCCTTCTCCTACTAATCCGCCTTTTGCGGTGTTCAAAGAAGGACTCAGGGGCGCATTCAGATTAGATGACGGTTTTAACCACTTTCAGCCGATGATGGTTATTCTCTGTCAAACCTCAAGCCTTAATCTTACTTTTCCCCGCTCAACGCTTTATCCTATTAGGTTTATCTATACTATATTATATTTTGGCTCAATTGTTAACGTAAAAGTCCCTCTAAGCGCATCTTCACTTTCTCACGGCCGAGAAGAGCTATCGCTTTTGGAAGGTCCGGGCCATGAGCTTGCCCTGTCACCGCTACACGGATTGGCATGAACAGCTTCTTGCCCTTATGGCCTGTTTCCTTCTGAACGCGCTTGATAGAAGCCTTAATCTCTGTGTCGGTAAACTCAGGCAAATTGTTGACTTCACCGAGGAATGCGCTAAGAACTTCCGGAACGGTATCATCTGCTAGTATTTCCTTCGCTTCTTCATCGTAAACAAGCTCTTCTTTAAAGAATAATCCAGAAAGCTCCACAATTTCCGCACCGAAGCTCATTTGTTCTTGGTAAAGCTCAACAAGCTTATACACCCATTGTCGTTCTTCATCCGTCATGTTCTCAGACACAAGGCCAGATTTCACAAGATGCGGAAGAGAAAGCTCCAGGACACGTTCTGTTTCAACCTTCTTCATGTACTGGTTATTCATCCATGTAAGCTTTTGCTTATCGAACAATGCTGGAGATTTAGATAAACGATCGGCATCGAAGATAGAGATAAACTCATCTTTCGTGAAGAGCTCTTCTTCACCGCTCGGGGACCATCCAAGCAATGCAATGAAATTAAACAACGCCTCTGGCAAGTAGCCCAATTCCTCGTATTGTTCAATAAATTGGATGATAGATTCATCACGCTTGCTTAGTTTCTTGCGGCTTTCGTTAACAATTAATGTCATATGACCAAATACAGGCGGTTCCCAATCAAATGCCTCATAAACCATCAATTGTTTCGGTGTATTCGTAATATGGTCGTCTCCGCGAAGAACATGGGAGATTTCCATGAGATGGTCGTCAATTGCTACTGCAAAGTTATACGTCGCGATGCCATCCTTCTTGATGATGACAAAGTCACCGATACCGTCTGACTCAAAGGAAACTTCGCCTTTAACCATATCGTTAAACGTATACACTTTCCCTTTAGGGACAACGAAACGAACGCTCGGCTTTCTGCCTTCAGCTTCAAGAGCTTCTTGCTGCTCTCTCGTTAAATGGCGGCATTTCCCCGAATAAGCCGGTGTTTCGCCGCGTTCCATTTGAGCAGCACGCTCCTGCTCTAATTCCTCTTCTGTGCAATAGCATTTGTATGCCATATCCCTGTTGATGAGGTCTGTATAATATTGTTTATAAATATCAAGACGTTCAGACTGACGGTAAGGACCATAAGCTCCCTCGCGGTCTACACTTTCATCCCAGTCCATGCCGAGCCATTTTAAATATTTCAATTGGCTCTCTTCGCCGCCTTCAATATTTCTCTTTTGGTCTGTATCTTCAATGCGGATAATGAAGCTTCCGCCTTGGCTTCTCGCAAATAAATAATTGAATAATGCCGTTCTGGCATTACCGATATGAAGATGCCCGGTTGGACTTGGCGCATACCGAACACGAATACTGCTTGTCATTCTTTTTTCCTCCCAAAAAGATAAAGTAACTAATGTGGGTTCATTTTAACACTAATTCATAAAGGAAGAAAACCGCTTGACCTCATTCTTTTACTAAAAGGACGGCCGCCTGCGAGGCAATTCCCTCTCCTCTTCCCGGAAAACCGAGTTTTTCTGTTGTTGTCGCCTTCACATTCACCTGTTCAACAGAAGCCTCTAGCAGCCCTGCGATTACTTCTCGCATCTGATCAATGTACGGGCGCATTTTCGGACGCTCGGCAATAATCGTGCAATCAATATTGCCAAGCTTATAACCTTTTTCCTTGGCGATCTTCCACACCTCTTTGAGAAGCACCTTTGAATCGGCATCCTTAAACGCCATATCCGTATCAGGGAAATGCTTGCCAATATCCCCCTCTGCCAGTGCTCCTAACACAGCATCTGCTACAGTATGCAACAAAACATCTGCATCTGAATGCCCAAGCAGCCCTTTTTCATAAGGAATCGTTATACCTCCGATGATTAATGGACGGCCTTCCACTAATTGATGTACATCAAAACCTTGCCCTATTCTAATCATGTTGGACTCCTTTATCCTTCTCCAGAATAGCCTTTGCAAAATACAAATCCTCTGGAGTTGTAATTTTGATATTATCGTAATTTCCTTCTGTGATTGCCACCGGCATACCTAGCCGCTCTAAGAGGCTCGCATCATCTGTCCCAAGGAATCCCTCTTCTTCCGCTTGCCTGTGAGCATGCTTTAGCAATGACACACGAAAAGCCTGTGGGGTTTGAATAGCCCACAAGCTTGAACGCTCAATTGTTTGCGTGATAAATGCTCCGCCTGCCTGTTTAATGGTATCCTTTACCGGAACGGCGAGCACGCTTGCTCCATGAAGAGCTGCATCCTTCGTGAGCTCTGTAATCAGATCCCGTGAAATGAATGGTCTTGCTCCATCATGGACTAGGACAATCCCGGTATCATCCGTTAGGGAATCAACAGCATTCTTTACGCTGTATTGTCTCTCGCTGCCGCCATGGATAAGCTCAATTGGAACGGACAGTTCTAATCTCTCTTTCAGCTCCCGAAAGTCATTCTCTTCAGAAGAATTCACAACAAGGAGGATTCGCAGGCAGTTTTCGTCTGTGCCAAATCGGCGCAATGTATGAGAGATGATTGGCTCTCCCTCAAGCTCAATCCAGAGCTTATTTCGGCCCGCCTTCATCCTCTTCCCCTGCCCAGCGGCTGGGATAATAACTTCATACTTCATTCTGATTCTACCCCTTGATTCTGCTCAAAGAGCTCTTTCTAATAATTTCGGTTTCGCGAATATCATCCGTCCAGCAGATGTCTGCAGCACAGATGTCACGATAACGTCAATCCTCTTGCCAATATAATTGCGTCCATCTTCGACTACAATCATAGTACCATCATCTAAGTAGGCAACACCTTGATTCTGCTCCTTGCCGTCCTTGATGACTTGAACATTCATCTCTTCGCCTGGGATGACGACCGGCTTAACAGCGTTGGCCAATTCGTTGATATTCAATACTTGGACATTCTGGAACTCACATACCTTGTTTAAATTGAAATCGTTTGTAACCACAATTCCATCAATGGTTTTTGCTAATTTAACAAGCTTGCTGTCCACTTCAGAAATTTCCTCAAAATCTCCCTCATACATTTCCACTTCAATTGGGAGTTCCTTTTGAATCTTGTTCAAGATATCCAAGCCTCTGCGCCCACGGGTCCGCTTCAGTGCATCAGACGAATCTGCAATATGCTGCAGCTCTCCAAGCACAAACTGCGGAATGACAATAGGTCCCTCTAGAAAACCCGTCTTACAGATATCGGCGATACGACCGTCAATAATGACACTCGTGTCAAGAACTTTTCTCTTGACCGGAGTTTCTTCTAAACTGTCTCCATCCCGCTCAGAGCCTTTTTTCTTTGCCTTTACAGGACTCGTAACAAGTCTCGTTAGTTCATCCCTTTTCTTAAATCCTACCTGAAATCCTAAATAGCCGCATACTAATGTCAAAAGAATTGGTGAAACTGTATTTAAGATTGGGATAGGCACGGAATTCAACGGCAATGTAATCAAAAATGCCAGCAAAAGCCCAACTAATAAACCGAGGCTTCCAAAAATAATATCTGTTATAGGGGCAATCAATAATTGCTCCTCAATCCATTTAATAAAATGGGCAACATAGTCAACCAACCAAAAAGTAATGAGATAGAATATAATTGCACCTAAAATAGCAGAAGAAATCGGATTTGTTAAAAATTCATTATCGACATTGATTAATGGTAATAACTCCGGAAAAGTGGCTATACCCAGTGCCCCGCCTATGAATATGAAACAGATTTGCAGTATTCTTTTCAACATTCTTTTCACCTCCTATATTAATTATAAACGAGCAGTGATACCCATCATACTTATTTCCCTGGAAAAGCGAACCTGTAAACGTCTTGTAAACAGTCTGTAACATTTTCCGAATCCATGATGTTTACTGATATTTTCCCGCTTATATTCTTTCATTATACCTTCTTGTATGTCAGTGATATGTCAGAAACCTCTCAATTCTCTCTTTTATAATTTATTGACACTTTTAAGATTTTTTAATCCTTGATGAATCTTCTTCGCCCGTACCTCGCCAATTCCCTCTACTTCATCGAGATTCTCAACGCTGGCCTTCATTAAACCAGGCAATGTTTCAAAGGTCTTAACAAGATTTTGAATTATGGAAAGAGGCAGCCTAGGAATCTTATGCAAGGCACGATAGCCGCATGGTGCTACTGATTGTTCAGGCGGCATAGCTCCCGGATAACCCAGCGCCTTCATCAGGGCTGTATCCTCAATGACTTCCGACTGTGACATTTCTCCTAACAGTTCAAATACCTTCTCAGGAGAGCAGGCATCTGGATCCTGATGATAGTCTTTAAGAATATGCAGCGCTTCCTGCTCAACACTGCTCAGCATTTCCTTCAGCTGAAGGCGCAGCAATCTTCCTTCTACTCCTAACTCATTCATATAAGATAATAACTCTGTTTTAATACGAATCACCATAATTAGGCGATTTAACACATGTGTGAGATCACCAAACGTGACAAGCTCCTCAAACTCTAGCTTCGTTAAGTTTTGGATACTTTCTTCCAGAACAGAACGATATTTTTCCAGCGTTTGCATCGCCTGATTCGCTTTCGTCAAAATGACTGACAGCTCTTTTAGCGCATAGCGGAAATTCCCTTGATAAAGAGTAATGATATTACGGCGCTGTGAAATAGCAATTACAAGTGATTTTGTTTCCTTTGCAATTCGCTCAGCCGTCCGGTGACGCATACCTGTCTCCATAGAAGGAATCGTCTTGTCTGGCACCAAATGCGCATTCGCGAACATAATGGTATCAATCTTATCATTCAAGATAATGGCCCCGTCCATTTTCGCAAGCTCATACAAATAACTTGGTGAAAATGGGCAGCCTATCTTAAACCCTCCATCGACAAGGCCTTTCACCTTATCGTTATAGCCTACAACAATCAGGCCTCCTGTATTGGCCCTCAATACATTGTCCAAACCTTCTCTCAGCGGCGTCCCCGGGGCTACAAGCTGTATAATCTGAGATTTATCCCGTTCGACTACCTTTTTATCCATCTATTTAACCTCCTAATGCATATTTCAATGCTTCACTAACTGTACTTACACCAATAACCTCAATATCAGAAGGCGGCGTCCACCCGCTCAAATTATTGGCTGGTATGATAATACGTTCAAATCCGAGTTTAGCCGCTTCTTTCACTCGCTGCTCTATTCGCGAAACCCTGCGAACCTCACCTGTAAGGCCTACCTCACCGACAATGCAATCCGTTGCTTTGGTCGGCACATCCCGAAACCCGGAAGCAATACTGACAATAACAGCAAGGTCAACTGCCGGTTCCCCAAGCTTTACCCCTCCTGTGACCTTCAAGTAGGCATCTTGGTTTTGCAATAACAGTCCGACTCTCTTCTCAAGAACAGCCATCAGCAAGGAAACGCGGTTGTGATCAATGCCAGTTGCCATCCGCCTTGGATTTGGAAAAATTGACGGAGAAATCAATGCTTGAATCTCAACCAGAATTGGTCTTGTTCCTTCCATCGAGGCTACAACGGTAGACCCAGCCGCTCCCTGAGAGCGTTCCTCAAGGAATATCTCGGAAGGATTCATGACCTCTTCCAGCCCTTCTTCCTTCATTTCGAAGATTCCCATCTCATTGGTTGAGCCGAAACGATTCTTGACCGCCCGTAAAATGCGGAAAGTGTGATGCCTTTCTCCCTCAAAATATAAAACGGTATCCACCATATGCTCCAAAAGACGCGGACCGGCAATATTGCCCTCTTTCGTCACATGTCCAACAATAAAAATGGCAATGCCTTTCGTCTTCGCCAACCTCATCAGTTCAGCTGTACATTCACGCACTTGAGATACACTTCCCGGTGCGGAGGTGACATCTGGATGGAAGACGGTTTGAATGGAGTCGATAATCACGAAATCTGGATCGATCTCCTCAATCGATTGTTCAATCATCGACATATCGGTTTCTGAGTAAACGAATAAGTGGTCAGATGTGACACCCAAGCGGACGGCGCGCAGCTTTGTCTGCTTGACAGATTCTTCTCCGGATATGTATAAGACATCATAATCTTTCCTCGCTAACTGAGCTGACACTTGAAGAAGCAAGGTTGATTTTCCTATCCCCGGGTCTCCCCCAATCAGCAATAATGATCCTGGAACGATGCCGCCCCCAAGGACACGGTTTAGCTCACGTGAATCTGTCATGACTCTCGGTTCCTGCTCAGTACCGACCGTCATAATTGACACTGGTTTGGACATCGGCTGATCTGTATGGGCAAAAGCTGTCCTGCGCTGATTTTTTGAAGCTGTGATTTCAACTTCCTCTGTCATCGTATTCCAGCCGTTACACCCAGGGCATCTCCCCATCCATTTAGGAGACTCGTAGCCGCAAGACTGACAAATGAACTTCGTTTTTTTCTTTGCCATAAATGTACGTATCCTCTCTTACGGTGCAGGCAGGCTTTACCCGCTCCCTTTTTCAATTCATATACTCGTATGGAAATGTCTTCTCAATGATATGTTTTAGAAGTAAATATAGATGAGGACCCTAATTGGCTATGTGCGGATCCGTATGGTGAGATAGAAAGATTATACCGGCTTGTCAAAAGCTAAAAGCACCATCCTCTAATCCATACAGGGTAGTTATTTTTTCAATGAAAGGAAAGGGCACAATCCTCCTATAGGAAGTGCCCTTCTTACTTTGCCTTACTTACTTGCCAGGCTCTTTTCACCAGTCTTAGCGGTGAATTCGCCATTTTCCACATCAATGATAATTCGCTTTCCTTTATCTATATTGCCTCTTAAAAGCTCTTCAGACAAGAAGTCCTCTACATGTTTTTGCAAGGCTCTTCTAAGCGGGCGAGCTCCATAATCCGGATCATAGCCCTCTTCTGCAATTTTCTCCTTGGCAGCCTCTGAAAGCTCTAAGTCAATTTCCTGTTCCTTCAGGCGCTTGATTAATTGGTCGCCTAGCAGTGTTACGATTTCTTTTAGATGTTTTTTCTCAAGAGCATGGAAAACAATAATCTCATCAATCCTGTTCAAGAACTCTGGACGGAAAGCCCGTTTGAGCTCATCCATAACTTGGCCTTTCATATCCTTATAATCCTGGCCTTCATCCTGCATATTGAAACCGACGTAGCGGTTTTTCTTCAGGCTATGAGCCCCGACGTTTGAGGTCATGATCAGAATGGTGTTTCGGAAGTCCACTGTTCGGCCTTTTGAATCTGTCAGCCTTCCATCTTCTAATACTTGCAAAAGAATATTGAATACATCCGGATGCGCCTTCTCAATCTCATCGAGCAATACGACAGAATAAGGTTTGCGTCGGACTTTTTCCGTTAATTGTCCGCCTTCCTCGTAGCCGACATAACCCGGAGGCGAGCCGACGAGACGGGAAGTTGAATGTTTCTCCATATATTCAGACATATCAATCCGGATCATGGCATCCTCATCTCCGAACATGGACTCAGCAAGCGCTCTTGCAAGCTCTGTTTTACCAACACCTGTAGGTCCTAAGAAGATGAATGATCCAATTGGGCGCTTCGGATCCTTAAGTCCCGCTCTCGCCCTGCGGACCGCCTTCGATATGGCTTTGACAGCCTCCTCTTGGCCAATGACACGGTTATGAAGGATCTCCTCCATATTCAATAATTTATCAGATTCGGTCTGGGCAAGCTTCGTAACCGGAATTCCTGTCCAGCTGGAAACAACATCGGCAATATCATTAACCGTAACCTCGCTGTTTTCCTTGCCCTGCTTTTCTTTCCAATTGCGCTTTGTATTCTCAAGCTCTTCGCGCAATTTTTGTTCCATATCGCGTAACGATGCAGCCTTCTCGAATTCTTGGCTTTGAACAGCGGCATCCTTTTCCTTGCGGGCTTCCTCAAGTCTCACCTCAAGCTCCTTCAAATTAGGTGGTGTAGTATAAGAGCGAAGGCGAACCTTTGAACCAGATTCATCAATTAAGTCAATTGCCTTATCTGGCAGGAATCTATCTGAAATGTAGCGGTCAGACAGCTTCACAGCCGCATCAATCGCCTCGTCGGTTATGGAGACGCGGTGATGAGCCTCATAACGATCACGAAGACCTTTTAAGATTTGAATGGACTCCTCAATGGTCGGCTCATCTACTTGGATCGGCTGGAATCGGCGCTCTAGCGCTGCGTCCTTCTCGATATATTTACGGTATTCATCAAGTGTTGTCGCACCAATACATTGCAGCTCACCGCGTGCGAGTGATGGTTTCAGGATATTTGATGCATCAATGGCACCCTCAGCACCTCCTGCACCAATTAAGGTATGAAGCTCATCAATAAAGAGAATGACATTGCCAGCAGCGCGGATTTCATCCATAACCTTTTTGAGTCGGTCCTCAAATTCACCCCGGTACTTTGTGCCAGCAACAACCGTACCCATATCAAGCGTCATCACCCGTTTATCACGCAAGATCTCTGGCACCTCATTATTGACGATTTGCTGGGCCAATCCTTCAGCAATGGCTGTTTTACCCACACCAGGCTCCCCGATCAAAACCGGGTTATTCTTCGTGCGGCGGCTTAGCACTTCGATAACACGCTGAATTTCTTTTCCTCTTCCGATAACAGGATCGAGGCTTCCCTCTCTGGCAATGGCAGTCAAATCACGCGCAAGGCTGTCGAGTGTAGGCGTGCTTGCAGCAGAGGAGGCTCCGCCTTGATTAATCCCGGATTCATTGCTGCCGAGCAGTTGCAATACTTGCTGTCTTGCTTTATTGAGGCTTACACCTAAATTATTCAGCACTCTCGCTGCAACACCTTCACCTTCCCGAATCAACCCTAGGAGCACATGCTCTGTTCCTACATAGGAATGGCCAAGCTTCCTTGCTTCATCCATGGAAAGCTCAATGACTTTTTTCGCACGCGGCGTATAATGAATCGTTTGAACGGTTTCGGAACCCTTTCCAATGAGGTTTTCTACCTCTTCCTGGATTTTCTCAGGACTCAGCCCAAGGGCATAAAGGGCCTTAGCGGCAATTCCGTCTCCCTCTCTTACCAATCCAAGCAAGATATGTTCCGTACCGATATTATTATGACCGAGCCTGATAGCTTCTTCCTGTGCAAGCGCGAGCACCTTTTGCGCTCTTTCTGTGAATCGACCAAACATCATGATAAGTTCCTCCTATTCTTCAATTGGTTTATCTTCCAATGCTAGCCTTTCCCGAATGAGAGAAGCTCTTCGTATATCTCTTTCTTTTGGATTCAGCGGTCCTCCTGCATAGCGCTGTAAGAAACCAGGCTGCGTTACGACCATTAATTCATTTAATATATGTTTCGTCATATTAGGAATGAAGCCCAAATCTATTCCCAGGCGAACATCTGATAAACACTTCGCC
>Ga0233366_1000169_pt1 | contig 27095 bp, 26 predicted proteins | sample ElkDunMinimDraft_23_FD_191536 | JGI IMG/M metagenome (GOLD analysis project Ga0233366, IMG submission 191536) | Fecal eukaryotic communites from dung pellets of Tule Elk in California, USA - Elk Dung C4 | ecosystem: Host-associated > Mammals > Digestive system > Large intestine > Fecal | place...
CGTAATCCAGGCGATCCATGTAGCCGATCGACTGGTTGAACGGCTTGGACTCGGCCAGCTTTTCGGTACCACGGTGCAGCAGGCCCACGTGGGGATCTGCACGCATGATGGTTTCGCCGTCCATTTCCAGGATCAGGCGCAGCACACCGTGCGCGGCCGGATGCTGGGGACCGAAGTTCATCGTGTAGTTGCGGATTTCCTGGCGCAGTTCCGCCGGGTTGCTCGCAAAGGCCTGGTGGGCCTGGGGTTCACGCTTGCTCAGATCAGCACTCACTTTACTGCCTCCGTCTGCGCGCTTTCGCCGGCAGCGGTCTGGAAACGGGCATCGTCGCGGATCACGCGGGGCACGCCGACACGCGGCTCCACCGAGGTGACCGGTTCGTAGATCACGCGCTTCTTTTCTTCGTCGTAGCGCACTTCGACGTTGCCGATCAGCGGGAAATCCTTGCGGAACGGATGGCCGACGAAGCCGTAATCGGTCAGGATCCGGCGCAGGTCCGGGTGGCCTTCGAAGATCACGCCGAACAGGTCGAACGCTTCGCGCTCGAACCAGTTCAGGCCCGGCCACACATCGGTCAGCGAGGCAACCACCGGCAGTTCCTCATTCGGCGCAAAGCAACGGATGCGCATGGTGAGGTTGTGCTGGTAGGAACGCAGCTGGGCGACCACGGCGAAACGCTGCAACGGAATCGGCTGCGGCTGGGCGCCATCGCTGGTTTCGCGGGTGGGGAATTCACCCCAGGCGAAACGGCCGACGGACTTGCCCTCGACGCCACGGCTGAAGCCCTGGGACGACACATCGGCCGTATCCCATTCGTCGCTGCCATAGCCGAGGTAATCCAGGCCGCACAGGTCAACGGCCTGCTCGAAACCGAATACGTCGCGCAGCGCCACAGCGGTGGCATGCCAGTCAGCGGCGGGCACTTCCAGCGTCACTTCGCCGCGGGGTTCGACCACGAAGACCTGCGCACCAGCAAAGTGTGCGGAGAGTCGGTCGATGAAGGAAGGTGCTTGCTCTGCCATGGGGGCTTGGCGTGCTCTAGTCAGGAGGGAGGTCAGCGGGCGATGGTCTGCGTACGCCAGATCTTCTTCTGCAACTGCAGGATCCCGTACACCAGCGCTTCGGCGGTTGGCGGGCAACCGGGGACATAGATGTCCACCGGCACCACGCGGTCACAGCCACGAACCACTGCATAGGAGTAGTGGTAGTAGCCGCCACCGTTGGCGCAGCTGCCCATGGAGATGACCCACTTGGGATCCGGCATCTGGTCGTAGACCTTGCGCAGGGCCGGGGCCATCTTGTTGACCAGGGTGCCGGCCACGATCATCACGTCGGACTGACGCGGCGACGGGCGGAACACCACACCGTAGCGGTCAAGGTCCAGGCGCGCGGCGCCGGCATGCATCATTTCGACCGCGCAGCAGGCCAGACCGAAGGTCATGGGCCACATCGAACCGGTACGGGCCCAGTTCAACAGCGCGTCGACGCTGGTGGTCAGGTAACCCTTTTCCAGCAGCGGGTTGTCGCCTTCGGGGCGCAGGATGTCGTCGACCCGCCCTTCCGGGACCGGGTTGTTCATCAGGCCGTCGAGCGTCTGAATCACTCCCATTCCAGCGCTCCCTTCTTCCAGACGTAAATGAAACCGAGGAAAAGCATGCCTACGAAGAGGCCCATCGTGACCAGCGAACGTGCGCCCAGCTCCATGAAGACCTGGGTCCACGGCACGATGAAGATGATTTCCAAGTCAAATACGATGAACTGGATCGCGATCAGGTAGTAGCGCACATCGAACTTCATGCGCGCGTCCTCGAAAGCCTCGAAGCCGCATTCGTACGGCGAGAGCTTTTTCAGATCAGGACGTCGTGGACCGAGGAATCGGCCAACCAGCATCAGCGCAACGCCGATACCGGTGGCAACGATCAGAAACAGCAGAGACGGCAAATATTCGGCCAGCACAGCGATTCTCTCTTGCCTCTGCCGCGACGCCTGCAGGCGTGTTGGCATGGGGGAGTGGACGGATACCGCTACCTGGCGCTTTGCGCGCCAGACGAACCCGCTTACAAACAAAATGGTGCCCAAGAGGGGACTCGAACCCCTACGACCTAAGTCGCTACCACCTCAAGGTAGTGCGTCTACCAATTCCGCCACCTGGGCTTACGTTCGCAAGGAGGGGTTTCCCTATCGGATTCCCTCAGTGCGCCGCATATTGTAACCGTCTTCAGCGAGTCTGGGTGCCTTCCGAAGGCTTTTCTTCACCAGATTTCGGCGTTTCCGCCTGAGCCGGCACAGTAGCCTGCGGAACCGACTGCTGCACAGCGGTTTCCGGGGCTTTGGGCACGGCCGGCAGCTCGCCTGCCGGGGCGGCCGGGGTCGTTGCGACCGGGGCCGACATCAAACCAAGATCCTGCTGGGTGGCCGGGCGCGAGCCATGGCTGGCGTACCAGGCCATGAACAGGCTGATGCCGAAGAACACCACGGCCAGCCACTTGGTCGACTTGGACAGGAAGTTGGACGCGCCACGCGCGCCAAACACCGTACCCGAGGCGCCAGCACCGAAACCCGAGCCTGCGGCGGCACCGGAACCACGCTGCATCAGGATGAGCGCGATCATGGCGACGGCCACCAGCACGTAGACCACATTGAGGATCAACATCAGCATTTCGAATCCGTCCTCGGACATGTTCGTGCCGACGGTTGGCCGGCAACATTACTAATTAGCGCCCGGCCGCCGCAGTGGCGATGGCCAGGAAGTCCGCGGCGACCAACGAGGCGCCGCCCACCAGCCCACCATCGACATCGGGCTGCGCGAACAGTTCCCCTGCGTTGCCGGGCTTCACGCTGCCGCCGTACAGGATCGGCAACGAATCGGCGATTCTAGCATCCAGCTTGGCCACTTCGCCACGGATGAACGCATGGACCTGCTGGGCCTGCTCCTTGGAGGCGGTACGGCCGGTGCCGATGGCCCAGACCGGCTCGTAGGCGACGACGGCGTGCTGGAAGCCGGCCGGGCCGACCAGGGCGAGCACGGGGGCAAGCTGGGCGGCGATGACCTGCTCGGTCTGGCCCGCCTCGCGCTGCTCCAGGGTTTCGCCCACGCACAGCACCGGGGCGAGGCCAGCATGCAGGGCGGCCGCGAACTTGCGGGCGACCAGTTCACTGGTTTCATTGTGGTACTGGCGGCGTTCGGAGTGGCCGACCAGGCCGAACCGGGCCCCGACTTCGGCCAGCATGGCGGCGGACACTTCGCCGGTGTAGGCGCCCTTTTCATTGGAGCTGACATCCTGCGAGCCGAAGGCGATGGCCCGGCCTTCAAAGGCTTCGACCAGTTCGCCCAGGTACGGCAGCGGGGGCAGGATCACCACCTCGACGCCGTCGACCGGCAGGCTGGCGACCAGGTCGCTGACCAGGTCGGTGGCGAATTGGCGGCTGCCGTGCAGCTTCCAGTTACCGGCGACGATCTTGCGGCGCATGCGGTGCTCCTTTGGGTATCAGCCGGTAATGATACCGGATGAAACGAAATGGCGTGGTTGCGAAAACGCTTACATTTCAAATGGATATTGGTTTGGGGTAGGCGAAAGGCGGGGATCCGGTTGCTATCGGGATGGGCTGGCGCGAGTGGGTTGGCAGGACACGCCGTAAATCCTTCCCTGGAGGCTCGTGGGCGCCATCCATGGCGCCCAACGGTCCCGCCAACCCACCCACACCAGCCCCCGACAGTTGGCCGGTTCGCATGGGAGAGCGGTGGAGCGTGCCGACCAACGGTCGGCACCTACCCATCACCACACCCCACCACCCATCACCCATCACCCATCACCCATCACCCATCACCCATCCTCAATCCTCAATCCCCAATCCCCAATCCCCAATCCCCAATCCCCAGTCACCCGTAGCCCGTAGCCCGTAGCCCACAGCCTCAACCATCCGCAGACCCAAAGCATCAGCAGCAAGCCCGCCCTGCCCTCGGTTCCGGTCGCAGCGATCTGTGAGGTCGGGCGCTGCCATGCCCCGCCGGGACCTTAGGCAACATGGATGTTGCCTAAGAGCCCCCATGGGTGAAGGCGCATTGCTTGCGAGGCATTGCCTCGCATGCGACTGAACGCCCAGCCGCCAGCGGCTGGGCCGGACCGCGGAGCGGGGTTTACGGCGTGTCCCGGCGGGGCATGGCAGCGCCCGACCAGCCGATAGAAGCCGACCAGCCAGCCGTTGCCGTTGCCGTTGCCGTTGCCGTTGCCGTTGAATTTGACGTTAAAAAGAAGAAGGCCGCCTTCCGGCGGCCCTCCTCCCAACATCACTTCAGCTTGATCTCGCGCAAACGCTCTTCCAGGAAGCCATGCGCCGTAATCGGCTCCGGATAGCGGCTCGGGTTTTCCGGCGTGACGCAGGTCGGCAGCACATCGATCAGGAAGTCCGGGTTCGGGTGCAGGAAGAACGGCACCGAATAGCGCGGCTGGCGCGCCTGCTCGCCCGGAGGATTTACCACCCGGTGGATCGTCGACGGATACACATGGTTGGTCAGACGCTGCAGCATGTCGCCAATGTTCACCACGATCGTGTCCGCGTCCGAGGTGAACGGCACCCACTTGCCCTCGTGCGACTGCACCTCCAGCCCCGCCGCGCTCGCGCCCACCAGCAGCGTGATGAAGTTGATGTCGCCGTGTGCACCGGCGCGCACGTTCGGAATGTTCTCGGCGGTGATCGGCGGGTAGTGGATCGGGCGCAGGATCGAATTGCCGTTGTTGGTCTTGTCCGCGAAGAAATCTTCCGGCAGCCCGATGTGCAGCGCCAGCGCCGACAGCACCCGCGAACCCAGCTGGTCCAGCGCCTGGTACAGCGCATAGCCACGCTCGCGGAAGTTCGGCACCTCGGCCGGCCACAGGTTCGGGGCCATCACATCACGGTACTTCGAGTCGTCCGGGATCTCCCGGCCGATATGCCAGAACTCCTTCAGGTCGAAGTGCTGCGAGCCCTTGGCCGTCTCCACCCCGAAGGCCGTGTAGCCGCGCGCCCCGCCACTGCCCGGCACGTGGTACTGGCGCTTGGTCTCTTCCGGCAGTGCGAAGAACGCCTTGAACACCTCGTAGGCGGCGTCGATGTCGGCCTGCGGGATGCCGTGGTTGCGGATACCTGCGAATCCCCATTCGCGGTAGGCCGCGCCCAGCTCGGCAACGAAGGCGTCGCGGTCACTGTCGAAACGGGTGATGTCGAGGGTCGGGATCTGGCTCACAGCGGTTCCTGGCTTGTTCGGATGGGTCGCAGGCCATCTCGGTGGCCCGGCTGAACATTGTGCCAGATCCGCCACCCGGCACTGCCGACACAAAGATACAAACCGATACAATGCGCCCGCCCCGTTGCCTTGAGCGGGGTGCCGACGCAGCCGCCGCCACGTCCCCGCCTCCCTTCCACTGCGCCGCCGACCCGCTCCATGTCCCTTTCCCTGCCTGCCTTCGCCCCCTCCCCGTCCACGCGCTGGCAGCGCCTGGCCTGGCTGAGCCTGTTCACCGCCCTCAATGCCGGCGCCGCGATCCTCATCGCACTGGGCAACACCCCGCTGGGCGACAACCCGGGTGGCGGGCTTGGGCTGGCCTACCTCGGCATCGCCCTGCCCGGCCATTTCCTTGCACTTGGCGCAGGGGTATCGCTGCTGCCGCTGCTGCTGGGCCTGTGGCTGCGCGGGCCACGGCCCCTGCTGGTCAGCGCGGTGGTCCTGCAGACCCTGTGGCTGTGCCTGCTGCTGGTCGATGCCAAGGTGTTTGCCCTGTATCGCTTCCACCTCAATGCCATGGTGCTCAACATGGTGTTCGGCGGCGCACTGCAGGACCAGGTCGCACTGTCCTGGCAGACCTGGCTGCAGGTGGCGGCCGTGCTAGCCGCCGTGGTCGTGGCCGAAGTGCTGGTGGCCTGGGCCTGCTGGCGGCTGGTACCCGGCGCGGCGCGGCGGCGGCCGCTGCTGCTGGCCTGGGCCGCCGGCCTGGTCCTGATGACCTGCGGCCAGGTCGCCACCGCCTATTACGACGCCCGCGGCGAACGCGCGGTGACCAGCCAGTGGGCCTACCTGCCCTGGGCGCAGCCGATCACCGCCAAGCGCCATATGCACCGGCTCGGCGTGCACAGCCTGCCCCAGGCCAGCCTGCCCGACCCGCGCCACAGCCAGCTGCAGTACCCGTTGCACCCGTTGCGCTGCCAGAGCAACGTGCAGCCCAATGTGCTGGTGGTGGTGATGGAATCGCTGCGCCATGACGCGCTCGACGCCACCACCATGCCCAACACCTGGGCACTGGCCGCGCAGTCGGAGCAGTTCACCGCCCACTACAGCAGCGGCAATGCCACCCGCTACGGCCTGTTCGGCCTGCTGTACGGGCTGCCCGGCGGCTACTGGGACAGCATGCTCAGCGAACAGCGCGGCTCGCAGCTGTTCGACGTGCTCCAGCAGCAGGGGTACGACCTGCACCTGTATGGCAGCGCGCCGCTGCACAGCCCGGAATTCGACCGCACCGTGTTTGCCCAGGTGCGCAACCAGCTGCACACCGCGCCGTCGGCACTGCCGGTGGCCGCGCGCGATCGGCACATCATCGACGCGCTGCGCGCCGACATCACCCGGCCCGGCAAGGGGCACTGGTTCGGGTTTGCGTTCCTGGACAGCACCCACGCGCCCTACCACCTGCCCAAGGACTACCCGCCGCTGGCCACCCCGATGGCGACCCACATCGACTTCCTCGCGCTGGACGAGGACCACGTGCCGGTGCCCGAGCGCAACCGCTACCGCACCGCCGTGCACTACGCCGATGGCTTGCTGGGCGAGCTGATGCAGACCCTGCGCGACAGCGGCCAGGCCGACAACACCATCGTGCTGGTGACCGGCGACCACGCCGAGGAATTCAACGACCTCGGCCTGAACTACTGGGGCCACAACGGCAACTTCTCCGACTACCAGATGCGCGTGCCGTTCGTGCTGCATTGGCCCGGCCGCGCGCCCGCCCGGCATACCGCCAACACCAGCCACGAAGACTGGGTACCCACCCTGATGCGCCATGGCCTGGGGTGCGAGAACGCGCTGGCGGACTTCAGTACCGGCCGCGACCTGTTCGACCCGGTGCCGACCGACCGTGCCCTGCTGGTGGAAAGCTGGTCGCAGCGCGGCATCCGCCATGGCGAGCGCACCTACGTGTTCGACAAGTTCGGCAACGCCACCACCCTGGACCGCCAGTACCTGCCGGTGGCCGACCAGCAACCCGATGCCGCTGCAGTACGCGCGGCATGGGATGCCCTCACCCATTTCCGCCGGCCATAACCCGGCCGCTCCCCGCCTGGAACGTTCATCGATGAACACCCCTTCCAACACCCCGCCCCTGAAGATCCTGCACACGGAGGCCGCCAAGGGATTCGGCGGACAGGAGATCTACATCTACCGCCACATGCTGGCCATGCGCGAGCGTGGCCATGACGTGTCGCTGCTGTGCCAACCCGGTGCCCGCCTGGGCGCCATCGCACGCGAGGCCGGCTTCACCGTCCATGACCTGAAAATGGGCGGCCTGCTGCGCTTGGTGCGCGGGATCTGGTCGGTGCGGCGGCTGGTGCGCCGCCATGGCTTCGACGTGGTCAATACCACCAGCCGCCGCGACAGCCTGATCGCCGCCGCCGGTGCGCGGCTGGGGCGCACGCCACTGGTGGTGCGCTCGCGCCACCTGATGAGCCCGGTCAACTCGTTGCTGACCTATACCGGCCTGCCGCACCGGGTGATGACGGTCAGCAGCTTCGTCAAGCAGCTGCTGGTGGCGCGCGGGGTGGACGACCGCCACGTGGGCATCGTGCCGCCGATCGCGGTGCCGCCGGAGTGGTCGAAGATCGACTGCGCGGATCCGTGGCAATGCGTTCAGGACACCCGTGCCGAGGTGCGCCGCGAGCTGGGCTTTGCCGACGACCAGATCGTGGTCGGCTGCGTGGCGGTGCTGCGCGAACCCAAGGGCCACACGGACCTGCTGCGCGCGATTGCGCCGCTGTGCCGCCAGCATCCCAACCTGCACCTGGTGATTGTCGGTGACGGCCAGCCGGTGATGGGCCGGCTGGAGGCGCTGCGCAGCGAACTGGGCGTGGCCGCGCAGGTGCACCTGCTCGGCTACCGGCCCGGTGCATGCCGCCTGATGGCCGGCTTCGACATCTTCGCCCTGGCCACGCACAAGGAAGCGGCCGGCACGGTATTCCTGGAGGCGGCGCACGTGGGCGTGCCGGTGGTGGCCACGCGCGTGGGCGGGGTGCCGGAAATGGTGCTGGAAGGCAGCAATGCTATTCTCGCCCCATTGGGCGACCAGGCGGCCCTGACCCAGGCATTGCAGACCCTGGTTGACGATTCCGCGCAGCGCCGGCGCATGGGCCGTGCCGGCTGGGAATGGATGCGCAGCGCGCAGCGCTTCACCCCCTCGGGGCATACCGAAGCGACCGAACACTATTACCACCAGTGGTTGAAGGAACTGGGCCATGGCCAACGCTAGATCCGTGCCGGTATTGATGCACCACCACGTGTCGCCGTCGCCGGGAATGATCACGGTGTCGCCGGAGAATTTCGAAAGCCAGATCGCGTGGCTGGCCAACAACGGCTGGACCTCGCTGACGCTGGCGCAGTACGCCGACTTCCTGGCCGGCAAGCCGGTCCCGCGCAAGTCGATCGTGATCACCTTCGACGACGGCTACCTGGACAACTGGGTGTACGCGCACCCGATCCTGCTCAAGTACGGCATGCACGCGGTGGTCTTCGTGGTCACCGGCTGGATGGGCGAAGGCCCGGTCCGCCCGCACGCCGGGCAGCCGGGCGTGACGCTGCCGCCCACGCCGGACCATCGCGGGTGCGAAGCGGCGATCCTGCGGGACGACCGCACCGATGACGTGATGATGCGCTGGAGCGAGGCGCGCGCGATGATCGCGGCCGGTACCTTTGAAGTGCATTGCCACACCCACTCGCATACGCGCTGGCTGAAACAGGACATCACCCGCGAGCAGAAGTGCGAGGGCATCACCCGCGACCTGTCGATGGCGCGGCTGGTGCTGCAGCAGCAGCTGGGCGAGGTGTCGGACACGCTGTGCTGGCCCTACGGCGATTTCGACGCGGACTACCTGCCGATCGCGCGGGCACAGGGCTTCAAGTACCTGCACACCACGCACCCGTTCGGGCGCAACGTGGTGGGCGGCGATCCGGAGCACATTTACCGCTTCGCGATCCGCAACCGTCCGGCCAGCTGGCTGCGCAAGCGCATCGCGTGGAGTTACCACCCGTTGATCGCCCCGGTGTTCAACCGCTTCAAGGCGAAGCAGAAGAAGATGGTGCCGGGGCCGTAAGGCCGCCGGGGCTGTCTCATGCCATCCGGTAGAGCCGACCGTTGGTCGGCTGCTCCAGCACGGTGCACATCAACGCAGCCCACGACGGTGGAAAAGCCGACCAACGGTCGGCTCTACCACGCGGAAGCCATTCTCAGGCGGCCGCCGCCTTCACCGCGCCGGACAGATGATCCAGCGTGGACTGCATCAGCTCGGCGGTATCGGCCTCGACGGTGACACGCACCACCGGCTCGGTGCCGGACGGACGCAGGAACGCACGACCGCGCCCCTTCACCGCCACCTGCGCGGCGACCAGCGCGGCCTGCACTGTTTCGGCCTGCACGATGGCCTTGGCCGACACGTCGCCCAGCCGCACGTTCACGGTCTTCTGCGGCACCCGGCTCAGGTCCTGCAGCGAGGCGCGCAGCGTGCGGCCTTCGCGGCGCAGCACTTCCAGCACCTGCAGCGCGCTGACGATGGCATCGCCGGTGGTGGCACGGTCCAGGCACAACAGGTGGCCGGAGGCTTCGCCGCCCAGCACGCCGCCGCCTTCGACCAGCGCCTGGTGCACGTAACGGTCGCCCACGTTGCTGCGCACGAACGGCAGGCCGAGGCGCTCCAGCGCCTGTTCCAGGCCGAAGTTGGTCATCAGCGTGCCAACCACCGGGCCACGCAGGCGACCATTGCGCTGCCAGGACGCGGCCAGCACGTACAGCAGATCGTCGCCGTCGACCGGGTTGCCCTGGTCGTCGGCCATCAGCACGCGGTCGCCATCGCCGTCGAAGGCGATGCCGAGATCGGCACCGACCTCGCGCACCTTGTTGGCCAGGTTGTCGATGTGCATCGAGCCGACGCCGTCGTTGATGTTCACCCCGTTGGGCTCGGCACCGATGGTGACCACCTCCGCGCCCAGCTCGCGGAACAGCAGTGGGGCGATGTGGTAGGTGGCGCCATGCGCGCAGTCGAGCACGATCTTCAGTCCGCGCAGGTCGAAGCTGCGCGGCACGCTGGCCTTGCAGAACTCGATGTAGCGGCCCACCGCATCGCGCGCGCGCATGGCCTTGCCAAGGCGGTCGGATTCGGCAGTGGTGAAGTCGCTGTCCAGCGCCGCTTCCAGCGCCAGTTCGGTGGCGTCGTCGAGCTTTTCGCCATCGGCGGAGAAGAACTTGATGCCGTTGTCGTAATGCGGGTTGTGCGAGGCGCTGATGACGATGCCGGCGTCTGCGCCCAGGGTGCGGGTGAGGAACGCCACCGCGGGGGTCGGCATCGGGCCGAGCAGCTGCACGTCCACGCCGCCGGCGACCAGGCCCGCTTCCAGCGCGGCTTCGAACATGTAGCCAGAAATGCGGGTGTCCTTGCCGATCACCACCACCGGGCGGTGCCCGGGGCCGTGGCCGTTACGCTCGGTCAGCACGCGGCCGAGCGCGTTGCCCAGGCGCAGCACGAAGTCGGCGGAGATCACCCCTTGGCCCACGCGGCCACGGATGCCGTCGGTGCCGAAATACCGGCGCGCACCCATCAGGCGACCTCGTCGGCAACCGGCGCCGGCTGACGGCCGAGCATGGCCAGCAGGTCGGACAGGCGCTCACGCATTTCGCGGCGGTCGCAGATCTGGTCGATGGCCCCGTGCTCGAGCAGGAACTCCGAGCGCTGGAAGCCTTCGGGCAGCTTTTCGCGCACGGTCTGTTCGATCACGCGCGGGCCGGCGAAGCCGATCAGTGCCTGCGGTTCGGCGATGTTGATGTCGCCCAGCATCGCAAACGAAGCCGAGACGCCGCCGGTGGTCGGGTGGGTCAGGACCGAGATGTACGGCAGGCCGGCCTCACGCAGCTTGCCCAGCGCGGCCGAGGTCTTGGCCATCTGCATGAGCGAGAACAGGCCTTCCTGCATGCGCGCGCCGCCGCTGGCGGAGAAGCAGACATACGGGGCGCCGATTTCGACGGCCTTTTCAGCCGCCAGCGAGAAGCGCTCGCCGACCACCGAGCCCATCGAGCCGCCCATGAAGGCAAAGTCGAACGCGGAGGCGACCAGCGGGCGGCCTTTCATCAGGCCCTGCATCGCGATCAGGGCGTCGTACTCGCCGGTGTTCTTCTGCGAGGCCTTGATGCGCTCAATGTACTTCTTCTGGTCCTTGAACTTGAGCAGGTCGGTCGGTCCCAGGCGCGCACCGATTTCGGTGGTGCTGTCGGCGTCGAACAGGGCGGCCAGGCGCGCGCGCGCGCGGATCGCCATGTGGTGGCCGCACTTGGGGCAGACTTCCAGGTTCTCTTCCAGCTCAGGTCCGTACAGTGCGCTGCCGCAGTTGCTGCACTTTTCCCACAGGCCCTCGGGGACGCTGCGCTTTTTGCTGGGGACGTTGTCGGTGCGGATGCCAGACGGCATCAACTTGCTGAGCCAACTCATGCGGGATGCTACTTCCGTTCAGGGCGGCCCGAAGGCCGCAAAGGCGGACAGTCTAGCTCAGGCCCTCCCCACCCGTGCACCCCCTGCCGGGTGCGGCGGCGGACGGTAAAACCGTGCTGTGACGTATGTTTACGTGCCGATCCGTAGCGCCGAGCTCTGCCCGGCGATGGTGCCGAGGTGCAAATGCCGGGCAGAGCCCGGCACTACGGATGGGCGTGCTTCAGGTTCCGCTATCCAATGCCTGGCGCAGCGGGGCGAAGAAGGACGTTGCGGTCTGTGCGGCAGTGGCTGCATCGGCCGCTTCACCCAGCGCGGCGACCAGGGCGCTGCCGACCACGACGCCGTCCGCTTCGATGGCCATGGCGGCGGCGCTGGCCGCGTCCTTGATGCCGAAGCCGGCCACCACGGGGACGGTGGAGCGGCTGCGCAGGTCGCGCAGGCGGGCACTGGCGGCGCTGCTGTCGAGGCGTTCGGACGCACCGGTGACGCCTGCGAAGCTGACGTAGTAGAGGTAGCCCTGGGCCATGGCCGACAGGGTGTCCAGCCGGGTGTCGGCGGTGGTCGGAGAGGCCAGCAGGATCAGGGCCAGGCCGGCGGCGGTGAAGATGGCGCGCGTTTCGGCGGCCTCTTCCGGCGGCAGGTCGACCAGCAGCACGCCGTCCACGCCTGCGGCGATGGCCGCGTCGGCGAAGCGGGCCGTACCGTGGATCTCCACCGGGTTCAGATAACCCATCAGCACCACCGGGGTGGTGGCGTCGTCACGGCGGAAGGCGGCCACGGTTTCCAGCACGTAGCGCAGCCCTGCCCCACGCGCCAGCGCGCGCTCGGAGCTGCGCTGGATGGTGGGGCCGTCGGCCATCGGGTCGGAGAACGGCACGCCCAGTTCGATCACGTCCGCGCCGGCGGCGGCGAGTGCGTGCATTACCGGCACGGTGGCGTCCAGGCCCGGATCACCGGCGGTGATGAAGGGAATCAGCGCCTTGCGGCCATCGGCGCGCAGGCGGGCAAAACAGGCATCGATACGGTCCACGGACATTTCAGGCACATCCTTCAATCAGTTCAACGGCGCCGCTGGCGCCCCAGTACAGCGTCGAAATCACCCCGTCGAAGATCTCCAGCCGGATCGCCAGATCCGAGCCGGGGTCCTGCCAGGTCAGGTATTGGCCCGTTTCAGGATCGTAGGCATGCGGCTGCGCAAGGCTGCCCTTGGGCAGGCGCTTGAGCGCGGCGTCACGCGTCATGCCCAGGCGCAGCCCGAACGGGCCGGCCTGGGTGATGGTTTCATCGGTGCCATCCAGCGGCGCCAGTTCGAAGCGCTGCACGTGGTCGTCGTCGACCATCATCGAGATGCCCTCGGGCAGGCTGCCGCGCTCGTAATACTCGCAGCTGCCGGCCTGCCCGCCTTCGCTCAGACCAGCCGAATGCCAGGTGGCATCGGCATCGGCGGCGGTGAAGCGCTGGCCGATGACGATGTCGCCGGCATGGTCCAAGGCAACGGACACCACGGCGGGCGCCGGGACCGCATCGGGGGCCGGGGCCGGCGGTTCCGGCTCATCCTCGATCGGGCGGTTGGCCACGTCGTCATCGTTGCTCGCCGGTACCTGCGCCGGTGCGATGGCCGCCGGCGACGCCGGCGCGGCCGGCAGCAGCGGCGGGTCCGGCGGGGTGCAGGCGGTCAGACCGACCACGATCAGCAGCGCGCTTCCCTGGCGCAGCAGTGGGTTCACAGCATCAGGCCCTCGCGGGCGGCGATGGTATGCACGTCCTTGTCACCACGGCCGGACAGGTTGCACAGCACCAGTTTGTCGCGGGGCAGGTCCCGCGCGATCTTGATGGCCTGGGCCACGGCGTGGCTGGATTCCAGCGCGGCCAGGATGCCTTCGCTGTGGGCCAGCTGGTGGAACGCGGCCAGCGCTTCCTCGTCGGTGATGCCGACATACTCGGCGCGCCCGGCATCGGCCAGGAATGCATGCTCCGGGCCGACGCCCGGGTAGTCCAGGCCAGCCGACACCGAGTGGGTTTCGGTGATCTGGCCGTCGTCGTCGCAGATCACATAGGTGCGGTTGCCGTGCAGCACGCCCGGGCGGCCCGCGGCGATGGAGGCGGCATGGCGGCCGGTCTCGATGCCGTCGCCGGCCGCTTCGGCACCGACGATGCGCACGTCGCGGTCGTTGAGGAAGGCATGGAACAGGCCGATGGCATTGCTGCCGCCGCCGACGCAGGCGGTGATCGCATCGGGCAGGCGGCCGTAATCGGTGAGCATCTGCGCGCGCGCTTCGCGGCCGACGATGGCGTTGAAGTCACGCACCATGCGCGGGTACGGGTCCGGGCCGGCCACGGTGCCGATGATGTAGAAGGTGTCGCGCACGTTGGTGACCCAGTCGCGCATGGCTTCGTTGAGCGCGTCCTTGAGCGTGGCCGAGCCGGAGGTGACCGGCACCACCGTGGCCCCGAGCAGCTTCATGCGGTAGACGTTGATCTTCTGCCGTTCGATGTCGGTGGCGCCCATGTAGACCACGCACTCCAGGCCCAGACGGGCGGCCACGGTGGCACTGGCCACGCCATGCTGGCCGGCGCCGGTCTCGGCGATGATGCGGGTCTTGCCCATCCGCGCGGCCAGCAGGGCCTGGCCAATGGTGTTGTTGATCTTGTGCGCGCCGGTGTGGTTCAGGTCTTCGCGCTTGAGCAGGATCTGCGCCCCGCCCACCTGCTGGCTGAGCCGTTCGGCGTGGTAGATCGGGCTGGGCCGGCCCACGTAGTGGGTGAGGTCCTTGTCGTAGGCGGCGATGAAGGCCGGATCGCGGCGCGCCTCGTCGTAGGCGGCCGCCAGTTCCTGCAGCGGCCCGATCAGCGTTTCAGCAACGAAACTGCCGCCGTAGCGGCCGAAATGGCCCTGGGCATCGGGGTAGGCGTGGAAATCGGTGATGGGGGATGCGGACATGGCGCGACAACCGATGGAGACAGGAGGCCAATTTAACGCACATGTCATGACAGGAATATCGATAATATCTGCGACAACCCGTCAGGAAAACTCACATGAGCGACCTTCCCCTGCCGCCGCTCAACGCCCTGCGCAGTTTCGAGGCCGCCGCCCGCCTGGGTGGGGTGGGCCGTGCCGCGGAGGCCCTGCACGTCACCCATGGCGCGATCAGCCGCCAGCTGCGGGTGCTGGAGGATCACCTGGGCGTGGCCCTGTTTGAACGCGACGGACGCGGGCTGCGCCTGACCCGGGCCGGGGCCGAGCTGCAGAGCGCCTGCGAGGGCGCGTTCGGGCAGATCCGCGAGGCCGTGGGCGCGCTCAAGCGCCAGCAGCGGCCCGACGCGCTGGTGCTGGGCTGCAGCGGCAGCATCCTGGCGCGCTGGATGATTCCGAACCTGCCGGCGCTGCAGCGCGACCTTCCGGCGCTGGCGCTGCATTGGTCGGCGCAGGACGGCAGTTTCACCGACGCCCAGCGCGGCCTGGATGCGGTGCTGCTGCTGGCCCAGCCGCCGTGGCCGCGGGGTTGGCAGATGCGCGAACTGGCGCCGGAACGGGTGGGCGTGGTGGTCAGCCCGCAGCACCCGGCGGCGGCGCGGTTGCGCCAGCAGCCGCCGACCGCCCTGCTCGGGGAAGCGCTGCTGCATACCGCCTCGCGCCCGCAGGCGTGGCCGGCCTGGGCGTTGGCGCATGGGCTGGACCCAGCTCAGCTGCAAATGGGCAGCGGGTTCGAGCACCTGTACTACCTGCTGGAGGCAGCGGTGGCCGGGCTGGGCGTGGCGATCGCGCCCGAGCCGCTGGTGGCCGACGAGCTGGCCGCCGGCCGCCTGTTGGCGCCGTGGGGCTTTGGCGCCACCGGCGGGTTCTGGGTGCTGGCCACGCCCGACGGGGCAGTGGATGCTCGGGTGGACGTGCTGGCCGAGTGGCTGCAGCAGCAGTTGGCGGGGGCCTAGGTCCCCACCGTTGGTGGGGACGCTGCCGGAACCCGCGTCGGTCAGACGGCGGTCGGTGCCGCCAGGCGCTGCTGCACGTCGTCGCGCAGGCGCGCCAGTTCCACTTCGGCCTGCTGGCGTTGCTGCATGCCCTCGCGGTGGATGGCGCGCACTTCTTCCACTGTGGCAATCAGCTGCTCGTGCACGTGGCGCAGGGTGGCCACGTCGATCACGGCGCGCTGGTTGGCCTTGGCCGTTTCAACGGTGGTCTGCCGCAGCAGGTCGGCATTGCGCCGCATCATCTCGTTGGTGGCATCGTCGATCGCGCTGGACAATGCCACCGCGTTCTTCTGCTCGTTGAGCGACAACTGGATCGCGAACTGGCGCTTCCACGACGGAATGGTGATGTCGCGGACGGTGTTGAACTTCTCGATCAACAGGATCGCGTTGGCCTGGATCAGCCGGATCATCGGCAACGACTGGTCGGCTGCGTGCTGCATGACCAGCAGGTCGCCCACGCGCTTGTCCAGCAGCCGGATCGCGTTGTCCAGCTCGCCTTGGCGGATCCGCTGCTGCGGATCGTCCTGGCCCTGCCCCGCCAGCTGTTCGCTGCGCAGCGAGGCGATCCGGCGCTTGGCGGCGGCGATGTGCAGGCCCAGGCCGTGGCGCTCTTCGCGGACGATCTCGTGCATGCGGTCGAACTCGACCACGCGCTGGCCCATCAGCGCCTGCTGGCTGCCCACGTCGCCCATCAGCTGTTCGATCTGACGGTTGGTGTCGCTGAATTTCTGCACCAGCTCGCCCTTGGACGCGCGCAGTTTGTCGATCAGCCCACCGATCACCGGCACCTTTGAGCGTTCGGCCAGCCCGTCAAGCTTCAGCGAGCGCGCGATGCGCACCACCTCGCCCAGCTTGTCGCCGCTGGCATCGAGGTCGCGGTTGCGTACCTGGTCGAGCAGCTGGCTGGAAAACGCCGCCGTCTTGGCCGCCGCGTCGCGCCCGAACACCTGCAGGTTGCCCGGCCGGATGTCGTCCAGGCTGCGCCCGATCTCGGCGATCTTCGGCAGGTCGTCCCGGCCCAGGCCCAGCGCCTGCAGCGCATTGTCATCGATGACATCCACGCTGACCTCCACCGGGAGGGGCGCGTTCGGCTGGGAATCCTGGGTCATCGGTGCATCTCCATTCTGAAGGGCGGCCGGAGCGCCGGCACGGGTCAGTGTACTCAGGGAAGTCTAGCCTGCGCCGCGGCGACCTCGGCGCGGATCTGACCGAGCAGCTGCGCGGCCTGCTCGTTCTGCCGTGCCTGCGTCCGGGTGCCGCTGGCACGGATGGCCTGCTGCCACGCCGGCACCAGCACCTCGGCAATGCGCTGGAAGTGGTCCAGCAGCGCAGCGTCCTGCGCCTGCAACAGCTGCGTCTGGCCGGCCTGCACGCGTTTGAGCGAGGCCAGCGTGCGCAGGTGCACCACGCGCTGCTGCAACGTGCCCTGCGCATCGATGGGCAGGCCAGCAGCCAGCGCCGTTCCGGCCTCGGCCCACCGCTCCAGCGCCTGCGCGTCGTGCAGATCCGCCGCGGCCGCGTGCGTGCCCGCCTCGACCAGGGCGCCCAGCCGGCGCGCATGCGCCTGGGCATTGAGCAGCAGGACGCCGCACTGCGCCTGCAGCACGTCGGCGTCGGCCTGGCGCTCCACGTCGCGCCCCAGCAGCCGCCCCCACCAACTGGTCTGGCGGCGCAAGCGGGCCGGGTTGCCCGCCTGCAGCGCCAAGGCAAGCCGCGACAGCGCCTCGACCAGACCGCTGCGTGGGTCGTCCTCGTACGCAACGGCACCCGCCGCGCGTGGCGCCATCGCCTGCACCAGCACTTCGCCGTAGCGCGACAGCACCGCTGCGTCGGCGACAAGGGTGGCCGGCGGCGCCGGCAGTGCGGGCAGCGACGGCGCGATCATGCAGGCGCATCACCGCCGTCGCGTTCCCACCGCGGCGGCAAGCTCGATTCGCCGTAGAAGTGGCGCATCAATGCCTCATCCAGGGCGCGCTCCTCGGGCGTGGAGGCGCGCCTGGGGCGGGCACTTACGCGCGGGGCGGGCCCGCTCTCCATCTGCTGGCGCACCCAGCCGGCCAGCAAGGCCAGCGTTTCGCCGGTGCGCACCTGTTGCTGATGCGAATCGCCGAGCAGCTGCAACAGCGGGGCCAGCCCGGCGTGCAAGCCACTGGCCAGCGGTTCGGCCAGCGCCGGTGCCACCACTGGCGCGGCGGGAGGGGCGGCAACCGGTACCGGCTCGGCGCGTGCGGCCGACAGCCGCTCCAGCGCCGACAACAACGCCGGCCAGGGCGCGGGCTCCGCCTCGGCCACGGCCGCTGGCGGCGGCAGCTGCAAGGCGCTGGCGATATCGGCCAGCTGCGCCACCACGCGCCCGCCGACATCGGCGTCGTCGGCACCCATGGCCTTGTTGCGGAGGAAGTCACGCTTGATCTGCTGCCAGCGCTCCAGCTCGGCGCCCTGCAGCAGGCCCCGCAGTTCGGCCAGCTTGAGCAGGTTCTCCTCGGCCCCGGTGGTGAGCAGCTGCGCCTCGCCCTGGTAGTGGTCGGACACCAGCTGCTGCAGCTCGGCGTCGTTCATCACCGGCGAGATCTTCTCCGACAGCTTGTTCATGTTGCGGTAGCTGCCCTGCAGCCGGAACGCCGGCTCGGTGCGGTAGCGGTCATCCTGCGCGGCACTGGCGATGTACTGCTGGTTGACCCGGTAGACCACGTCGCGCACGCGCAGCATGCGCTGCAGGGTGGCGACGATCTCGTTGACCTCCGCGCCGCTGTAGGCGTGGCTGAGTGCGTTGGTGGACACCTCCTTGCCCATCGCCCGCTCCACCAGCAGGTACAGGTCGGCCATGTCGCGCGTGGCCAGCGGCGCCAGCACCGGATTGGAGGTCAGGCTGTGAAATTGGCCGCTGCGCCCATAGCAACGCGGCCGCGCCTTGGCTGGCGCGGTGCGTGGGCTGTCGGCAATGGCCGCGCCGGGATTGCGGCGGGTGTCCCGACCAACGGTCGGGACCTGGCGGGCTTCAGCTGTCTAGTGTCCCGTACCGGGATTCACGGTACGGACCCACCAGCGGCCTCAATCGGCCTCGTGGCAGTCGGCGCGACGGACTTCTTCGACGAACTTGCGCATCTTGTAGCCGTCCTTGATGCCCGGCTCGGATTCGATCCCGCTGGAGACGTCCACGCCCCAGGGCAGCGTGGCCACGATGGCGTCGAACACGTTGTCCGGGGTGATCCCGCCGGCCAGCAGGAACGGCCGGTGCAGGCCGGTGGGCAGGCGGGTCCAGTCGAAGGCCACGCCCGTGCCACCGCCGCCGCCGGGCGCGTGGCTGTCGAACAGGAACCCGGCTGCGCTGGGGTACCGCAGCTGCAGCTGGCGCGCGTTGACGTCGTCGCGGCCGCCCATCGCCACGGCCTTCAGGTAAGGCATGTTGAAGCTGCGGCAGAACGACTCGTCTTCCTCGCCATGGAACTGCAGCAGGGTCGGCCGCACCGTGCGCAGCACTTCGCGTACCTCTTCCTTGCTGTTGTCACGGAACAGGGCCACCACGTCCACCATCGGCGCGATCGCCTGGCGCATTGCGCGGGCTTCGGCCGGCGCCACGCGGCGCTTGCTCTCCCGGGCGAAGATGAAGCCGACTGCATCCACGCCCAGTTCCCCGGCCAGGCGGACGTCGCCGGCGCGGGTCATGCCGCAGAACTTGATACGGGTGCGATAGAAAGAGCGGCTCATAGAGTCACCTCGGCGGGCAGTTGCCAGTTGTCGGGGTACAGGGGTCCAACGAACACCAAACCCTGCGGCGGTGCGGTCGGCCCGGCCACGGTGCGGTCCTTTCCGGCCAGCAGCTCGCCCAGCCACGACACCGGCTTGTCCCCGCACCCGACCAGGATCAATGAACCGACGATATTGCGCACCATGTGATGAAGGAATGCATTGGCCTGAACACAGACCTCCAGCACCTCGCCATCGCGGGTCACGCTGATCGCCTGCAGCTCGCGGCGGGCATGCAGGGCCTCGCAATTGACGCTGCGGAAGGCGCTGAAGTCATTTTCGCCCAGCAATGCCTGTGCCGCGGCGTGCATCAGCGCGGCATCCAGCGGCCGCCGCTCCCAGCTCAGGCTCTGCCGGTTCAGCGCCGGGCGCACCTGCCGGTTGAGCAGACGGTAGCGATAGCGCCGGGCGCGGGCAGAGAAGCGCGCATGGAAATCATCGGCCACCGGCTGGCACCAGCGCACCGCGATGGCGGGCGGCAGGCGGGTGGTGGTGCCCAGGGTCCAGCCGCGCGCGTTGCGGATCACGTCGGTGTCGAAATGCACCACCTGGCAGTGCCCGTGCACGCCGGCATCGGTACGCCCGGCACACATGACCTTGATGGGCGCATCGGCCACCGAGGACAGCGCCTCCTGCAGACTGGCCTGCACGCTGGGACGACCGCTCTCGCCCAGCTGCTGCCAGCCCTTGAATTCACTGCCATCGTATTCCACGCCCATTGCGTAGCGCATGGTCAACCTCTGTAAGTCGGTAGGAACCGGCCAGGGCCGGTCGGGGCATCAGGCCGGATCGCGCTCGGACCACACGGCAAGTTCATTGCCGCCGGGTTCGACGAACTGGAAGCGGCTGCCCCCGGGAAAGGAAAACACAGGCTTGACCACCCGCCCGCCGTGGCCCGCCACCGCCTCGGCTAGCTGTGCCAGATCATCGGCATAGATGACCAGCAGCGGCGCGCCGGTTGCCGACGTGCACGGGGTGGCCCGGAAGAAGCCACCCTGCAGGCGACCGTCGTCGAAGGCGGTGTAGTCCGGACCGTAGTCGACGAACGACCACCCGAACACCTGTGCGAAGAACTGGCGGCTGGCCGCCGGATCGGTGGAGGCGAACTCCACGTAATCCAGCCGGCGCTCACGCAAGGCGGTCGCGGGGGCCGCGCTCATCCCAACCGCGCCAGCAGTTCGCGTGCCTGCGCCTGGCTGTGCGGATCGGCAGCAACAGCTACTTCCTGCAACAGGGTGCGCGCAGTTTCCGCATCGCCCAGGTCGAGATAGGCGATGGCCAGTTCGAGACGGTCGCGGCCCGGGGTCGCCAGCACGTGGCCGCTGTTGTCGGTGGCCTCGAACAGTGCTTCGATGCCCTGCGCCGGCGCAGCGCTTGATTCGGCTTCGGCTTCGGCTTCGGCTTCGGCTTCGGCTTCGTCTTCGGCAACGCCAGCCGCTTCGGCGTCGACGGCAACCGCGTCGCCATCGGCGGGAAACTCGAACACGCCACGGAACGACGGCTGTGCTGCCGCTTCCAGCGCATGCGCCGGCGGGGTGTACACGTCGATCGTGTCGAGGTCCGCGCCCGCATCCTCGCCCGCATTCACTGACGGGACCTGCTCCACGCCGGGCGCCGGTTCGTCGCCCTCGCTGTGCGCTGCATCGCTGTCGGCCACGGGCTGGCCCGGGTACGGCGCCAGGTTGAACACCGGCTCGCGGCGCAGGGCATCGGCGTAGTGTTCGGCCGGTGGGTCGAGCTCCTCATTGGCCTGGTCACGTGCGTTATCCAGGCGCGCGTCCAGGGCGTCGTCCTGCTGCGCGGCCAGCTCGTCCACATAGTCGGTGGCCGGTACCGCCGCAGCCAGTGCGGTGGCGTCGAGGCTCTCGCGGCGCAGCGGTGGCAGCGGCGAGGGCTTGCGGCGGCGGGACACGGCCCACCCGCCCACCACCAGCAACAGCACCACCAGCCCCAGCCAGTACCAGCCGCCCCCGCCAGCGTCGCGCGTGGCCGGGGCCTGGCCCAGGCGCTGCTGCGCGGCGGCCAGGTCGCTGTCTTTCATCGCAATCAGCGTCTGCTGCTGCTTCTGCAGCTTTTCCAGGTCGGCAACGCGGCCGCGCAGCTCCTGGATCTCGGCGTCGCGGGTGGCGACATCTTCCTTGGCCTGACGCAGTTGTTCGTTGCCCAGCATGTCGCCCTCACTGCCGGCGGCGGTGCCGGTGGTTGTGCCTGCATTGTTGTCGGTGGCGGCGACCGCCGGCGCGATCTCCAGGCGTGCGCCGCTGGCTGCAGCCGCAGCCGCTGCCACCGGCTTGACGGCCGGGCCCGGCGTGGCGGCAACGCCGCTGCTGGCCGGCTGCGGGATCGCCGCGCGCGACTGGCGCCACTGTGCGGCATGTTCGCGCACGATCGCAGCCGCTTCGCTGGCGTCGATCGGCGCGGGGATATCGGTGGGGCTGCGCAGCACTGCGCCCTGCTTGAGCAGGTTGACGTTGCCGCGGATGAAGGCCTCCGGGTTGGCGCGCAGCAGCGCGACCATCGCCTGGTTGCGGTTGATGCCCTGTTCGCGGGCGACCGTGGCCGCGATCTGGGACAGGGTCTGGCCGCGTTGCACGGTGACGCCGCCGGCGGTGCTTGCCGGTGTGGGCGCTGCGCCGCGCGATGGAGCGGTGCGTGAAGGCTGCGCGGCCGTGCGTGCCGGCCTGGTCTCCGCCGCAGGCGCAGGCGCGGTCGCCGGCGCCGGTTCACGCACGATGGCATTGGACATCGCGCCGGCTGGCGCGACGATCTCCGGTTCGGCCACGGCCAGCGCACTGTTGGGTGCATCGACCAGCGCCGAGTATTCACGGACCAGGCGCCCCTGGCCCCAGTCGGCTTCGATCAGGAAATTCAGCGACGCGGTGGTGACCGGGGCCTGGGTGCTGACCCGCACCACCGCCCTGCCCTGCGCATTGCGGGTCAATTCGAACTGCAGCTCGCTGACCAGGCCGGCCGGTGCGTCCAGCCCGACCCGGGCAAACGTGCCCGGCGAGGCCAGCGCCACCCGGAGGTTCTGCAGCTCGGCAGGGTCGGCCGAGATCACCGGAATTTCGGCCAGCAGCGGCTGGCCGGGCTTGGACAGCACCCGGATATCGCCCAGGCCCAGGGCCAGGGCGGAGCTGCTGGCCAGGGCCAGCAGCAGAGTGGACACATACTTGAGCGGGCGCAGGGCGCCCCGGGTCCGGTTGTTCATGGCGGCCAATATAGCGGCTCCCCCCGTGATCGGCGATGGTTGAATTGCAGCCGCCGATGGCATCCCCATGCCATCGGCGGTGCACGATCAGCCTTCGGCGGCGACCAGCTCGGCCAGCTGCACGGCATTGAGCGCGGCGCCCTTGCGGATGTTGTCCGACACGATCCACAGGTTCAGACCGTTGGGGTGCGACAGATCCTCGCGGATACGGCCGACATACACGGCATCGTTGCCCGACGCATGGGTCACCGGGGTCGGATAGCCACCGGCTTCATGCTTGTCCACCACTTCCACGCCCGGCGAGCGCGACAGCAGTTCGCGCGCGGCGGCCACGGTGACCTTGTCGCGGGTTTCGATGGTGACCGCTTCGGAGTGGCCGTAGAACACCGGCACGCGCACCGCGGTGGGGTTCACCAGAATGCTGTCGTCGCCGAGGATCTTCTTGGTTTCCCAGACCAGCTTCATCTCTTCCTTGGTGAAGCCGTTCTCCAGGAAGTCGTCGATGTGCGGGATCAGGTTGAAGGCGATCTGCACCGGGAACCGCTGCGGATCGATCTGCTGGAAGCTGAGCAGCTGGCCGGTCTGCTTGCCCAGTTCTTCCAAAGCCGAACGACCGCCACCGGACACGGACTGGTAGGTGGCCACGTTGATGCGCGTGATGCCGTACTGGCGGTGCAGCGGCGCCAGTGCCACCAGCATCTGCATGGTGGAGCAGTTCGGGTTGGCGATGATGCCGCGCGGGCGTTTCTTCAGCGCCTCCGGGTTCACTTCGGACACCACCAGCGGCACGTCGTCGTCGTAGCGGAAGGCCGACGAGTTGTCGATCACCACCGCACCGGCCGCGGCGAACTTCGGGCCGAACTCCTTGGACACGCTGCCACCGGCGGAGAACAGCGCGATGTCCACGCCCTTGGGGTCGAAGTCGGCCAGGTCCTGAACCTTGATCTTTTCACCGCGGTAGTCGATTTCACCGCCGGCCGAGCGCGAGGACGCGAGCAGGCTCAGCGAGGCGATCAGGAAGTCGCGCTCGGCGAGGATGGACAACATGGTTTCGCCGACGGCGCCGGTGGCACCGACGACAGCGACGTGGAAACGACGATCTGCATTGCTCATGGGGGAACCTCGTGTTGGGTGTACCGACCTGCGGTCGGTACCTGCCGTGTTTGGGGAATGTGTGCCGACCAACGATCGGTACCTGCCGTGCCTTGGTTGTGTACCGACCAACGGTCGGTACCTGCCGGTTCGGGAACCTCGCCTGTTGGCCGGGGAGGTTCCCTATCGTTTTGCGTCGTCGATTTTTTTGCCGCCCACGGTCGCGCGGCCGATGTGCGCGGCGGCCACAGCGTCGGCGTTGATCGCGCTCGGCGGGCGGCCGGCGCTCGGCCCCAGGCCCAGCGCGGCGATGAGGTTGTCCACGGCCAGCTGCACCATCGCCCGGCGCGTGGCCTGGCTGGCGCTGCCGATATGCGGGGTCAGCACGATGTTGTGCAGGGCCAGCAGTTCGGGGCGCACCGTGGGCTCGCCTTCGAACACGTCCAGGCCGGCGGCGGCAAGGCGGCCGTTGGCCAGGGCATCGGCCAGCGCGACTTCGTCGACGATGCCGCCGCGGGCGATGTTCACCAGGGTGGCGGTCGGCTTCATCTTCGCCAGCGCGCGGGCGTCGATGATGTGGTGCGAGGACGCGCTGTAGGGCAGCACCAGTACCAGGTGGTCGGCCTGGGCCAGCAGCGTGTCGAGGTCGACGTACTGGGCGCCCACCTCGGCTTCGGTGGCGTCGGGCAGGCGCGAGCGGTTGTGGTACAGCACGCGCATGCCGAACCCGAGCGCGCCGCGGCGGGCGATGCCCTGACCGATGCGGCCCATGCCGAGGATGCCCAGCGTGCTGCCGTGGACGTCCGCGCCGAGCAGGGTCTGGAACGACCACTGGCCCCACTGCCCGTCACGCAGCCAGCGCTCGGCCTCGGTGATGCGGCGGGCGGTGGCCATCAGCAGCGCGAAGCCGAGGTCGGCGGTGGTTTCGGTCAGGACGTCCGGGGTGTTGCTGGCCAGGATGCCGGCCGCGCTGAGCGCGTCCACATCCAGGTTGTTGTAGCCCACGCCGACGTTGGCGATCGCGCGCAGCTGTGGCGCGTTGGCGATCTCGGCCGGGCCGATGCGCTCGTTGAGGGTGATCAGGGCACCCTCGACGCGGGACAACTGCTCGGCCAGCATCTGCGGGGTATAGCGGGTGACATCGCCGGTCATGGTCAGGTCGACATGCTGCCCGAGCTGTTCGACCACATCGTCGAACAGCGGCTGGCTGACCCATACCCTGGGGCGGCGATCAGCCATCGATCGTGCCCGGAATGCGCGGGGTGATGTCGCCGACGTCGCCGCACTGCGCGCGGTGGCGCAGGGCCTGGTCCATCAGCACCAGCGCCATCATCGCCTCGGCGATGGGGGTGGCGCGGATGCCGACGCACGGGTCATGGCGGCCGGTGGTGATCACATCGACCGCGTTGCCGCTGGCATCCACCGTGGCACCGGGCAGGCGCAGGCTGGAGGTGGGCTTGAGCACGATCGAGGCGGCGACCTGCTGGCCGGTGGAGATGCCACCGAGGATGCCACCGGCGTGGTTGCTGGCGAAGCCCTGCGGGGTGATCAGGTCGCGGTGTTCGGTGCCCAGCTGGGCGGCGCTGGCAAAGCCGTCGCCGATCTCCACGCCCTTGACCGCGTTGATGCTCATCAGCGCGGCGGCCAGATCACCGTCGAGCTTGCCGTAGATGGGCTCGCCCCAGCCGGGCGGGACGCCGTCGGCGACCACGTTGACGCGCGCGCCGACCGAGTCGCCGGACTTGCGCAGCGCGTCCATGTAGCTTTCCAGCGCGGGCACCTGTTCGGCAACCGGCCAGAAGAACGGGTTGTCTTCCACCGCCGACCAGTCATGCCCGGTGGGGGTGATCGCGCCCAGCTGGGACAGGTAGCCACGCACGGTTACGCCATGGCGCTGCTGCAACCACTTCTTGGCGATAACGCCGGCGGCCACGCGCATGGTGGTTTCGCGCGCGGACGAGCGGCCGCCACCGCGCGGGTCGCGGATGCCGTACTTCTGCCAGTAACTGTAGTCGGCATGGCCCGGGCGGAACTGCTGGGCGATGGCGGTGTAATCCTTGCTGCGCTGGTCGGTGTTGCGGATCAGCAGGGCAATGGGCGTACCGGTGGTGCGGCCTTCGTAGACGCCGGACAGGATCTCGACGTCGTCGGCTTCGCGGCGCGCCGAGGTATGCCGGCTCTTGCCGGTGGCGCGGCGCTGCAGGTCGTGGTCGAACTCACCGGCACTGATTTCCAGCCCCGGCGGGCAGCCATCGATCACGCAGCCGATCGCCGGACCATGCGATTCACCGAAGGTGGTGACGGTCAGCAGTGTGCCGAAGCTGTTGGAACTCACGGCCGCTGCGCTGCCAGTTCGGTGATGCGCGCGCTGTGGGCGATCAGCTCACGGCATTCGACGGCGAAGATGCCCATCTGGCCGACCTTGAATTCGATCCAGGCAAAGTCGACTTCAGGCAGGAGCTTGATGAGATGCTGTTCGGACTCGCCCACTTCGCAGATCAGCAGGCCGTCTTCGCTGAGGTGCAGCGGGGCGTCGCGCAGGATCTTGAGGACCAGGTCGAGGCCGTCGGGGCCGGCCCGCAGGCCCATGTCCGGCTCGTAGGAGTATTCCTGCGGCAGGGCATCGGTTTCGTCGTTGGTGACGTAGGGCGGGTTGGTGACGATGAGGTCGTAGTGGCGGCCGGTAAGGCCGGTGAACAGGTCGGACTTGATCAGGGTGACGTTGTGCGCCTGGAGGCGGTCCTTGTTTTCATGCGCCAGGGCCAGGGCATCGTCGCTGAGGTCGACGCCGTCCACTTCCCAGTTGGGGTAGTAGTGGCCGATGGCGATGGCGATGCAGCCCGAGCCGGTGCACAGGTCAAGGGCGCGATGGACGTCGCGGCCGGCCAGCCAGGGTTCGAAGCCGGTTTCGATGAGTTCGGCGATGGGCGAGCGCGGGACCAGGGCGCGGCTGTCGCTCTTGAAGCTGAGGCCGGCGAACCAGGCTTCGCCGGTAAGGTAGGCGGCGGGCAGGCGTTCGTTGATGCGACGTTCGAACAGGGCCAGTACCTCGGCCTTTTCAGGCGTGGTGACGCGGGCGGCGCCGTAGGCGGGGCCAAGGTCATGCGGGAGGTACAGGCTGTGCAGGACGAGCTGGGTAGCTTCGTCCAGGGCGTTGTCGTAGCTGTGCCCGAAGGTGAGGCCTGCGGCATTGAAACGGCTTGTGCCGTAGCGGATCAGGTCGATGATCGTGTGAAGTTCGGCGGCCGTTTCGGCAGTCATGGCAAGGCAACAGACAGTGTGGCCCCCGATTATAGGCGACCCCATGCCCCCCGGCATCCGTTGCAGTCGAAAGTGGTTGGGTTGGGGGTTGGGGGTTGGGGGTTG
>Ga0233366_1000178_pt1 | contig 25982 bp, 19 predicted proteins | sample ElkDunMinimDraft_23_FD_191536 | JGI IMG/M metagenome (GOLD analysis project Ga0233366, IMG submission 191536) | Fecal eukaryotic communites from dung pellets of Tule Elk in California, USA - Elk Dung C4 | ecosystem: Host-associated > Mammals > Digestive system > Large intestine > Fecal | place...
TGAAGAAATTTTATCAATTATTTATAATTGGTTAAATTCCCAAAATCCAAATAAATTAAAGAAAGCTTTTTATACAGAGAACCTATATAGATATTTTGACTTATTAAAAATATCAGATGAAAAAATAATGAAATTTTCAGAATTTTTATTATATTCAAATGTATCTTATTTTAAGGACAATTTACCATATAACAAAAGTACTTTTTCTAAGATACTTGAATTTATAAATATTAAAAATTTAAATAAAGCTACTTTAGAAAACTATAAAGTAATATTATTTGAGTATAATGGCAATTCTCTTTTTGAAGATAAAGGTAGATTAGATATTAACTTACAAACTAATGTATTAAGCGGTTGTTTAAGAGAATATAGCTCAGAAAAAGAATTTATAGAATTTTATTTACCTCGTTTAAAAGAAACAACATTAACACAAAAAGATTTTTCTTTTATAGAGCAATATGAATACATAAAATCGCTTTTGAGCAATAGTTTAACTAAAAAAGTAAAAGGTATTAACATTTTACTATATGGCAATCCAGGAAGCGGAAAAACAGCCTTATCACGCGTATTAATCAATGATATAGGTGCAGAAGGATATGAAGTAAGTACATCTGTAGAAAATGAGCTAAGACCAGTTGATAGATTACATAATGAAAGTGTTTTGAGTAACGATATTAGGATTAAAAACTTTATAGTCGCTAAAAGAATACTAAATAAAAATAACAATGCAGTGATATTATATGATGAAGCTGAAGATTTTTTTAGGCGTGAACATTTAGCTGCTCAAGCTAAAGGTTTTGTAAATACTATTTTAGAAGAGAATCCTACTCCTGTAATTTGGACTACTAATTCGTTACGTACAATGGAATCTTCTTTTATTAGACGTTTTACTTATGTATTAAATATCGATAATATACCAAATGAGATTTATAAAGATATTATAAATAAGATTGCAAAAAAAGAAAATATACAATTAGAAGATACATTTATGACAAGTTGTATACAATACAAGCCAACCATAGGTATTGTTGAAAAAATAATTCGTAATTTTAAATTATCTGGATTTTTAGATAAAAATAAAATGATTATGGATTTAAAAGATGTATTAAAAGGACAAAACTATGGGGAAGCAATTAAAAAAATGCCAACCAATAAGTTTTCTTTTAATCCAGAATTAGTAAATAGCTCTGAGGATTTAATTGCTCTTACAGAAGCAATTAAGCAAAACGGTAGGTTAGACTTCAGTTTGTTATTATATGGCGTTCCAGGGAGCTCTAAAACGAGTTTTGGACGCTATTTGGCACAAGAATTAAATCTATCTGTAATAAATACAACTTATTCTGAATTATCTTCTATGTGGGTAGGAGAAACAGAAAAAAATATTACACGATTATTTGAAAGAGCAGAAGCTGAAAAGTCATTAATAATCTTAGATGAATGTGATTCATTATTAAGAGATAGACAATGTGCATTTAGAAGTTGGGAAGTAACACAAACAGAAGCCCTTCTTACTGCAATGGAATTTCATCCATATCCATTTATTATGACTACAAATTTATATGATAATTTAGATCCTGCGGTTATGCGTAGAATTTTATATAAAGTTAAACATGATTATTTGACAGAAGAACAGATTAAAAAAGCTTTTAAATTTTTCTTTGGAATAAATATTACTGAAAAATTACATTTATCTAAATTAACATCTGGTGATTTTGCAATAGTTAAGAAAAAAGCAGAGTATGTTAATAAATTAGCAGATAAAGATTGGTTATTATCAAAGCTAACTGAAGAAATGAATCAAAAGAAAGCTTTAGAAGCTACTGTAAAAATCGATTTATAAAAAAGGCCCCTAATTAAAGGGGCTTTTCTTTAAAATGTAATTTTTGTTACACTCATTATTAGTTTTTCATCAGTATCTTGATTGGTTTCTAAAGCTATAGCAATAACTTTTTTGCCAAAGTCATTCCATTTTTTAACTCTAGCTATACCAGGAGTGTTAGAAAGAATTAATTTATCAAATTTATTTACTTTACCTAATACTCTTACTTTAGTCTTTCCGGCTAATGCAACAGCTTGACCTCTTTCATTTTTATTTAATACAAGAGCCGGTTTTTCAGAAATTACACCATTTACTTCAGTTGTGGCTACAGTTATATCTTTTTCACCACCAAATTGAATAAGTGTACCTATAGGATATTTGATGTCAGATTTATATTTTTCTGCAAGGTCGGCATATTGAGCATATAATGCTGTAGCATTTATTGTACTTGAAAATGTCTTTGTACCGGCGATTGTTTCATTACCTGTTCTGTGAACAAGATTTGTTGATTTAGCAGGATCATAACACCAGTTTGTAGTTGCAATTTTTGTACTATTATCACCGGCTGGAGGTGTAGGAGCAGAAGTATATGTTGTACCATCTTTTTTAACATAAGCTGAAATTGCACAATTTACTCTGGTATTATCTTCTTTATAATTAGAAGCAACATGAGCAAGTGAAACTGTACCATCTGTAGAAACATGTTGCTGAATATAGCTCATATTTTTATTATTTTTGTCATTCCAAACAATATGTTGGTACTGGTTGGCAGTAGGTATAGTTAATACATCATAATTAGTATTTACTATATTTAAAGCTCCATAGTTTCCTGAGCGTCTTACATATGGACCGGATGTAAATGTTTTAGTACCATTGATGGTTTCATCATACTTTGTATGTACAAATTCACCAGTTCTTTGTGTTGAAATTTTACGTAAAGCTTCCCACACTTGACCTATTGTAGCTAAATTATAAGTGTTTTGCTCTTCAATTGTAGTAACATCTACTGTAGGAATTTCATCTTTATAATTAATTCTCCATGGTTTAGATTCTGCATCTAATTTATCAGTATCATCCATACCAGGCAAGTTTGTAAGATTGAGTTTTAATAAACCTGCACCACCGATTTTTGGTAATTCAGAAGCACAGCTTAAATATAAATCTGCTTCTGTATTAGATGCTGAATATATTTTTAATGTGATTGGATCAAAATAAGTGTATCCAGATTCAGGAGAGTAAGTATAAGAAGTAATCGCTCCAGTATCTTCTGTAACACTATTGATTATTACAGTCAGAGGAGGAATAATCAATGGACTATTATTAACAGTATATTCTTTTCCAGCTATAAATCCACCTTCAGTAGCATTTACTGGTAAATTAATCGCTGTAATTTTATATGTATAAAGATTTGTAGCAGTATCTAGAGTACTAACAATATCATATGTTACTGTTTTATTATTATCAGAAGTAATAGTAGCAGAAGTAATTTCTTTATCACCGTTTTTAAAAGAAAGTCCAGATTCTGCTAATGTTGGATAGCCATTTGCATCAACTGCGTCTACAATAACAGATAATACTTTACCATCATTTGCTAACCATATTCCTGTAAAATATTCACTATCTGGCATAAAATTTGTACCAGCTTTTAAGATAGTAGTGTAATCATTTACATAGGTAAATATTGTTTTGTCATTTGTTGCATATAATGGTTCATAAGATTTAATATTCATTAAATCAGTAGTTAAGAATCCGGTATCTTCAAATTTAGAATCTACATAGCGTTTTACTGCTTTTGTTTCTGGATAATGACCATCTTGTATTAAACTATCTATTGCTGGAATATCAGCATCTTTATTTCTAGTAGTTTCTAATTCATATCCTAAATCTTGATCAAAGAAAACATTTGACCAAGTATCTTGAGAAACATTTGATAAATCTGCCTTTGCTAATACTGGGCCTTTCATTGTAGAAGGACGAGTATCTACACTTTCTGTAAGATTAGTTGTATCAACATTTGCCATATCAGCATAAGCTAAAGCACCATTTCCATTTGTTCCATTGTGTTTTGTAATATCAACTAAATCTGCAGTATTTATATTTGTAGTATCTGCATATGCAAGATTACCATTTTTGCCAGTACCACGATTATTTGCAAGAGTATTTGTCAAAACGTTTGACATATCAGCTAAAGCATATTGTTTTAATGTTTCATTCATATTATCAACTGAATTTAATCCATATTCAGTCAATACAGTAACTACTCTTTCTATTGTAGGAGCATCTGTTAATTTTTCAATATTGCTTAAATCTGCATAAGCTAAGTTTTTATCACCGAACAAAGGACGATTTTCGGCAAGTACTTGTGATGTGATATTTCTTGTATCAGCACGACACATTGGAATACCACCTTTAGTTACACCATTATGTAATCTAAGTGTTGTATTAATATCTGTACCTTGGGCACCTCCAGAAGAAGTATATCCCAAATCTGCAGTAATTTCACCTAGTATACCTGTGAAATTCATATTTGCAGTAGTATCGCCTTTTCTTAAAGAAATCGCTGTAGTTTCTACAAAGCTTGCCATTATTTATTTTCCTTTAAAAATCTATTCTTACAGCACATTCAATTAATTTAGATGTACCAAAACTTTTTGCAATAATTTTTCCTAAACATCTTCCATTTTCAACAGTAGATGCGCAACCTTTTTTAATTTTAGATAAATAAATTCTATCACCAAATTTAGGCATACAGTGTCCATCAAATAACACTGGAACACGTCCAACCAAAGCAACAGGTAAATGTAAATCTGATTTCTTTTCACCTAATTGATAACCAGGATTTGTTGAAATAATACCATTACATTCATCTGTAGCAATAGAAATTTCTTTTAATCCTTTACCCATAGTAATTAAGGTACCTGGTTCGTAGAATTGGTCTGCTTCATAAAATTCCGCAAGGTCGGCCCACCATGCTCTAAACGCCATACCATAAAAAGAAATATCATCATCTGTAACATATGGGTTCTTACTAGTGCTGTTATATGGAGCCACTGTATTTTTACCAAGAACTACTTTATCAAAACGAACATATGATTCAACATTAATTGGATTTGCTAAACTACTACCTGTTTGATTTTGATTTAATGGTAATGAAGTTTGTAAATAATTTGCTTTTAATGTTGAAGGCATAACAGCTGTTTGTTCACTAGCATTTACATGAGTAACTACTTCTTTTACTTCTTCGTTTGTAGCATATCTTGTGGTACCATATACTTCTTGACTTGCTTCATTTCTTAAATCCAAAGCTAAACGAATACTATTTGTACTAGTTACCCAACCTAAGAATGAATCATTTTTTTCTAATACTGGTTTACCAGCATTTGCATCATCACCACAATAAACAGGTTTATTTAACCAATTTGCAGGAAACTGCCATCTATATGTAGGTTGTTCAAGTTGTGATACTGTAAATCTAGCACCGTTACCATAACGAGGTAATTGAGAACGTGGATCATATATGGCTGGTAAAATAGTAGGATTACTTGGAATACTTACGTTACCTACTGAAGGACCTAAAAATGCAAATTCAGTAATTGTACCATTTTGATCAATGGCTACAATTCTTATTTTGAATGTTAAACCATCAGCAGCTAAAATTAATAATTCATCACCAACTGCATAATCTGCACCACCGTTTGCTAAAGAAACAGTATATTGATAAGAAATGCTTTTGTTTACAATTTCACCAGAAAAGACAACACTATTACCGATTCGAATACCGATAGGCATTAATGCATTATTACCTTGCTCTTCGTATGTTTTACCTTCAGCTAAATCATATTTTTCTAATGTTGCATTCCAATATACAAACATATAATTACTTACACGGTTTGTGAATTGACTTGGATCAGCATTAATAAAATTATCTGTAGGTTGGAAGAAAGCCCAATCTATATCTTGATTATATGCGTATTGTAATTCACCATTTTGTGTTTCTGTTACAGTAATATTTGCATTACGTGGAACAGCCAATGCTGGAATTCCAGTACCATATAAACTATCTACTACATAACAGTTATATGGACGTTTTCTAGGATCGTTTGGATATAACAATAAAGATTCATTAGGAACTTCAGGTATATTTTGTTCACCTTCAGACATTACTTGTAAATTAGATACAAAACCTAAGTTAGTTAATACTGTATTAAAGTATAATTTAATTGTATTACCAACTCTATCAACAGTTGTACTATATTTTTTAACAACTGACGGTAAAGAAGCAATACCAAATAATATATCAGAAGTATTATTTGATGGATCTTTTACGTATAAACCGATTGCACCAATATTCCATTCTTCTTTACCGTTATCTGAGATAGCTCCTAAACCTTCTGGAGGTAATTCAACAATGTACTGTAAACCACCAGAAGTAGAATTGAAACGCCATTTTAATACATGAGGAAGTAATGGATCTCCAGTTGTATCATCTTTTAAATTAGGTGATCCAATAGTACCTACTGAAAATACAACTTCACCTGCTTGTAATAAGTTAGTATCTGTCCAGTTAATCAATGGAATGTTAGGATGTAAAACAGTATTATTAATAATTTTAATACCACTGAAGTATAATTGAATTCCACCTCGCGCAACATTAGTTAAAGCAGCTAAACCTTCATTTGTAATAACCAAACTATAGCTAGGATCTGGTTGCACAATTGCCCAGTTTACACCATTATATTGCTCTAATTCCCAACCATCTTCATCATTTCCAATTGCACAATATAAACCCGGAGCTAAACGAGCTGGGTTAGTAATGAAAAATTGGTTACGACTAATAGGGGAACCTTCTCCTGTACGTCTTGCAAAAAATAAATCATCTGCAATGTCATAAGAAATTAATTGATTACGTGAAACTAACATTATTATTCCTAAAAAAGTATTTATAATATGATTTTATGCTGGAATTATTCTATTGTTATAGAACTTAAAAAACCTAATGATTACTTGATTTAATGTATTCCCTATGCCAAAACAGGAATATCTGCTTGGCGATGTGGATCATTAGTAAAACTATACGTAATATCATGGTAAAGAGGAGTAGAAAGAATGGAGTATTCTACTGTACCGTTACTACCATAAGTTCCACCAGCACCGCCACCACCAGTACCTGGATTTTCATTACCAAAAGTATATACTTCGATGATACTATGTATATATACAACAGTAGATGCTATATCATAGAAAGCATTTTTAAATTCTTTCATGAATGTATCATAATCTACTTCTGCTGGAACTTGGACTGCAACATTTACGTGGTTTGTTGGATACCAATTTGTAGGTCTATTCCATTCATACCATTCAATCCATTTACCTTTGATTTCATCAGTAACTAATCCATAATCATATGTGTTTTCTACTTTTTCTGTAGTAACTAGTCCATAATCTATAGTAGGTTTATTTGGACCAGGTGTAGGTTCAACAACATATTGATTCATTTCTACTGGTTTTTCAACAAGTACATTTTCGCCTTGTTCATTGGTTATATAAACATGGCGAGTAGGATGTAAAATAATAGGCCTATTAGGATCTTCTAAAACTCCTGGATTGTTTGGAGTATTTGACAAAGAATCTATTGGATTTGCAATTACTCCTACATAACCATAATCAGTTACTGGATATACATATTCACGATGATAAACCGCTCCTAGTTCTTCAGCTGTTCTGAAAGTAACATATCTTCTAATTGGATCTTTATCAGCATTTAAATCCTCAATTGGAGTAAATAACTGTTCCATTTTAATAATATGAGAATTATCATTCGAAAAATTATAAAAATTATATGATTCTCTTGTACCTACAACTTTATAGAAATTTGTTAATTCTTCAAGTAATGCATGTTTCTTTTCAAGAGTTAGGTTAGTAATTTTAATGTTTAAACCTAAAAAATTAATTAAAGCATTAATATTTGAAGAATCTACTTTATTTATACTACGAATGTTTTTTAAACGCTGTAAACTATCATATGTTTCATTTAATAAAAGTTTTTGAAAAATACCTAACAATTCAGGGAATAAAGTACCTTGTAAATCAAATTCTGAAATATAATGTAAAATAGATCTAGCATTCGGTACTTGTAAAAAATATTCTTCTTTAGCATACATTTGTTTTTTAAATGGATATATGCTAATTGCTTTTACTGAAGTTGTTTCATAATTATTATCAGTAATCATTAAACAACCATCACCATTTTCTTCTTTTATAAAAAATCCTGGACGTAAGTCATCAACTGCCAATCTAGCAATTTTAGTAAATGTAACTATAGTATCATAAGCATCTGGCACTGGTAAATCATAATCATCATAAGGACCATAAGAAAAATATCCAGGTTGTTCTGCAAATAATAAGTTTTTTGTATCATCACTTAAACGATAATAATCTACAATATCTATTCCTTCACGTATAGCCACATTTAATGTAACAATATCACCTGTTTTTATGATTTTATCATGGGTTATAAGTTGTCCATTTATAAAAAACATATAACGTAAATGAGTATAATCATTTAAATCAAAACTATGAGTAGTTTGATTCCAAGTAGGATCTTTTACCACTTGATCTTTATATAAAATTGCTTCTGAAACATATATAATTACTGTACTTGTTTGTTCAGAAGGATACATAGAGTGTATAGTAATAGAAGAATAATCACTATTTATTGTAAATTCATTTGGTAATAACTTATAACCGTTTACAAATACGATTAAAGTTTTAGAATCTAACTCTTTTAATTTGTTATTAAATTTATCAAAACCTTCTATTTTAGTACCTGGTTTTTTTAAAGATATATTATATTCATAATACTGACAAGTATCTGTATGCTGATATAAACATAAGGTACCTTCTACTGTATCTAATACATTAATATATCCATCTGTGATTGAGTATCTAGTCTTAGATTGAATAATTCCATTATTAAATAACAATGAAGTCATACCAATTGGTGAAATAACAATATCACCAATTCCTTTAATTTTATTTATTTCATTTGTTACAGAATTTGTCATTATTTAAACTCTTCAACTGTTTCTGTTATATTTATGAAAGATGAAATCATAATATTATTATTTGGAATATCAATGTTATCAGTTGGAGAAGTAACTTTACACCATTTTACATTTGGTGTATTTTTAATAGCAGCATAAATATCTGAAATTTTTAATCCTTTTCCAATATAATCTGGTGTTATTTCAAATAATTTTAAAATATTATTTTTAATATTTTGAATAATTGTACCGCTTGTAATAGAAGCATTTATATCTAATGATACAACAGCAGAGATTCCAACTTGTGTGATTTCAGGTTGTTTAAATTCTAAAAATGTTGTAAAGTGGTTGAATTCATTTATAATAGGTTGATCTAAATAATTAATATCTTGACTGTCTATTCTGTTTCCAACAAAATTAGCTTGTACTTGTAAATTATTTATACTTGAAATAGATACAGTACCATTTGTACCAGGTACTCCATTCGCACCTGATAATAAAGTTGTATTAATATCTAAAACTAAACCGGAACCAGATGAATTTTCTAAACTTTCAACTAAAGTAGTTTCATATCTTTTTGATTCAGAACCGTCTGTAGGACCATAGTTTTTACCAATAGTCATAGATTTGTTCCAGACAACTGATAAGGCTGTTCCTTCAGAATTAACTGTAGCAATACGAACTTTTAATTCACCATTTGTGCCATTTAAAGCAACAATATCATTTGGTCTATAACCTGAACCACCATTTCCAAGAGGAACTGTTCCTGTTTCTGGTACAAAATATGCATTATATACAGGATTATCAGCTAATGGAATAGGAGCATTTGATTTAATATATTCTGTACCAGTTAAAACTGAGTTACCATTTAAAGTAATAGTATATGTACCATTATCTACATTTATTACATTTATAAGAAATGGCAATTCAGTATTAGTTTCTTCGTTTTTAAATACATATGCTAATACGTTTCCATTTCTATAACCATTTGCACTAGTAATACCATCTAATTTTATTTCATAAGAATATAATGGATAATCTGCTGAATTTATTAAAGCATTTGTTAAATAGCCATCTGGACTTTCTGGACCAGGACTACCAGCAGTTGGTAAATTAATATTTAATTTACCATTATCTTCATAGTAAATTACAGAACTATCTTCAGAGTACATCATTTTAATAGTATCTATTGTAACATGTGGTTCTGCATGTAAATCTGTATTTTCACATGAATAGAATTCAATTACATAGTATTTGTATTTTTCAAATTCTGGCTTACCAGATAAATCCATAGTTTGTTTAAAACAATTTGTAGGAATCCAATCTGTCCAGTTATCATTATTGTTATTCCAAGGAGTACTTAAATAAGTACGATTTATTAAACAATCCCAATCTTTACTGTTTCTGATGTTTTCTAAACTTGGCATAGGATATTCGTTTGTACCGAACATTGCAACAGTACCAGGGAAAGGACCATTTGCTGGGTTAGTAGCTTTGAATTTAATACCAACGATTGATTTAACTGTATCTTCATATGTTAAAATAATTTGTACCGGATTCAATAAAGTCGGTGTATATAAACTTTCATAAAATGCTGTATCACCATTTGGTTTATCAGATCTAGCACTTAAAATTTTATAGTTTTCATCTTGGTCAGGAGCTGCTTCATCGCCTCTATCATCATTTGTTGTAATTAAATTTGAATAATATATTCTTTCAAAATTAAGATAGATTTGTAAACCAGTACCTGTAGAAGAACCAGCTAAGCGTGAAGTACTGAAAGCAGCACTATCATTTAACAATGGTGTTTCACCTGCCAATTCTCCACTAAAACCAGGAAGAACAGGATTACTTCCACCTTCTAAATCTGGATCACTTTCTGATGTGGATTGTGGAGTCCATTGTTGAGAAGCAGTACGTTTTAATAACTCTATTTTCTTAACTTCGCCACCTGTACCTATCTCTTTAATACGAAGAGTAATTTCATTATTAGTATTATTTACATATAATTCATCATTTACACTGTATAATTTACCTGGATTTACAATGTAATTCATTGGAAGAACAGCTTCAAAACCTTCTTGCATAGAATTAATCCAGTCTGGTAAAATACTGTCTCTAGGATCAATAGCATTATTATTAATGAATAATTGACCTTTTGCACCAGAATCTTGAAATACTATTGGTGAAACAGTGTTTTTTAAGTTTTGGATACGAATATTATATGATCCCCAAAAACCACGTGAACTATATAATGCACTTTCAAAATGAGTAGGATCAGAAATATTACCTATTTCAAAATATGGATATGTTTCAAATGATTTTAAACCAGTATAATATACCATATTCATCATAATTGAATCATAGGCACCTACTTTATTAGCTTCTTCATATTCACCCCATACAGAAGAAGTTAAATATCCACATTTATTTTGTAATAAAGCGTTATAATCTTGTCTTCTAATTGCTCTATGACCAGAAGCAAATACATATGGTGAAGTTTGACGAAGGATTTCTAAAGATTGTTTACCAAAACCGCCATAAGCAGTTGAAGTAGTTAAAACTTCTAATTTTAATGTATCTTGATTTCCAAAATTATCTGTATAAACTAAAGAAGTTAATAAAGTGCCTTCTAAATCAGTTTCTGACATATTTCCGTTTGTACCATCATTTGATACATAGCGAATTTGAATATTACTATCAGCACTAGGCATATTACCTAATTGGTTATCACCTACTTTAATATAAGATTGACCATCAGGATCGGTTTTTAACACTACTACATTTAACGCACTAGAATCTAATACGTAATTTTTATCATAAGGAATAAATGAATCTGTTACTTCCCATTCTTGACCATTTACAAAAACACGTACCATATTATTATTTGCTTTAAAATCAGAAGCAAAATAAAATTTTTCATTAGGTATGCCTGAAGAAATATGGTTTGATTCTAAAACTTCACCTTGTGTTAAAATAATATCAGATACAACTTCATTATTTGCTGGAATGATAATTGCACTGCTATTGAAGAATTTTTTACCTTGAATCTCAAATAAAGTTTCAGCTGGAATTATAGTATTAATACCTTTAAAATTCTGTTTAGTTAATTTTACTTTTACTTGAGCGGAATTGTTTCCATGTAAATCATTACCGAGTGTGTTTGCTAATTGATAAATAGCAGCTTCTGAGAAAGCTGTTTCAGTATAGCAGTTTGCCATAGCAGATACAAGCATGTATTGTAACATTGCTCCATATGCTGCAAAACCATTTACTAAAAAGGTAGCAGTATCTGAAGGAAAAAGAGCTTTAAAAGTATCACTTTCTGTATTCCATTGCTCTTTAATTGCAGCCGCTAAGCTATCTACATCATATATAATATTATCTAATTTCATTTATTTATCTCGATATTATTGATTCTACACCGCTAGAAACATTGTTTAAGCCAGGAACTCTAAAATTACAGGAAACTTTATATGAATGATTATCTACTCTTATGATATTTATATCAGCAGGACTTAATGTAACACGTGGTTCCCAATCCGTGATATCCATATATAAAAACATTATTACATCACTTGGATGTAAGTTATTTTCAAAAAGTAATGTTTTTAAAGATGTTCCATAGTTTCTATTAAATGGAACTTCGCCTTTTCCAGTACTAAATAACCTCAATAATGCTTTTTTTACTGAGTTTAAGTCATAATTAAGACTATTATTTTCTTTTATACTTGTACGAAAAGATGGATTTAAATCGGTATAAGTACTCATTTATAATATATCACAAATAAAACAATGTTTGATTACTGTTTATTAGAACTTATTATCATAAATACTAAAGGAAAATATTGAATTATATTAACCTTGACCAGGTGCAGTAGGAGTAGGACCACCAGGACCAGGTGAATAAATATGAGTATGTGTACTTAAATTTACAGCTCCTCCCATAGCAGATACTTCTTGCATAGATTTTATATTACCTTTTACATTTAAGTTACCTGTCATATCTGTAGTAGGAGCATCTATTGTAACTTGAGTTGCTTTTATATTAGCATTTTGACAAGTTATTTTTACACTATTTGAAACATTAATTGTCATTTCTTTAATTAAATCAATGTTGATATCACCATCAAATAACATTTGAAATAATTTTTTAATTTTATCTATACCAATAAATTGACCATTTGGTCTATATATACCATATGTATTTAAGTAATCTTCTGCAGCAGGTGTTTGTGGAGTTTTCTTATATAAGCTACCTAAATACAAAAGAGAATTAACATCATCACCTACTGCTAGTAAGAGTACTTTGGATCCAACTTCTGGTATTTTATGATTTAAATCAGCTGTATCACTCATTCCCATGAAAGCCGTATCAACTCTTGCTGCCCAAGGTAGTTGTTCGGTAGTAATTAATTCATTGTGTAGCTTATCAATACGTACTTTTACTCTATAATTTTGAGTAGGATCATTATTATCCTCTACTGTACCTATAAACAGAGGATTTTGAAAGGTATTTTTATTTGTAAAAAAATTTCTCATTTATTAGTATACCTCTCTAGTTAAAGCTTTACCATTTAGACCTTGCATTACGATTTCTACCATGCTTGTAATGGCTTTTAAGCTAATATCTAAATGAATAGCATCTATCATATAAGTACCACTTAACGCTTTTACTTGTGCATCTTGATATTGTGCATCTATTAAACTTAAATTTACAATTTGTGCAAGTCTATATGGTTGAAAGAACTGACTTTCTAATGTAACATATGAAGAATATGTTGATAAAATTCTTCTATTTTGCTTTATAGCGTTGTAATAATTTGGATTAAAATTACCAACGTCAAAAGGTAAAAATTCTTCATCTAAACCTTGTGATAATTCTTTAGAAATATTAATTATTTTACTTTCAGCTACTACTTTTTTAGAAAAAGCTTCTTTTGGACCATATGTTAGTAAATCAAAATAATAATCTGTGCCACCATAACCTTCATTTCTCAAATTATTAGTACCAGATTGTAAAGAAGCTTTAGCAAAAGTATATCCAAACTCTTTATTTTGTAAATTTGGAGTAGGAGTTTGAACAAAAGTATAAATTTTTTCTTGACGTTCTCTAAATAAAGTTGTTAAATTTTTATAAAGTAAACGTTTTTGGCGATCAAAACACCAAAACATTCCAGATGTTTCATTTATCCAGCCTTTTTGAGCTAAAATATTCATATATTGGTAAATTGTATTTTGACCTGCTACCCATAATTGAGCATCGTTTGTGCTATCTATATCACTTGTTAAATTATAATCGGAAGCAATTTTTTGAAAAACATTAGATGTTGTAGCATACATATTATATTTATTGGCACTAGAGTATCCATTATAAAAATCAATTACTCCTTCTAAAATAACATGCATATATTTATGTTGTAATTCTAATTCTTTAATATTAAAAAGTCTAAATTTATATTCTTCATCTAATTTTAATGTTTTTGAACTAATATGAAATTTAATTAAAGTGCCATCTACTATTGAACGTTTATCTATAAAGTCAATGGGTAAAAATACTTCAAGATTACAAGTAGGAATGGGATTAGAGATAGATTCAAAGATATCTGCTCTTACAAATGAAGCAGCAGAAGTATCAAAGATGTTTAAATCATCTATAAATATTTCTAAATCATAAATATCCTGTATAATCATATTAGTTTAACTCAATTACTGTACCAATTCTAGAATTGTCTTCGTTATCATTCGCATTATTAGAGCCTTCAATAATATTATTGATTTGCTCATGCGAATTAATAGAATATACAAAATTTTCTTTTATATCTTCAAATGGATCATCTAATCTATTTAATAATAAAAGCCACCACCAATATTGTGCAGCACCTAACATTGAATTTTTAGCTACTAAATCAGGATAACCTTCTTCATGTTCAGCAACAAGATAATTTTGTATAGGGTATAAATTATTAGCAACTTCATTAAAATATTTATGTAAGTTGTTTAATCCAGCGTTAATATCAGTACTTGGTATACCATTATTATCTGTTATTTTTTCATCAAAAAAAGAATCAAAATTTATATCATTTGCCATGAGATGTTATCCTATTTACCAAACATGTTACTCATTCCACTCATAAGACCTTCTATAGCTGAGCCTCCCTTATCTTGTAATTCGGCAAAATCTGCAGTCATTTTACCAGATTCTTGGTTTGGCTTTAACCAAAGCATTTTACTGAAATGGTCTGCAGTAAGTGCTTCAATAGTAGTAATATTTATAGTAACAAAAGCTAATAATGGAGTTAAATAATCAGTACCACCCATACCTATTTCTGAAATATTTTTATAACTATGTCTAATCATAGTTTTGGTATTAGGATAATCAACTCGTACACTTTCAATTATACAATTATCAATTAATAAAATACCACCTAATTGAAGCATGATTCTAGCAGTAGTAGGATGTAAATCTATTGTTTTATCTACAGCACCTTGAGGTTTATCACCTTCTCTAAAAATATTTTTATACTTAATGCTTAGATTTAATGGTGAAGGAGGTGGTGTATAAAATCCAAATCTACCTGCTTCACTTGGCAAAGATAATGAGCCAAGAAATTCTAAAGCTTCTACTAAATTGGTTCTTAAACCAGTTTGATTATTATCAGTTCCATAACCGTCATCAATAACCGGAATTCTCAAACTTAATGAAAGAGGTTCTGTTCCATCCCAAATTTTCATTGTTGCTACACGGTTAATACCTGAATTGATTTCCCATTTTGAACCGACTACTTGCATAAGTAAATTGGTTTTAGCTCCACCAAAGGAGCTAAGTGGAGCCGACCATTTTGAACCAAAAGAATAACCAATATTCTCAGGCAAGTTTGCAGAAATTAAATATGTATCTGTATTATCAGGAGATTTTGAACCATGTCTATACATTCCTGAAAAATTATTTATATAGATTCTAGTTTGATGGTATTGTCTAAAAGCTCCGCCATTTCCAGCCGTGTCTCCATCAAGTGGAATACCAACGTTAGAGAAATCTAAAGACTTATGATATTTAACACCTCTATTTGAAGACACGGAATCATTATATAGAGCAGATGTACCTATACTTGCTACTTTATTTCCGCGTTCTGCGGCAGTATTCCAAACTAAAGGATTAGCCATTTATTAATCAAACCTCTTAACTCTTGTTCTTTCTGCATGGTTTAAAGAATATCCATACAATGTTGTTACATGATCCTTATATGAATGTTGAAATAGTTGTAACGCGGCTTTTGAAGTAAATACAGCTTTAAACGCTTCTTCATATCCATATGGGTGTTCATGATCTCTTTCTGCATATTTTACCATTAGCGGTGAAGTAATGATATAATAAAATTCCCCATCTCTTTCACCATCGGAATATACATAGAAATTGGTCATATTTCTACTATTTCCACAATCTACTGCTGGCATTTCACCATAAGTACTAAATAATTCACGGTTTTTTGGATCTTTTACCATTTCCTCACAAAGTTCTTGATCCGTAAACCAAAACATAGTATGATTCTTTTTAACTTTTTGACCAAAAGCGTTTTCTGGTTGATAAATCATTTCATTTTTACATGATAAACCAGTAACCTCATACTTACATTTAGAACTTGGTTCTTGATAGATTCTTGTTGTACTACAACCTGTTAAAACAAATACCAAAAGCAATATAATATTAAGTTTTTTCATTTCAGTTCTCCTTTTTTATTCACTATATATTCATTATAGTATAAAAAAACTCAAATGTAAAACAGATTTTGTTTTTAAGTTGTAAATAATAATGTTCTTGCTGAATCACCAACCGGATAAACAGATTTTTCCATTTGATAAACATTGTTATTATATACAATCGGTGTTTCAGATTGTCCACCTGAAGAATAACTCATATCTGTACCAACAACTGAGCTAGATTCAGGCTCAGTAGAAGTCATAGTATTTCCACTACCCATTGCTAGTTGTATGCTATTTTGACCATCTAATGAAGCAATTCCATTTGTTTCTAATTTATAACTTCCACCGTTTGTCATACTAGCTACGACACCACGTTGTGTTTGACCTTTTGAATATTCTAAATGTACCCAAGATGTACGACCATTTTTTTCTGCAATAGCTCTTCCAAATGGAATATTATATTTATTAAGTACTCCTATAATTTTATCATTAGATAAACCAGGCACCTGAATATCCATTGCTGTACCTGTTAAATGACGAGAATTAGTTGCACCACCTACTTTTCTGTTATAAGCCGGACTTCTGTATGATGATGTAACTTTTACATTATATTGGCCTGAACCAAATTCAGAATTTAAAGCAGATTGTAAAGGATCAAGAACTGTATCATGAGTATCATGTAAATTATTTAATACAGATTGTGGAATTGGACCATTCATACTAACCAAATTAGAATTTAATGGTACTCCTCCAAAATCTGGATTTGCTGCTACACCAGTAGGATCACCTTCGGCGATTCCTAATTTATCTTTAAACCAATTTATTACATTGTTTCCAATTTCTTTTGCAGTATCTTTTACTTGAGTACCTTTTTCTAATATATAATTACCGGCTGCTTCTACTTTTTCACTAACTGCTTCACCGACAGCAACCGCTTTCTTTTTAACAAAACCTAATGGATCTTCACAGAATTCTTTAAAACCTTGAATAGCTTTACCGAATTTATCTTTAATCCAATCTTTAATATCTGTCCAAATACTAGTTGCTGCAGTAGATATTGAATCCCATGTATTTTTAGCTAAGTTTTTTGTATATGTCCAAGGGTCTTTGGCAAATTCTTTTATTTCACCCCAAACTTGAGTAGCTCTATTTTGAATAACTGTACCAACATCAGAAAAAGTTTTGGTTGTTAAATCCCAACTAGCAGAGGCTAAGCTTTTAGTTGCTGCCCATGTATCACTTGCTAATTTTTTAGTAGAATCCCAAGTTTCTGAAGCAAACTTTTTGGTATTATCCCATAAGCGTTTAGTCATACCAGGTATTCCCATTACAAATTCAGCGGCCTCACTTATCGTGTTTACCAATCCGGCTACTACACTACCAAAAAATTCACCAATGCCATAAACGATATCAAACATACCTTTAAAAGCACCACCAAGTCCTTGAAGAACACCACTTGAGCCTAAAGTATCTACGAAATCATTAAACCATTTTACTATTGTATCAATATTATTTGCAATTAATGTTACGATACCACCTATAATAGCACCAGTAAACCCACCAAATTTCATACCAATTAATGCACCCGGTAAAAAGTCAGTAATTAAAGCTGCGGCGGTACTTGCAGTACCTTCTGACATACCGATGCCAGATAACATATTATTTAGTGTTTTTTCTACAAGATTACTTATTTTTGGAAATAATAACATTACTGCACCAGGTAATAAAGTAAGCAAACTAGGTACAACCGAACTTACTAAACCTCCTAATGTGCCTAATATTTTACCAAGAAAACCTTTATTTGATTTCTTTTCTTCTGGTTCTCCTGTGTTTTTACCAGACATAGTATCTAAGCTATCTTGGATTTTATCTAATTTATCAGGAATTTTATTTTTATCTAAGTTATTAATTGCAGAACTATCGCGTTCTGTTCTGGTCATAGATTTACCTAAACCCATTAAAGCAGCGTTGACAACTTTATCTAATTGTAATGCTTGAGCAATAACTGGATTTATTATACCACCTGTTGCTGCAGAAATACCAATACTAGTTAAAGCACTAGAAGGAGCATTTTTTACAGATTGTGCTGATTTATAGATATTACTTTCTTTATAAGATTCTTCATACCTTTTCTTTTCTTCTTCTTGTCTTTGTCTTTCTTTTTCTTGTATCCGTTTTTCTTCTTCTGCATGACGAAGATTATCTTGTCTTAAACGTAGTTCTTCACGTGTTAGTTTGATTAATTGAGTACGAAGTCTTGCTTCTTCTCTTTGTGTAATTAATTCTTGTCGAGCTACTTTTTCTGATTCTATGATTTGTTCAGCGTTTCTTCCTTTTCTTGAAGAAGCAAAAGTAGATGTAGAAGATGCTAAGCCCTTCTTAACATCTTCTAATAAATTTATGATTTTATCTAATTTTGTATTATCACTTTTTGGTAACGCTATATCAGCCATTTTATCAACTATCCAAACTTATTTTGCGCTTCATTTCTTTCTTTTTCTAAATCAATTAGATATTGAGTGTGTCTATTATAAAACCACTCTACATATTCCCAAGGCATTGTTTGAATATCTTGATAACCGAGTTTTAGCTGATTCATTAACCACCATTCTCGTTCAAGAATATCATTCAAATCAAACGATGGAAAAAAAGTCCTCTAAAGCTAACATATAAGCTCTAGATTCCTCCTTTCCGCATTTAGGACATTTTACGAGCATTTCTTCTTTTACGCCCCAGATGTTATTTCTAAACCAATCTTCAACTTGAAAAATATCTTCGGCAGTAATAGTACCATCTTCTGCTAAAGCATACATTTCAGCAAGTGAACGTCCATTAGAAATTAAACACAAGTCTAAAAGCAAGAGTCTCATTTGAGGGTCTTTGTCATCTAAATGACGAGATTTAACAAATGCATCAATATCTATATCATCTTGCATTATTTTATTTCTAATTTTTGTTTCACCTAATTGTTGTAAATTAATATGATCTATTAATTCAGGTAAATCATCTGGAGTATTAATAATTAAATCACCCATTTCAAGAGGTAATGTAATTTTTTCTTTACAAGCTTTATCGTTTTCTTTATCATATCCATCACAAGTAAATGTTAGTTTAATTGGATATTTTTCATAAGTAGTAAAACGAATACGATAAAGTAAATATTGAACATCAAACCAATATAATTGTTCAAAAGTCATTTCAGGATTATCAAACTGAACGAGTTTTTTAATAAAATCTATATAGTCTTTGTTTGATTTTTGTTGTTTTTGACTAAGAGATAAAATATATTTTTGTTCAATAGGTGTAATTCTTCGATTACTGATACTAAACTCTTTTTCATAGAGCATCTTACCAGGTAAATCTACTGCATAATATTCATGTGCCATCTGTTTCTCCTTTTTTATGCACCATCATTTTCATCAGGAATACCATATACATCTTTAACAGAATAGTCTCTTACTCCAGAGTAATCTGTCAATCCAATTGTCTTTGTTACAAGAGAAGTAGCTTTTGTGAAAGCAGTATTCAACAATTGTGTTGGAGATGTTAGTAATTCTTGTTTTATAGAACTTGATTTAAGGCTATTATCAACAACGATTTTATCAACTTTAAAGTTAGCAGTAATACGTAAACGTTGTGGATTATCTTTATAACTTAATTTAAAAGGGTCTTGAGTATATGGAAAACAGCCTTTTAAAGTAAAATGTGCAATCGGAGGAACGACTGTTCCAATATTACCTGGACCAAAAAAGTATACTTCAATATTTTTTTTATAATCTTGCATTGGATTATAATATTCACCTTCTTCATTAAAGATTAGTGCTTTCCATGCAGCAAGATAATATTGAGTTAACATACCGGCTGAGCAAAACATAGTAATGGAAACGTCTTGATAATTTTGGATATCTTCTGGAACATTGCACCAGCCGGTACGAACACGTCTTGTATTTGTTTTAAAATTTCTAACACCAAATACAATTTCTTCTACAATAGGAGTATATTCATTAATTGAATTGATAACGGCTGACGTTAATTTAGTAAACCAGCCGCTACCTTCATGTCTATGCTCTAAATTTAATGTAGGCATAATTACTTCAAATTGGTTATCAATTTGTTCATCTGGTAAATTTTCAATATTTAAAGCAGATTGAAAGCGTAAACTCATATAATTATCCTAACATTGACAATAAACTATAACTATTATCTGAATAATAATCATAGTTAAATTCTATATCTACATCGACTGGATCAGAACTGTTTGGATTAATATCATTTACTTTATAAGAAATAGGATAGAAACCTTTTAACCAAATAGTTCTTTTTGCTAATTTTTCGCCTTTTACTTTTCCACCACCATTGTTGCCACCTAAAATTACTTGTGCTGTTCCACGATAAAGAACAGAAGGTAGTCTAGTACCAAGCATATTTGAATGAATTAAATCACACCACGCTTGAATAATATTTAATACACCACCTTCAAAATCTTCTGTTACTTTACATCTCCATACACCAGATTTATTTTGAATAGTACCGAGTCTACGGCGGTGACCACCAATAATTAATTCAGTTTGTCCTATTTTTGGACTTGGATATGAAAAAGATGTACAACGTAAACGCAATTCGTTTGCTGTTGCAACTTTAGTATTACCTGAAATAGTACCAGCAACTTTTTGTGTTAATTTAGCAAGTAATAAACCAGGTGTTTCTGAAATTATAAATTCTACTTGTGATTGTTTTACAGGATCTTGAAGACTCTGAATTTCACGTAATTGTCTTAACATGTGCTTATTTATCTAAAAGTAATTGTAAAAATTTTATATAATATTTAGAACTTATTTAACGTTCTTTGCGAACATTATTCCAACATGGTCTACAGACTGATTTATATGTAATATTTCCTTTTTCTATAGCTACTGAATTACCAGATTTGTCTAATTCACCATCAATATATCTAAGATGCATAGAAGCTTTATTTTGACAGTTTGGATTTTCACATATAGTTTCTAATTCTTTGGTTTCATCTGCAAATACTAACAAATCTGCAGCTCCTTTGAATAAATTACCATTAACGTCTGTTTTTAGACCATACGCAATAACATCTATCTTTTGTTTTTCAACTATATCTGTTAAAAATAAGATATCTTCACGACTAATAAATTGAGCTTCATCTACTAAGATTACTCCATAGTCTAATTTCCAAATTTCATCTTTGGCGTTTTCAAAATAGTAAGCAGGAATTGGATTCTTTATTAATCTAGATGAAGTAGTACCCCAACCTTTTTGTGAACCTTCTCTATCATCAATCATTGGCTTAATTACAACTGGGTCTAGGCCTTTTCTTTTGTAAATATCATATGTTTTAATTAATTCTGTTGTTTTTCCAGCACCCATAACACCATAGTAAAATTTTAATTTAGCCATACTACCCTTCTTTCATTAACCAATATATTAATAGTATAAATTCTATAAAAAGAGTTAAGGAAAATATTCCAAATAAAAATAATATTCTCCTTAACATCTCATCTTCCTACTTTATTTACACATTATAATAGAATACAGAATCCAAATAAAAATCCATATTCAATTTCAGTTAATTTATTTGCTCTATTTAACCAGGATATTTCCATCCATTTAAATTTATACTTTTCGTAAAATCTTAAGTTTAATTCATATATCGGAGCAGACATTAAACCAATAAATAAAAATATCCAGTTATTTAAAGCAACGGAAGGTACAACCATACATAATGAATATCGTATAGTATGATATAGCATGTCATATGTATAACCATATCTTCTTCCAGACCAACGCTGTAATAACCAACTAAAGAAAGAATAGTTTTCTTTTAGGTATAAGAGTAGATCCCAGAGTTTATCTAATGGCCATTTAAACCATCTGTCATATCGCGAAACATCTGGATTAATAGTTCTTCCCATGTCTGCGAAAGTACCTCCATGACCTCTACTCCAAAATTGGAATTGTATCCATGCAGTAACTAAAGAAGCATATATTATATTAAAAAGTTGAGAGTATGTCGAATACAAGGATACTGTTTGTTGGTAGATAACAGGAAATAGAGACAATAACATAAAAGTTGTTTGCAAACCTCTATTGCCTAAGATTTTATATTGTTCATCAGGAAATAATCCGCCATACCAACGACGTAAAAATCCCCACCAACATCCATTTAAAAATGTCAACAATATGTGCATTATATCTCCAATTTAAGTTGGTATTTTAAGTAAATTAGCATATTTCGTTTCTATTTTAGATTTTTCAGAATTTAAATAATCTTTTAAATCATTATATTCTGCTAGATATCTTTTTTTATATCTAGGGAATCTAAATATTCGATACTCATATAGTTTTTTCAAAAATATATCTTTATTTTCTACGTTTTTATCTAACATGATTTTTGAAAGTATATTAAATGCTCCATTTGAACCATGTTGAATAATTGTTGATTTTATTGCAGCTTGAATAGCTTTGTTTTCAGAACTCCAAGTAGTTAATCTATCTAATTTTATGTTATCGGAGTTATCTAATCTTGTATAAACTGGTATAACCTGAGTATCGAATATAAAATTATCATAACTTTGTTGAAAATCTTTATTTAAAGCTAACTTTTTCCAAGTTTTTCTAAAATTAACGTCTCCAGAAAATGCTTTTTCTTGACCTCCCGCTTTATGCAATTCTGTATAAAATACAGGAGCTTTTTCTTTAAGATATTTTAAGAAAAAATCAAAAGTAGATGGCTTATTATTTCTTCTTTCTGTAGAAATTTGCCATTTTCCGTACGAATATCCTTTATAACTATCTTTGCCAATAGCTTGATATCCTTTACCTCCATGCTCATATTTTGCTGTAATCTCATGATTATTTAACAAATTGGCATAGATTGTTCTAGCCTCGACTGTATTTATATTAAAAATAAAAAATATACTTAATAATATTATATACATTCGATTGTCTTTATTTAACATATTTTACATTCCTATCGTTAATGCTTCTTTAGTCTTGTAAAAATAATTTAAATTTTCGACATAAGTATAGAACTTATTAAAAATAACTAAAACAGAAAGTGTCTTTTTGTTTTACAATTTGGAAATTTAATTTTATAATTCATAAAAAATATTAGAAGAGGAAAATAGAATGCTTAAAAATATTAAAATAAAAAGAATAACACAAGATTCTAGATTTGGGAATTGTGATATTCGTAAATTAACTTTTAAACCTGGCTTAAACCTATTAGTAGGTGCTAATACTTGTGGAAAATCATCTATTTTGCAAGCAATTTGTCTTTTTAATGGATATGATACTCATTTTACAAATAGACAAAATTTTAGATCATTAGATTCTTCACGTACTATTCTTAGTAATTATCGTGTTGAAATTGAAGGAAAAATATCTAAATTAATAGAATACGCTCCACATCAATATAAAGAAAAAGTAGATTTAAATTTTATGCAAGGTAGCACAAGAGATGCTATTTTATCAAAATTTCAAAGTTCAGGTGAAGGCAGAAGAAGTTATCATGATTTTTTTATAAAGCACGTTTCTGAAAATCATAAATTTAATGCAAAAGAAATTGATGATTTAGAAAATTGGACTAAAGAAGAATATGAAGATGGTTTAATTATAGTTGCTGATGAACCTGAAAATTCAATGGCAATAAATATGCAATTTGGACTTTTTGATTGGTTTTATGCATTTTCAAAAGCTAACTCTAATCTACAAATTATTATTGCTACACATAGTGCAGCAGCGTTTAAATTGATTGAAAAAAATTTACCAGATATAAATGTAATAGAATTTAATAAAGGTTGGATTAAAAAGATTAATAAATTGCTTAAATAAAATCTAATAGGCTTTCGCCTTCTTCTAACAATGAGTCATAGGAAAATTCTTGTGACTCATTTTGTATATATGGATATTGTGCTATATTTTCATAAGCAAGCTGTGCATTATAAATAGCACCTACCAGTGTATCTGCCATATCTTTTAATTCTGTTGTACGTGTTACTTTATTTTTATCCAAAATTAATGCTTCTAATTCTTTTTTTAGCTTAGGACAATTACCTACTTTTACTTGTCCTAATTCAATTAAAGTAGATGCATTTGTATATGGTTCAAGCTTAGTATCTACTGATAACTTTTCTACTTTAGTAAAACAACCAGATGCTTCAAATGCTTGTAACATTATTAAACTATTCCATTGGTCAGCTGATACAGTATGTATATTAATATTCTTTTCGACAACTAAGTCAATTAATAAATTTTGAATAGCACGTATATCTATTTTATTTTTTGCATTAATAGCTAATATTAAATCTACTACATATATAGTTTCTTTTTCTTTTGTAGTTTCATTGAGTTGCCATTCTTTATGTAGTATACATACTGAAGCATCACATTGCCCACCAGAACCACCACCTGCTAAGTCAATATGACAAAATCTTTCTGCTTTTGGAGCACGTTTAAATTGCCATCTATTATTAATATTTTGTTCAAAAATATTTTTAGGTAAACAATCTAATAAATTAACATTATCATGTATATTAGCATCAAAATATAATTCAGAAGTTAGAGTAGGATCTTCAAGTCTAGTTGTATCTCTAAATACTGCATTATTATCACTAGTTGTCATACCAGCAATATCTTGAATAGATTGGTCTAGTTGTAATTCAAATTTACTTTTATATACAGTTGGTACTTGAATTAACTCACAACCAGTAGGAGGATTATAATTACCTTCTTTAATAGCTTTTAATTCACCAGGGTCAGTTATTATTTTACTTGGAATACTACCATTACCTACCATTACAGGAAATGTTGAACCATCACCTAAAAAGGAAGGGTCTGTTTTTACTTCCCATAATTTAGGTGCTAATATTTTAATTGCTGGATCATCTTTGGGCAAACGCTTAATATATTCACCAATTGGACTATTTGTAGTACGAGCAGAAGATACTACTGATTGAAATACTAAATCTACACCAGAGAAACGTGAACTAAATCTATTATCTACAGAATTTAATAATTCTAAAGCTGTATCAACACCCTTCTCATTCATCTCGTCAAGGAAGGTATTGAATAAATTGTAACCAATAGTATGCGTAATTCCAGAACCACAACCAATGATTATGTTATTTGGAAAGAAAATTGTACCAGAACTTTTTTCTACTTGAAATGGAATAGGGCAGTTAGGATTGTCTAAATCAAAGTTATCGAATGATCTTGTGCTCATTACTTTTTGAAAACATGGCATTGTTTCCATTAACTTTACAAATGGTAATAAGTTAGTATCATATACTTGACGTAATGTCATACTAATAATCATTGCAGCCAAAGTAGCATCAGCGTCTACATTAAATACTGCTCTAGGATAACGTAAACATAATACTCTATATAGTAAA
>Ga0233366_1000185_pt1 | contig 25414 bp, 17 predicted proteins | sample ElkDunMinimDraft_23_FD_191536 | JGI IMG/M metagenome (GOLD analysis project Ga0233366, IMG submission 191536) | Fecal eukaryotic communites from dung pellets of Tule Elk in California, USA - Elk Dung C4 | ecosystem: Host-associated > Mammals > Digestive system > Large intestine > Fecal | place...
CTAATAGTCCTCTTTGGGCAACATTTACAAATAGAAAATTGGTTTCAAAGACCGAGAGAACTAACTATCTTTATAATTGGTTTGACACAAAGGCAAATAATACTGAAAGTTGTAAGTCGGACTTGGTTAATTACTATAACTATACCAACATTACAAATCAGGATTCTCTTGACCAGATTCAAGCAGATATTATTGCAGTACAGAAAGTAAGTGGTTCATACAAAAATTGGTTAGATACTCTTGCAGGTCTTGAAGCTGCACTTTCAGACTATAATAATAAGTCTAATATTTCTTATACTGAAAAATCTTCTAGTATGTCTGAGGCTAATGTCTCTACTACATTTAAAGACGTACTCAATAATACATCGTCTGTACATGTCTATAAACAACCTTCTAATGGGAGTAAGACTACTTGTAACGAAACTTCTGAAAATATTGTTGCAAGACTATCAGAGTGTAATAGTAGACTTGAATATGCAAATAATAGTATTAACTTATTAACCTCAGATTATAATAACTTAACTCAAGGTAGACGTTATTGGCAACAAACTTTTGGTAATTATGGAGATATTTATTCAAGTATTCTTATCCCAATTGCAAAGGGATTTTATCAAGGAGTTAACACACACTCAAATGAAAGTTGGGCGTCTGACTCACAATTAGATTCAACATTAAGAAATGATTTATCAAATAATCCTTTAGAATTTGCAAATACATTCTATTCAGAAAAGACGCATTTTAATAATCTTATTTACTATAGAGATGACTTAAAAAGTGAAAAAGATAAATATGACTCAAAAGATAGTTGTGATATATATGATTCTACTAGTGGAACCTCTATTAAAATAAACACTATAAAGGATAGTCAATATTATAATTATAAGGCTTCAAGTTTTAGTATATCTGACTATAATAGTACACTTAGAAGTTATAAGACCTCCTTAAACAATTATCTTTCTGAATTAAATAGTGTATTTAATGCTGACACAGATAAGACATATTATAATCGTGGTACTTGGAGTGGTGCATATGCAGGAGAAGATTGTACTGATTGTTGGACATATAGAGCCAAGGTTTATGAAAAAAGTATCTCTTGTATTAATGGAATTAATGACTACATAGGTTATACTAATAATATTTTAAGTACATTGAATAGTCGGGTAACTAGTGCAAGAGATTCATTTAACCGTGCAAAGGTTTATTTAAAAAATGCTAGAGATAGGTTAAGTAGTTTAATAGGAGGGTTATATTCATATGATAAAGATAGAACTGTTAGTAGAATGTCTTCTTTTGATGAGATAAATGGTACATATGAAACAAAGAGTTATACAGTCTATGAAAGAACTGTTCCTTACGATACTATACCAATATCTACTTATAAGGCAACTACAGCTTATAGAAGTCTATCTAGCGACTATACAAGTTATAGTTGGCATACAGGTATTTGGGGAGGTAAATATGCAACCTCAGACAATTCTCGTTGGTGGTCTGCTGACTGGTATGGAAAAAGTAGTAGTAGTAGTAATAATAATTCAAATCTTGATGATTATAGACTTATGTGCAAAAGTATTGTTTCAACTGCTGTTTCCATTATTGATAATATTTTGAAAGACGGAATAGATGCATTTGTTGATGTAGATACTGCTAACAGTCTGGTTTCAGATGTTAATAATAGACTCTTGAATGTACAGAATAGTATAAATGAATATTATGTTTCTGGATTTTATCCTTCCTACAAATATAATTACGTCTATGTAGGAAGAAATTATCTATATAATTTATATTATAGAATGGTAAATGGAAATGACGTTAATTTTTATAATAATATTAAACCTATATCAGACAATTTCAAGTTAGCTTGGGATACAGTAGAAAATCATAGTTCTGAGTATATTAGAAATATAGGAAATGGTATAGCCAGAGTAAATGTAGGTTATGGAACATCAGGAAACTCATTAAGTGCAACTACTGCTGAGGACTATGGTATTGTTGGATTAAATAAACCTTCAAGTATACTTGAGTCTGTTCGTAAATTGTATGTTTCCGCTTGGAGAGTTTGGAATGGAAATGATAATTATAGGGAATATAGTGACGTTGTAATAAGTCGTGTGAATAGTGCCCTAAGCATATGGACTATTCAAAAACAAAATGTAGAAAGTGATATATCTCATTGGAATAGTGTAAAGACTGCAATGCAGACTACTCTTAATAATATTTATCCATTAGAGAATATGTTAAATTGTAGAACTAGTCTTTTAAGTTCTGACTTTAGCCTTATCTCTAAAAATGACTATGACTTAAAGAGTAAGTTAAATCGTACTTTACAAAGATACAAGAACCTAAGAACTATTTATAATGATTCGTTCCCTAGTAAGAGTGGATTAGTTGCAGACGCAAATGTTATATATTATAGAGATACAAGTGTTAGAAACTCTTCTATACCTAATATATATTCTTATATCTCAAATTATGTAGATAGTAAGAATGTTGTACAAATACACTCTATGTATAATAATATTATTAATGACTCTTATGGGTCAGGAAATACATTAAATACAGGAAGTACTACAGTAGGTACTATTAGAGACTTGATATCTAATACTAAAGATGCATACAATTTAATGTTTAATTGGGCTGCAACTGCCGAAGGTGTAGGATATAATAAAGTTATATCAGAGTACAATAGTAAGTTGCAACATAATGTTGAAATGAACGCATTTATCAACAAAATAAAGTCCGACCTTACTACAACAAATCTTGGTGAAGATGTAAATAATAATAGATTCTCAAAGAGTGCATTTAATTATTTAAAAGACACACTTATAGATACAAAATATATTTCTGACAAAGTTCCTGTAACTGACGTACAAAATAGTATTAAGAGATATACTGATAAAACAAAAGTATTATACTCTGAAATCTATAAGTTAATTTGGCATAGTGACGACGTTAATTATGACGGTGTTAATGGAAATTGGGTTTCTTCAACTAATCTTGACTCTAGCTTTGGATACTTCTTTAGAATATTACAAGTTGTTAAACAATATTATGATGTTGGTATTGCATTTGTTAATCTTAGAGAAGATAAGAAGTTTGCGTTTAATATTAAAGACGTTATGGACTCACAGATTAAGGGTATAGTAATGTCTTATCACGAAGATTGTAGAGTTATGAAAGAAAATGAAGACCCTAATGTAAGATGGCAGGGGTATATAGGTGATATCTTTACAAGTTGTTTATATAGACTTTATAAACAGAACTATGCACATGCGTTAAACCAAACTGATTATCCATTGGATTCTAATATGAATACCGATTATATAAGAGCTATGTATGTATTAAATAATGACGGTGGAGAACAAAATTCTCAGATATTGTCATTACCTTATAACGCAAGATTTGCAGTTCATAATGATACTGACTATATAGATTTTGACGATATAAGTCAATTTAATATTACACCTAACTTAAATGTTACAGATAAGACTTTAAAGAGAGTTGGTTCTTATAGTTTAACAGCAGACGGTACTTATGTTATGAGCCAAGTTGTTTCTAGTTTAGACACTAATGCAAATCCTTTAAGTAAGGAACTTACAAGATGTGGTGCAAAGAATAACATTATTACTATAGAAACTGGTAAGACTTATAAACCTGAAACAGATACTAATGAAGACGCAGCCTACATAGTTATGCCAACTTCAATTACTTCTAACCTTAAATTACCATTGTTCATATATGATAAGTCTGCACCTGTAGATGATAGAATACTTAGACCTATTAAGTCAATTGTAGGTAAGTTTAAGTGGTATCTTGACACAGATGGTGAACCTTTCGTACTTTATAATGGTGTTGATAAGGTAGAATTTAATGTTATCCGTTTGGATATAAATCTTGACGAATATACATATATTTCTGGTGTTGAAGGTCCAGTTATGTTGAGAAAACCAAAATATAATTCTTTCTATAACCTTATTCAAAGTGAGGGATATGTAATTGTAGGAGACACTTTGGTTTCAACTGCACCTCTTAAAGAAGAAAAGGTTTCAAAGGATAATCCTTTGGATACAACTAAGAGTTTAGTAAATTTTAGTTTGAAGAATGATAAGAATACTGCTATTCAACTTGTTAATAGGATTACTTCTTCTAAAGAAGACCTTAATGACGGTGAAAAGCATTATATCAGAATTAAAGTATTGACTCAGAGTACTATTCTTGCAGAATCAACAACTTGTAATGAGCCTGATAATTTTGAGGAAATAAATCTTAATGATTTTAACAAGTTTACACCTGACCGTGTATGGTTCAATGAGTTAGGGTACCCATTGCCACCTTTACAGATTGGTAATGATATATTCAACTCTGAAAACAACTACGCATTTACAAAAGAGGATTTTAAGAATAATAATGGATTCTCTATATACAGATGTAATGAAGACGGAAAAATAATTGGATATAGTAAGTTAGAAAGTAAAAATATAGGTTTGATAAAAGAAGAAAACTGTGATGGTGGTGTTATTAGAAAGAGCACAGGTATAATTTCTAAAGGTGCAGTTTCATTTGTACTTGACGGTACAATAGACCTTGAAAATGCCCATGTTCCTAATAAACCTAAGTATGTTTCTTGTAAGGAATGGTTCAAAAATGGTTTCTATGTACAAGACCACGAATCAAACCCATTCTGGCAGGTATTAAGAATATCAAGTACTTATAATTCTTCTAAAGAGGGTTGGAAACAATACCATGAAGTTCTTGAATATCAACGTTCTACTAACAGTATGGAATTGGTACCTGTAGAAAAAGACGACAGATACATTAATATTGATAGTACTGTAGTTTACAAGAAGAGTGGTAATACTAGTGGTAATATTGATATTATGTACAGTGATGAGTATGTTGACCTTAAAAACGGTAAGATTAACTTTACTATGTTGAGACCAGCTGATAAGTATAGAACATCTGATATTATTATTAAGTATGGTATTACTGCTAAGAATACTTTCAGTGTTGGTGTTAATAATCTTCTTGAAAAGAGTCCAAACGTAATTTGGGACGGTGCTGGATATAGAGTTGCTGCATTTGCAGAATTGAACTATACTGTTAACAGTACAATGGCACTTGAAAATAAAATTGATAAGAGTGCAGATATTGTAGGAGTAACTGAGTTGGGATTATTTAATAAAAACCACGAATTGATTGCATATGCGACATTCCCACCTATTGAGTTCCATACTGATACTCAACATGCAAGTTTCACTTGTTACATAAAGAACGGTAATCTTGCACCATTAGGTGAAGACGAAACTACAGAAAAATCTGAAATGGCAAATATGATTTTGGAAGATAATCCAGAAAATACAGAAAGTCAAGAAGGATAAAAAGAAAGCCTACCGTAAAAGGTAGGCTTTTTAATTGAGGGTATATACCCCATTAAAAAATAATTATTTTTAAAAATAAAAATAATTTTTATTTCAACATTTTTGCAATATTCTTTACTGACTCTGAAAGGGATGCACCTTTTACAGTATCTTCTTTCAAATTAAATGTTTTACAAAGATGACTAAAAACTTTAGACTCGTCAAAAATTGTAATCGTCTCAATATACTTATCTAATTCTTTACTTACTCTATCATAAGGATTGTTTGATTCTGGCATTACTTCTGCAAGAGCCACAGAGTCTGAGATTGTACCATTTTCAACTCCGTCCATAGCTTTTGCGGCATTAACGTCAGCAATAAAACTGTTTTTATACTCACCGTCTTTAATTTCTACCCCTTGATTTTGTAATTCTTTTTCCCTTTCATCAGCAGTTTTTTCTAAGTCTGTGTCTGTAAGGTCTTTAAGTTTTTTATTATCATCAATATTAAGGTCGTTTAAGTCTTTTTTTACAAGGTCTTGAACTTCATTATTTTCTATTTCTTCATAAAGTCTATAAGTCTTTATATCTTTTGTACTTAAAGACTCTCCAAGTTCGTTAATTATAAAAGACTCACCTTTTTTATTTGTATAGACTTTACCCTCAATAAGTCTGTCATTAAAATCATAAGCCGAAACGCATTTCATTATAATATCCCCCCATTACCTGATATAGCAGCAATAAGTTTTTTTCTTTTTTCTTGTTCTGCTAAAGTTCTCATATATTTATCACAAACTTCGTGAAGAAGTCTATTATCATAATCTTGTTTTTCTAAAATATTTGAAATTTCCTCATATAGTGCAGGGCATACTTCTGCTGACCTTTGAGGTTGATAGTGATATTGTTCCAGCATATAAGAAAAGAAATTACTTGCTGTATTTTCTGAAGATTCTTTTGCAAAGAGTTGATAAAACTCGTCTTTATTTGGTGTTTGTTCCATAATTATTTAGTGAAAAAAATAGATACAGACTAAAAATTCTGTCTCTAATATATCTATTGTAGATATAATGTTATTTTATAATACCTCCAAACTCTTTTGAGTTTACCTCCATATATTAATTAGTTGGATTCTGAATTTCTAAAATTCCACTTAATTCTTGGTATTTTGCATTTGTAAAATAACAACTATTTAAATAGAATAAAATATTTTAATTTAAGGAACATATCAAATGATACAGGACAATGAAAGCCTGGAGGTGTTTGAAAAGCCTAAATCGCTTTTTCAACAAAAAATAAATGAAATTATGACGGAGACAGAAGCATCTAAAACTATTTTAGACATATTTGAATTACAGATGTACAAAAACGCAGAAAAAGACGACAAGAAACTTGTGTTTGTAGAATTGTATAATCTTTTAGGTATGGAAAAGTTTGTTGAAGTCATGGAACTCATGGGTGGGAAAACTGTTAAGTTCCCTAGTAGAGATGACTTTAAAGAAACAATAGAAATTGCGTTAGCCTATTATTATAGAACTTTTAGAAACTATGATTGGGCTAATATTAAAGAACTTATTGGAGATAAAGATATGTCTACTGTTAAATTTGGTGCAAAAATGCAACAAATGAAAAAGTTTATAGACTATCTTAGTGCTAAAGTAAGAAGTAAAAAGTCTAAAGAAATTGAAGAACTTAAGGAACAGATTAACACCTTAAAAAATGTAAGTAATGTAGAAGAAAGTCTAGAGGAGGGAAAAGATGGACAAGATTAATGAAACCCCAGAAATTACTAGCACTATTTCTACTTTAGAAAAATTGCACGACACTGTAGGGTCACAACAAGTTATAGAAAATGTTGATAATGCAGTTATAGTAAAACCTGTTGAGGCAGTAGAACAAAAACTTGCAGATTTTGTTGCAGACGCATTTAAGGCAACAAATAAAGACCTTGCATTTAATGAATCATTAAAGTCAGAGATATTAAAAAGACTCCCTAAAATGTCTGATAACCAAATTATTGCATTGTTTAGTAATAATGCAGTTAATACTAATGATAGGATTTCAAAGATAATTGCACCTACATTTGGTCTTATGACTGCAGAACAGCAAGCATTACTTGCTATGTTACAAAAACAACAGACACAAAATCAAACTGTAGTAAATGTCGGAAATCAACAAGACTCACTTCAACCTGGGGTTTTGGACGGCATGGATAAAGATGCAGTAAGAGACTTATTACAAGGATTTAATACTGCATATCAAGTTGCTTTTGCTTCGGCAGCATTAGAAAATAGTTCAGACACACAATCAACAGAGTCTACTCAACAATAGCAAGATAATCCTCCTTATAACTAATTTAATACGAATTACTTTTAAGGAAGGATTATTTTAAATGTTAAATACTGAACAAAAATCAAATCTTGTATATAAACGCCACATTGGTGTTGCAGATACTCGTTCTAGCAGAGACTTTTATGAAGAGGCAATAAAATCTTCTTTTTATGTAAGACCTGACCAACTCTTAATGTATGGAGACCAAATTCCTAGGGAAGATAATCCTAAAGGTTTAGCAGAAATAAGAAAATTACAAAATGGTCAAGTTTATGGATTTACTAAAAGTGAAGGTGAAGAAATCGGTATTGTAAAGTACTATGAAGACTATCCTTTACAAGCCATAGATGCGGGTACAGATAATGCCTTTAAACTTGTTCAGGAAGTAGATGGTGTAGAAACTCAGATAAAAAATATAATCCCTTTTAATTACTGTTCAGACGTATATAATTATTCTCTTAAAACAAGTGAGGGTAAAAAAATATATTTTGGTGTAGGTGACTGGGTATTAGATGTAAATGCAGGTGTACTTACATTTTATGGTGATGTTCCACCTGGAGTTGACCATAATAACCCACCAAAAATTTCTTTTTATCAATATATTGGTGGAAACGGATTTAGACAAGACACTGTAGGTTATGACGGTATAATTTTACCAATTACAAATTGGCACATTTCTAAAGACACTTATATTATTGACACAGAAAATGACAATAAAACATTAGAGTCTGTTATTAAAGGTATATCGGATAAAGTTGAACCAGGATTTTCAGATAAATATGGTTTTGACGGAGCAGATGAAAATGTAGGTATTGCATATAGTTTCCAAAAAGTAATTGCATTAGCTTATACATCTAGTAATGATAGAGTTAAGGGGTATGATAACTCTTCCAATGCAGAAGTAGGTACTTTACTCTCTAGAGTAAAAAGTACTTGTAATAATGAAGATATTAAAATTACTTTTACCTCAAACAATATTATCCCTGGTGAATATAATATTAAAGTTGAGGGAAATATTATTTCTTTTAATAATGGTACTGCTAAGAGTATTAAAAAAGGTATATTAAAACTTGCCGACGGTGAAGACTTTATAGTTATAGAAACAGACGGTTCTATTGAGGCAGGAACTTATAAAGTAACTATAGAAGAAACAGAAACTTATGGTATTTTACTTTATTGGGATAATAAAGTTCAAGAGTATTTACCTTTTAAGACAAATGAAGACTCATACTATAATTTCGGTTTCCCAGTAGTAGTTGCAAATGGTAAAGTTCCACCTAGTCTTGCATTAGGTTCAATAGTAGATTCTTACAGTGACTCTATAACACCAGACTATTATGGTCCTAGAAATTATTCTGTTACAATTGCAGAAGAAAACTCTATTTTGAATAAGTCTGCAGATTATGTTGTAAGAAATACAGATAGTTATTATTTAGACGATATACTTTCTCAAATTATATATGACTACACAGACGAAAATGGGGACTTTAATTTTACAGGCTCAATATTTATAAGGTCTGGAAACTATAGAGTTTCAGATAAACTTAATTTAAGTAAGTTTACTAACCTTAATATTATTGGTGAAGATAAAGCTACAACTGTAATTGAGGGAGATATTAACTTTGGTAATTTAAGTAATGGTCTTATTACTATCCAAAATATTACCCTTAAAAACATAAATGTAAATACATTTACTCAAAAAATAATTATATCAAATGTAATTGGTGAAAATGTAACTTTATCTAAAGGTGAAAATCAATTTATTGTAAAGGATAGTTCTTTTAACAAAGTTATATGTAATTCAGACACATTAGATATTGAAGGTAGTGTAATCTGTAATCAGATAGTTAATTCAATTATCGGGGAAGTTGATTTCTCAACAGGATATACTTTTGTAATGGGTAGTACTGTTAATAAACTTGTTCTTCATGATGTAAAAGGTGATATTGTAAAAGGTAGTTTTATAAATACTGTTTATAGTAAACCTGCACAAACTAATGTTTGGGATAGTACAGTTATTAACTTTGAGGACACTCCTTTCTCTCAAGTTCCACATATGGCACACATGCCTATCTATGCAAAGAACAATAATCAGAACATAGAATATGTAAGTTTTGCAGCACCTTTTGAAGTTGTTTATGACTCTGAAAATGGTAATAAAATAGAAATAAAACTCGATGACGAAGTACTTGAAATAGACGACTTAGGAAGATTAACTTGTTGTATTAAGGCAAACAGAATAACTGTTATAACTGAAAGACTTATTAGAGATAATGATTATGAGGGTCTTTCGGCAACTGAAAAAGTCCCTGACGGTAATTTGCAAGAAGTATTAGAAGATATTTATGCAACAAAAGCAGACTTGAACCCTAATGGAAAAGTTCCTCTTGAACAATTACCTGACTCTATTTCCTATGGTGGTCTTTTATTGGTTGGTACTTGGTCTTTTGAAGTTCCTGACGGGGACACTTATGTAGACGGTGGGGCATACCCTACTTATGAGGATGCCGCAAAGAATCTTTCTGTAGATAAAACACAAGATGAAAAATTACAGCCTGGTTGGTTCTGGATTGTTAGTGCATCAAAAATTGATGAAGACAAACCTGCAACAATCCAAAAAGCTGCATTGCAAGAGGGGGAAGAAAAGCCTCTTGAGTTTACTGCTGGTGACTGGGTAATTTGGAATGGTAGTAAGTTTGAAAAATTAGACCGTGCTTATCAAGATGTTGCATATATGGTTTTACCAATTTATACAACAGGTGAACATTTATGTTGGTCTTGGAAAGACTCAGAAGATGGTTCAAAGAATGGTCTTGGTGCATTAGCATTAGGTGGAGAAACAATTGCAGAGGCTTTTGATAAAGTAAACCAAGAACTTAGAAAACTTTGGGTTAAACACCCTGCACTTCTTGATACTACTACTCTTGAACCTTTTGAAGACTATAAGACTATAACATATTTTGATGTTAGTTCTGGAAAAATACAAGGTAACTCTTTAAAGGTTGCATATGATATTCATAAGGACGACAGAGTTGTAAAATTTAGAGCAAAAACTCCAACTACTGAACCTAAATGGAAGTCTGCAATTTATATTGGAGAAGGTTGTACATTTAACGCGGCAACTGACGGAGTAGAAACTTCTGTAGATTGTGTTCCTGGGGTAGAAGTTAATGAACCAACTATTCATATTTCAAAATCATTTGACCCATATGAGAACGAAATGGCAGGTCAGGGATATTGGAACGCAGTAAATGTAGACTTCAAACACACAGAAGATATTACTGAGGGTAATCACAAGTTTAGACTTTCTATGACTGATATTACTCCAAAGGCACCAGCCTTTATTAATCCACTTGTTGGAACAGACGTTTTAAGTTTTGATGCTGTTAATCCTAAAGACTTTGAAGTAGATGACTTTACTGCTACTGTAAATCCAACTAGAGGTATAAATACTGACGTACTTAATAAACTTCTTAATGAGGGTATATGTTCAGGTGTTAGAACAATAAATAAAGATTTTACTTTCAAGTTTAGTTTTATTATACAAAATGCTATTGATAAAGTTTGTAACGACGGTATAGTATTAAAACTCTATGATGAGTGTCACGATACTTATACTGATATCCCTATGGGTAATATGACCTTTACTCAGGGATTAGACGGTATGTATGATATTACCGTTTCTAATTTTGAATACAACTTTATTGTAGATAAAGCTTATACAGAAGAAAACTTTTACATAATTGTAAGAGACGTATATGGTAATGAAAAGAGAATACCAACAAACTTGTATGATATTCTTAAATTAAACATATCTCATATTGACGAATCTGAACGTGTTTACTCAGGTACAGGTATAAATCCTATTTATGATTCTCGTACAAGTGGTAAATGTGGATATCCTTATGAGAGTTATAAAAACCTGGAAACTACAAATACCAATGAATTAATGAAGATGTCCCGCAACCTTGAAAACGGTGAAACAGTGTATGAGTATCGTTGGCCAGACGGTAGATACTCAAGTATTGATGGTACATTAACAGACTACACAACGGTTACAAATGGAGACACAATCGGTGAAGACGTTTATCGTTGGGTAACCATTACAAAATTTGGAAAGAATGGCAGTCTTGAACCTATAGTATTAAATGAAGCATCAGGTTTTACTATGAAGTTTAATATTGCTGAGGATAAAAAAGATATTTGGGTAGAAGATAAATATTCTATGACTACTGAGAATATTATTATCCAAGCAAAAACTTTTAACCCTGAAAAAGAGGGTGACCAGTCAAATTGTAGTTGGGTAGACTGTAACTCACCTTATGACGGATTTGCAGAAGTAGGAACAGAAGATGGACAAGCAGGTATGTATGCAGGTTCTTCTAATGCTACAAAGAAAAGAGTAACTTTTGGAAAGTCTACTTATTCTGGAAAACTTGCAATTCGTGTAGGTATAAAGAGAACAAGTAATCTTTCATTTGAAAGTATTTCTATAGAGGATATTATATAATGGAGAATAAAAGAACTACTTCTAATGTAGAAACTGCACGCGAGAATTTTGAAGAACCTATAAAAACTATGGGTCGTGCAGTTATACAACAACAAATATGGCGTGACTCAATGATGATTCCTGAGGTGGCACCGTCTTTAGAAGGTGTATTATTACATGAAGAAGTTAACGAATTTGGACCATATCAGTATGCAATACTTAAAAGATTTTTTGCGGGTTCTGCAAATCATAATTTAATAAAGTACTATAATAAACTTCCATTAGGTAGAGTTAAAGGTACTTCAAATTGTTATAGTGCAGAAGACTTCAAGGATATAATAACCGAAACATTTGGAAAGTCATATAATCCTATATTATTTCTTGATGGGAATAAATTGGCATTTGGTATGGGCGACCCAATATTAGACGAGACTGCGGGAGTTTTATATTTTAGAGATAAAGACTTTTTGGAGAAAATTAAAGACTCTCAATTAAGCATATCTTTCTATAAATACACAGGAAGAAAAGGTACTTTTGGTACAGATATTGAAGGTGGTGGAGAGTTACCTTTCCGTGATAATATCACACACTTTATGAATGCAAATACTCTGGCAAATACCGCTACATTTAAAGTTAGAGGAAATAAAGAGAATACAAATTATATCTTACCTCCTGATAATGGTAAATGGTATGATAAGAAAGATGAGCCAGATACAAATGTTCTTGTTACACAAGAAAATATAGAGGACGTTCTTTGGAGAGGCAATGTAAAAATTTCAGGTGGTGCTTGGGTTCCTGTGGAAGGTATAACTAAGGTATATAGACACGGATTACCGTCTGATATAGAAGAGAGTGAAGAAATTAATAGATAAAAGGGGAAAGTAAATGATATCTACAGATAAAAAAATTGAAGTTATGAGTCAGTATAAGGATGGTGCAAATATTCTATTAAAAAGAGTAGGGGCACAACATTGGTCAAATCCCGCAGTTAAGAATAATATACAATTTAACTGGTCTACAAATGAATATAAAACTAAAAAAGATTTTACTGACGCAGTATTAAATTATGTTAGTAATGTAGACTTTTCCTCTTTACCTAATTCAACTACTCTTAAAACAGAGTGTATGGCTCTTCTTACAGAGGCTTTTTTACTATTGGACGTTAATAAAATTGTAATTAAACAATCTGAACATTTTTTTGTAAATGTAATGGATTATGAAAATGAAAAAGTTACTGTAGGTATTTATTATTTTGCACAAAAGTTTAATTTTGCATTTGAGGCTACTGAGGAAGAGGGTATCATAGATAAAGATAATTTATCTGCAAATGCTATTCAACTTATGCCAGATGCCGAGTACCAAGCACTTTCTGACGAATTGAAAAATAATGGTACTACTTATCTTACATACTAAGAGAGGTACATATGATAAATCTTATAAATAATGACGCTGTAGTTTTAGATAGAACTAAAACTGATAGACCTCGTAATATTACTAGAGACAATATTGTTACTCTCCCAGAGAGTGCTTATCAACAACTTTCTGACGAAGTAAAAAACAATGGTACAACATATTTAACTTATAATGATGACGATTTAACGGCTGGCGAGTCTATCCCTGCCCTCGATGATTCTTTGCCACCAGTCTAATTGAATAGACTTAGATATATTTTTACCGGTAACAGGGTCTTGCATACGGTCAAGCCTATCGTGCATAGCGTGGCATAAACATACAACATTATCTAGGTCATATACTTTTTCTACGTGATTTGCTACAGCCTCAATATGAGCTACCTCAATTAACATTGGCATTAAAGGTCTACTTTGCTGAAACTTTGCATATTCTGTGGGTGTAAGAAGTCTGCATAGTACACACATATTTTTATCTCTAATATGGGCAAGTCTTTTTGTTTCTTGCCATTCTTTATCGTCAGTACTCCTTCTTGAAACTTTTTCTTCCATAACATTCATATTAACTTTAAATTAGGAAAAGTATTCCACTAATTACTTATATACGTGTAAGAGGAGAAAATAAATGGCAGTTTATAGATACGGAAAGAAAACTTCTGACATAAATGTACAGTCAGACTTTAGTGTTAAAGACTTAAACAATGATGCTTATATAAAAAATCGACCTGATAGTACTTTATCTATATCTTTAGATGGGGTTGAGCAGGAAAAACAATATAATCCTAATACCGGTGATGAAAATATCAATATTGATTTAACAAAAGTACTTGAGAATCAAGATGATAAACTTAAAGAGAAAATTGAAAGTTTACAAGTTCCTTCAATCGGTGGAGAAGACTCATATATAAGTCAAATATCAGAAACTGACGGTAAAATATCTGCAACAGCCATTAAAACTTCATCTACTATAGTTAATGATAGTAAAGTAGCAGTAAATAGTATAGCAGTATCTTCAGCAATTTCAACAGAAGTAACAAATAGAAATACAGCAATAAGTACAGCCATAAATAATTTGAACGTAGCAGAAGTTGGAGAATCTGGAAGTTATATTAAAACTATTAAAGAAAATAATGGTGTTATTACTGCAACTTCTCAAACTTTCGACACCAGCATATCTAAAACTTCTACAGACCTTAATGCACCTTCTTCTAAAGCAGTTTATAATGCAATTCAATCTTTGGGTAATGTTTACCGTATAAAGGATAGTGTAGAAACCTTTAGTAAATTACCTTCAACAAATAATACCGCAGGTGACGTAAGAAATGTAAATGATACTAGTGATAACTATGTTTGGACAGGTACAAAATGGGACCCATTAGGTGGTTCAAATTTAATTGACGCATTAAACGCTAGCAGTCCAACAGCATCAGGAACTAGTACTAGTTTTATTACAAGTGTAAGTCAGACTCAAGGTCTTATTTCTGCTACAAAAGCAAATTTGCCAACATCTTCTACGACTGTAGCAGGTATTGTTAAGCTTAACAACTCCGTTTCGTCTAATTCAACCTCAGAAGCTGCAACTGCAAATGCAGTAAAAACAGTACAAGACGCATTAAATACAGAAATTACAAATAGAAAAAATGCTATCAGTGCATTAGACGCAACAGTTTCAGGTACACCTGGGGCTGGAAAAACTTTAACGGCATTTAGTGAAACAGACGGTAAAGTAAGTGCTACCTTTGGAAATATAGCAATTACTCAGTCTCAAGTTAATGGATTAGTAGACGCATTAGCAGGGAAACAAGATAGTGGTAATTATAAAACCGTACAATCTGCCGTGTTGTCCCCTACTGCAAGTGGTAATACTACTTCGTTTATTGATACTATATCACAGGATACAAATGGTAAAATAACTGCAACTAAAAAAACTGTAACTGCCGCAAGTACCTCTGTAAGTGGACTTATGTCTTCTACAGATAAAACCAAATTAGATGGTATTGAGTCTGGGGCTCAAGTAAACACAGTAACAGGGGTAAAAGGTAACTCTGAAACAAGTTATAGAACAGGAAATATAAATATTACTAAAGGTAATATTGGATTAGAAAATGTAGATAACACTGCTGATAAAGATAAAAATGTATTAACCGCAAAAAGATTGGTAACTACTAATATTACAATTAAAACAGGTAGTACAGCACAACAAAAAATATCTTTATCTACATTAATGAATTGGCTGATAAACAGTGAATATATTCCTATTGGTTCTACAAGTTTTTGTGTTATTCAAACTTCTTGGTCTTATGCAGGTAATGATATCTTACAACTTACTATAAACAATGTAAATTATGAGTTACAACTTGCTGGTGTAATAATTGAATTTATGGGTACAGCAACTGCCTATGATAAGGGAATGTTCAGATTAAGGATACACTCTTCCCCTACAGTATCTTTTACTTCTACAAATGGTTATACTAAATTCCCTACAAGCCATATTGCAGAGTATATATGTAACGGTAGTGAATATACTCCAAATTGGAGAATGATTTCATATTTAGAGGATATAAGTGTTACATCATCAGGCTCTGGAAATGCAATAACTTCAATAAGTTATTCTAATGGTGTAATTACTGCAAATAAAGGTAGTACATTCTTAACTTCTCATCAGGATATAAGTGGGAAAGCAGATAAGTCACATACTCACGAATCTTTAAAAAGAACTCAAATTGCAACTGGAACAGACTTAAATACTCTTACAAGCCCAGGTGAATATTACGCAATTGATAATACAGAATACCCAAATGCACCTTGTACAAACTTTACTATGCAATCTATTAAGTTAATGAGTAGTTATACATTTCAAATCCTATATGCTTATTCCACTAATAGAATTTATACACGTTCAAAGATTTATGGTGGAAGTACAATGCAGTGGACAAGTTGGGAAAAACACGTTCATGAAGACGATTTAAATAAAAGACAAACTTTATCTGCATCTACAACACTATCAAATCTTGAAGACGATAGGGTATATTATATTAATACCGCAGATATAAAAATAACCCTTAATAGTTCTTCTATAGCAGGATTAAATATAACTTTTATCTCAAATAAAAATTCAACTATTGTGTATAAAAACCCAAATGGTGGTTCAGTAACAAAAACAATGGGTGTTGGAACAGTTTTATCATTATATTCTTGCGGTTCAGGGTATACACCTAATTTATATGGTACTGTATTAGATATTAATCCTTCTAGTACAAGTGTAGGCCAAATTTATATTAAAACAAAGTAAATATGAGTATCACTAATAAAAGACTTTATGTAACCCTTGATAATAAACAAGAATCTTACCCTCTTTATACAGACGAAACTATACCATCTTTACCTATTATTCAGTCTGATGGTACTATTTTATATGTAAAACTTTATAAAAGAGGGACACAAGGATTAACAGGTTCAACAAAAAGTTTAACTTATACTTTTAATAACGTAGAATACTCAGCTTGTAATTTTTGTTATGATAACTGTAATATAGACTATTCAAATTTTGAAAGTTGTAATCAATGTGACAGTAATATTTGTAATAAATGTAATTCAAGTTGTAATAGTACTTGTAATAAATGTAATAGTAGTTGTAATAGTACTTGTCAATCTTGTAATGTCTGTCAATCTTGTAATGTTTGTCAAACAGTTTGTAATACTACCTGTCAATCTTGTAATACATCGTGTAATGATTGTAATGATTGTCATTCATGCCAATCATGTAATTCAGATTGTTTGTCGTGTGTTGGAGATTGTTATAGTTGTCAAGGTACTTGTAATAAAGCTTGTAATGGTTGTGTTTCTTGTCAATCTTGTAATAGTGGATGTAATGACTGTGTTTCTTGTTATGCGTCTTGTAATTCTTGTAATTCTTGTGATACTTGTGAAAAATATCAATAATTTTAGGAGGAAATAAATAATGTCAGTATGCACAGGAGGTTGTGGTGGTGGATGTCATGCAGGTCAACAAGGGAGTTGTGGTGGTGGTCATTACTCATATGGATGTAGTGGATGTCACTCAGCAAGTCATTGTGCGGGAAGTCATATAGTTACACCAAGTTGTAATACTTGTCAAACAAGTCATTATTCTGCTACGTGCCCTGATGGTTATAGTAGTTTAGTAGGGTGTAAAGGATGTTATAAAGACGGTACTTGTGGTGGATGCCACGGTGCAGGAAACTGCTATTCTGATAATTGTGGAAGTTGCTTTACCTGTAATATCTGTGATGGTGGACATACTTGTACAAGTCAAGGTACTGGATTTAAAGTAGAAACAACTTCCAATGGAAACACTATCCTTAATGATGACAACTTTCAAAGAGAACATACTGGATGTACAGGTGAGTGTTATGCGTGTGTAGGATGTTATGGTCATGCTGCGGGTATAACAGATAGTGCTGCTTGTAGTGGATGTCATGGATGTAATGCAGCTTGTAATACTTGTCAAACTTGTTATAGTAATTGTTTTGGATGTAATGTCTGTCAAGCTTGTAATGCTGGATGTGATACAACTTGTAATGTTTGTCAAGGGTGTGTATCAATAGATACTCCATTCGGTCTGGCTTGTCAAGGATGTAATGTTTGTCAGGGCTGCAATGCAGGATGTTGGACTTGTAATAGCTGTCAACTATGTAATACTTCTTGTCAAGGTTGTTTTTCTTGTCAATCTAATAATAGTTGTGTCTCTTGTGATATGTGTAATGAATGTGTAAGTGGATGCAATATATCTTGTAATCTTTGTCAAACGAATAACAAATGTTTAGGATGTAATAATTGTCAAGGGTGTGTGTCTTGTCAAACTTGTAATGTTCACTGTTATGAATTAAATAGTTAATATATATGTATGTATTATAATTAAGGAGGAAATTATTTAATGGAAGCTGGTATCAGTTTAGTTATGTATGGTATTAAAAAATGTAGTGGTTCATGTTTATATTGTTCTGCTGCATCTACAATGAACTACAGGTCAAAGGATAATAAAAGCTCTTTTAAGTTTGATAAAGATAAGACTAAATCAAGGATATTAGAATATACTAATGTATTAGAAAACTCTAAAAGAGGGCCAGTAGATTTAAGAGTAGATGTTTGGGGAGGAAACCCGGTTGAAAACTTTGAAGAGTTTAAGCAAGTTGTAGATTTTTTAAAAGAAGATTTAAAAGAATTTCATAAAGTTCATATTCATACTTCTGGGAATGGACTAGAACTACAGTCAGATGATATAGTAAAATATTTAATTGATAATGATATTCACTATCAATTATCTCATGATGGGTTAGGTCAATATATTAGAACAGGTGTTATTGACCCTTTATATTGGGAAAAAACTGCCCCTAATATTACAAAATTAGTAAAATTAGGGATATTAGATTGGATTAATTGTACACTTAATAATAGAAATTATAGTTTTTTTGAAAATAAAAAATTTTTTGATAAATGGCGTAAAGAAAATAATATAGTAGATAGTAATTTAACAATAAAATTAAACCATATCTACCCAGGTACACCTGACGTAAATAAAAAATGGATGGGGGAAGATATCCCACCTTTACCAGGAAGAAGTGGTTGTAAAAAAGGTGAAGTAATAGGTAAATTATCTATGTCGGGTGGTAATTTAATTAACTATATGCACGAACTTAGAAAGATTGGAATAATTTGTTTAACCCCTAATATCATATCTAACCCTGAGTGGAAGCCATATGTAAATTATATTTTAGACCAAATAAGTAGATGGGGTATAATGGAGACTGAGGAACAAGGTAATGGTGCTTGTAGAAAGTTTCAAATGGGTATTACTAAAACAAATTTTGCAATAGATACATTAGGTGAATACTGTCAATGTAATCTCATTGATAGTTCAACTACTGTAAAAAATCCTACAGGAAAAAGACCTTCTCAGTGTGAGAGTTGTATATACTCTAAACAAATGGAGTGTCATATGTGTGGTTCAGAGGATTATGAAGAAAAATGTCATTATTTATACCAATATTGTCAATTATTAGAAGAATTTGCACAGTTAAAAGTTCTCTTAAACTCTTCTAATAGTTGTTCTTGCAGTAATCCTAATCAAACTAATAATTTACCAGAACCTGTTTATTGTGTAAAAAATTATAAACTATAATTTTTATTAAAATCAAATTTACTCTTTATTAGTTAAAGAGTAAATTTGAAATATTTCATTTATATGTTCAATTGAAGATGTACCTAATAATATATAATCTATATTATTATTTTTTAATAAGAACTCGTAATTAGATTTTGATAAAGTTTCTAAATCAATTGTATTTATTTTTTTTAATTCCCCTCTTTCAAAAGGTGTCATGCAAATTATAGTATATCCTCTAGATTTTAAGAATTCTATACCTCTTTCGCCTGGACTATCCCAAATATTAATATTATAAATATTTTTAATAATTTTATATACGTCTGAAAAAATGTTTATAGGTACCATAGCAATATCAATATCACCAAATTTAAAATTTTCATTTATACTGAAAGTAAATAATTCTAATAACGGATAATCTATATTTGCACTATACCCTAAATGTTGAATAACACCTTTATCTTTATATTTTTTTAGTATTTTAAAAATTCTAATGTATAAATTAATATCATCTAAATAATTATCATAATAACTCATACTAAATACAGAATGTAATAAGTAGATATGATAAAAGTCTACATTATTTTTTTCTAATTGCTTATTAATGATAGTGTCTACTATATATTCTAACTGGTTATCATCAGCTTCATATATATGAATATTAGTTTCTTTATATATGTCTTCATCCCATAATGGGAATTGTTGACATAGTACAAAGTCTTTTTTATCTTTTATAAAATTATTTAGTATTTTATCATTTTCCCCTTCAAAAGAACACTCTAAATCTATAAGTCTACAACCTTTATCCCATAAAGTGTCTAATACTACTTTTTTATTTTTTGTACACCCTACACCTATCTGTAATGGAAATTTTCCTAAAATATTTTTAAAGTCCTCTTTATTAGAAACAATAATATCATCCATATTAAGTTAGTTTTTATTTTTTCTACTAATTATATATTTTGTTGGAGGAATATAATGGCAAAAAATAAAATAAAGGAGAATACTACTTTTACGTCTGGTAAGAAACCAATGTCGGCAATTCTTAACAGTACATTTATAAATAGAATAAACAGTATTTTTGGTTTTAGAACCACTAATGATAGAAAAAATGTTGAAAATGAATTTGAAAAGAAATATGGTATAAAGTTTGTTAGGGTAGACCTAAATAATCCGTCCTACAGAATTCATAATGCTGCACTCGGTTCTGTTTTTCAGAGTGTAGGAATGAATGAAAAACTTGAAAAACTTTTTAACGCATATTTATCAGAAACTACAGAGACATATGATAATATTCTAGACAGGCAGAAACGTCTTAATGAATTAACATTTGCTTGTTGTAACAATGTATACATTTCTAGAGCTTGTACGTTAGTAGCAGACGAGGCTACTCAGCAAGATGAACAAGACCGTATTATTTCTATTGACTCCCCAAATGCAACATTTGTTGAGAAAACATATCAATTATTAAATCAATGGGGTATTACACAAAACTGTATTCACTCGGCTTGTTTTGATATTCAACTTTATGGTGAAGCTTTCTGGACTCATAAGATTGGGTTGTCAGGAATTGAAAGAATTAATTATCTTCACCCAAATCAAGTTATGGAAAGACTTGAGTTTTCACCTACACAAATTGCTACATACTTGGCACAAAGAGATGGATGGAACTCCGCAGATAAAAATAGAGGCTCAAAAATTGAAGAGTTAGTTAAAATTCTTAAAGGTTCTGAATCTTTAGATGAGGCAAGTAATCTTGCAGATATGTTTGACAACAAACTTTTAGGGTATGAATTGCAAGGTAATATTTTATGTCCACCTTGGATGGTAACACATTTTAGGTTTGATAATGGACACGGAGAATTTTACCCATATGGTAGACCACCACTTATTTGGGCACTGGCACCATTTAAACAGTTTGCTTCTACAATGGCATTACAAGGATTGGCAAGACTTCATTCTTTCCCTATTCAAGTTTATAATGTAAAAAATACTGAGGGTATCTTACCTGCACAAGCATTTGACCTTGTAAATACAGTACGTGAACAATATGATAATCTTGGTGTTGCACCAAGTACACAAGGTGCAGAAATATATACAGTTAATACAAAATGTTGGGTTCCTGAGGGACTCTTAAAGATAGAAAGTATTAAGTCAGAGTGTGAAATACCTTCTACTGAAGATATTGACGGCATGAGAGACGATATTGCTGTTGCTTGTGGTATTCCTAGAGGATATCTTGACCCATCCGCAGATTATAGTGGTGAGTCTGGAATCTCATTAAAAGAACAATATAAACCATTTGCAAGACACGTATATACTGTTCAGACAACTTTCTTGCAGGGACTTGGTGAACTTATTCGTATGCACTATGCTATTACAGGTGAATTTGATTATAACACACCATTTATTCTTTCTATGAGTTTCCCTGCACAAGAAGTACCTGACTCAAAACGTTCTTCACAGTCAAGTTCTATTGACTTAGCAAAAGGTGTAGTTGAACTTATTCAGACAGTATTAGGTATTGATGAGGAAGAAGCTTTACCAGAAGATGTAATAGTTGATATTCTTTCAAAATATACATTCCTTGACCCTACTGATATTCAGAAATGGGTTAGACTTTCTTCATTTGCAGTAAAATCTTCTGAAGAAGATGGTGCTGATACAGGTGATGAAGATTTGGGTGGTGATGCTGACTTGGAAGAGTCTCGTAAGGAAATGGCACTTTATAGAAAAACTGGAAGACTTACAAAAATGAGGGAACAAAGATTCAATAGTATTCGTGAAAGATACAGAGAGGCAAAAGAAAATATTTATTTCAAGTTCTTAGAGTCACAACATCTTGAGGGTAAAGATTGGAAAGATAAAGTAAATGACAGAACAGGTGAATTTACAAAACATAAGTTATTTGTTCCAATTATTAATGAACAAGACAAGATTTATCCTTCATTCAAAGTTTTATCAAACCACGCAAATAATCAAAATGCAGAAGGATATGATAGACTTAAGGAACAATTAGCTCTTAATAAATCTTTGAAACTAAATAATGTAAAGGATAAAGCTGACCGTCATCTTAGTGATGCATTAGAAAGTTTTAAAAAACAATATGAGATTACTGACGAAAACGGAGTTCCTTTATGGCAAAGAACTGACCTTCAAAAATTAGGTGAGGAAACTCTTGAATAGGGATTTTAAGATTTGATGTATTTATTGTTCGAGTCTACTATAGAAAAGTTAAAGGCTACGTGTATATCTAATTTTACTCAAGATAAACTTGAGGACAGATTTAATAATGGTGATTACCATATGTCTGTCTCTCAGGCGATTTATTATAAAAACGACAGTTTTTTAGAAGTAACATTTACGGTTAATGCAACAAATGGTGGTAAACCATACACTTGTATTCTCAGATTTTATAAAGTCGGAGATTTAGTTACTGAAGATTTGAGTAAGGCTCGTTTTTCTGTAGTAGAAAAAACATTAAGAAAAATTATAAAGAAATGTGATGTTAGATTCTATTCTAATGACCCGTCTTTTTATTGGCAAGGAAGTTGGGAAGGGTTAGATAAAAATGATTTGAGTATTTATAAATTTACTGGACCAAAGGGTGACGGTGTATGGGACTCAAGACATGCTAACTCTGGTGGACTTATGAATAGTGAGATTCACCTAACAAAACATTTGGCACAAATTGTGAAAACAATAGACGGATATATTTCACGTATTGCACAGGTACTTACTGTTGCAGATTAAAGGGGGATAAAATGAGAAATTATGTTGCAGCATATTTAGACACAAAAATAGAAGAAACAGTAACTGCCTTAAAAAAGGTTCCTAAAAGTGATAAGGTAGTAAAAATTTATAATTCCCCTACACTAAAAAGTTTACAAGAACAAATACATTATGCCAGAGCACAAGGTTTCGATGGCATGAAAGTTATCATAAATGATATGGACAACTCGTATGAGTTTGTTGCTGCACTTAATGAGTCTTATGGATATTTATTTAAGGAAGGGATAGGTCTAGTAAAACTAGATGAAGAAGGTGGTATCTTAGACGTATTTGGTCCAGAAGTAAAAAAAGATTTAGCTGGTGTAAAAATGATTGACGATATAGCAAAAGAGATGAATAAACAGAAACACTCTTTGTATGTTGTAAATCCTATAGGTATTATACCATTTAGAACTGAAAACAAAGTATGTAATGAGATTATAAATTACATAAAGGCTGCAAAAAAATTTATTGAAAAATATGGGTCTTATTGTGAGGGTAGCATTTATATTGCTGACTTTATTCCTTTAAATAATAAAGCCTCAACAAGATTTAATTCTGCAGTTTACTTAAAAGATAATCTTAGATGGTTAAGGTCTGAAAATTGTACTTTAGACCCAGACGATAAAAGGCTTCTTATAGAGTTCTTTAATGATGAAATTGCAATACACAGACATTGGTCTACCCAAGACTCTTTGGTACATGAGGTAGGTATGGTTGGAAACTATTTATTTGGACCTAGTATTTTCTGGGTAAATCTTACAGGTTTCCACCTTAATAATAATAAAAACATTAACAAATATAATTCTCAAGTTAACTTGGATATATACTTAGCTGTAACTGACCCTAAAAATGTAAAAAGAGATAAAAATGGAGAGGTTATATTACCACCAGGTGGAGAATATCTAAAACTTGAAGAACCTAAAAATGGATTCTATTTTGGATGGGGAAATGAGTCCCCTCAAAATATTTTAACTTCTATAGAAAATATTGGTGACACTTTCTATAATCAATTTAAAAACTGTTGTAGAGAATTATCAGTAAATAAGATGGTAGTACCTGATAATGCAGTAATTAAGTCCAGCAATATTATTTCTTATCTAGCATCTATTATTTCTCACTATGTAGTTGATAAAGACTTCCGTAATGCAGTAGATACTAATAAAAATACAAAAATCGACCAGGCTGCATATAGTGGAGACGCATTTGAACATAAAGGGGAAATAGACCCTAACTATTGGGATAATCGTAGTTCTGAGGAAGACTTACAAAACAAACTTGTAGATAAGTATGTTTTAAACAAGGAAGTTGACGGAGAAAGATGGGTAGATAAAACATTAGAAAAATGGTATAACAGAGATTCATATATTAAAGATAAATTAGAATTAGGTAATAATACTGAAAAGTATGACTATAAAAAATATGACCAAAAAGCTCGTGAACTAGGAGTTAGTGGTTATGAGTTATATAAATTGGATAAAAGAAAAAAAGAGGTTGATGACCAAATAGACGATTATCTAAAAGAGATAGAGGGGCTAGATGACTCTAATAAGGAAGAAGCCTCTTTAATAAAAGACCTAAGTAAAGAAATTGAGATATTAAAGCAAGAGAAAAAAGATTTGCAGGCATATATAGATATAACACAAAGGTCACAAGATAAGTATAACAAAGTAGACAGTATTGCAAACCGTATTGAAGACAATATTGAATCTAGTAAAGAATTTAAGATTGCATATAATAGGTGTATTAAACTATTAAATTCAAACTACGGACAACTAATCCAAAAAATTCTTATAAACAAATAACACTAAAATTGAGTATTGTTACCCTCTACAAAAGTAGAGGGTGCTTTTTATAGAGAGGATATTATGGATAACGATAACTTAATAATTTTAGATGAAAGTTCTATTTCAAAAGGACCT